>Ga0210406_10000165_pt1 | contig 102841 bp, 86 predicted proteins | sample IncBWC30MmetaG_FD_155454 | JGI IMG/M metagenome (GOLD analysis project Ga0210406, IMG submission 155454) | Forest soil microbial communities from Barre Woods Harvard Forest LTER site, Petersham, Massachusetts, United States - Inc-BW-C-30-M | ecosystem: Environmental > Terrestrial > Soil >... | reverse complement strand
TCACCAATTACATCGAATGGACGCCGAAGACAAATCTTTGGTGCGGCGAGCGCCGTCCCGGCTACCGCTCGTATTGCAATCCGGGCAACTACAAAGGCCAGAAAACCAAGCTCTACCACAACAATCACGATGGCACGTTCACCGACGTCAGCGATAAGTCTGGCGTTGGAAAGCCCGAATCGAAAGGCATGGGAGTCGTCCTCGCCGACTTCAACAACGATGGCTGGCCGGACATCGCCGTCGCCAACGACACTTGGCCGAATTTTCTCTTCCTCAACAAGCATGACGGGACGTTTCAGGATGTTTCCTTTGTCTCCGGCTTGGCGGCGAGCGAAGACGGACGCTACGAAGCCGGAATGGGCATCGACGCCGCCGACGTGGACGGTGACGGCTGGCAGGACGTCTATGTCACGCACCTCGATTTCGAATTGAATCGCCTTTACCACAATAACCGCGACGGGACTTTCGACGACTACACCTATCGCTCCGGCATAGGAAACAAGGCCATCCTGCTGAGCGGCGTGTCGATGAAATTTCTCGATTACGATAACGATGGCTGGCCCGACATCCTGCAATTGAACGGGGCGATGCTGGACAACGTGAATCTCTACCATAGCGAAGTCACTTACAAAGAGCCTTTGCTGATGTTTCGCAATTTGGGTAAAGGCCAGTTCGAAAAAGTGCCCGACTCTCTGGGGCCGGATTTCATACGTCCGATCGCTGGCCGCGGCCTGGCCACCGCCGATTTTGACAATGACGGCGACATAGACATCGCGCTCAATAATCGCGGCGATTTTCCGGAGCTGCTTCGAAACGATGGCGGCAACGCCAATCACTGGCTGGAAATCTTGCTGATCGGCACAAAATCCAACCGCGATGGGATCGGCTCCTCGCTAAAGTTGACCGCTGAGGGAGTCACGCACGTCGAACAGTCCAAAGGCGGCATGAGCTATATGTCCGCCAGCGATCCGCGAATTCATTTTGGATTGGGAAAACGCACAAAGATCGAATCTCTGGAAATTACTTGGCCCAGCGGGCAGATTGACAAGCTCACGAATGTGCCCATCGACAAGATCATCGCCGTCAAGGAAGGCACAGGAATTGTGCCGCGCAACTTTCCAAAGGTTTCCAGTAAATGACAAGAATCGTTCGAATCGGCGATCATCAACTATGAATCTTCTTCGGCGGCGTTTCCTCGGCTCATCTTTTGTCGTTCTCGGAAGTTCGCTTTTAGACGCGCTGACAACGCCCCTTTGGAAATGGCGCGGCCCACTGCGTCTCGAAGCCGCACCCGTTCCGCATCCCTCGGTCTCCACTCCACCGGCTGCTTCTCCGGTCCAATTCGTTGACGTGGCTCGCGAAGCGGGCCTGCTCGCCCCCAATGTTTGGGGCGGCCTCGATCATAAGAAATACATCATCGAAGCAAAGGGAAGCGGCTTGGCCTTTTTCGACTACGACCACGACGGCTGGCTGGACATTTACCTGACGAACGGGACGCGCTTCAATACCGATTGGCCTCCGGGCAAAGCCCCAACATCGCATCTTTACAAAAACAATCGCGATGGAACTTTCACCGATGTCACCGAAAAATCCGGCGTCGGACGCACCGGCTGGCAAACCGGCGTCTGTGTCGGCGATTACGACAACGATGGCTGGGACGATCTCTTCTGCTGCTACTGGGGTCACAACATTCTGTTTCACAACAACGGCGACGGCACCTTTGCCGATGTCACCCGCAAAGCTGGCGTTTACGACGAGAAAATCCGCTGGGGAGCTGGTTGCACCTGGCTCGATTACGACCGCGATGGACGACTCGATCTTTTCGTCTGCAATTACATCAAGCTCGATCCGGAAAAAACTCCTTCGAAGGATGATCCTCCGCAGTGCCAGTGGAAGGGGATTCCCACCATGTGCGGCCCCCGCGGCTTGCCGGGCGACACCAACGTCCTCTATCACAACAACGGCGACGGAACTTTTACCGATGTCTCCGAAAAGTCCGGAATCCTGAAGCCCGGCCCTCGGTATTCGATTACCGCTGTCTCCTATGATTTCGACAACGACGGCTGGCCCGATATCTATGTCGCCGTGGACTCGCAACCTAGCATGTTGTTTCACAACAATCACGACGGCACGTTCACCGACGTCGCCGTAATCGCTGGCTGTGCATACAGCGAGAACGGCCACGAGCAAGCCGGCATGGGTGTCGCTGTCGCCGATTACGACTGCGACGGCTCGCTCGATATTTTCAAAACGAACTTCGCCGACGACACCTGCAACCTCTACCACAACAACGGCGACGGAACCTTCAGCGATGTCACGTTTTCTTCCGGCATCGGCATCAACAACCAGTACGTCGCCTGGGGCTGCGGCTTCATTGATTTTGACAACGATGGCTGGCAAGACATTTTGCAGATCAACGGTCACGTCTACCCGGAAATTGAGGGACACGATACCGGCCAAACTTACAAGAATCCGCGGCTGGTCTACAAAAACCTTGGTGATGGCCGCTTCAAAGATATTTCTTCCCAGATGGGGCCCGGCATCAGCGAGCGTTTCTCCAGTCGTGGCGCGGCTTTCGGCGATTACGACAATGATGGCGACATGGACGCGCTGATTTTAAACATGAACGACCCGCCTTCGCTTCTTCGCAACGACGGCGGTAACCAGCAGAACTGGATCAAGATCAAGCTGCTCGGCACAAAGTGCAATCGCACTGCGATCGGCGCTCGCGTGCGCGTGGTGACCGGCAAGCACGCGCAGATGGACGAAGTCCACAGCGGCACCAGCGTCATGTCGCAGAGCGACCTGCGGCTCCACTTCGGTCTCGGAAAAGCTCAGACCATCGATCTCATCGAAGTGAAGTGGCCCACCACGCAAAAAGTGGAACAGTTCAAGCAGGTGAAAGCCAACCAGATCCTCACGATCCGCGAAGGCAGCGGAATCGTCGCGCCTGCCAACTCCAAAACCAAATGAATTGTTCCGCTTTTCAATGCGGCGAAGACGCCGCTGGCTGGTCCTTTAGAATAATCATGAATTGCCGCAGTTCCCGCCGCTGGCTCTCCATCGCTGCGGTTTCCGCTTTCTCCATCTGCTCGTACACTTTGAACTCCTGCTCGGCCTTTGATTCTTCGCCCCTCCGTCTGTAGGCCAATCCGAGTCGGTAATGAGGCTCGCTGAGCTGCGGGCTTACTTCGATTGCTTTTTTGTAATCGCGAATCGCTTGATCAGATCCACTGCGCCCGGAATGCAAAATCCCGAGCTGCAAATAGACCTCGCCGAATTTGGGATCAATAGCGGCCGCCTTTTCGAGCAGCGCTTCGGCCTGTTGCAAACCTGCCGAATTATCCGATCCTCGGTCACGCTTCCATAGCGTTAATCCGTAATAGTAATTGGCCAGCGCGTTCCCAGGCTGCTCCCGCACAAACCGTGCCAGCTTCTCCTCGCTACATGGCAGCATAGCTGTCGCCGACTTTTGCATTTCCCCCAAAAACAAATAGGGAGCAGAATCTCCCGGCTTCAAATCCGAGGCTTCGCAGATCCGCCGCGCCGCTTCCTCGTAAGAGCCGCTGGCGTAAAGCGCCGCGCCAAGGCCCGCCAACATTCTTGCTGAGTTGGGGTGCAGCCGAGTCCCTTTCGTAAAGACTTCTACGGCCGGCTGGTCCGCTTTGTGCAAGAGCAGTTCAGTGCCCCACTCGAAGTAATTCTGCTCGCTCAGGTCCATGCGAGCCGCTCGCTCGAATTCCCGCACGGCCTCCAGCGGTTCTCCCAATCGTTCGTCCAGTTCCCCGAGCAACCGGTGAGCATCCGCGGTCTCCCCGTTTGCCAGCATCTTTCGCGCTCGCTCACGGGCTGCTCGCAATTGCTCCTCCGATTCCCTAGAATTCAGTGAATTCGCCCCAACGTTTGTATCCGCCCTGGAATTTTCAGACGCCCTCTCGTTTTTCAGCGCAAGGGTCTCCTTGGCCAGCGCCTCGCTCGTTCGCGCCGTAACGTCCGACCCATGCATCCCCGCATTGTTCCAATCCGTGACTCCCGCGACCGTGAAATTCGGCTTGTCATCAAATTCCATTGCCGGGGGGGAATTTTCTGAAGTGCTTGAGGCGCTGGAAGAATCAGGATGAGCCCCAGCCAAAGGTTCGAGAACCAAATCGACATGCTTCTTGTCTCCCACCGCCAGAACCAGCAAACTTGAAACACTTTTGCGCCACCCAGATTTCTCCGCCCTCAACGTGAAAGCTCCAGCTCCGAAAACTGAAAGAACGAATGTCCCATCTGCTTTCGTCTTCGTCTCTACTGAAGGGGAATGTTCTTTCCCTTCAATGAGCACGATCGCATGCGGAACGGCCTCGCCCGCCGCACTGCGAACCGTGCCTTCGACTGTGATGGCAACCTGCTGGGGCGGGGGAGGATTTTGCGCGCCGGCAGCCGGGCCTGGCAGGCTGAGAAACAATGCCGCCAATGCGATGAACACCCTGGCAATCAAGTTGATATGCCTCCGACAAAACCAAGAGCAACCAAACACTACTGGACAATTAGCAGTAACTATGATATAATATAGGTCGGGAGACAGCTGCAACTCCTCGCGGAGCTGGCTGCGCAGTCGCAGTCCCGCTGAGTGCAGATCGTACCCCCGCAGTGAGCCTGCCAGAACCGTCGGCAGAACGCTACTGCTAACAAAACAAAGAGGATGGTCCATGAACACAAACCTCCCCGGTCCTGAGAAACTCTATCTGTTGCAATTGTCGGCCGCCACTGTACCCCTGGCACAGGGCCGAACCATGAAAATGGTCTTGCCGTGCTATCTCATCGAAACCTGCGACGGCAAACACATATTGATAGACACTGGAATGGCTGCCGATGCGCGGCCGCCGGGCTCCTCACGGAGTGAGGACGAAATAAACGTACTCGAGTCCCTCGCCGATCTTGGCCTGCGCCCCACTGACATCGGCACATTGATCTGTACGCATTTTGATATCGACCACGCCGGATATCATGAGCACTTCCCCAATGCCGAACTGATCGTTCAACGCAAACATTATGAACTGGCCCGGAACGGTCATCCGCGTTTTGCCCCGGCACGCGCTCACTGGGATCATCCCGCACTCCGTTATCGCCTCGTTGATGGCGATACGGAGCTGATGCCTGGATTGGCCTTGCTTGAGACCAGCGGGCACGCGCCCGGTCATCAGTCGGTGCTCGTGCGCCTGCCGCAAACCGGCCCGGTGCTTCTGGCCATCGACGCGGTGATGATGCAACGCCTCTTCACCATGGATCGCAAGGCCTGGCCAAACGATGACAACGAGGAGCAATTGCTTGCGAGTACCAGAAAGCTACTCGATCTCGTAGAGCGCGAACAGATTCAGTTGGTCATCTTCGGTCACGACGGCCAACAATGGGAGGGGCTCAAGAAAGCGCCGGAATTTTACGAATGAGCAGGTGAAAATGATCAGGGCAGGAATCCGCCCCGAGCTCGCGAACTTTACAATTTCAGTTGGCTGAGGCATAAGAGGAGCGTAGACGCGCGTACCTGAATCTTTCAAGAAAATGGCGACGCTCCTGACTTTTCTATGAAGGCGATGCTTCTTTCCAAATATCGGCATCTCGAAATTGCCGATCTCCCCACGCCGACTCCCGGACCGGGCGAACTCCTGGTCAAAGTGGCGGCCTGCGGAATTTGCGGCAGTGACGTGCATGGCTATGACGGTTCCTCCGGCCGCCGCATTCCGCCCATCGTGATGGGCCACGAAGCTGCCGGACGAATTGCCGCCATCGGCCCTCAAGTGAGCGGCTGGTCCGAAGGCGATCGCGTCACGTTTGATTCCACGATTTCTTGCGGTACTTGTCCTTATTGCGCCCGCGGAGAAATCAATCTCTGCGACCGCCGCCAGGTCCTGGGCGTTTCCTGCACGGACTATCGCTGCGCGGGAGCTTTCGCCGAATACGTCCTCGTTCCGCAGCGAATCGTTTATCGATTGCCGGATACGCTCTCTTTTTCGGAAGCGGCAATGCTTGAAGCTGTAGCGGTCGCCGTGCACGCCGTCTCACTCTCCAGAATTTCCCCTGGCGATAAAGCCCTCGTTCTCGGCGCCGGGATGATCGGTCTTCTCTGCTTGCAGGCACTTCGCGCTGCGGGTTGTTCGACCGTGTACATCGCGGATGTGGATGCTTCGCGCCTGAAACTTGCCAAAGAAGTCGGCGCAGGGGAAACATTGCATGCCACGGGCGACGAGCTTCTCGCTGAAATCCTCAGCCGTACGAATGGCGCAGGCGTCGATGTTGCCGTTGAAGCCGTCGGCATTGATGCCACAGTCCGTTCCGCTGTCCATGCTGTTCGCAAAGGCGGAACCGTCACTCTTGTGGGGAACGTCACTCCGGAAGTGACTCTGCCCTTGCAAAAAGCCGTGACCCGCCAGATTCGTATCCAGGGCTCCTGCGCCTCCGCCGGCGAATACCCGCAAGCCATTACTCTGCTGACCAGCGGGGCCATAAAAGTGAAACCGCTCATCACCGCCATCGCGCCTCTCGAAGACGGCCCCCAATGGTTTGAGCGGCTCTATTCTCACGAACCGAACTTGATGAAAGTCGTCCTCACTCCCGGAAGCGTTTCATGAACGCACTCGCATGACCCCACTTCCATGACTAACGATCTGTTCGATCTCACCAGCCGAGCAGCGATCGTCACCGGCACCAGTCGCGGCCTCGGCCAATTCATGGCTCGCGCTCTGGCGAAAGCCGGCGCCGACCTTGTACTCACCAGCCGAAACCGCGATCACTTGCTGCCATTTGAAGCGGAGCTCAAGGCTTTGGGACGCCGTGCTGTTTCGTTGGAGCTCGACGTTCGCAGCCAGTCAAGCATTGAGCAATTTGCGAAAGACGCCGAAGCCGCGTATGGCCACGTCGACATTCTCGTGAACAACGCTGGGTGCAATGTCCGCAAACCCGCACTCGAAGTCAGTTGGGATGACTGGAACTTGATTCTAGACACCAACTTGCGTGGCAGTTTTTTTGTCGCGCAGGCGGTAGCGCGTTTCATGGTTCCGCGCCACTACGGCCGCATCATTAATATAGGTTCCGTCACCAGCGTTGCCGGCTATGCCGGCCTAGGCCCCTACGGCGCAAGCCGTGGCGGCATCCGACAATTAACCATGAGCCTTGCGGACGACTGGGGCAAATACGGCATCACCGTGAATTGTCTCGCGCCGGGATGGTTTCGCACCGAGCAAAATGAGGTTCTCTACGAAAATAAAGAGTGGGTCGAGTATCTCCGCGATCGCATTCCGCTCAAACGCCCCGGCCAGCCGCAAGATCTGGATGCGGCAGTAGTGTTCCTCGCGGCCGAATCCAGCCGTTACGTGACAGGGCAAACGCTTCTTGTGGATGGCGGAATCTCCACCGGCGCAACTCGCGCCCTGGTTTCTTCCGCTCCTGCGAAGCCTGTAGAATCGAGCTAGGCCTCGCGCTTTGCGCTGAGCCTTCCACTTATGCCGGCTCCGGGATCGGTTCTATCCGCCCTAGCAGAAAAACATACCCCGCGATTCCGACAAGCAGAAAAGCCGTGGCGGCAATAAACGCCCCGGAAAAAGAATGCGTTGCCTGCACAACGTATCCAGTTACAACTGGCGCGGCAATTCCGGCGAGTTGATTGCACAAATTCAGAATCCCTCCCAATGTGCCGACGCTTTCTCTCGGAGCAATCAGCGAGGGAATCGACCATCCTACCGGCGAGGCCGCAGACAATCCGCCGATGGAGATGCTGATCCAAAACAGCGCGCTCACAACGCTGTGTGCGTTTGCCGCGCCGAGAATTCCCAGGCCGAAAGCCGTTCCGCCAATCAACACCACCTGGCGGACACGGACCGCCCTCCAACCCCGCTGGATTAGCGTATCTACGAGCCAGCCGCCGATAACCAGGTCGGTAAACGTCGCGAACGTCCAAGGCACACTGGTATAGAGAGCGGAATGAAGCAAATCAATGTGAAGGGTGGCCTTAAGATACGACGGCAGCCACGTCAGGAGAAAATAGAAAGTGTAATTGTAGGACGCGAAGCCCAAGCACAAGCCCCACACTTTAGGTTTCCGCAGCAAGTAAAGCAGTGGAGCTCCCTTGGCGGCTTTCACCCGATCTTCCGGCTGTGCTCCGCCGCGAGCGATGAACTCGCGCTCCGCGGCTGTCAGCAATTTGTTCTCGCTCGGATTTCGATAAAAAGCATAAAACAGTGAAAAATAGAAAAGACTGATGAATCCCGTCGCGGCAAAATTCCATCGCCACCCGAAATAAAACAGCAAAACACCCAGCATCGGTATGCCGATCGCCGAAGAAAATTTCGCCGCGGAATCAAACATGGCCGTGGCCAGGCTGCGTTCGTTTTCCGGGAACCAATAGCCAATTGCTTTTGAATTGGCCGGGAATGTCGGCGCCTCGCCGATCCCCAGCAGAAAACGCGCCCCAAATAAACCGCCGACGCCCGTGGCGATCGCCGTTGCGAAGGAAGCCACGCTCCAAATTGCAGTGCTGATGATGCCCACGCGGCGCACGCCAAATCGGTCCAGCAGCAGCCCGGAAGGCAGTTGAAGCAACATGTAGGTCCAGTTGTAAGCGCCGGAGAGCCAGCCGAACATCACCGCGGAAATTCCGAACGAGGCTTCGAGCGCATCCCGCGACACAGAAAGATTCACGCGATCAAAATAATTGACCAGAACTCCGACGCCTAGCAGGAGCGCGATCCCCCATCGCCTGCGCGGTATTTTTTCGCCGCCTGTTTCTGCCTGCAGCATCTCTTGTCCCCGTTTGCGGCGGCAATCATAGCGTATCTAGGCGAGTGTTTCGGGATTTTCCAGGTCAAGGTAGTGAAAAACAGAACGTACACGCGCCGCTTTCAAGGAAGCAAGAATTTTGGGAACCCCGGCCATCCGACTCTCGGCCGAATGCTTTGTGAGTGTAGATGCCAAGAGGCGGAAGTCCCTTGGGGACGCGCATCTTGACTATGCGTCCAGCCTGTAGCCTCCGTCAGACATGATGAGTAAGGCCGGTTTGGAGTTTCGAGCGGTCCTCATTTCGCTGAGGCCCAGATGGAGCGTATCGCGAAGCGCAGTGCGGAAGTCCTTCCCCAATACCGGCCAACAGTGAACGGAGTCTCGCGAGTTCTTATCCGTGACGAAACTATTTTGCCTTTTCGTGTAACCCATGTCCAGGAGAATGTATCTATATCAATAGACTGTGCATCAATAGATGCTGGGAGACAGGCACCATAAGCGAATTCAGCAAGCAAAGGAGGAAGTTCATGGCAACGGATTCGATCGCAATTTCCAAAAATGTGGAGGCAGCAAGCTTTTGGCAGGGTGCAGTGGTCGTTTTGGGGCGGTTTTTCTTCGCGTTGATTTTCCTGTTTGCTGCCCCCAATCACTTTACCAGGCAAACCATCGCCTTTTCCGCTTCTCAAGGCGTGCCCTTGGCTTCGATCGCGGTTCCGCTTTCAGGTGTGGTGGCCATCGCCGGTGGCCTAAGCATTCTGCTGGGCTATCGCGCAAAACTTGGCGCCTGGCTCATCGTGCTGTTCCTGATTCCGGTCACCTTGATGTTGCACAAGTTCTGGCTGGTGACCGATCCCATGATGGCGCAGATCCAAATGATCCTGTTCATGAAAAATGTCTCCATGCTCGGCGGCGCGTTGCTTATTTCTCAGTTCGGAGCAGGACCGTTCAGCCTCGATGCCCGTCGCTCGCGCTGAACGCGCCTAAAGGACAGAACAAAAATGCTCAACCAATCTGAACCATCGAACCTTGCTGCCATCAAGACCCCGATCTCACAGGAGGCCTTCGATCAACTATTCCGCGAAGCACGGACCCACTCCACGTGGCTTCCAGAACCCGTGCCGGTAGAGCTCCTGCGCAAGGCTTACGAATTGGCGCGTCTCGGGCCGACCAGTGCCAACGGTTCGCCCGCCAGGTTCGTTTTTCTGACCACCCCAGGCGCCAAGGCGCTTCTTAAGCCAGTTCTGGCGCCCGGCAATGTTGACAAAACCATGGCTGCTCCTGTAACGGTGATCATCGCCTGGGACACGGAATTCCACGAGCATCTTCCCAGACTTTTTCCGCAGGTGGATATTCGCTCCTACTTTGTCGGAAACAAACCACTCATTGAGGAGAACGCCTTCCGCAACAGCTCACTCCAAGCTGCTTACTTCATCCTAGCGGCGCGCGCTTTGGGATTAGATTGCGGCCCGATGTCCGGTTTCGACGCTGACAAACTGAATGCGGCATTCTTTCCAGACGGCAAGTGGAAAGTGAATCTTCTCTGCAACCTGGGCTATGGAGACCCAAGCAAGCTGCACCCACGCAATCCTCGGCTCAATTTTGAGGAAGCATCTGTGATTCTGTAGGGGTCAAAACTCTTCGATAAGCGATCCTTTAAGGCGAGTGGCTGGTGCGCTGGATATTTGTGCGTATCTAGAGTCGCAGTTTGATCATCAAATGACATCGCTCGCACAAGTGGCGTGCGAAAATAAACGGGGTGATGTTTGCCGCGCTTGCCAAATCCTCATTTGCAACGTCATTTCAACGCCCTCTTGAGCGCGCGGCAAAATACTGCTCCACTCTCCCGAGCGGCTGCTGCTACGCGTAGTCTAACCCCCTTCTGGTCGACTTGAACCGGAGGGCCGTTATCTACTTCAAGGGAATCGTGACGCCGAATATCAGGCCCGACGTTGCCATGTCGTAGATAAAGCTGGCGCTGCCGCCGGGTCGATAATTCACCGACAGATACCTCCATCCACCTTGCAGGGTGAGTTTTTTGCACTTCCAACCAAGAAGCCCGACTACCTGGTAGTCTGAGTTCGCCCCGCCGCCTCCAGCATCTCCAAGAACTGTGAAAACGACCTTCTTCGAAAGCATGGCTTGGAATCTGGCTCCTGCGACTACGTCAGCCCAGGTGGCCGATTCATAGAATCCGTTGGCAACCTGAGGCTGCAAAGTCAGAGTAGTCCCCATGTGCCAATAACGAAACCCGACCAAGCCGTCGAGTTTGAGCTTTTCACTGTCAATCACGCGGTAGCCGATTTTCTGCGCGAACATGACCTGGTTGATCTTAGCCTTTACGGACGTCGGCCCCACTTCGAACGGAAGTGCTTTGTCGTCGGAAAGCTTCATCCACATGAAATCGAAAGGCATCACGATGCGGTTGTTGCGCGGTTCCAAGGCAAACATCAAACCAATATTGAAATATGTAAAGATGTCACCGAAGCTGGCGTGCACGCTGCCTTCATGGCCCAGTGCACCGACGGTGCCGTGCACGCCAGCAAACCATAAATAGGGAGAAATCCCCACATGCCATCCCGCCTCGGAAGGTTTCGGCGGGTTTGGCAGGGGCGGCGCTACGTCGGGAGCTCCCGCTGAGTCAGACTCAGCAAGCAATTCGGAAGGGACTTGCAATGGCGTTCTCGCTATCGGGAGAGGAGCCAAAACTTGCGCTGAAGAATCATCCGTTTGGTCTACCCGCCCGCCGAGATTGGCAAGCTGGTGGAAAGAGTTTTCAAAGCCGCCGCCATTATTCTGGTCAAATCGAGGAACATCGAGGTTCAGACTCCCTTCAAGGTTGAGCTGGTCCCCGAGACGGCTATTGACCCCGCTGATTTCATACCAACTAAGAAAAGTACCCCGGTGCGTGTCAGGACGTGCTTGTGAACTAGAATCGAGGCCTGCATCTCCCTGAGGGACAAGTCCGTTTGTCTGAGCTTCAGCGGTTGGCGGGAAGATACCTGAAGTGGCTAGCTGCAATGCAATTGAAAGCAGCAGCGGAATTCTCCATTTAAGCGGCATTTGTCTTGTTCTCCTTCTCGATCTCGTGAGCTTCTAGCTCAGATGAGGGCATAATTGAATTGCTGTGCTTGAGACTCCCTTTCCTAAGTCCTACCCTCTGCTCCACCTCAAGCTCGATTCCTGCTCTGCAGTCAATCCTTCGGAAGCAAAAACTTGAAGCTTGGACGAAACCACAACAGGTCACAGATGTTGGTAGTTGGAATTTGTCGTGGTCACGACGAGCTGTTTGGCGGTCGCGTTAAGAACGGTCTGTTGCGCGTAATTGGTGCCATCGGGGAGGCTGGCCATCTGTACCTGCAAGGTAACAGCATCCTTGGCTTCGCCCAGGTAGGTGTTGACGTTCAAAGAGATGATTTTATGCGCGGCGGTGTCGAACGTGAGCGTCATCTGATCACCAGGCTGGGCATAATCCTTGAAGACCAAATTGAGCACACCCCCTGCCGGATTTAATGAGACTTTCCCATCCTGGTAGGCTTGCTGCATTTTCTGCGGTTCCGGTGGGACGTACTGGCTAAGGAGGGCCTTCACCTCTCCCATGTAGTCCTTCATTTCTTCCTTTTTCTTGGCGATGATCTTTTGCTTCATCCTGCCACCGCTGGGTGGTTCTGGCGGTGGACTGACCAGATTTTTCTGAACCTGGCCGTCAGGACCGTAGCGGCACAAGTTCTGGGAGGGAGGCTTTGGATCACCCTTGAGAGTGAGTTGTGTGGTTTCGATCCATTGATACTGCTGTAGCTTCTGCTTATTTTCCGCAGCGGACTGTTTTACAACTGCAACTTTTTCCTGGAGCTCACTGTTTTGGGCAATCGCTGACCCGACTGCCAGAAATGCGATCGCGCCACCAATCATCAAGCTTTTACTCATCGCGGCGGCGGTCCCGGTGGCAGACTGTTTCAAGGACGCAATTGCGAAACTCCGATTCATGAGGATTCTCCTTCGGCTGCGTTGAAATCTTGCGAACTCGAACAGTCTTGGCCTGGCTCTCGTGCGAACGCGAACCGAGTCCTCCCGCCTAGCACCGGCTCGATCATCATTAAGAGTAAAAACTTATCTACGTTTCTCTTTTCCACCCGAGCCGCCCGCCACCGGATTGCTGGAAGCGCTGGCTTTGCTGACCTAGATTCAAATTCATACTCAATGAATGGCCCGATTTACTTCTTCTGCGGCGGGGGGGTAATTCTTCAACAACTTCGCCATAGCCTTGTCGAGATTCTTTTGGTTCTTTTCCTGGTTGCTGCTGGGACTGAGCGTCTTCGTGGCTGTTCCTGTCCAAACAAGCTGTTTGGTCGTCGGGTCATAGATATCGAGAACCAACGTTCCATTAGTTATCGTGGAACTTGTGGCAGTTCCCATTCCGCCGAAGCGGGGGCCGCCCATACTGTATGCGTTCCACTGCTTTTCTTTGTCGACAGCAACCTGATAGCCGATCAGGAGATCGGCTTTGTCACCGTCCGTTTTTGTCAGTCCTTTGGATGCCAATTGAGAATCCACGGAACTCTTGATCTGTGCGTCTGCAATCTGATTCGGGTGCGATCCGCCTTCAATTACCACCCATTTGTAAGTGTGATATTTGGCAAACTCTGTCCCGGGCATGAAATTGTATTTTACGTCCTGCGCCAGTACTGATCCGCACGCGAACAAAATCAATCCCACTAGTATCGCCAGCTGAACTACGCCTCTGCTGCGCTTCGAATTCATAATTGCTCCTTTTGGAAATGTCGCTGGCCTACGGAGAGTCGCTGAAGAAATACTTAGATTGCTATTCAAAACTTCAGAAAGCTAGGTACTCCGCTCCGTACGTCGCCGCCGAATTGCAGCCGTCACAACCCACAAAGAAGCAGCCAAGATCTGTTCCCTCGCAAGACTGTATGGACACCGAAATGTCGGAGTGAAAACGCCGTTTCCACTCTGAAGTTTCGTGTTTCATCGTTCGTTTAACATCTGTCAGTTGTACTAGTTGCTTAAGATCATACTTTCGGCCAAAGTCACGCATGGTTGAGACGTGCGTTACTGCGTTACATCGAACGGTGGAAGCTTTTGGAAATTCATTGACTTAAGGACAAACCCCACTCGAATGCAGCTCACCATGATGTGCGCGGTATAACGCCACAGCCGTCGCGCTCATTTCGTACGCCCAGATCGGCTTAGGGCTCATCGCCGTATTGCTTTGGCCGGCTGTCCTGCTGCATGCGGTGATGACCGTCTGGTGCGTTGCGTGCCTTCGGAGCAAGCGTGCGTAGATGCTGACGCAAGCCATATTGGCAAGGAAGGTTGTCCCCACGCGTATCCAATCCGTCAAAACGCGGCGGTCATTCGCGGCGCTCCTTATTCTGCTAACGCTTGCGCTGTCCATCGCCGCGCAGCAAAGCAACTTGCTCCTCATCGCCGGACAGCAGGGCTCCGCCAAGGTTATCCAAGTTGATGGCCGCAATTACGTCGAGGTCGAAGGCCTCGTGCGCCTCACCAAGAGCTCGATCAGTTTGAACGGAAATCAGGTTATCTTGACGTTGCCTGGTTGCAACACAGACCCTGCTCCACCTGCCACCTCTGCTACAGGCTTCTCCAAGGATTTTGTCGCCGCTGGCATGGAAGCGATGGCCCAGATACGAGAATGGCACGCGGCTTTGAAAAACGCCATCGATCGAAGCATCCCCCTCGGGGAAGACTGGCTCACAGCGAACCGCGCTCAGGCACAACAGGCTCTCCGACTCGCTTCGCTCGCCTCAAGCACCGACGCGGACAAGAATGCCTATCCTTTCTTGAGCAACGAGTTCAACAACATGCGTCAACTAAGCGACAAATACCTTCAGATGAGTAAGTCCATGACCTACATCGCACCAGGGTCTCTTGACTCTGACCCTCTGGATCAGAAGATGCGTATCTGCGGGCGTTCTCTAGCTTCCATGGCGACTGCCAATCAGTTTGTCGACGACGGCTCGTGCCAGTAATCGCAGGCCCGAGCCGGGTCCGTTCGTATGTGCTTTCCTGCGATGGAGAAAAGAAAATGACTAATACTCTCACGAAGCGACTTTTGTCAACCACACTATCGTTGCTGCTAGTCATTGCGGCAACGCCGTACGGTGCTGGCGCGCAGCAACCGGCGCCACAAGCCGCGACGGGTTATTCGGGCCAAGGAGCGCCGCTTTCTGGGGACGAGCTTCAACAATTGCTGGCCCCCATCGCGCTTTACCCGGACTCCCTGGTAGCGCAGATTCTTGGAGCTGCCACCTTTCCAGACCAGATTGCTGACGCTTCCGGCTGGCTTCAGCAGAATAGCAATTTCAAAGGCACTGCTTTGATGCAGGCCGTTGATGCGCGACCGTGGGATCCCAGTGTGAAAGCACTCACGCAATTTCCTTCGGTGCTCGACAACCTGGCAAAGAACCTCAGTTGGACTTCAGCGATGGGAGAGGCGTATCACACGCAAGCCGCCGATGTCATGTCGGCCGTCCAGGTGTTGCGCGCGAAAGCAAAAGTTGCCGGCAATTTGAAATCAGGCTCACAGATTACGATCGTGCAAGAGTCGCCGCAAGTGATCGTGATTCAGCCAGCGAATCCGCAAGTGGTATACGTTCCCGTGTACAACCCTACGGTGGTTTACGGGTATCCCTACGTGACTCCCGCATACGTCGCGCCTCCCGTAGTGGCGACCGCTGTAGTTGCATTTGGAGTTGGCATTGCGGTCGGCGCGATGATGAGTAGTAGCTGTTGCGTCTGGGGTTATAGCAGTTGGAACTGTGGCTGGCACGGCACCACGACGGTCGTTTATCACGGCGGGGCGTACTACGGAAATAATGCCTGGCACGGCGGCTACTATGGCTCGAGCGCCTCTGCTTATGGTCCTAACGGCTCCGCGCACGCCAGCTCCGGCTATAACCCGTCCACTGGGACGTACGCACGTGGCGGCACAGTCTCGAACGGTTACGGCACCCAAAGAGCCGGTCAAGCCTACAACCCAAAGACTGGGGCCTACGCCGCCACGGAGCAAGGCTCAAATGCCAATGGGAGTTGGGGAAGCTCGACGGTTTCGAAAAACGGCAACACTGCATACAGCCAGCATCAAACGACGTCTCAAGGAACCACAGGTTCGGTACAAACCTCGAACGGCGGCAAGGCTGTTGGAGCGTCGGGTCAGTACAACAGCGCAGCGGCGGGAGAAACCCCGAACGGTAACAAGTATGCGACAGCGAATGGCAAAGCCTACAGCAACACTGGGAGCGGTTGGGAGCAGAAGGGCGGAAGTTCGACAAACAGTTCTGCCGCTTCCAAGGGCTGGGGAGGGCAGGAAAAGAGCGGCGGATCATCAGCCTTCGGCGGAAGCAGCGGCGGAGGCTGGCAATCCAGGTCGGCCAGTGCTCGTGGAACGGCGAGCAGAGGCGGGGGTGGTCGCAGGTGAACCAGCGATGCAACCGCAAACGAAGACAAGTCTAATGAGTGGTATCGGTAAGTGTCCGTCGTGACCGAGTTGGAGGACGGTTATGTTGCTCAAAGCCTGCAGAATCGTTGTTACAGAGTGGTTGCCGCTATTGCCGCTAGTCATAGTCCTCGTCGGCTGCAACGAATCCAATAAGCTCTCGTTCAGAGTGTTTGCTTCACCCGAAGACGCGAGCACTGCACTGATGGAAGCGGCAAAATCGGGAGACCAAAACGCACTACTGGCAATTTTCGGTATGGAATCGAAAACTATCATTTTTTCTGGCGATGCCGTGCAGGACAAGGCCGCGGTCGACAAATTCAACGTGGCCTATGGAGTGATGCATCGCTGGCACAAGATGCCGGGTGGGACACAAGTCTTACTGATCGGAGCAGACAATTTTCCATTTCCAATCCCTTTGAAGAGGGGTGATGGCGGGCAATGGTTCTTTGACACTGCAGCGGGAAAGGAAGAGATTCTAACCCGCCGCATCGGCCGGAATGAACTGGCTGTAATCGAAGTTTGTGGAGCAGTAGCCGACGCCCAGGCCGAGTACTTTTCGCAGCCTCACGACGGCGGAAGCAAGGGGCAGTTCGCTCTGAAGTTCATCAGCGATACTGGAAAGCAGAACGGTTTGTACTGGGAGTCGCCAGAAGGCCAACCCAAGAGCCCGCTCGGGCCTTTGGCGGCATTCGCAACCGCCGAGGGATATAGCACAAAGCCGAACTCGCACACGCCTTTTCATGGGTACTACTTCCATATGCTGACCCGGCAAGGCGCTCATGCGCCAGGCGGCGCGAAAGATTACGTGGTGAATGGGAAGATGGTCGGCGGGTTCGCCTTCGTCGCGTGTCCGGCTGACTACGGTAATTCAGGAATAATGACATTCATCATCAACCAGGATGGCGTGCTGCTCCAGAAGGACTTGGGGACGACCACAGCTGAAACCGCAACCGCAATGAGCGAGTTCGATCCCGATGCCGGTTGGAGCCCGGTACAGCAATGACTCGTTTTCTCTTGGACAGTTCAGGGAGTTGGATGCGGCGCCCGTTGGGTGGCAGGTTGATTAAATTCGCAACGTCTAGGTGGCATGTTCATGTTCAGGGAGGGTTTCATGCGATTAGCCATTCTATGTCTCGTGGCATCCGGAGTGCTTCCGGTACCAAGCCGGGCACAGGCTCCTGTTTTCAAAATTGCGCAGGAAGATAGCACAGTTAAGTTCTCCGTGAAGGCCTCGGTAGCGCTAGAGGGCACTTTCCAGAAGTGGGACGCCACAGTCACATTCACGTCTCCGGATATCTCGACGGGAGTTTTGGACATCAAGATTCAGGCTGATAGCGTTAATACTGGCAGCGGCATGAAGGATGCCAAGCTGAAGAGCAAGGACTTCTTCGACGTCAAAGACAATCCGACAATCACGTTTCTGTCAAAGAAGTTTGTGCAGGCCACTCCCGACACCATTGACGTACAGGGTGACTTTACAATACGCGGTGTGTCTAAGCCCGAGACGCTGACGTTCACGATTACCGGCGCGGGAACCGGCGCTGGCGGGATTAAAGGGACAATGGCCTTCGACCGTAAGGAGTTCGGAATGAATAGCGGCATTCCCTTCATCAAGATTGCCGACCGCGTCGAGGTGACTGTCGATCTGAAGGGGAAGCGAGTCAGCGGCCCCGCGTTGAACCTCAAGAAATAGAAAGCCTGGCAAAGGGGCAGTCGCGGTGACACACCGGGCCTATGGTCGCATTTCCAGACAGCTAGCCTGCGCGGCAATCAGGCATTGGAACCATGCTGATGATGAAGCTTGTTACCGACATTCTTCAATCGAGTGTGGCAATGACCAATCGAGGGAATATTGACGCGTATCTCTCGCAACGTTGTTTCAATTGGAGGATTGAAAGATGACTTCTCAATTTCATCCACGAAAAGATGCTTCACAACACAGCTTGACGGCGCCAACTCCTGAACCCTCCCCCGCGTGCGGCTGGCATCAGGGAGTGGCAAACGAAGACTCATCGCGGCGGAGGTTTCTCCAGTTGACGGTAGGAGGAGCAGTGGCCGGATTGGCAACCGCGGCGGGCATGGAGCTGGTGACTCCGCGCACGACTCTTGCCCAGACCACACTTACCCCAGATGCTGCCCTTCAGGAACTGATGGACGGCAACAAGCGTTTCACGGCTCAAGCTCTGACCTCGTGCGATCACGACCTCGCCATTCTGAAACAGCACACGATTGAGAAGCAGGAACCGTTCGCGGCGGTATTGTCTTGTGCCGATTCCCGCGTACCCATTGAGTTAGTTTTCGACCAGAGTATCGGTCATATCTTTGTTACGCGTATCGCCGGGAATATCGCCACTTCGGAGATCATCGCCAGCCTTGAATATGGAGCAGGAGTGTTGGGGACAAAGGCGATCCTGGTGATGGGACATGGCGGTTGCGGTGCGGTCAAGGCCACGATTCAAGCCAAAGAAGTTCCTGGGCAGATCAGCGCGCTCTATTCCCATATCCAGCCTGCAATTGATCAAGCGGGACCAAATCTTGAGGCGGCCACCAAGGCAAATGCCAAGATACAGGCGGCCCTTCTGCGCCAAGCATCGACCGTTATTTCCGGTTTGGTGAAAGAAAAAAAGCTGAAGGTTACTGCCGCGTACTACGACGTCGGCACTGGGGCCGTGTCATTGCTCGAGTAGCTAGGCATAAAGGCCAGTACTCAAGAGGTATTCATCGCGCAACCAGCTCATAATCCCAAGCGGCGGATCGGATTTTTTTGTAAGGATTAGAAATGATCTTTATCATTGCTCAAGATCTGACTCAACTCGTAACTGCAAATAAGAAGGGCGCTTAGAGGATTCCCCCTCGTAAGCGCCCATGGTTGCGGGGGTCAGATTTGAACTGACGACCTTCGGGTTATGAGCCCGACGAGCTACCAGGCTGCTCCACCCCGCACACCCACTATATCGGACGCACGCGTTTCCGTCAAACCGTGCGAACGGACTCAGCTCTTCGCGTATCCGGAAGGGAACAGTTACCACTCGTTGTAAGGCGTGTTCTCGAAAGGCGAAACCCGCGGCGAACTCGAATGAACGTCTGTCATGCCCGTGCTCGATTGATCCGCGCTCAGCACTACGCTGTCGAATTGTGGCACCCAGTCCGCCGCCCCGGTCATGGGGTCCTTGGGCACCTGGCGCAGATAGCCTGCCTGCATTAAGTCCTCCAACGATTGCGGGGCGGCCTGCTTGTCCAGCGTGTAATTATCAATCGCTTGGCGCATGACCATCAGGTCCTGATGAAGAGTTGCTTCGCGCGCATGTTGCACGGATTTCTCATAGCGTTGTGCCGCCATCCCAATTAGGATCAGGATGATGGTAATGACGATCATCAATTCGATGAGCGTAAAACCTGCTTGGATCATTCTGCCACGGCGTTTCCGCAACCCTGGCGTGTTACTCCGAATTTGCGACAGAATCTTCAACGCGGTTCCTCGTTCCAACTACCAATCCGAATATTTCGTCCCGTCCTGAGCCGTCCCCGTTGACTTCGAGTAAACGTCGAACACGTTTTTTCCGCCCCAGCTCGTCGAATCTGGATCGTCCTGAACAGCTCGCAATCCCCATTCGGCTCGTCCTGTTATCGGGTCCACGGGAACCTTTCGCAGAAATCGAATCTTTTTATCGCTGCTGGTCCCCAACTGCACTCCTGTTACGAGCGTCTCCAGGTCCGGCGGATATCCTTCGCTCCCGATTTCCACGCGGATTTGGCTTCGATCGGCCGCGTCCTTGTACCGGTCGATCGCATCCCTCATCTCCCGCAGATCGCGCCGAAGCTCCGCTTCTTTCTGCCGGACAACCGTGAATTTCGCGATGGGTAGTGCGGCGGAAGACAGGATCAGAAGAATGGCACAGGTGATGATCAACTCCAGCAGCGTCATCCCTGCCTCGGCGGAAAATGTCCGCCGTTGGATTCGTCTGCCCATTCGCCTGCGGTTTGCCGTATCGCGCAACATCGCTCGCACAATCCGCCTACGGCTGGACTTGCAGCGTCGCTTCGCTGGTGACCAGCGGTATCAGCTTCTGCTGCGAATCTTTCGCGTTCACCTGCACGATCGACAGGTTCGAAGACCCCGGTCCTATCCCTTTGACCACGATTCCAATCAGCGTCCCGCTCCCGCTCACTCCCGGCGTGTTGGGCTGGCGCGTCGCCGAAATAATCGATTGCCCCTTATCCTTGAAATGCTGCGACACGATCGCAATTTCCTGCGTCCCGCCAGAGAGAAATCCGCCGTGCCTTACTTCTTCTATGCTGATTACCGCGGGGTTGTACTGCAACAACATCGGGATCGAGTACAGGTCGTTCACGTTCTCGACCACGACTCCAATCGTCGCCGTCTGCCCCACTTTCAGAGACAAGTTCTGAGGTTCAAAGCGCATTTTGGCGGTGGCAGTCGCTGCTCCCTGGACTGCTCCCGCCGCTGGCGCCATGGCTCCCGGAGCGGGCGTGGGCGTCGGCGCACCCATGTTTTGATTTGCGGCCGGCGGCTGCTCTGGTTTTGGAGCGGGCTGTTGGGCTGGCGCGTGAATCTCACTCTCGCGCTTCACTTGCACCAGCGTGTCCGTGCCCGAATACATCGACCGCAGATTTGCCTTCGTCCATTCCGGAATCCGCACGATCCGTGGCGTCAGCACAATCAGCACTTCGTCTTCCTGCACGTCTTTCTTTTCATCCGAGAATAGATAATGGAGCAGTGGAAGTTTCGCCAGCCCCGGCCAGCCATTCAAACTCTTGGTTTCGGTCCGCTGCACCAGTCCCGCCAGGACGCTGGCCTCGCCTTCCCTCAATCGGATGTCATGTTCAATGGTTCGTTGGCTGATGATCGGCTGTGTAATGCCGCCAATCGTCTGATCGCCCGTGTGCGATGAGATCTCCACCTTCAGTTTTAAGCTCACGTCGCGGTTCGGATGCACGCGTGGAGTGATGTCAACGTTTACGCCGACATCCAGGTATGTAAACTGCGTATTCACCAGCGGACTTATGCCGCCTACCCCAGCGCTTCCTCCAGCGACTCCTATGCCAGACGAAAAGCTGCCCGTAGCGATCGGTATGCGATCGCCAATCTTCAGTTTGGCGGTCTGGCCGTCGATCGAGCGGACCTCCGGGTTTTGGATGATCTTTGTGTTCGTATCACTCAGGACGGCGTTCGCAGTAATGCTCGGCAGAGTCACCGCGTAGTCGGATGAGTTCAGGTTGCGTAGCTGTCTAAACGTCGCGGTATTGTTATTCGTATTTGAAGTGTTGCCTGATGTGACCGTTGTATTGCCGGTGTTCGGGTTGATCGTAGCGGAAATAGTTTGCGGCGGCAGGATGCCCAGATCCCGCAAGCGGTCGGTGCGCGCTTCCAGCACTTCCACCTGCACCACCACCTCAGGCTTGGCTTTGTCGATGTCCCGAATCATTTTCTCCGCGAGCATCAGTTTGTCCGGCGTGTCGCGGATGATGATGGCATTTTGCGAGTTGACCTGCTGCAGCCTCTTCAGATCCAGCAATTGCCTTAGCCCAGTCACAATTTCGGTCAGGTCTTGCGCCTGAACCGTGTTTGACAGGTAAAATGTTCTGACGACTTGTTCTTCATAGTCCCGGCGTTTCTGCGGCTGGTCCGGAATCACGAAAATTATGTTTTCCGTCACCGGTTTCACGAAAGACTTGCTCTCAAGTTGCACGATTTCCAGTGCCTGCTCCATCGTCACGTTGTTCAATTCCACTGTAATGCGCCGGGCAGGGAAGTCCGGGTCAAAAATCACCGTCAGGCCCGCGAGCTTTCCTATGGTGTTGAACACCACCTTTGCGTCATCGGACATCTTCAGATTAATAGCCGCGCGCGAGAATGGCTTGATTTCCGGTGGCAGCGCCGCCATAGGCTGATCGTTCGGATCGGCCGGAGGCTCCGCTGCCGCATCGGCCGCACGGTTTTTCTCCGCGATTAATTCGATTGTTTTGCGAAGCTCTTGCTCGGCAATCGCGCTGGCAGGATCGATCGTTTGCGCCCGTTGGAGTTCGGCTGCGGCGCCCTGTAAGTCGCCCTTTTTCCGCAGCTCCACTCCTACTTTGATATGCTGCTGGCTGGCCTCGAATCGCATCGAGTTCAGCTTGATCTTGTAGCCAGCGTTGTAGGGGTCAGCCTTAACGGCCTTTTGGTAGTAGACGTAAGCGGCGTCGTAGTCCTGAAGCGTTTCTGCTTTTCTACCCTGCGTAAAGTCCGGTTGGCCCTTCGGGCAGCCTGCCGTGAGCAGTCCGAATCCAACGCACAAAAATAGGCTTCCCCAGCGGCGCATGCACTCTCCAGGGCCTCGACTCGAAGCCAAAGCAGTCTATCATCCGATTTAGAGGCCCGGCAAGGTTGCTTAGGTTGGCCGCAGCTCCCCAAATAACCACGCCTTGTGTCGAGAGTGACAAGTTTTAATACTCCAGTTATGATGGAAAGTTGTGGCCAAGCCTGCTAAAAAAACTGAGAAGTCCGAAAAGTCTGACGAGCAGATCGTCGCCCAGAACCGCGCCGCTTCCTATAACTACCATATTCTTGAGAAACATGAGGCCGGTTTGGTCCTGCACGGGACCGAAGTGAAGGCCCTTCGCGAAGGCAAAGCCAACATTCGCGATGCCTATGTCGACTTTAGACCCAATGGTGCTTGGCTTGTTAACGCACACATTGCACAGTACTTAGCCGGCGGCCCCTGGAACCACGAACCACTCGGCTCCCGCAAACTCCTCCTCCACAAGCGCGAAATCGACAAACTTTCCGGACGCACCGAATCCAAGGGTTTGACCGTCATACCCTTAAAGATCTATTTTCGCAACGGCATCGCCAAGGTAGAAATTGCCCTGGCACAAGGCAAGAAGTCCTGGGATCGCCGCCAGGACGAACGCACCAAGGAAGCCCGTAGAGAAGTCGAACAATCCATGTACAACAATCGGAGGCGTTAACGCACCATGCAGATCACGTTGGAGACCAAGCCGTTCGCGGCACTCGATACGGAAGCCCTGGTTACTTATATCTTTGAAGAGACCGACCCCATACAAGGTCGCGTCGCCGAGATCGACCAGGCCGCCGCGGGCCTGCTGCGCAAGCTTGCAAAAAGTGGTGAATTAACCGGCAAGACTTTGGAATTCACTTTGGTCCACGCGCCGGCAGGCCTCAAAGCCGCACGCTTGCTCCTTGTTGGAGCGGGGAAGCGCGAGCAATTGAACTCAGCCACCCTTCGCAAAGTCGCCGGTGCCGCCCTTCGCTATCTGAAGTCTCGTTCCGTCAAAAACTTTGCCTACCTGGTTCGAGAAGGCGCGGCCAACGATGAAACCGCCCAGGCCATTGCCGAAGGTGCACTGACTGCAAATTTCGAAACAGACAAATACAAAACGGAAAAGAAAAACGAAAAGAACATCGAAACTGTTTTGATTTGTGGCTACTCCGACACCGAACGCGCCGCCGGAGACAAGGGCCTGTCGAAAGGCCGCATCATCGCCGAAGCGCAAAACTTTGCGCGCGATCTCGTTAACGAACCTTCCAACAAGCTCACCCCGCGCATCCTAGCCGATAAAGCCGCAGCCATGGCCAAGGAAGCCGGCCTCGCAGTCGAAATCCTCGACGAAAAGAAAATTGCCGAGCTCAAAATGGGCGCGCTCCTCAGCGTCTCCCAAGGTGGCCCCGAGCCTCCCCGCGTTATGGTCGTCACCTATACGCCTTCAAATTTGAAGCCTGGCGCACCGGTGATCGGTCTCGTCGGCAAAGCCGTCACCTTCGACACTGGCGGCATCTCCATCAAGCCCGCGGATGGCATGGAAAAAATGAAGTACGACATGGCCGGCGGTGCCACCATGTTAGGCATCATGCGCGCCCTCGCTGCTCTCAAGCCCAGCGTCAAAGTAATCTGCGTCGTTCCTTCCACTGAAAACATGCCCGGCGGTACGGCACAAAAACCCGGCGACATCCAGACCGCCATGTCTGGCAAGACCATCGAAGTTCTCAACACTGACGCGGAAGGCCGCCTCATCCTCGCCGATGGCATCCACTACGCCAAGCAACTCGGCGCCACCCATCTCGTTGACGCCGCCACGCTCACCGGCGCCATCGTCGTTGCCCTCGCCAACGTCAACGTCGGTGTCTTTGGCTCCGACCAGCCTTTCACCGACAAGCTTCTTGCCAGCGCGAAAGCCGTCGGCGAAAAAATGTGGCAAATGCCCATCGACGACGACTATCGCGATTTCATCAAGGGCTCTTTCGCTGACATCCAGAACATCAGTAGCGGCAAAGGCGGCGGCGCCATCACCGGCGCCATGTTCATCAAGGAATTCACCGGCGACAGCCCGTGGATTCACCTGGACATCGCCGGCACCGCCTGGAACGACGACGCCAAGCCCTGGCTCGCCAAAGGCCCCACCGGCGTCGCCCTCCGCACCTTAGTCCATCTCGTTTTGTCGTATTAGTTGAGGAAGGTCACTCTTGCTTAGGGGCGCACTTCAGTGCGCCCTTTCTTCTCTCTACATCTTCTCCGGCGCTTCAATCCCCAGCAATCCCAGCGCCCGCACCAACTGCGCTTCCACCAACTCCGTCAGCCGTAACAGAAACGCCCGCTTCTGCTCGTCCGCCTCCGATAAAATGTGGTGTTTATGATAGAAATTATTAAACGCTTGCGACAATTGGAACGCGTATTTCGCCATGAACGCCGGCTCCTGCGTAGCAATCGCCGCCTCCGCCGCGTAGTCGAGCGAACCCGCCGCCAACAATAACTCCCAGAGTGAATTTCCCTCCGCCCCTTCGAGCAGTTGGCTGACGGATTCCCTCGTTACCTCGACGTTGGTCGCGCCCGCCTCCGCGCCCTTCCGCCGAATCCCGCGTATCCGCACCACCGCATACTGGCAATACGGGCCTGTCTCGCCTTCAAAACTCAGCGCATCCTTAAAATCAAACGCGATAATCGCGTTGCGCGTAAACTTCAACAAAAAAAATCTCAGGGCTCCCACCGCAATCGCATGCGCCGTCAGCTTCTGTTCCTCAGCCGCCATGTCCGCATGCCGTTGCTGCACTTCCGCCAGCGTCGCCGCCTCCAACTTGTCCAGCAAATCGTCTGCCTTCACGCCAAAGCCCTTGCGCCCGCTCACTTCCACATACGGCTTCTTCGCCTCTTCCGGCGTCAGCTCATAGCCCATTTCCGCCGCACATCGCGGCGTTAGCGCCACAATCTCATACGACAAATGAATCGATTGTTCCGCCGCTTTCTCATGCCCCAGCGCCCGCAGCCCCGCCGCCACAACTTTCTGTAAATACGCCTGTCTGGCATCAATCACGTTATAAACGCTGGCAGCCGGCTCCCCAAAGTGCGGCGCTCCGAAATCGTCCTTCTCGCTGGTCGTGCTCCAAACCGTCTGCCCCGCAGGCGCATCCGGCCACTTCCGATAATGAAAATCCTTCCCCAGCAACCCAAACTTCCATAGCTGGTAAGCAATATCCTTCCCAACGTAAGTCACCGTCCCATTCGACCGCACAATAATCTTGTCCTGCGAATTCTCCTCCTCCTCACTCTTCTCTGTGTCCTCTGTGCTCCCCTCTTTCTCTGTGCCGTCTGTGTTAATTCCTTCTTTTGACTCTTCTTTCCACGGCATGATCCAACAACCAGCCATCTTCCCACTGGTAGCCAGTTGAATCGCCCCTGACTTCTTCAACATCTCAAAAGCCGCATCCCAAAAATGCAAATGAAGTATCTCGCTCTCCCGCGCCAGCAATTCATACCCAATACCCAGCCGCGCCATCGTCCGCAGGTGGCATCCCACAATCGCGTCCGCCACCACCTGCGCCACTTCTGCATCCTCCCCCTTGCCTTCTTCGATCGCCCGCAGCGTCTCTCCCCGCAACTTTGCCGCCCGCTCCTTATTCTCCACAAAGAAACTCGTCGTCTTGGCATACAAATCCCAACAGTAGTAATCGAACTTCGAGTCATGCACCATCATCTTCACGCCGACAGCCGACCGCTGCTCCATCTGCAGAAATCCAATTACCACGTCTGCAACCTGCACGCCGGTATTGTCGATATAGTTCTGAATCTGCACTTGGTTCCCCGCATGCCGCAAGATCCTCACCATCGTGTCGCCCAGCACTGCGTTCCGCACATGCCCGATGTGCGCCGCCTTATTCGGATTGATGCTCGTATGCTCGACAATAATCTTTTTCTTCCCTGCGCTCTCTGTGTCTCTGCGTTGAGCTTCTTTCTTTTCCTCTCGGGTCACGCTCTGCCAGAACTCTCCCCGCACAAAATAAGCATTCAAATACCCCCCGCCCGCCACCTCCACCTTCGCAATCCCCTCAACCTTCCCCAATCCATTAGCAATCTCCTGCGCGATCATCCGCGGCGCCTTCTTCAACCGCTTCGCCAGCTCAAAACACACCGGCGAAGCCGCCTCCCCCATTTCAATCTTCGGCGGCCGTTCCAGCACAATCGACAGCTCCACCCCATACTTCTCGCGGATGTGCCCCGCCAGCGCCTCACGCAACCGGTTTGTCAGTGTTTGATACACAAGTCCTTAGTAGGCTTAACTCGCAGGAATAGAATCAGGCCAGTATAGGAGATGCAGCCAACAAGGGTCAAAGACGGGAAGAGCGTCCCGGTCGTTTGACACTCCTTCGTTGCGTCGATAGTATCAATTTGTATCCGGCGGAGACACCAAGCAGGCAGTGTAGTCCCACCGCGGAACGGTTTTTCCCATGAAACTGGCTTATTTCGATTGTTTTTCGGGCATTAGCGGCGACATGACGCTCGGCGCTTTGGTGGACGCCGGCTGCGACGTCGAACATCTCCGCGCCGAACTCCGCGCTCTCCGGGTCCCGGGCTGGGAGCTGACCGCCGAAAAAGTTTGGAAAAACGGCATGGCCGCCACCTACGTCAGGGTGAAAGCCGAAGATCAATCGAAGCACCGTTCGCTTAGCGCGATCCTAGAAATCCTTGAAAAATCGCAGCTTGCGGCCCAAGTGCGCGAACGCGCCGCTGCCATCTTCACGAAACTGGGCGAAGCTGAAGCCCGCGTTCACGACGTTCCACTTGAAAAAATTCATTTCCACGAAGTCGGCGCCGTCGACGCCATCGTGGACATCGTCGGCGCCTGCATCGGCTTTCACGCCCTCGGCATCGAGAAATTCGCGTGCTCCGCCCTTAACGTCGGCGGTGGAACGGCGAAAATGGCGCACGGTGTTTTGCCCGTCCCCGCGCCTGCCACAGCGAACTTGCTCCAAGGCAAGCCGACGTACTCCAACGGGGTACAAAAAGAGCTTGTCACGCCCACAGGCGCTGCCATCATCGCGACTCTTTGCGATGGGTTCGGCCCGCAGCCACCGATGAGCGTCACGGCGATCGGCTACGGCGCAGGCACGGCTGATCTCGAAGGCCAGCCCAACGTTGTGCGAATCATGATCGGCGAAGCCGCAGAAAAAACCGTCGCCGGCTTCGACGAAGAAATTGCTGTCATCGAAGCCAACCTCGACGACATGAATCCGCAAATTTACGGCTACTTCTTGGAGAAGGCTTTGGCCGCCGGCGCCCTCGACGTCTACACCACGCCGGTCCAGATGAAAAAAAATCGCCCCGGCACGCTGCTCGCGGTATTGTGCAAGCCGCCGGATACCAACGCGTTGATGTCGCTCATCTTTGCTGAGACGACATCCTTCGGCGCGCGCACCTACCGCGCCCAGCGCCGCACTTTGCCGCGCGAATTTCTCAACGTCGCGACCGCCTTCGGCGAAGTCCGTATTAAGATTTCCCGAGTGAATGGCCGCATTTTGCACGTAGCGCCCGAATACGACGACTGCCGCAGACTGGCCGTCGAAAAAAACATTCCTCTCCAGCGCGTAATCAGCGAAGCCCTCCGCGCTTACGAGTCGCGTGAATGATTGTGTTTGGTTTTGTAAGGGCAACCGCCGCGGCGGACTGCGCTCCAGGTTGGCAAGATGTCGTGAATGGAAGGGGTTTGTAGAGGTGGCTTTACGCCGCCAGATTTTTCTTACTTAAAACTTATAACTTATAACTGAAAACTTTTAAAAATGCCCGGAAAACCAAAATACTACCTGACTACGCCGATCTACTACACGAACGGCTTGCCGCATATCGGCCATACCTACTCAACCATCGTGTGCGACACCATCCGCCGCTACAAGCGCATGCGCGGCTACGACGTGGTCATGACCACCGGCACCGATGAACACGGCGTCAACGTCGAGCGCTCCGCCAAGAAAGCTGGCGTGCCCGAATCCGAATTCGTCGCGGAAATGGCCGCCGAGTGGCGCGCCCTCTGGGACGAACTTGGCGTCCAGGGCGATGAATTTATCCGCACCACAGACTTGAAACACGCGCACACCGTGCAATGGCTCTTCAAGCAATGCCGCGACAATGGCTTTGTCTATCCCGGCCATTACACCGGCCAATACTGCATCTACGACAATGCTTACGTGGACGTGAAGCCCGGCGAAAATTGCCCCGATTGTGGCCGACCCACGGAAACCGTCACCGAAGCCAATTTCTATTTCAAGCTTTCCGCCTTCCAGAAGCCGCTACTCGATTGGTACGCCAAGCATCCCGATTTCATCCGACCCGAAGCGCGCCGCAACGAAGTTCTCAGTTTTGTCGAGGGCGGCCTCCGCGATCTCAGCATTACGCGTACTTCGGTTCGCTGGGGCATTCCCGTTCCCGGCGAAGAGCCGCACGTTTTCTACGTCTGGTTCGACGCGCTCACCGCCTATCTCAGTGCCGTCGGCGGCCCGCAGTATGAGAAAACCGGATTCTGGCCCGCCGATCTCCATCTCGTCGGCAAAGAAATCATCCGTTTCCACTCCGTCTACTGGCCCGCTTTTCTGATGGCCGCAGGCCTGCCGTTGCCGAAACAAATTTGGGCCCACGGCTGGCTGCTCATGGACAGCGCCAAAATGAGCAAGTCGCTCGGCAACGTCGTTCGGCCGCGTCCAATCGTTCACGTCCTGGGCATGGACGCGCTTCGCTACTACCTTCTGCGCGAAACGGTGTTCGGCCAAGACGGCAATTTCAGTTACGACGCGCTCGTCCAGCGCTACAACAGCGACCTCGCCAACGGCCTCGGAAATCTTGCCAGCCGCACTGCGGCGATGATTGAGAAAAATAGCGCCGGCAAAATTCCCAAACCTGCCGCACTTCAACCGCAGGACACCGCGCTCGCCACGAAAGCGCAAGAAGTCATCGGAGAAGTCCTGGAGCAGTACGACAAGCTGGGATTTTCTCTCGCATTGGAAGAAATCTGGGCGCTCGTTGCCGCGACGGACAAATACTTGACGACGGAGCATCCCTGGTCGCTCGGCGATAGCGAAGCCGATCAGCAGCGCCGTTCCACGATTCTTTGGACCACCGCGGAGGTTCTGCGCATCGTCACTGCATTGACGCATCCCGTTTTGCCGGAGAGCACCACCAAAGTGTGGTCGCTGCTCGGCCAGCCGGGGCAGCCCGGTTCTATCGCATTGGATGGTTTGCGATGGGGGCAGCTTGCGCCGGGCACCGCACTCGGCAAGTCGCAAGCGCTTTTTCCCCGCGTTGAAAAAGCAGAAGCAATCGAGAGGATGGAAGCCATGGAAAAAGATGCACAGAACGCCCCGTCGCCCGTTACCGCGCCGGCGACGCCGGCGAGCACACCAGCCGGTGGCGGTGCCGCTGCAGCGGCTACGCCGCAAGCTACGCCGGAAAAAATCGGCATCGAGGATTTCGCCAAAGTCGAGATGCGCGTAGGGCAAATCAAAACCGCCGAACGCATTGTCGGCGCAGACAAGTTGCTGAAGCTTACTGTCGATATCGGCACCGAGATTCGCCAGATTTGCGCCGGCATCGCCCAATTTTACGAGCCGGAAAAATTGATCGGCCGCAAAGTCGCCGTCGTCGTCAATCTCGCGCCCCGCAAGCTCCGCGGTGTCGAATCCAACGGCATGATCGTTGCCGCCTCCGTTGGCCCCGAAGGCCGCCCCGTCCTCGCCGGCTTCCCCGACGAAGACGTCGAAATCGGCGCCCGCTTGAAATAAACGTTCTCCTGGCAGGGGCGCAGCATGCTGCGCCCCTACTCGGCAATATTTTAACAATGGAACTTATCGACTCCCACGCGCATATCGACTTCCCGCAATTCGCGGAGGACCGTGAAGCCATGCTGGAACGCGCGCGCGCTGTGGGCGTCTCGACATTGCTCGCTATCGGCACTGGACCCGGCCCGGAGAAACTCGATGCTGCTCTACCTTATGCCGAACACCACGATTGGATTTACACAACTGTAGGAATTCACCCCCACGAAGCAAAAGAAGTCACGCAACAACATTTGGATGAGCTGGCGCGGCTGGCGAAACATCCCAAAGTGATCGCCTGGGGCGAGATTGGTCTCGACTATTTCTACGATCATTCTCCGCGCGAAGTGCAGCATAAAGTGTTTCGCGATCAGATGGCCCTCGCGCACCAAGCCAAGTTGCCGATCATCATTCATTGCCGCGATGCCTGGTCAGATTGCCTGAGCATGATCGAAGAGCACTGGCGGCCCACCGGCCTCGGCGGAATTTTGCACTGTTTCACCAGCACGCTCGAGGACGCGCAACGCGGCATCGACATGGGTTTCCTGATTTCCTTTGCGGGGAATTCAACTTATCCGAAAACGCAGAACATTCGCGACGTTGCGAAGGCTTTGCCGCTGGAGAACATTTTGATTGAGACGGACGCTCCGTACCTCGCGCCGCAGGCCTGGCGCGGCAAGCGCAACGAGCCTGCCTACGTCGCGGAGGTGGCGCGCACGCTCGCGACTGTGAGAAACTGTTGGCCGGAAGAGATTGCCGCCGCCACTACAGGGAATTTTCGGCGTTTCTTCGGACTCGCCCAGCCAGCGAGTTTTGTGGCCTCCAGTCTTCGCGAAAAGAATTAGCTTGGGAGATAGACCATCGCTCTTCTGACGGCCAAAGAGATTTTCGATCTCGTTCGCGACGACCTTGTCCTGGTCGAAGAAGAGCTTGCCCGGCAGAGCGATGCTGCGTTCCCACCCGTTGCGGAAATCACCGAGTATTTGCTGGGCGGTGGAGGGAAGCGCATGCGTCCCGCGCTCCTGCTTCTCTCCGCCAGCTATGCCGGCCGCAAAGATCGCAGCGCCATCCGCATGGCCGCGGTCGTCGAACTTCTGCACAGCGCGACCTTAATTCACGACGATGTTATCGATAGCGCGGACACGCGCCGTGGCCGCCCGTCCGCCAATTCCAAGTGGGGCAATCATCGCAGCGTCCTCACCGGCGACTGGCTCTACATGCAGTCCTTCCAGATGGCTCTGGAAGAGCGCAATTTTAGAATCCTCGACATCCTGATCGACCTGACCCAGAAAATGGTCGAAGGCGAATTGATCCAGCTCGCAAAAATCGGCCGCATCGATGTGACTGAAGAAGACGCTTTGCGGCTGGCCACCTACAAAACGGCGTGCCTTTTCAGTGGATGTGCGAGACTCGGCGCAGTGCTCGGCGGACTTGAAGGAAAAGAAGAACAGGCGCTCGCCGAATACGGGCGTTACGCCGGCCTGGCGTTTCAGCTCGTGGATGATCTACTCGATTTTACGGCGTCAGCGGAGCAACTGGGGAAGCCGGTGCTGAGTGATCTAAAGGAAGGCAAGGTTACACTTCCTTTGATTTACGCGATGGAAAATGGCCATCGCGACGCGCGCGAGATGGTCGCACGCGTGCTCGAAGAAAAAGAATTCAATTCCGTGCGCCCGGAAACGCTCGTTGCCCTCGTGCATGAATCCGGCGCGCTTGGCCGCACCCGCGCGCTGGCACAAGAATACGCCCATCGCGCCAAAGCCTGCCTCAACGGCCGCCCCGATTCCGAATTCGCGCGCGCTCTCGCAACGCTCCCGGATTTTATCCTCGAGCGCGAGAACTAGCCGCGCCACGCAGCATGCTGCCGTTCAAACTGATTTATCACCAGCGGTATGATTTGAATCTTGGGCCGCACGTTTTTCCATCGCAGAAATTCCGGCTTATTCACGAAATGCTCCTCCGCGAAGGCATCGCTACGCCAGAAGACTTTTTGCGTCCGAATCCTGCGAGCGACGAGGACTTACTGCGCGTGCATACAGCGGACTGGGTGCATAAACTTAAAATCGGCACTCTGACCGCCAGCGAAGTGATGAAGCTGGAAGTCCCGTATTCGAAAGAACTCGTCGAAGCAGTGTGGCTAGCTGCCGGTGGAACGATCCTCGCTGGCCAGTGCGCGCTTCGCGACGGATTTGGTTCCAATCTGAGCGGGGGATTTCATCACGCGTATCCTGGTCACGGCGAAGGATTCTGTGCGATTCACGATGTGGCGGTGGGGATCCGCAAGCTGCAAGCCGATGGCGCGATCAAGAAAGCAATCGTGGTCGATACGGATGTACACCACGGGAACGGCACCGCAGCGATCTTCCGAAACGATCCCACGGTCTTCACGATTTCCATTCACCAAGAAAATAACTATCCGGCGCACAAGCCGCCTTCGAGCGTCGACCTCAACATGGATGACCGCGCAGATGATGACGAGTATCTGGGCGCGTTGATTCCAGCGGTGCAGAAAGCGCTCGACGAATTCCGGCCGGAAATTCTTTTTTATGTTGGAGGCGCCGACCCCTACTGCGAGGATCAGCTGGGCGGACTGTCGCTCACCAAAGAAGGATTGAAGCGGCGCGACCGCCTCGTTTTCGAGGAAGCGCGGCGTCGCAAGATTCCCGTGGCGACGACACTTGCCGGCGGATACGCGCGGCGCGTCGATGACACCATTCGAATTCACGTCAATACGATTCTGGCCGCGCGAGAAGTTGCAGAAAGCTATCCGCAGGGTACGTCGGTGAGTGGCTAGTGATTTGCGCGCTTAGGGAGCAGGTTTCGCTGGCGGCGATGAAGCACTAAGCGGTGCCAGAGCATGCCGGACGGCGGCTCTCAAGTTGGGTTCAAAATTGTCGGGTTCGAAACCATCCGAGCGGTAGGCAACTTTCCCCACGCGGTCGATCACCATCACAGTTGGGAAGGCGTTGACGGTGAAGAACCGGTCGAGGCCATCGGCAAATACAACGGGCATGGAAAACTTGTCCGATTCAAGATAACTCTTTACCAGAGATTCATCCTCGTCGCAGTTGGCGGCGAGGAAAAGCACATCGGAATTTGCCAAGAATTCCGCGGCAACGCGAGAGAACGAAGGCTCAAGCTCATGGCAGGGGCCGCACCAGGTGGCCCAGAAATTGACGACGAGAACTTTTCCCTTGATTTCCTTCAGCGGAAAAGCCGTACCTTCGGGAGCTTTCCGAAGGGCGAAGTCCGCAGGCTCGCGGGCGTCCGCATTTTTCCTGGGCTGGGCGGCGAGAGAGGCCTGCGAGATTTCATCGTAAGTGCGAAGCAAATACTCACCCATACCATCGTCCGAGCCATGGGAGAGCCGCCAGACGTTGCCCAGTTTTTGACGAATCTCCCGGCGGCTGGAAAATCCGGGCGTGGCCTCGGCCAGTACAAAAGCGCGCGCGTATTTCTGGACGGCACCGTTCAAGTCCTTTTTCAATTCAGCAATTTCGCCGAGTTGTTCCGCGGCTGTCGAGGAGGGCAGCATCGCGTAGCTAGCCTCAAAGTCCTTCTGCGCCGCAGCCGTGTCCTTCAACTTCAGTTCGAGCCTTCCGCGCATCGAGAGGATATTCATGCGATCGCGTTTTTTCTCCAAGGCCCATTCTGCCGGGGAAATCTTGGGAGATTTTTCGCCGGGAGAGCTGCGCTCGATAAACTCGAGCACGCGCGTGGCGTAGTTCGTGGCCCGGCGGAGAGCCGCTTCCTCGCCGCTCCGTTCGAGCAACTGAATCGTCAAAATGGTCATGGAGATATCGTCGGGATTGAGCGCGACGATTCTTTCGGCGTATCCGGCGGCGCGCACGTTGTCTCTTAACTGCAAGCTGGCTTCCACAAGAGCCCGATAAATCTGCGGACGCTGGCGCGAATCGGGATATTCCTTCAGGTAGGCTTCCAGGTTGCGGACCAGCGCGGCGCGGTCGTTCCCGGAAATATTGATGGCCTGCTGCAATTGCTCCTCAGGCGAAGGCTGTTTGGCGGAAGATTTCGAAGGTGGGTTTTGTGGCTTCTCGTTCTGCGAAGGAATGTGCCCACAGACTGGCGAGGCAAGCGCAGCGAGGAAAAGAAGAGATGCTGCGCAGCAAGAGACGGGCTGGAGAATCATACAAGCGGGATTCTAAAGGTATCAGGAGGAATTGTCGCTAATTGTTCGAAGATTTCATCGAAGCCTAGAACTGCAGGGCGCATCAGACTATCTCGTGCCGGTCACGCGAATTTCGCCGGAGACGGTATGCACGTCCACGCGCCCGCCGCCGCTGCCCATATGGGCTCGAAGAGAATGTTTGCCTTGTTCCTCAACGACGATGGGAACGTCAGTGCGAATCTCGCCGGAGACTGCTTCCGCCGAGAGATGGAGATTCGCGGAAGACGGCACGCCGAGTTGTACGCCGCCGGACATCGTTTTCAGCTCCCAGTAGCTGTCGGTGCCGGGATTACCCTGGACGGAAACACGTCCGGAGGCCGCATGCGCCTTTACATCACTCGCCGCACCTTCAATCTCGACTTCGCCGCTGGCGGTACCCGCTTCAATTCGCCCGCCGGGCCGAGATATGTGAATGGTGCCTGAAAGGGCGTCCACGATTACATCGCCGCGGGTGTTGGTCACCGTCACGCTTCCCGTGGCGGACTTTACGCGCACCTCACTGCCAATATCAGTTGCGGAGATAGACCCGCTGGCGGTGGAGAGTTGGACGTCGCGCTCGATTTTTTCGACGCGGATGGAGCCCGAAGCAGCCTGCACCTTGACCGGACCCCGCACGCCGCGAATGGTCTGTGCGCCGGACGCGACGGTAGCGCTGACTTCCGTGTCGTGCGGCACCTGGATGGTGTACACGATGCTGACGTTGTGCAAGCGGGACATTTCCTTGCCGATGCGAATGGTGTCGCCTCTTTGCTCGACGGGAGGATTCGAAACAGTTTCGTTCAGGCGCTGCTGCGAACTCTCCGAGCCGAAGCCGGAGGCACGGACATCGCCGTGGACATGCACTTTACCGTCGGCACTGCCGGTGATGTCGACATTACCCGAGGCGTTGGCCAGTTCCAGGCGGATGGGACCGGTCACGTCATATTTGCGATCGAAGGCGCCACTGACCGTAGGCCCGTTCTGGCAGCCAACCAGTAGAGCGACGGCCGAAAGAAGCACGAGCGGTAAGCAGAGATTACGGTGGCGCGACATTCATCCTCCGTGCCGGCGTAGAGACTTGCCTTCAGCCGTCCCACTTATAGCTACGCAAAAACAGGGAACTATGTTCCCCGGGCAGACTTTGCGGAACCCTGCCCTATGGACGAAAGTGTCTCGTTGAGCGAGCCCTGGCGGTATCCTTCGAGATCCAAGGCCACATACGCGAAGCCGGCCAATTTGAGGCGATTCGCGATGACTGCAGCCATTTCTGGCGCAAGCGCGCGAGGCATTTCGTCGGGGGATATTTCCACGCGTGCAAGCTTGTCGTGGAGTCTAACGCGGAATTGCCGGAATCCGAGAGCGCGCAATTCGGCTTCGCCGCGCTCGACAAGTCCGAGACGTTCCGGCGTCACTTCCGTGCCATAGGGCAAGCGCGACGAGAGGCAAGCGGAGGCGGGGCGATCCCAAGTGGGCAATCCGGCACGGCGCGAAAGTAGCCGAATCTCAGCTTTGCTTAGGGCGGCGTCAAGCAGTGGGGCGAGCACTTGATGCTCGGTGGCGGCGCGATGGCCAGGGCGAAAATCGAGCGTGTCATCGGCGTTGACACCGTAGGCGATGGCAGCAAAACCGCGTGCGTGTGCCAATTCATCCAGGACTGAAAACAACTCGTCTTTGCAGAAATAGCAACGGTCGGCGGCGTTTGCGCGGTAGGAGGGATTCTCCATCTCATGCGTTTCGATGAATTCGTGGCGCAAGCCCAGTTGTTTCACAAACTCTTCCACGATGGCGCGATCGTGAGCAGAATAACTTGGCGAGAGTGCAGTAACGGAAAGGGCGGCGGTACCGAGGGCTTCGTGGGCGGCCCAGGCCAGATAGGCGGAGTCCGCACCACCGGAAAGGGCGACGATGAGAGAAGGGATTTCCGCGAGCCGTGCGAGCAGAAGAGTTTTCTTCTCTTCCGCGGACAAGCTGGCGTTCTCTGGCTGGCGAATATGAACGAGTTGTTTCATCGCAGTGCTGAGTATATCTCAGTGTGCCCCTGGCATTGCACAACGGTGGCGTCACAGGTCACTTGAAATCCAGAAGCACATCCACAGTGCCTTTGCCTGCGTCCGTTTGCAGCCAGTGTCCGACGTTTTCATAGTGCAGCGGCAATTCACCAAAGACCTGTTCCTGCTGCATTTGCAGCTTTGCGAGGAGTTCCTCGAACTTTGTTTTGTCGAAAATGGCTCCGGGGGGGAAGGGCCATGCGGCCTGCAACTTTCGTTCAGCAGCAGGAGAAATTCCGGTCAGGACCATTTTGCCGAAGTGGTATTGCAGTCCTTCTTGAATGCTCACGGCGTAGGAGACGGTGTGCGCCTGATCGTCGTAGGCGGGCTGCGGATCGAGTTTGGCTTCGAGGTAGCCGCGATGGGCGTACTCTTCACGAATGCGATTCCAGCCGGCTTCGATTTGCATGCCGTCGGCGACATCGCCATGTTTGATGGCGAGCAGACCGCTCAACGTGAATTCGGACACGAGGGTATTTCCCGTCCAGTGGATTTCCTTCCAGTGATAAATTTCGCCGGTCGCAACTGGAACATATACCGGAATTTTCGAGGGCAGCTTCTGCGCGGCATCACCGGTGAGCCGCACCTCCGGTGGCCCGAGTTTGGCGCGCAAAAAACCTTGTTGATGGTAGATGGGCTTGATCGCTTCCGTGAGAAAGAGATCGATCGTCATGCGGGAATAGGGCTTTCCCAGTATTTCGGATAGATGTTGCTGCACGGCTTTGGAGTCTTTCATGGAAGGATCGCTGAACTCCAGCTTGGCGATCTCGATTGCAGCGCCTTCAATGTGGATTTCCTGCACGGTGCCTTCGTCATTCGGATTCGCAATGACCGTATGTTCCAGCAAGCCTTGCACTCCGCGCGAGGCGAGCAACTCCTTTACGGCTTCAACAGCCTCATCCACAGCGGCCCCGGCTTCGGGGAGAGTACCGTCGAAGAAAGGAAACTTAGCGCGGATGGCGTCAGAAAGCGCGGAATCGGAGAACCAAGGAATATTGTCGAAGTAAACGGGGATTCGAGGAGATTCTTCGACGTGATAGGTCACCAGAACGCCAGCGACTCTTGTCTGGAAGTTGTAACTTACTTTTGCGAACAGCCCACTTTGGACGAGCTTATCGGCGGCGGCTTTCAAATCATCCTTACCAATCTGTGTGCCTGGGAGCAGGCCGGTTATGGTGATGACTTGAGCCTCCGTGAGAAGTTTTTCGCCTTCAGCGTGGACTTCGCGCAATGGTGCGGTGGCAACAGGCTCCGGAGTCTGAGCCGACGCTGTAAGCGCCGCGGAAAGCAGAAGGACCAAAGCGGTTCCGAGACGCGCTCGAGAAAAGGGAAGCATGCCCCTATATTAGCGGAAACGGGCCTGGCTACTCCACGGTGACGGATTTGGCGAGGTTGCGAGGCTGATCGACGTCGCAGCCGAGGCGCACGGCGATGTGATAGGCGAGCAACTGGAGCGGAATGATTTCCAGCAGAGGCACGAGCAATTCCGGCGCGGGGGGAAGTTCGATGATGTGATCAGAGGCTTCGCGCGCGAGATGATCACCATTCGTCACGATGGAGATGACAATGCCATCGCGCGCTTTGACTTCCTTGATGTTGGAAACGCTTTTCTCGTAGCGAGTCATGGCTTCGGGGTCGGATTCGTCGCGTGTGGCCAAGACCACAACGGGCAGATTCTCATCGATCAGCGCATTGGGACCGTGCTTCATTTCGCCTGCTGGATATCCTTCGGCATGGATGTAGGAAATTTCCTTGAGCTTCAGGGCCCCTTCGAGGGCAATCGGGTAGTGGATGCCTCTGCCGAGATAGAGGAAATCGGTATATCGGAAAAATTGTCGCGCCAGGTTTTCGTAGAAGCCCGATTCGTCGGCCTGCAGGACAGTTTCGATTTTATGGGGGATGCGCGTGAATTCCAGCATGAGGGTTCTGGCGGCGCTATCGCTGAGCTTCCCGCGAACCTGGCCAAGATAGGAAGCGAGCAAGAGCAGCGCGGTCAATTGCGCCGTGAAGGCTTTGGTGGAAGCCACGCCGATCTCCGGCCCGGCGTGCGTGGGAATCGTGCCGTTGGCTTCGCGCGTGATCATGGAACCGATCACGTTGCAGATTGCAAGTGAAGGCGAGCCCTTCGATTTCGCTTCGCGCTGGGCGGCCAGCGTGTCGGCAGTCTCGCCGGATTGGCTGATGCACACGGTCAGCGTGTTCGAATCGATGATCGGGTCGCGATAGCGGAATTCACTTCCGTAATCGACTTCGACCGGGAGGCGGGCGAGGCGCTCGATCATGAATTTGGCAGCCAGGCCGGCATGCCAGCTCGTGCCGCAGGCCACGATACGAACCTGCTGGAATTCGCGGAATTGTTTTTCAGTGATGGCCATCTCATCCAAGAAGACTTTTCCAGTGTCCTGGGAGATGCGGCCGAGCAGAGTGTCGCGGACGGCGCGCGGCTGCTCGAAAATTTCCTTCTGCATGAAGTGCTTGTAGCCGCCCTTTTCCGCCATGATGGGGTCCCAGGCGACATGATGCGCGGGGCGTTCGACGGGACGGCCGTCGTGGTCCATGACGTGGACGCCTTTGGCGGTGAGAACGGCGATGTCACCATCGGCGAGGAAAAACATTTCGCGAGTGTGCTGAAGCAGGGCGGGGATGTCGCTGGCGACAAAATATTCTCCATCGCCAAGCCCGATGACCGAGGGTGGGCCTAAGCGCGCCGCAACAATCTTCTGGGGATCATTCGCGGAGAGGAAAACGAGCGCGTAGATGCCGCGCAATTCTTTCAAGGATCGGCGGACTGCTTCCTCCAGCGGAACGCCGCCTTGGGAATTTTTTTCAACGAGGTGGGCCACAATTTCAGTGTCGGTTTCGGTGACGAACTTGTGGCCTTCCTTCTGCAGTTTTTCTTTCAACTCGAGGTAGTTTTCGATTATCCCGTTGTGGACAACGACGATTTGGCCGGTGCAATCGCGATGCGGGTGCGCGTTTTCTTCGGTCGGCCGGCCGTGCGTGGCCCAGCGCGTGTGGCCGATGCCGTAAGTGCCCTCGAGCGGATGCTTGGCAATCACTTCTTCGAGATTGCGAAGTTTTCCAGGAGCGCGGCGGATCTCCAGTTTGCCGGATTGCGGCACAACCGCAATACCCGCGGAATCGTAGCCGCGGTATTCGAGCTTCCGCAGGCCTTCAATGATGACCGGCACAACCTTCTTGGGCCCGATGTAACCGACTATTCCGCACATGCGCGGCGTCTCCTCAGAGAGTTTCTAGCAGCGTAGCATGGTGAGGGTCTTGCCAAGGCGAATTCTCGGGAAAATGTCGCGAGTCTGATTACGGCTGGGTAGCAGAGCCAGGCGCGGCAGCAAGCTCGTAGGTTGTGAGATTGTCTCTGGCATCAAAGTGAAAAGTGACGCGGGCAGTTGCGGGCCGGAGCGTTTCTGTATCCACGTGGTGAACGACGGCAACCAGGGCGTGAGGATCGTTTGTAGCTTCGAGTGGGAATCCCTGCGAACCAAGGTAAAAGGATACTTTGGATTTACTCGTGCCCGCGGGGAGTTGGGAGTCCAACATGTCGTCTATTTGGCGCAGTTGTGAGTCCGATGTGTGTCGGCCCGACCTGCATCCAGTGATCGGGATAGCGGCCAGAATACCGAGCAAGAAAAAGGCAGCAAAGGGTGGAGATAAAGTTTTTGCAACATACGCAAGTTTTTTCATGAGAGAGCGGCTTAGTCCACAATTTCAAAGCGATATTCTTCGATGACGGTGTTGGTCAGCACTTCTTTGGAGATGTGCTCGAGTTGTTTCTGAGCCTCATCGCGGCTCCAGCCATCGAGGTTCAGAACGAAAAATTTCCCCTGACGAACGTCGCGCACGGCGGAATAGCCGAGGCCGGAAAGGGCATGCTGGATGGTCTGTCCCTGAGGGTCGAGTACGGTACGTTTTGGCATTACCCAGACGTGTGCTTTCATGCCGTCAGTATAACATTGCCCCGGACCGCTTCATGCTCCGCGCTTCTCGCTGGCAGGCGGAAAAGCGTGCTCAAAACCCATCTCGACGATGCGAGTCAACTCATGTTCCTGCAACCCCATGCGAGCCGCATTCGCATATTCTTCCCGGAGAGTGGTGTGAAACATGGCGGGGTCGTCGGTGGAGAGGACGATGGGGATTCCGTGGCGAAGTAGTTGTGGGAGCGGATGATCTTCGATTCGTGCATCCTCCCGACCGAGCTGCTTGGCGAGGGCGGCGGTCTTCATGTTACTTCCCGGACAGATTTCGAGGGGAATCTTTCGTTCCGCTAGCAAATCCATTAACGCCGGATCGTTGATTGCGGCGATACCATGGCCGATGCGTTCGGCGCCTAGCAATTCTATGGCTTCGCGAATTTTCTCTGGACCGCCGACTTCGCCCGCATGCATCAGCTTGTGCAGGCCGATTTGCCCGGCGCGATCATACACGGGGCGAAAATCCTCAGTGGGGATACTGAGCTCGTCGCCGCCGATCCCGAAGGCCACGATTGCTTTCGAATTACAGCGATGCGCGGATTCGACGACTTGCATCGCGGCGTCCACTCCGAATTGACGCGCCGCGTCAAAGACCCACCGGAACCGGAGGCCGCGGCGTTCGAATGCTTCAGTGGCACGGAGAAGGGCTTCGAAGTTTGTCTCCGGGCGCTGCTTTCGCAGGAGCATCACGCCGATGGACAGGGTTACTTCCGTATAGATCACGTTTTGAGTGAGCAGATGTTCCGCCAGGTCGCGGGCGATGAGCGCATAGTCCTGAGGCTCGCGCAAGAAGGAAGTGACCCATTTGAAGGCTTCAATAAATTCGGGGAAGTCGCGGTAAGCGTAGCGCTGGCGGACTTCCTCCTCGGTCATCACGACGCCGTGGAGGGCCGTCAGCGCGCAGACGGTCGCAGGCTGGATGGAGCCTTCGAGATGTAGGTGCAGCTCCGCCTTGGGAAGGGAAGCAATCCGGTTGGAGAGTATGTGAGGAGCCATTCGCGAAAGATCAGCGGGGCAATTGTGGGCTGCCAGCGTTTTTCCACGCGGTGTACCAGAAAGAGCCGACATCGGTGGCCGCGTCGGAAAGCTGGCGAATCAATATTGCCGCGGCTTGATTGTAGAAACGGTCGTAATACTCATCGGTGAAGGAATTTTCTCCGCGGCGCGCGTTGCGGTCGGCAAGAAGAATGTTCTCCAGCCAGCTATGGGAGCTTAGGCAAGCCTCAAAAGCACGGTCCGTGGGGTCGTTGATAAAAATGGCGTCATTGGGACGCATCGGAAAAAACGACGAGTAGCGGTCGATCAGCGTGGTCCCGAAGCGCTCATTGACTCCCGGTTGTGCGCTCAGGCGGCCGTCGAAATTATCCGTAGTGTTGAAAGGATCGTGCGCTTCCGCGACGTAATTCGCCAGTATGGCCGCGTTCAGCCTCGCTTCGTCCCACTTGCCGGCTTTCATGGCATCGGTCAGCTTTTCGCTATACACTCCAATTTGCCACGGCAGCAGGCCGTTGGCGTCCAGTTTCGGTTTGCCAAATTTGGTTAGCGCCGCTTTGTAGTTTCGAGGCAAAGCGTCGAACGGAAATCGTCCATACTTGTCGAGAAGAATGAAATGGTTGTGTTTTTCAGTCGGGGACTTGGCGATGGCATCCAGCGGGTCGGTAACATGCTGCGAGAGTACGGCGAGGTTGGATTCGAAAAACGGGCGGATATCCTGGGGCAGGGTGTCGATGGCCTTGTTGACGACCAGCCGATGTCCGTTTTTTCCCCAAGCGCGCGAAATCTGAGGAAAGGAAACGAACAGTATCAGGCAAGCCAGCGCGCCGGCTACGCGCCTCCCCGCCCGCTGAATGGACGAACCATGCATTCCACGATTCCTTTTACGTGCGATTGGCCGCTCTCAGAGTGCTGTGTTTCCGGCCATAAAAATAATAGAGCACCAGGCCCAGGATCATCCAGACAAAGAAACGAATCCAATTCATGATCGGCAAGCCGGCCATGAGTAGGACACAGGTAATAATTGTAAGGATCGGCGCCAACGGTCCGCCGGGAGCACGGAAAGCGCGTGGCCGGTCCGGCTCGCGATAGCGAAGAATGAGGACGCCCCCCGCGACGAGTGCGAAAGCGAAGAGAGTGCCGATATTGGAGAGATCCGCGAGCGTCCCGATGTCGAGCAAACCCGCGGGAATTCCGACCACGAACCCCGCCATCCACGTTGAAAAATCGGGCGTGCAAAAACGCGGGTGCACGCGGCTGAAAATCTTGGGGAACAGGCCGTCGCGCGACATGGCAAACCATACGCGGGCCTGTCCGAGTTGAAAGACCAGCAGGGAAGAGATCATACCCATCAGCGCGCCGATCAGAACGACCAGCCGAACGCCGGTGAAATGCAGTTTCTTGAGAGTGTTGACGACCGGAGCGGCGTCGTCCACCAGGGTGTCCCACTTCACCAATCCGGTGAGCACAACCACAACGGCGATGTAGAGCAGCGTGCAGGCGACCAGAGTCGCGATGATGCCAATCGGCAAGTCGCGCTGCGGATTCTTGCATTCCTCGGCTGCAGTAGAGACGGAGTCGAACCCAATGTAGGTGAAGAATACGATCGATCCACCGGTCAGAATTCCCGGCCAGCCGTTTGGCGCAAAAGGATGGTAGTTCGCGGGGTGGATGAGTTTGGATGCAAAAGTCACGAACACCAGGATGGCCACAATCTTCAGAAACACCATGACGTTGTTGGTGCGCGCCGATTCTTTGATGCCACGCACCAGAATCACCGTCAGTAGCATGACGATGATGAAAGCAGGCCAATTAAAACCAAAATGCCATCCCGGGCCATACATCATGTTTCCTTCCAAGTCGGGAAGGCCGCTGGGAAGGTAAGCGGGCGAAATCCAGCGGGGATCTGGATGCACGCCGAACCAGTCCAATAAATTCACCATGTGCTGAGAAAATCCGACGCTGACGGCCATGTTGCTGACGGCGTATTCCAGGATCAAATCCCATCCGATGATCCAGGCGATGAGTTCGCCCATCGTTGCGTAAGTGTATGTGTAGGCGCTGCCTGCAATCGGAATCATTGCGGCAAGTTCGGCATAGCACACCGATGCGAATCCACAAGCGATAGCGACGAGGATGAACGAGAGAGCGATGGCCGGGCCCGCGCCGGGGCGTCCGAACGAAGCGGAATGATGAATCAGGTATTCAAGAAGAGGGGCGTTCAGGATGGAGGAGGCCTGAAATTTTTGACCGGCAATGGCCGTGCCGACAATGGTGAAGATGCCCGAGCCGATGACCGCGCCAATGCCGAGCGAGGTGAGGCTCAACCATCCCAGGGACTTCTTTAATCGGACCTCAGCATTTTCCGAATCCGATATGAGTTGGTCGATACCCTTGCAGCGGAAGAGATCTGATGCCACCCATGCTCTCCGATCGCATCCGGGCAAACCGGAAGTCTGAAATTACCCAGTACGCTTTTGAGGAATGAACGCGCCCCAATGTACCCTGAGAAGCCCTATCACGCAACCTGCCGGCGCATCGCTTTATGCCTGTTCGAGCTGGGCGTACCGCTCGATGAACTTCTTCGTACCGCGTCCGGGGAAGCTGACGGAGACGCGGCGGTCCTCGTCGTCGCCCTCAACTCCTACGATGGTTCCGACGCCGAAGCTGGGGTGGCGGACTTTGCGGCCCAGCATGGGATTGGCATCGCCGCCGCGCTTGGCAGCAGGGCGGCCGAAGGAACTCTGAGCGGGCGCTGCGCGGCGTGACGCGGGTGCTCCCTGCTTTGGGCCGCCGCGCACACGGCGCAGGAATTCTTCAGGGGAATACGAATACTCAGGGTCGGGCTCGTACCGGCGTGTTTCGCCAATTTCCGCCATCGAACCTCGAACCGTTTCCACCAGTTCGCTTGGAATTTCCGCAAGAAAGCGCGAGGGCAGGGAAGCACGCAACTGCTGCTCATTGCCGAAGATACGCCGGTACACGGCGCGCGTGAGAGTGAGCGACTGCCGCGCCCGTGTCATTCCGACGTAGACGAGACGCCGCTCTTCTTCGATTCCTTTTTCTTCAGTAACGGAGCGGCTGTGAGGACAAATGCCCTCTTCCATGCCGGTCAGGAAGACATGATCGAATTCGAGGCCCTTGGTGCTATGTAGGGTGATGAGTGTTACGCCGGGTTTGCCTTCAAATTGATCGGCATCGCTCACCAGCGCGGCGGCGTCAAGAAAATCGGCGAACGTCTCTCCTGCTTCCATGCCCTCAGCGAGGGCGCGAGCAAGTTCTTCGAGGTTTTCCAGCCGGGCCACGTCCTCGGGAGTGTTGCGGTCCTTGAGCATGGCCATGTAACCGGATTCCTCGAGAACGGCGTGCAGAAATGCCGGGGGCTCCTTAGTGGCAAGCGCATCCTGCAATTTGCGGATGAGCTCCTGAAATGCGCGCAAAGGCGTGACCGCGCGGCCCGCGGAGGCCCCGGAGACAAATTTCTCAATGGCAGTCCAAAGCGGCATGCCATCGGCGCGCGCCGACTCTCGGACGGCGTCTACTGTGGTTTTGCCGATGCCGCGCGGGGGCACATTCAACACGCGAAGCAGCGAAATATCATCCTCGGGATGCATCGCCAGGCGCACGTAGGCGAGCGCATCTTTCACTTCGGCGCGATTGTAAAAACTGAATCCGCCTACAAGCTTGTAGCGGAGGCCGCGACGGCGGAAAACTTCCTCGAACGCGCGCGACTGGGAATTGGTGCGATACTCGACCGCGCACGTTTGGTCCGAATCGTCGTTGAGAATCCGTTCGAGTTCGCCGGCGACAAATTCCGCTTCCGCTTGCGCATCCCGCCCCTCGAAGTACCTCAGATTTCCGCCTGGGCCCTTCTCCGCGCTTAGCGATTTGCCCAGCCGCTCGGGATTGTTGGCGACCACCGCTCCGGCGGCGTCGAGAATGTTTTGTGTGGAACGGTAGTTGCGTTCCAGCTTGACGATCCGGGCAGCGGGGAAATCCAGCGAAAAACTCAGGAGGATGGAGACGTCTGCGCCGCGCCAGCGGTAGATGGATTGGTCCTCGTCGCCCACGACACAAACATTTTGCTTGGGCCCGGTCAGTAGCCGCATCAGCTCGTATTGCACGCGGTTGGTGTCCTGATATTCGTCGACGTGGATGTATTGAAAACGTGCTTGCCATTTTTCCCGCGTTGCCGCGGATTCGCGCAGCAAGCGCGCGGAGCGAAGCAGCAGATCATCGAAGTCCAGGGCCTTGCTGTCGTGCAGGAGCTTTTCGTAGGCCGTGAAAATGTCGGCGACGCGGCGGCCATTTTGATCGAACGCTTCGGCGCGCAACTGCTCCGCAGTCTGGCCGTGATTTTTTGCATAGCTAATCCGGCTTAGTACGTTCCGCGGCGTCAAATCTTCAGCATCGATCTGTAGCTTGTTCATGGACAACTTGACGGCGGCAACCTGATCGTCATCGTCGTAAATCGCAAAATCCCGCGGCAGGCCGGCTGTGGCTGCTTCGCGCCTCAAGAGACGCGCGCACAGCGAGTGAAACGTGGAGAGCCACGGCTGAGCGGGAGGGACCCCGGCGCGCAACAGCAGGCTAGAGACGCGATTGCGCATCTCTTCGGCGGCCTTATTTGTGAACGTGACGGCGAGGATAGCTTCCGCGGGGACGTCATTGGCAATCAAGTTGGCCATGCGAAATGTAATCGCGCGCGTCTTGCCGGTACCCGCCCCTGCGAGGATCAACACGGGGCCTTCGGTCGTTTCGACCGCCAGCCTTTGTTCAGGATTCAGTTCATCGAGAAGGGCGAGCATTTGGCTGCGATGGTTGGAGAAAGTTTGCACAAGTCATGTTAGCCGACGGCGGCGACAGGCGCAAACATGCTCAATTTGTCTTTGGATTTGTGTGGTTCAGCGCTCCGCAGAGCGGCTTAGGTCAATTTCAAAATACATGAGGCCACGATTTTTTTCGATGGCTACGATTTCCGGCACGTAGAGATGAGCCGAGTTCAGCAGGTCGAATTGGCTTCTCAAGTCGAAATAGAGAAGTCCTTGGACCGAACTGTGTGGTGCAACGACGCTCGCGTGCACCCCCGCGTCGCGCAGCGACTGCTCCACTTCGATCCATTTCTTGTCTTTGCCAACCTTAGGACCGCCCAGAGGGAGGGGCGATCTCCTGGCAGTTATGTCTCTCACGCCGGGACGAGTGATCACGTCGGCTCCCTGTTCCGATGAGAGGGGATACAACGCCTGGTGGTCTTCCTCCGAAAGCGTTACGTTCAATCGGATGCGTTCTAGACTGATCTTCATGCTGTCGTCGGAATCATTTCGAAATACGACCTGTATGGCAATTATTCCGGCCGCGTAGGGTGATTTCTTCGGGAATTTCTCTTTGTAAAGTGCCGGTTCGGCCCATGGCCGCGCCGTAATAGTCATTCCCTCGTGCGATTCCAGCGAAGTCGTTTTTAAGGTGGCAGCCTGCTGAGAGGCTCCTGGCCGCGCGGCAATCAGGGAGGCCGCGAGAAGGGGAAGGATGAGGGTTAGTTTTCGCATCGGGTTATAATAGACTTTTGTCATCTTGAGGCCTTCGATTCCTGGGGGTTGTGCAGGGTTGCCCTGCGTCGCGCCGAAGTTGATGCCCGAGCGCGTACAGACCGGAGCCACGCTTAGTGTATTTCATTTATAGCTTTCTCATGGGCCTTGCGGCCCTTTTGCTTGTGCCCTATTGGCTCGTGCAGGGGCTGCGCAACGGAAAATATCTCTCGAACCTCGGCGAGCGCCTGGGATTCTCTTTTCCGGCGCTCGCCAAGCTGCCGGCCAACTCCACCGGCGCCATCTGGATTCATGCCGTGAGTGTTGGCGAAGCCCTTTCAGGCATTACACTTGCGCGGCGTCTGAAGGAAACCTACCCCCATCGGCCGCTCATTGTCTCGACCACGACCCAGACGGGGCAGGCGCTGGCTCGCGAACGCATGCCGTTTGCCGACGCGGTCATTTATTTTCCGCTCGATTGGGCTTTCTGTGTACGGCGCGCGCTCGAGGCCGTCCGGCCAGCGGTGGTTCTTGTGCTAGAAACCGAAATATGGCCGAACTTTCTGCGGGAAGCGGGACGCCGGAAAATCCCCGTACTTTTTGTGAGTGGGCGTATTTCGGACCGTTCGTTTGCAAGATACGAGCGCTACCTTGATGTTTTCGGCTTCTTTCTGCGCCCCTTCCTTAGAAACGCGCTGTCCAACGCCAGCGCCTTCTTCATGCAAAGCCAAAAAGATGCAGAGTGCGTGCGAGCCCTGGGGGCGCCTGCCGATCGCGTGCGAGTCAGCGGCAATCTGAAATATGATCTGGAGCTTCCAGCGCCTACGCCGCTATCGAACTGGCTGGCAACCGAGATCAAGCGTACCGGGCGGGCTCCGATCATCGTCGCAGGAAGCGTGGTGGCGACCGAAGAGCCGCACGCGCTCATTGCCTTCGGCACTTTGCAAGGCGAGTACCCCAAGGCACTTCTGGTGCTCGCGCCACGCAAGCCGGAGTGCTTTGATGAAGCCGCGGAGTTTATCGATGAATCGCACCGCAAGTTCATTCGGCGGTCTCAACTGCCAATTCCAGGGCCTTCACAATCGCAAACAGCCCTGCCGCCCGATAGTTCCACCATACCCAATGATGTGACCGTTCTCTTGATTGACAGCATCGGCGAACTGGCCTCACTTTACGCGCTCGCGGACGGCGCCTTTGTGGGTGGCTCGCTCGTTTCATCGGGTGGCCACAATATCCTGGAACCCGCGGCCTTCGGGAAAATTCCGGTATTTGGCCCTTCGATGGAAAATTTTTCTGAAATGGCGTCGCGCTTCGTTTCCGCAGGGGCTGCCATTCAAGTGGAAAGCCCGGAAGATGCGGGCGTCGCCTGGATCGAATTGTTTCGCGACCCGGAGCGCATGAAAAAAATGGGCGAGACAGCGCGCCAACTGGTGGCGGACTCGCGCGGAGCAACCGATCGAGCGGTGTCGGAAATTGCCAAGCACCTGGACGGCGCTGGACGATGAACGTTCCGCCCCTGTTACGGAAGCTTCTTTGGCCGTTCTCTATCCTGTATGGAGCGGCCGTTGGAGCGAGGGTATGGCTCTACGCCCATGGCTGGCTGAAGCAAAAGCGGTTAAAGGGGAAGGTCATCAGCGTGGGTAATCTCACCGTCGGAGGCACCGGCAAAACTCCGATGGTCATCTGGCTCGCGGAAAAGTTTCTCGCCGATGGAAAGCGGGTTGCGATTCTGAGCCGCGGCTATCGCGGCGCAAAGGGAACTAGCGATGAAATCGAGTTGATGAAATTTCGTCTCCAGGATCGTGTGTCGTTTGGCGTCGGGAACAACCGCTTTGACGAGGGCCACCGGCTCGAATCACAGCGTCGCGTCGACGTTTTTCTTCTGGATGACGGTTTCCAGCATCTCCAGCTCGCCCGCGACCTTAATATTCTTTTGATGGATGCGTCTCGCCCCCTTGCTGGGGAAGCCTTGCTCCCGGCCGGCCAGCTCCGTGAACCGCTCGCAGCCATGAGCCGCGCAAACTTAATTGTTTTTACCCGCGCCGAAACCGCGTCAGGAACGCTCGAAGCGATCGGCAAGCTCCATCATTATCCGGTTTTTGCTGCGTCCACCCGGTTGCTCGGATTTCGGCGTTTCGGCGGTGGGATCACTCTTCTCAGTGCCAACGAAATCGGAGCCGGCCCGTTTTTTGCCTTCTGCGGTATTGGCAATCCAGACGCCTTCTTCCGCGATCTCGGAAATTGGGGACTCTCAATTTGTGGCCAGGCCATCTTTCGCGATCACCACCGCTATACTCAGCGGGATCTCTCGGCAATCAAGCAGGCAGGGAAGCAGCCAGGCGCAAACGCGTTTGTAACCACCGAGAAGGATGTGCAAAATCTGAATGGCTTGGAGTTTGGAGAAACCCCGCTCTACATTGCGGTGATCGATGTGACCGTGACTCCAGACGCCGATTTCAGAAATGTTCTCGACCAAACGCTAGCAGCCGTCGCGGGGGCAGCGGCGTGAAGATATTGATCCGCGCGACAAACTGGGTTGGAGATGCCATCCTGGCGCTGCCAGCGTTGCGCGCGGTGCGCCGGCGTTTTTCCAGCGCGGAGATTGCGATTGTCGCCCGGCCCTACGTCGCGGATATTTACCGCGATCAAGAGATTTGCAACCAACTCATAGCCTACGATCCGAAAAGCTCGCATGTGGGGTTTTCCGGCCGCGAGCGATTGGCATCTGAACTTCGCGCACAGAAGTTCGATACCGCCCTGCTCTTACAAAACGCCTTTGATGCTGCGTGGCTGGCCTGGCGAGCAAAGATTCCCGAACGCATCGGCTATGCGCGCGACGGCCGCAGCTTTCTTCTGACCAACGCTGTGCCTGTCCCCAGGGCTGGAGAAATTCCGGCGCATGAAAAATTCTACTATCTTGAACTACTGCACCGCGCGGGATGGCTGGATTCCGTGGCGGATGAATCGCAGATCAGCCTCCGCGTTCCAGAAGAGAAGCGCCGGAGCGCCGATGAGTGTCTTCACAAATCCGGTGTGCGCCAGGGCGCGACGAGAATTGCCATCGGAGCCGGCGCATCGTACGGCTCAGCGAAGTGCTGGCCGCCGTCGGGGTTTGCCGAAGTAGCAAATCGCTGGCAATCCAAGGTGGATGCGGATGTGATCCTCTTTGGAACCGCCGCCGAGGCCAGCGTCTCGACTGCTATCTCCGCGGAAATGCGCCGTCCTCCGATTGATCTCACCGGGAAAACCGCGATTGCCGATCTGCCTGCGCTGCTATCGCAATGTCATCTCTTCATTGGCAACGATTCGGGTGCGATGCACGTTGCCGCTGCCGTGGGCCTGCCGATCGTGGCCGTGTTTGGCCCTACCGATCCATTTGGTACCGCGCCCGTGACGCCACGCTGCAGCATCGTTCAACAGAAACCCTATTGCAGCCCTTGTTTTCTGCGCCGCTGTCCGACCGATCATCGTTGCATGATTGCCGTCTCGGCCGACATGGTCGAAGCAGCTGCCGCACCCTGGCTGGCTTCGATCCAGGTGCAGCGTGCCTGAGCAATCTCTACTGCGCCGCGCCGTTTTTCTCGATCGCGACGGTACCATCGCCGAGGAAGTGGGCTATTTGAATCACGCCAGCCGTTTTCGTATGTTTCCTTTTGTTGCCGCCGCTATCCACCGGCTCAACGAGGCGGGGTTCCCTGTCATCGTTGTCACCAATCAATCCGGCGTCGGCCGCGGTTACTTTCCGGAATCGCTCGTGCACACCGTGAATCAATTGATGACCCAGCAGCTCGCCGACGTAGGCGCGCGAATCGATGCAATTTATTACTGTCCGCACGTCTCCACCGAAAATTGCGGCTGCCGCAAGCCCAAAACCGGGATGCTGGACCGTGCCGCTCATGAGCTCTCGCTCGATCTACAGCGCTCCTTCGTTATCGGCGATCGCCATGGCGACATGGAACTCGCGCGAAATGCCCGTGCGCGGAGTATCCTCGTGCGCACCGGGTACGGTGAAGGTGAACTCGCCTGGCACGCAGCGAACTGGCCCGCCCAGCCCGACTTTGTCGCGGAAGATCTTGCGCAAGCGGCAGACTGGATTCTGAGGCAACCTAAATGAAACGAGCGCGCCTGCAAAAGCCAGCGTCACCTTCCGTCGACCTTCTCGCGCTCCGTGAGTGCGTCGAGCAGTTCAATACGAAGACAATCGTTCTCCTGGGCGATTTTGTTGCCGATGAATTCCAGTACGGAGAAATCTCCCGAGTCTCGCGCGAGGCGCCGGTTCTGATTCTCAAGCATTGCGAAACGCAGATCGTTCCGGGTGGCGGTGCTAACGCCGCCAACAACCTTGTGTCACTCGGCGCGCGTGTATTGCCCGTCACCGCGGTTGGCGATGACGCTGCCGGAGACGCGCTGATTGCTCATTTCCGCCGCCAGCGAGTCAATGTTTCCGGCATTTTCCGCGTGAAGGGATGGACCACGCCAACGAAAAGCCGCTTTCTCGCCGGTTGGACGCACACCGTGGGACAACAGGTTTTGCGCGTCGACTACGAACCGAAGTCACCTCTGCCCGAAGCCACGCGAAAGAAAATTCATCAACGGCTTTCCGCAAATTTGCGCACTGCTCATGCACTTGCGGTTTCCGACTACGGATTTAGGGTCGCGACTCCGGAGCTGGTGCAACAGGCATCCGCTAAGCGAAAGGGTTCTCTGCTCGTGACCCTCGACGCGCGTTACCGGCTGCACCGCTACGCGAAAGCGGGGATCACCTCCGCGACACCCAATGAGGCCGAGCTGGAGGCGGAGCATCACACCAGCATCGGTCCAGATACCGGCGAACTCTCGCGCGTCGGCAGCGCAACTCTTTCCGAGATGAAATTGCAATCGCTGCTTGTCACCCGCGGAAGGCACGGTGCGGCACTGTTCGAGCCGGACGATCGCTTCACGCAAATCCCCGTTCACGGCAGTGATCAAGCCGTTGACGTCACGGGCGCGGGCGACACGGTTCTCGCCGCATTTACCCTTGCACTCGCGTGCGGAGCGCCGCCTCTCGAAGCCGCGCACATTGCCAACATCGCCGGAGGCCTGGTGGTCATGAAGCGCGGGACCGCCACCATTTCCCGCCAGGAACTTCTCGACGCCATCCGTAGAGAAGCATCCGGAGCCGCTTCTTAAACCATGCGCGAGGCCGCTTCCAAAATCGTCGCACGTAATGTGCTGCGCGAGAAACTGGCCGAACACCAGCGCCAGGGCCGGCGCATCGCCTTTGCCAACGGCTGCTTTGATACTCTGCACGTTGGACACATCCGCTATCTCGAAGGCGCGCGCCGCGAAGGCGATATTCTCGTTGTCGGCGTGAATGCCGATTCAAGTGTCTGCCATCTCAAAGGACCCGGCCGCCCCATTCTTGATGAGAACGCTCGTGCACAACTCGTGGCCGCACTTCGCAGCGTGGATTATGTCGTCCTGTTCGCCGAACCGAACGTGGAAGCTCTTCTGGAAGAACTGCGGCCTGATGTCCACGCCAAAGGAACTGACTATACGGCGGACACCGTGCCAGAGCGCGCTGTTGCCACGCGGCTAGGCATCCGCGTTGCCATCGTCGGTGACCCTAAGGATCACTCTACTCGGGAGTTGCTAGAGTCCGTTCGCAAGGCGCCGCATGACTGAGCCGCGCTTCCTGGTTGTGCGTCTCGGCTCCCTCGGAGATATCGTCCACACTTTTCCAGCCGTCGCCGGCTTACGCGAGTCGTTTCCGAAAGCGGAGATCGTGTGGCTGACGCACCCTCGCTGGAAAACGCTGGTCGAAAGCAGTGAACTGGCGACGGAAATCTGGGAGACGGAAACTCGCTCGTACGCCTCGTTGCGCGAAATCATTGGTCGCATCCGCAAAAAACATTTCTCCACTGCGATTGACTACCAAGGCCTTTGGAAGTCCGCGGCGTTTCCGTTCTTCGGCGGAGTTTCGCGCCGGATCGGATTTTCCTCGCAAACGATTCGTGAGTTCGGCGTGCCGGTCCTTTACACCGATCGCGTCCGATCCACTCTGACGCATATCGCCGATCAGAACGGTGAACTCTCACAACGCGCCGGAGCGCGAAACGGTGTAGCACCTGTTGTCCTGGCTGTGCCTACGATCCAGGAAGTCTTCGTTTTGCGACTCCTGCGAGGATTCGCGATCGAAAAGTACGTTGTTCTCAGCCCGGCCGGAGGCTGGCGCTCGAAATGCTGGCCGCCGGATCGTTACGGCGCTCTCTGCCACAAAATCCGAGACACTCTAGGCATGCGTTGCGTTTTGAACTATGGTCCGGGCGAAGAGAAGCTAGTCGCGGAGGTCAAATCAGCCAGTGGGGAATCCGACCCCATCCCTTACAATGGCTCGCTCGAACAACTCATGGCACTTCTGCGCAACGCGGCCTGCATCGTCGGTGGTGACACGGGACCCCTGCATCTGGCCGTGGCGCTTGGCACGCCTGCCATCGCCATATTTGGTCCAACTGATCCTGGACGAAACGGCCCCTACCGCGTTGGCGGCCAATCTGACGCCGCCGCTCCTATGGACATTCTCCTGCGCAGTCAGCACGCGTTGACCACTTATAAACGCGGTGACCAGCCCGATCCATCCATTCTGGAAATTGACGTCAACGCTGTGTTCGAAGCGGTTCGACGGCAAGTTGAGGCACGCCAGTGAGCACGGCCGGCAATTTTTTCGTACGCTGGCGCGTGCGCCTGGGCTATCCCCTCGCGAGCGCAGTTCTCTATTTCTCCCGTCCCACACCTCGCAGCATTTTACTGGGCGCGCTAGCCGGATTAATTGGTCTGTGGGTACGAGCGTATGCCGCCGGTTATCTTCATAAGCAAGAAGTTCTCACTATGACCGGCCCTTATGCTCACACGAGAAATCCCCTCTATCTGGGGAGTGCCATGCTGGCTCTGGGTGCTGGTATCGCTACGCGCTCGTGGATTTCCGCCTTGCTCTTGATTGCCTACTTCGCGGTGTTTTATTCCATCGTGATGCGGCGCGAAGCGAACGAGCTCCGCTTGCGCCACGGAGCGTCTTTTGAAGTTTATGCTCGGGTCGTGCCACTTTTTATTCCGCGCCTGACTGCGGCGAAATTGCCAGGAGAGTCAGCCGGTTCGTTCTCCTTCGCCCAGTACAGAAAAAATCACGAGTGGCAGGCCAGCGTCGGGTTTTTATTCCTTCTTTTGGCCTTGCTGGTGATCTGGCGACTGCGCTTGCATTGATGTTCTCTCCTTTGCCGCACCAGGGCACGCCATGAAGCAGGTAATCTCCAGTCGCTCGCCATCCGTCAGTACGTGTACGGCGCCGTCGCGATCCGTCCTCAAAATGACTGCGCCCATCTTCTCCAATCGCTCGAGGAGCTCCGCGTGAGGATGTCCATAGGGATTGAACTCACCTGCGGAAATGATCGCGAAGCGCGGCTGCACGGCCGCGAGAAATTCCGGAATCGTCGAATTCTTGCTTCCGTGATGCCCAACTTTCAGCACATCGGAATGCAACGTCCCTACGCCATTTTCGGAAAGCATTTCGCGTTCTACTTGTTTTTCAGCATCGCCGGGCAGCAACATCGTTCGGTTGCCGTAGCGCAAGCGCAACACCAACGAGTCATTGTTCTTTGCCGAACTTGCGGCCTCTTCGCCAACAATCTCTGGCCACAAAAAATCGCCATCGACGCCATCCCAATGAAATGATCTGCCGCGGAGCTCATGATCAATCGGTGTGTTTCGCTCCCGCGCTAATTCCTCGAGTCGCGCCAGGGCTGGCAAGGATACCTCGCGCCCAATCCAGAGTCTCCCAACGCGAAAATTTTCAAGGATTGCATTTAGTCCGCCGAGATGATCCTGATGCGCGTGCGTCAGCGCAAGGACATCGAGTTTTTGAAATCCCCGAGACCACAGGTATGGGGACACAGCTTCTTCACCTGGATCGATACCATTGTGTTCTTCATGCCCGGGAAACCCGTTAAACGCTCCGCCGCCATCGATCAACAACGTTTTTCCGCCAGGAGAGACCACGAATAACGAATCGCCTTGGCCCACGTCCAGAACCGTCAATTCCAAGCTCCCTTTTCTCCACTTCTCTCCAAAGGGATAGACAGCGATTGTCAGGGCGCTGGCGGCGAACACTATGCACATTGCCCAAACCACACTTCGCCGTTGCGGATGCCGTAGGCGCATTTCCGCGGCAAGCAGCAAGGCCGCGGCGAAAAACAATACAATCAGCCACAGTGGCGGCCCGGGAATCCGGTAGCTCCATCCGCGAAAATGCGCGGACCACTCCACAACGTGCAAAAGCAGGGTAGTAAGCCAGGACAGCGGAGCCGCCAGCAGTTTCCCCGCCGCTGGGAAGATCAACCCGCAAGCTAGCGTAAGGAAACCAAGTGGCACGACGATCCCCGTCAGCGGAACGGCTGCCAGGTTCACAATCGGTGCCGACAACGGGATGCGATGAAAATCGCGAGCCATCAGCGGCAACATTCCGGCCTGCAGCGCAACCGTCAGCACCAGTAACTCCCACACGCGAAACGTCAGCGACAATCCGCCAACCACAACGTCGCCCGCTGGCTTACCCATCCAAAGGGGCAGTAGCGAAGCGAGCCATTGTGCCAACGAGCGCAGATCGATCCGGAATTGAATCGCCTGCGGCTCGTGAGCAGCATCGCGTCTTACATCGCGCCAGCCCCGCAGCGCGCGCGCATAGGGCTCCACCGTCTTCGCCAGCCACGGCAGAGCCAGTCCCGCAATGCAGCCGATCGCCAAAAACGTCAATTGAAAACTGGAATCGCGCAGGGCGAGTGGTTTTGCTGCGAGCAGAATCAATGCCGCTATCGCTGCAGAATTGAGCAGCTCCAACCGGCGGAAGAAAAATCCGCCGAGCACCACGATCGCCGCCATCATCGCGGCCCGTAGAACGGGAGCGCGCTGCTCGACCACAGCCACATAGGCCCCGAGCAGCGCGAGTGTAAACAGCATCGTCCACACTCGCGACAGGCGCAGCTTCCGTCCCACCCAGTAAAGAGCAAACGCAATAGCTCCCACGTGCAATCCAGCCACGACGAGCACGTGAAACACTCCCGTTTTCTGAAAATCCGTCGCTTCACTGCGATCGACAAAACTCCGGTCGCCCAGGAGCATCGCCCGCAGCACGCCGGCGGCCTGCGGGGTGCCCCCAAAGAGCTCATCGATCTCGTCGCGCAATCTCTTTCGTGCTCGCGCCAGAGCCGTCGTGACAGTTGCTGTTGGCGAGCCGGTTCGCTCCATTAGCTGTGGCGCTCTCAGCGTAGCCGTCAAATCGATATTCTGCTGTGCCAGATAAGCGCGTCTGTCAAATGCTCCTTCATCCCTGAAAACTTGAGGCAGCTTTGCTTCCGCCAGGACTGCGACGTTGTCTCCCGCATGAAGATCCGGCGGTGGCGCGCCCTCTGGATGTGCGGTAAAGCTCACTCGCAAACCGCCTCGCGCCGGATGAAGCACCCCTTCAAACTCGACGCCGGAAATCTCGATTTCGTATCCGTAGCCCCAGGGCAGCCGCGTCGGCTCATCGCGCAGCTGGCCGTGCCATCGCAGCGGCGCTTTCAGCGAAAGGCGTCCCTGCTCCATGAGTGAAAGCACATGGTTCGCATCTCGCGGTTGCTCCGCGATGCAAACTCGCAGGAATCCGAGTCCTGCCCAGCTGAGAAGGGAAGCGATTGCAGCAAGAATGAGCCGCTCGATTTTTACAAAATACATTCCCGTGAAAATGAGAACGGCTACGATGGCGAACGAACAGGAAAGGATAAAAAAAGAAGCGGAGTTTCGCGCTACCGCGGGATGCAGGCCCAGTAGGATGCCGCTGGCAAATGCCGCGGCAATCGCTACGGCCGGCAGCCTCATGGCACTCTTCGCAACCTCACGAGCGTTTCGATATGAAAAGTCTGTGGGAACAGATCGAACAGATGCATTTCCGTGATTTCATAGCGAATGCTCGGCCCGGTGATTTCCTTTGGTTTACGGGATGAGCCTGTCAGTACCGCCAGATCACGGGCCAGCGTGGAAGGATCGCAGGAAAGATAAACAATTTCTTTGGCGCCAAGCTCCGCGAGTTTCTCCGCGGCTTCCGCACCCAAACCCGCCCTCGGCGGATCCAGAACTACAAATTCCGGTTTTTCTTCCGTTTTCTTTAAAAAATCTTCCGCGTGTTCGTTGTGCGTTACGATCGTGACGCCGGCAATTTCCGCGTTCGTGTACAAATCGCGGGTCGCGGCGAGATTGGCGTCCACACTCACCACTCTTTCAAAAGCCTTCGCCAGCGGCAAAGTGAAGAAACCGACTCCTGAATATAGATCGAGTGCCAATGTTCCTTGCACATTCGACGTCACCGCCCTCAGCAAATCTTCCAGCAGAAAGCGATTCACCTGAAAGAAAGAAAGATGGCTGACCCGGAATTTGTACCCGCCGGCTTCGTGTGTCAAATAGCCCGGCCCCGTCAATTCAAACCGGTTCTTTTTCTGATCCAACAGCAGCAGACTCTCAATCTGTGGCAACGCGTTTTGGAAAGCAGCCGCCAGTTCCCCCGCGGGTTTGGGGAATTTCTCAAACGCCACATTCAGCGCGATCTTTTCGTCCGCCGAGTCCGCAAACGCTTCAATCTCCTGAATTCCCTCCGGCAATCTTCCGGAGCGTGCCATTTCTTGCAGTTGCGCGAAAGTGTGCGCCAGGCGCGGCGAAAGCACGGGACACTCATCGATCGGCACGATCACCGAACTCTCTGGCAAGAAGTACCCCAGCGCCCGCGGCATCCCGCTTCGCACCGCCCACTGCGCTCGGTTGCGATAGCCATAAGGCTCCGCCGAATGCTCCACGATGGCACCATCCCAAGTGATGCCACCGATCCGTGAAAGCGTCTCGCACAGGATTTCTTTCTTGAGTCTAAGCTGCTCCGCTGCCGGAATATGCTGGTAGTGGCAACCGCCGCATTTTTGAAAATGCGGGCACTTTGCCTTCCCGCGCTCTTTTGCCGGAGTTGTGACCTCCACCAGTTCCGTCCAGATCAATTTCTTTTTTCTCGATTTCGCGTTCGCGCGCACCTCTTCGCCGGGCAGAACATAAGGCACAAAAACCGTATTTCCATCCGCGTGCGCCAACCCGTCACCACCGTAAATCAGCTTCTCAATCGACAACCTTAACTCATCAGGCATATTATTGTCCTATTCTAAGATACTTTGCCGCTGTAGGCGCAAAATAGTTTTGCGTGGTCTTGTTCTTGAGTCCTAGACGATTTTGCTCGCCACTCTACGTTAGGTAGAAAAGACTCAGTCGCGGCAATCCGAACTCTTCGAGCAACCGTTTCTGCATGTACTGTTTTTCGACCATTGCCAGTTGCTCCGCTTTCATCTTCCGCCGGTACATCGCCAGCTGCCCATCCACTTCGCGCCGGATTTTCAGCATGAGTTCTTCCGCCGCATGGCTCATCAACAGCGCATGTATCTTCTCATCCAGAATCGTCAGCCGGCGCTCTAAATCTTCCAGATCCAGCGTGCCGGGAGTATCGAGCAGCAGCGCGCTGCTCTCCAGAGATTCCGCGATTTCCCTTAACCGGCCCGCCATTTCCGGTAGTCGCTGCCGATTCTTTTCTGACGCTCGCTTCAACTGCGCCACGTTCTTCGCAAAATACTCTTTCAATTCGTCTCGCGAAAACGCTTCGCTAGCTGCCGCGCGCACCGTTCTCGGCGCACTCCCGGCAGTCGCCTCCAATTGTTCTTCAGCTGCCTCCAGCACAGCGTCCGTGCAATACGCTAGATTCTTCAGCGGCTTGCCCGCTCCGCGCCGCGACCTCTGGTAACTCTCAAACGCCTTGTCGATCCCCTTCAGCGCCGCTTCCAGCGGCACGCCCGCTTTCTGCCACGCCTCCATAATCGCCCAGTCCAGCGGCGACACCAGCAGATGCGCCCCGCGTTTCTTCCAGAAGTATTCTTCGATTTCTGTAAAATAATTGAAGTAGTTCCAACCGTCCATTTTGTTGGTGGGTCTGCCCTTGAATGCCCGGCGCTGGCCTCGATCCCCTCTGTGCCACGAGTGGCCGCAGCTTAACTCTGCGCCTTTTTTGCCGGCCCTGCTGTCGCGCTTTTTCCGTGCTCCGCAGGCTGGTTCTTCTCCCAGATCAATCGCAGGCCTTTCAGTGTGAGAAATTCATCCGTATGCTGGATGTGCTTCGACCCTTTCGACACGAGCCTGGCCTGCCCGCCGGTCGCCACGACTCTCGCATCTTCCCCAAGCTCCTTCTTCATGCGTGTGAGCATCCCGTCAACCATGTCCACAGCGCCGTAATAAAGTCCCGCTTGCATGTGCGTGACGGTATTCGTCCCAATGACTTTTCCCGGGTCCTTGATCTCCACGCGCGGCAGCCGCGCGGCGCGCGCAAACAAAGCCTCCGAAGAAATCCCCAGTCCTGGCGCTATTACTCCGCCGAGGTATTCCCCCTTCGCGGAAATCGCGTCAAACGTAATCGCCGTTCCAAAATCCACCACGATACACGGCCCGCCAAACTCATGGAACGCCGCCACGCCGTTCACAATCCGGTCCGCCCCAACCTCCGAAGGGTTGTCCACCAGCACGGCCATGCCAGTCTTCACGCCCATTTCCACGAACAGCGCTTTCTTCCCAAAATAAATGCGCGACATTTCGGCAAACGTCCGGTTCACTGGCGGCACCACCGAGCTGATCGCCACTCCGGTGATCGCCGTCCAATCCAGCCCCGCCAGCGTGAACAAATTCCGCGTCAGCACGCCATATTCGTCGATGGTCTGCTCGCGCGCCGTCGTCAACCGCCAATTCGCGATCAACTCTTCTCCACGAAAAACGCCCAGCACCGAGTTCGTATTCCCCACGTCGATGGTCAGCAGCATCTAGCGTGCCTCCGTGACGTCGCCCGAAATCACCGCCGTAACTCGTCCGTCTTCCCGTTCCACCTGCAGCAATCCCTCCGGCCCCAATCCCGCGGTCGTACCGGCATAACTCTCGGTTCCGTTTGTTACGCGTACGCGTTTGCCTTTCGCATAACTCGACACTGACTCGAACCGCGTGACAACGCTGGCCACGCCATCCCGCAGAAAACGATTGTAATCGGTCTCGAATTCGCGCAGCAACCGCACCAGCAATTCCATGCGCGATTGCGGTTTGCCCGTTTCCGCACGCAGGGAAGTCGCCACGCGGGCAAGCTCACCGGGAAACTTCTCCTGATTTACGTTCAGACCGATCCCCACAATCACGAACCGCACTTGACTTGGCTCGGCGTGCATCTCCGTCAGAATGCCGCCCACTTTTTTTCCACCGATGAGCAAGTCGTTCGGCCACTTCAAGTCTACCGCCAGCCCCGTCACCGCCTGCACAGCGGAATGCGCGGAGAGTCCCGCCATCATAGTCAGCAGGGGAGCTTGCACGGGTGCCAATTTTGGCCGTAAGAGCAACGTCACATAAATGCCCGCCGCGCGTTCGGAATGCCAGCTCCGGCCCGCTCGGCCGCGTCCCGCGGTTTGCTCTTCCGTCAGGACAACGGCGCCTTCTGGCTCGCCGGCATGTCCCAATTCCAGCGCGACGCGATTCGTCGAATCCGTCTTGAAAAAATGAAAAATGTGTTTCCCGAAAAGGCTGCCTTTTAGCCTTTGTTTCAACATGTCCGGAGTCAGAATGTCGGGTACTTGCTCCAGGAAGTATCCGCTGGCGGTCTGGCCCTTCACTTTCACTCCCAACCCGCGCAGCCGTTCCACCCACCGCCACACCGTCGATCGCGAGACGCCGATCTCTTTCGCAATCCGCGCGCCGCTGATCACAATAGTGGCGTTTTCCGCTAGCAGCGTTAGCAAGCCAGCCAGTCGCCGGTCGGTAGTCCCCGGTAAGGATTCCTGAGCCATCTGGATTTTCCCGCGTCCCTGAGCGCCGCCTAAGCTTACGTTTCCTCGAAGACGTCCACAAGCAGGCTGAGGTTCGCGGCAGGCGCCGAGTGCGTGAGCATCCCCGAAGAAAGAAAGTCCGCGCCAGCTTCCGCGTATTCACGCACGTTGTCGAGTGTGATTCCTCCGGAAATCTCGATCATGCACTCCGCGCGAATCCCGCGCGCGATTCTCACGCACTCCGCCGCGCGTTCCGGCGTCATGTTGTCCAGCAGGACCGCCTCCGCCCCGGCTCCGAGTGCTTCGCGCAATTCTTTTTGATCGCGAACCTCGATCTGCACCGGCAACGGTCCCGGCCCGACGACCTCCGGGTCCAATCCGGCCGCATCATAAGCGCTTGCTGCCCGCGGTGCCGGCACTTTGGGTGAGGCATAGGTGTGCGCTTTGTCTAGGGCCGCCTTGATTCCCCCCGCCACTGCAATGTGATTCTCTTTCAAGAGAATCGCGTCATAGAGCCCGATGCGGTGGTTTGTGCCCCCGCCCGTCCTCACCGCATATTTTTCCAGCGCCCGCAGGCCAGGCGTGGTTTTTCTCGTGTCACGAATGCGCGTTTTCGTTCCCGCCAGTTGTTCCACAAAGCGCCGCGTTACCGTCGCAATCCCGCAGAGATGCGCCAGGAAATTCAGCGCCGTTCTCTCGCCAGCAAGAATCGCCCGGGCATTTCCCTTGATTCGCACGATCTCCGCACCCGGCTCTACAAACGACCCATCGTTGTGCGGGCAAGTGACCTCTACCTCCGGATCCAGTGAACGAAATACCTTTTCGCCAAGCGGCAATCCCGCGCAAACGAGTGTCTGGCGAGCGCGCACGTTGGCCCTTGCCGATGCTCGTGTTGGGACCACGGCTGCACTAGTCGCGTCTCCCGCGCCAATATCTTCCTCTAACGCCCGCCGTACAAGGTCAGCGATATACTCTGAATTCCAATCCATGGGGCCTCGGAAACTTTGAATTTTATTCGAGTTGATCCAGGCGATCCTTCAGTTTCTGCAGTTCGATGCGCTGTTCCGCTACCGTGGCTTCCAGCCCTTTAATGATTTTCTCCGGAGCCCGGCTGCGAAATGTCTTATCCCCGAGTTGCCTTTCCTTCGATTCGATCGCCTTCTGTAAACCTTCCATCTCTTTCTTGACCCGCGTTTTCTCCACCTTTACGTCCACCACGTCCGAATACGCAATCCTCATATCGAATTGCGCCGTTGATCGCACTGCGCCGCCAGCCTGCTCGAGCGGTTCGGATAATATCTTCAGGTCTGAAAGCAGTGCCAACCTCACAATCCCATCCAGGTTTCGCTCAATTTTCTCTCGATGTAACTGATCCCAACTATACAGTTCCGCAGCGACTCGCTTTTTGGGGTCGAGCTTCATATCAGCCCGGATGTTGCGGAGGGACACGATGATTTCCTGTAGAGAATGGAATTGCTCCATCATTCCAACATCTTTTCCGTTCTCTCCCCAATGGGGGCGCGGCTTTGGAAACGTATCCAACGCGATCGACTTCGCGCCCTCTGGCTGCGGCAATTGATGCCAGAGCTCTTCTGTCAAGAACGGCATGAAGGGATGTAGCAACCGCAGCGCATCGTCAAACGCCGCAAACAAATTCTTCCAAGCCACAACTGCCCGCTCGCGGTCCGCACTCTGCAACTCCGGTTTTACCCACTCGATGTACCAATCGCAAAAATCGCCCCAAAAAAACTGGTACACACTCTGTGCTGCTTCATGGAACCGGTAATTCTTCAAAGCCTCGTTCACAGTCTCAATCGTGATAGCGAGCCGCGAATATAGCCATTGGTCCACCAGCGGAACGCTGCCCTGGTATGCGTACGGCGCTTTTGCACGCACTTCCGGCGCCGCCAGTTCCTCCAGCTTCGCCCCGCTTTCTTCAAACTTGTCCAGATTCATAAACAGGAATCGCGCCGCATTCCAGATCTTATTTACGAAGTTCCGTGAACTCTGAATGCGGTCCTCGGTCCAAATCACGTCGCCTACCGACGCGGTAACCGCCAGGGTATAGCGCATCGCATCCGTTCCGTATCGCCGGTTGACGTCGATCGGATCGATTCCCGTGCCTTTGGACTTCGACATCTTCTCCCCGTCGGGAGTGCGAACGATGGAATGTAGGTAAACAGTGCGGAAGGGAATTTTCCCGGTGAAATGCATGCCCAGCATGATCATCCGCGCCACCCAGAAGAACAGAATCTCGTAGCCGGTAATCAATAAACTCGTCGGGTAGTAGGTCTTGAAATCCGGCGTCTGCTCTGGCCAGCCCAGCGTAGAAAAGGGCCACAATCCCGAGCTGAACCACGTGTCCAGCACGTCCGGATCCTGCTCCAGCTTGGCCGATCCGCACTTCGCGCACTTCGTGGGCGCCTCCCGGGCAACGATGATTTCCTTGCAGCCACCGCAATGCCAGGCGGGAATCCGGTGGCCCCACCAGAGTTGCCGCGATAGCGTCCAGTCGCGGATGTTCCGCATCCAATTGAAATATTCCTCGCGCCGGTTGTCCGGAATGATTTGAATCTCACCCCGCTCCACTGCTGCAATTGCCGGCTCAGCCAGCGGCTTCATCCTGCAGAACCACTGCGTCGAAGCCCGCGGCTCCACAATCGTCTTGCTCCGTTCGCACAAACCGACGGCATTGGTGTGCTCGGTGATTTTTTGGAGCAACCCCAGCGCCTTCAAATCCTCAACAATCTTTTTCCTCGCCTCGAACCTGTCCATCCCCGCGTAAGCGCCCGCCGCCGCGTTCATTTTGCCGTCGTCGGTCATCACGTCGATTTCCGCCAGCTTGTGCCGCCGCCCCACCTCGAAGTCGTTGGGATCGTGCGCCGGAGTGATTTTCACCGCCCCAGTCCCAAACTCGCGGTCCACCATCGCATCGGCGATGATCGGAATCTCCCGGTTCATCAGCGGCAACAGCGCTTTCTTGCCAACGAAGTGTGCATACCGCTCGTCTTCCGGATTCACCGCTACCGCCGTATCGCCCAACATCGTTTCCGGCCGCGTCGTCGCCACTATAAGAAAATCTTTCGTCCCCACCACGGGATACTTGATGTACCACAAATGCCCCTGCCGCTCCTCGTGCAGCACTTCCAAATCGCTCAACACCGTCAGGCACACCGGACACCAGTTCAGCAACCGGTTCTCCCGGTAAATCAGCCCTTCTTCATAGAGCCGGACAAATACTTCGGTAACCACGCGCGACAATTCCGGCGACAAGGTGAACTGCTCCCGCGACCAATCGCAGCTCTCCCCAATCTGTTTCATCTGCCGGGTGATGATTCCCCCCGACTCTTCTTTCCACTTCCAAACGCGTTTCAAAAACTCTTCGCGCCCCAGGTCGCGGTAATTGATTCCTTGATCCGCCAGTTGCTTCACGACCACGCGCTGCGTCGAGATCGAAGCGTGGTCCGTTCCCGGCAGATACAACGTGTTGTATCCCCGCATACGGTGCCAGCGCGTGAGGATATCGATCTCCGAGTGGTCCAGCATGTGCCCGATGTGCAGTGAACCCGTCACGTTCGGCGGCGGAATCACGATTGAAAATACCGGTCCCGGCGCATTCGGGTCCGCCTTGAACAGCTCTTCCTTTACCCAGAAGTCTGCCCATCGCGGTTCGATCTGCTGCGGTTCGTACGCTTTTGCTATCTCGCGAGCCATCCGGTGCACTTCTCCCATGTGCGGGCAAGCATTTGTCCGCCCGTTCTCGAACACTTTCACTCGTTCAGAGTAATCTTTGACTATACGAGGGAAAAAGCAGCTGCGTCAATTAGGCCGGCAAGGCCGTCACTCCAATGAAAAACTCAACTCTGATGACTACAACGTTGGATGGGTTTCCTACGGGACAGGGCAGGGAATCAAGACTTCTTCGAGTTCATCTCTTCTTTCACCAATGCTTCGACGACGGGCTTCAGAATCTCGCGCGTTACGGCCTGCAGAACTTCTGGACTCATCTTTGCCAGCACACGGGCGACCAGGTCGTCCATGCTGGGAGCTGCAGCTGGCGCAGCCGCCGGCGCCTCGACAAGTGCCTCAGGCGCGTAGAAGCTTGTACCATCGGCGTTATACTGCTCCGTCGGATGAATGGCATCTTCGGCGACGTGCGCGGCTTCCTCGCGAATGGCCTCAACTGCCGCCGCTGGCAGCGCCGCTTCCTCGATCACTTTTTGCGTCTCTTCGCTCACAGCCTCCGCTGCTTTTTCCGTGCCATTGTTTGACACAGCAGGGGCTATTGCTGGCACGGCAGCATCCCATGCCGACGCCAGCTTGTTGGCCTTCTCGATTTCGGAGTCCCATGGATTTGACGGAACAGAAAACCAGGGTTCCTTGCCCGCTTTCGTTTCCGGCTCGGCCGGCGTCAATGCAGGTGCGCTCGCCGCCGTTATTTCCGGAGAAGGCTGCTCTTGCTCTTTCACGCGCGCGACTTCTTCCACTGCCGTGGCCGTCTCCGTTGAACTCTTCACAATCGCAACCGGTGAACTGGGTGTTGCCCACGCGTCGCTGGTAAATGGTGTAGATGAGATTGTTCCGGCGAGCGGCGCTGTTTCCGGGATAGCGGCCGGGGCCGCCGTCTCCGTTACCAGGTTGCTCGCTGCAGGCGCGGTCTCAACGACTTCGGGCTTCTCCTCGACGGATTCCCACGACTCTACCGGAATCTTCTTCGCTTGAATCTGCTCGAAGCTGCCCGTTCTCCAATCCTTTGCGCTGCTTGTTGCTCCGGCATCGGCATAACTCTCCGCGTCCTCACGCCGCCATGCTGCAGCCGGCTTTTCTTCTTCCTCGTCCGCTTCCGTTTCGTCCGCATTCGGATCGCGCCAATCGCGTTCTGAAGCCAATTCCGAATTTACCGGGGGGAGAAAAGCTAGATCGTCTTCCTTATCCTCCGCGGGCGTTTCCAGCAGGCTGCCAAATGCCACTGTTTGCGAACCACTGTCAATCCGCACGGGGTCGGGACGCGCCGGTGCTTCGTCCACAAAACTTTCCTGATCCAAAGGCGCTATGGCTGGAGCATGAGACGGCATCGGCGGAGGCGGCGTCCCCATCGTTGACTTGCTCGCGCTGCTGGGGGTCAGAAGATCGGTGCCCTTCATTACTTCCGGCTCCGGAGCTTTTGCAACGCTGACATTTCCGTGGGCCACTCCCGCGCGCTGTAGCGCGGACTTCACCATCGAAATCAAGGGATCCGGGGGAACAAACGGCTTCTTCAACACGCCATCGGCGCCAACTCGCTGCGCTTCCTGCTCATCCAGCGGATCGAACGCGCCCACCAGCAGGATCACCGGGATATGCGCCAATGTGGGATCCATCTTCACGTACTGGCAAACTTCATACCCGTTCCTCACCGGCATGAATACGTCGGCGAGCACCAGATCCGGCTTCAAATCAGAAATTTTGCGCACGGCGGCTTCGCCGTTGCCGACAGCAACGACGTCGATGCCCTGATCTTTCAGGGCCAGCCCCACCATCTTCTGGATGTTGCTGTTATCGTCCGCAACCAGAATCCTAGCCACCGAACGTCCTCCAACGATACTCTACCTGCGTGGGCCACACTTAGCACGCGGCCATACCAAATGGCCTATACCAATGTATTGGAGCATCCGCTTGACGGCGCGTCAATGTCAACGGGGCAAGTGTGTGTCGGAAGTGAATACTATGGTTTTTTGTGCCTCCCCTGTGTCCAGGGGTATCAAAACACAAGGGGTGCAGCCCCCTCCGGCCGCACCCCTATGGTTTCTCCTGATCTTCGCCCTGCCGCTAAACTCACCAGGGAATGAGTTTTTTCAAGCCTTTCTTTTTCTTGCTGGTGGATTCTTTCGTGTTGGTATCGGTTGTCCCGCTCTGCGTTCCAGCTTGCGCCGTTGAGCCGTCGGTCTTGGCGGCATCCGTGGACTGTCCAGCCGTTCCCGCAGCGCTCGCACCATTCGTGGAACTCTCCGTCGCTGGTGGAGCGTTAGGATCCGCTGGCGCGGCAGGTTTTTCTTCCGTTCCATCTGTCGCTGGGGCTACATTCTCTGCTCCGCCTGTCGTTGCGCCAGTGCCGCCCGGCGTTACCTCGGCGACGATTCCAGAACCAGGACCCACGATTCGCGTTTGGTTCCCGCCCTTCAACACGTCGATTCCTGCTTCGCTCTCGGACTCCGGCGTCATCGTCGGTTTTCCGCCTTGAGCAGCCACACGCAGCTCCTGATCGGGTCCGGTCTTAACAAGCCGCAGCGGTTTCTTGATCAGTGATTCATGGGGCCGTGGCGCATTCTGTTCCGCCGTCATCCAGGCTACCGCCTGAGGATCTGGTTGCGGCACCGGTGCTCCAAGCGCCTTCAACCGGCTCTTGGCATTGGGAACCAGCGGCGACAGGGGATAGTTCCGCACGATTCGGGCGTAATAGGGTGCGGCAAGTTCCTTTTTCTCGGTCCCTTGCCAAATATTCCCAAGCATCCACAGCGCTTGGTCCGACTTGCTGTAGAGTGGGTAGCGGCTTACGATCGATCGCAGCCGCGATTCCGCGGCCTTCTTATCTTCTTTGACGTAGTAATAGTAGCCAATGCGGAAGTCTCCCTCCGCCAGCAATTCTTGCACTTCGCGCAAATGCTGTTCCGCCTTCGGCGCCAGCTTGTCATTCGGATATTTTGACAGGAACGTTTGGAACTCGTCCTCAGCCGCCCGGACGTGCGTGCGGTCGCGGTCTGGCTTCTCCATTTGCTTGAAGTGCGTCATCGCCACCTGCAACTGCGCGTAGGCGGCTTCCTCCATCATGGGGAAGAAAATGCCGAAATCCTTATACGCTTGGATAGCCTGGGTCAGATTCGCCGTCCCGCCCTCCCTATAAAACGAGTCGGCGATAGCCAGCTTGGCTTTGGCCAGGTACTCGCTGTCCGGGTAGGTGTTGATCAGCGTCTGCAAGTTCAGCCGGCCAACCTCATGCCGTCCATGCTTGATGTCTTCCATGGCCTTGTTATACAGAATCTTGTCTGGCTCCGCGGTATTGTCCGCGCTCGTCGATTTGTTGACCTTTTTCTTCCGATGAAGGATTTGTGCATCGCTCTGCGCGGCGCTCAGCAGGAACAATCCGGTCATCACCAATAGAGCAGACCGCTTCGCGGTCAGTGGGAATGTCGGCCGTCTTACGGCCGCCAGGAATGAAGTACGGAGCAAACTTCACCTCTCTCTCGAATCTGGGGTTCCTCGCTGGGTCTGCCGAAGCCTGTCGGCCGTCTTACGGCCGCCAAGAACGACGGCGCTCCCTGGCTCCCTATAGCTTGGAACGTCCGATTATACCCTGAACCAAAGGCCAGGCCGAACAACAACTTTGCCCCTCCGGCCAGGTCCCTCTCGCACTACCCCACACTGTGATGCCGCCTCGCCAGGCAAAGGGTTGCCTTGGGCCATGTTCCGGCTCCTCCTGAAGCCCTACTCCTTCAGCTTCTTGCTGGCCGTTGCCTGCTTGGCCCTCTGCAGTTCGATGACGTCTGCTCCAGTATCCGAGCTCCCCAGCAGCCATTTGCTGAAGAAATCTCCGCGCGCCACGATGACGTAGCTGTTGATCGGCATGTAGCTGTGCCGCATTCCCGGGAACACCATCATCTCAAACCGCTTGTTCGCCTTAATCAAGGTGTCCGCCAGCCTCATGGTATTCACCATGCTCACGTTGTCGTCCATGTCCCCCGTGGTCAGCATCAAGTGCCCCTTCAGGTTCTTCGCCAGGTCCGAATTCTTATCAATCTCGTAGAAGAACTTCTCCGTGCCATCCTTCTGCGTCTCTTCTCGCACCCCATGGTATTTCTCGCTCCACGTATTGCCGTAGACGTTGTTGTCGTGATTCCCCGATTCCGACCATCCCGCCCTGTAAAAATCCGGGTACTGCAACATCGCCGCCGCCGTCATGAATCCCCCTCCGGAATGGCCCCACATTCCCATCCGGCTTATATCCATGTAAAGGTGATTGGCCGCGAGTCGCTCGGCCGCCGCCTTCTTGTCCGCCAAACCATAGTCCCGCAAATTGCCGTAGCCATAGCTGTCGTACCATTTGTCCCGCTGCGGGCTCCCTCCCCGGTTGCCCACTTCAATCACGATGAATCCCAGCTGCGCCAGCGGCACGTTCGGGCTCTTCGGTGAAAACGCCTTCGTCACTTGCTCCACCTGCGGCCCTGGGTAGACATACTCAATCACCGGATACTTTCGGCTCGCATCGAAATCGAACGGCTTGTAAATCACTCCATAAAGATCCGTCACCCCATCATCGGCTTTCACTCTAAACGTCTCTGGATACTTGAAACCGGCGCCCATCAATTGCGACACGTCAGCGGTCTCCAGTTCCGCCAGTTGCGTCCCTTGCCCATCCAGCAGCACGGACTTCGGTGCCGTGTCCACCTTCGAGTACGTATCCGCAAAAAACTTGCCCGAATCCGGCCAGCTCACCGCATGCGTGAAATTTCCCAGCGTCAGCATCTTCAGCCCGCTCCCATCCAGCCCGACGCGGTACAAATGCGTGTAGTAGGGATCCTCTCCCGCTTCACGCCCATTTGCAGTGAGGTACAGCGTCCGTGTTTTCTCATCCACCGCCGCGATTTGATCCGTCACGTATTCGCCGCTCGTGATTTGGTTTTTCAGCTTCCCCTGCCCGTCATACAAATAAAAATGTCCCCACCCGTCTCGCTCCGACCACCACAGCAATTCCTTCCCGTTTTCCACCAGCCGCAGCGGCTTTTGCGACATCCACACATTGGATCGTTCCTCGATCAGCTTTTGCACTTTGCCCGTCGCGCTGTCTGCCACGTCCACTTCCACCCTCCGGAAATCCCGGCTCCGGCTCGTGAAATACAGCTTGTCCGAGGTATCCGCCAACCACTTCGGACTCACGCGCGTAAGCGGCGTCGGATTTAGTCGGTTCTCTTCCTGCTCGTCCCGCAGCTCTTCACGGTCGCGCTCCATCTGCGGCGCGTCGGAAATCGTCAGCGTTTCATCCACAAAGCTCTTTGGCTGCACCACCGCGCTCTGTTTGCTCGCTACGTCAAAAATATCGATTTCGCTGACCGGCATGTTCGCTTCGCCCGGCAACGGATAGCTGCGCGCCTCCAGGATTGGCCGCGGATTCGTCAGCGAATGAATCACCCAGTAGTCGCCAACTTTTCGGTTATCTTCGCGCTCCAGCGCGAACTTCTTCGAATCCTTCGACCAGTGAATCGTCACCGCCGGCGTCCGCACTCCCGCCTTGTTCGTGTCGCCCTTGTCTTCTTTCTTGAGTTGTTCTGCCTGTTCCGGCAGCAGTACCCGCGCGTAGCTGTATTTTTCCACTCCGTCCGTCGTCACTTGCGTTTCCACAACGTTCGCGTCGCCCGCCTTCTTCAGCGCTTTCGAATAGTTCTCCCCGTCCATCAAGTAGAGATTGAATCCGCGCGCGAACACGACCGTCTTTCCATCCGGCGAAACCGCCGCCCACATCGGCTTTTTCTTCGGCGCTTCAAAATTGTCCACCCGCGTCACTCTCGCCCTCGCAATCTCATATTCAAAATAAATCGTTCGCGTTTCCTCGGGTTTCTCCCCCGGCTGTCCGGCCGGCTGCATGGCCTGCCCCTGTTGCTCCCCCTGCTTCGACTCCCCTTCTTTTCCTTGCTCTTCGATATCTTCCTGGCTTTTCTCCTTCTTTGGCTCGTTCGGCACTACCGCGTTCTTTCGAATCTCCACTTCAAATCGCATCCGCGTGTCTTTTTCCACCAGCTTCAGCCTTTTGATCGGCAAGTGCTGCGCGTCATAAGGAAAGTTCGTCAGTGTCGAAAGCGCCGCGGCCACCTTGGCGTTGTCCCACAGCGAAGTCTTCGATTTCCTCACCGGATCCACAATGTAATACCGCGTCCCCTCCGTCGTCTGGTAGCTGTACCAGAATCGGTCAGACTCGCTGAACCAGTGCGGCGTCACCGCCAAATCGAACACCAGCTTACTCACTTGATCCGGCAGGAATCGCTCTTCTAGCGCGTAGTTCGGCTCCACGCGGACAGGCGCAGCATTCTCGGAAACTGCTTCCGCCTTCACCGCAGTTGCCGCACTCTCCGGCCCGGCCCACGCTCGCACCACGAGCAGACTCGCAACTGTCACCGCCGCGTACACACCGATACGCGCCACTCTTTTTCCTTTGCCAGACCATCTCCGCTGCGAATTTTCCGCCTTCATCATCCGTTTTCCTTTCCACCCTTACTTCACTCGGCGCAACCAAACCACAGGCCGCACAGTATAGACCGAACCTCCCCAATTTTTAACGTTCGTTAACATTTGCTTGCTGCCTTTTCCCTACAATGCCATCATCTTTTTGGCACTCTAGGAAACGCCGCCCGCTCTCCTATGGATAAACGCAAATTTCTCTTCGTCTCGCTCTCTGGTCTTATTGGTGACATCGCATGGCAGGTTCACAAGGAAGGCCACGACGTTCGCTACTACATCGAAGCCGAAAAAGAGCGCGACATCGCTGACGGCTTTGTCCCCAAATCCATAGACTGGGAAAAAGACGCCAGCTGGTCCGATATCATCGTTTTTGACGACACCCTCGGCCAGGGTGCCAAGGCTCAGGCTCTCCGCGCCTCCGGCAAGCCTGTCATCGGCGGCACACCTTACGGGGACCGCCTCGAAGACGATCGTTCTTTCGGCCAGGAAGAATTGAAATCCGCAGGCGTCACCATCATCCCCTACGAAGACTTTGATTCTTTTGATCCCGCCATTGAATTCGTCAAGAAAAATCCTGACCGCTACGTTATCAAGCCCAGCGGGGAAGCCCAGAACGTCAAGCGCCGCCTCTTCGTCGGCGAAGAAGAAGACGGCGAAGACGTCATTCGCATGCTGGAGGCCTACAAGAAAGCTTTCTCCGACGAAATCAAAGTATTTCAATTGCAGCGCCGCATCAACGGCGTCGAAGTCGCCGTCGGCGCATTCTTCAACGGCAAGAAATTCGTCACCCCCGTCAACATCAATTTCGAACACAAAAAACTTTTCCCCGGTGAAGTCGGTCCTCCCACCGGCGAAATGGGCACCGCCATGTTCTGGAGCGAGCCCAACCTGCTCTTCCATCGCACCCTTCTCAAAATGGAGTCCAAGCTCGCCGAGGAAGGCTACGTCGGCTACATCGATCTCAATTGCATCGTCAACAACAACGGCATCTACCCGCTCGAATTCACTTCGCGCTTCGGCTATCCCACTATCAGCATCCAGCAGGAAGGCATGCTCACGCCCATCAGCGATTTTTTCTGGGAGCTCGCCACCGGCGCCGAGCCCAAGTGGCGCACCCGCAGCGGCTTTCAGATCGGCATTCGCATCGTCGTCCCGCCGTTTCCCTTTGACGACGATGCCACCTTTGAATCCTTCTCCAAGAACAACGCTATCGTTTTCAAGAAGCCCAACATGGAAGGCATTCACATCGAGGACGTAAAAGAAGTCAACGGCCAGTGGCTGATCGCCGGCACTTCCGGCGTCGTTTTAGTCGTCGTGGGCCTCGGTCAGACCATGAAGCAAGCCCAGGCCCAGGTCTATTCCCGCACCAAAAATATCCTCATCCCCAACATGTACTACCGCACCGACATCGGCGACCGCTGGGCCGAGGATTCCGACAAACTCCACAATTGGGGTTATCTACGATGAACTCCGTTCAGCGCGAAAAATATCCCGTCTTCGTCCGCACCTTCACTCCCGCTTGCTTCGGCCGGATCACAATCTTCCGAAACGTTTCATCCTTGCCCGAATTCGTCGGGTAATATCCCAATTCGTAGGACGTTCTTAATTCCTCGGCAATCTGCCGGAAATACGTATGCGGGTCCGTCACCTCCGCGTCGATGTGCGCACCGCCAGTCTCTTTCGCGATGCGGTCCATCACGCTCGTCCCATATTTATTCCGCGCCGTCAGTTTTCCATGCTCTTTTTCGGTGTACCGAATCGCGTATACCACGACATTCTCTGCTTGCGCCTTCTCAATTGTGCTCATCATGTCGTGCGAGCTGGAATTGTCTTCGCCGTCGCTGAACAGCAGCAGCGCGCGTCTCCCATTTTCCCGCGCCAGCTTTTCCGTCACCGAATAGTAGATGGAATCGTAAAACGCCGTTCCCAAGTCCCGGCTTTCCCTCGGCCCCAACTCAGGGAACTCCGCACTCTTGCCTTTGTGCTTCCCTTTGTTTCCGTCCTTATACTCCTTCATCCGTTCAATGATCTCCGCTCCCGATGCCGAGAAGTCGCTGATCAGCCGGATATGGTTCCCGAACGTCACCAGAAATGCCCGATCCCTTGGCCCCAGCACTTCTTTCAGGAATACTTCCAGGTCCTGCTCGTGCTGCTTCGTAAAATGATCCTGGCTTCCACTCACATCCACGATCAAGCCCAGCGTCAGCGGAACGTCCGTGCTTCTCGCAAAAAAAGAAATCTTCTGCGGAGCCGCATCCTCAAAAACCTCAACATCTTCCTTCGTGAGGCTCTCCACCAGTGACCCGCGCCCATCTCGCACTGAAAACGCCACGTTCACCAGATTTACCGCAACATGAATCGGTTCCTGGCTGAACGCCAACCCGCCGCCCAGCATCACCAGAAGGGAACTGCAGAGAAACGCACCAGCGCCACCCACCTTCCGGCCGCTCGTCTTCACGAAATTCCTTCCCAGTGAAAAAGTTCTCTCAGTTCGCCTTCTTATCCTTATCGTCGCCTCTCGCTTCCACATACACCAGCTGGAACAAGCTGCCCGTCCCATTTGGCTGGATCCCTACCACGTGCTGCTTCTCCTTCGTCCCCGCTTTGAAAACCAGCCCGCCCTTTTCCGGCTTATCATCGTCGCAAGTCAGCTTGTTCGAAGATTCATCCTTGTCCTTACCGCCCGCCGCCTTCGACGCATCCGAGCAATTCAAAACTGTCCCATATTTCGCCAGCGCCTTCTTATAAAACTCCGCAATCTTCTCCGGCGCGTCGCTCGATTCCATCTTCATCACCGCCAGCTTGAACCCAAACGAGCCGCCCCATAGCCCCATCTGCACGGAAGCAGAGTCATCTTTCTCGTCTTTGCGTGCTTTCGACCCTGGGTAGGTAGGTAGCCCAACATCCTTTGCCGTTGCCTGCTTGCTGAAGGTCACCCCTGCTCCATTCTTATCTTGTGCGCCTCGATTTCTGCCTCCCGCCATGGCAGGACTCACGGAAATCAGAGCCACCACGGCAAGCGCAACGCAAAACGCCCCAAACTGCCGGACGCCCGCGAATCCGCCGCTTCGGGCCCCAGCCCCTTGCCAGTTCCCATGCTTCAAGTGTTGGTTGTTCACAAGTCCCCCTCGTGCCTGGAGATACGTGCTCCGGCCCCCCGATGTTCCCACCATTCCCCCCAGGATCGACTCGGGAATATCCGCGCCATTCCTGTGGTCTACCTGAAGGGAGAGGTGTATCCTCCTGCTGACAGTTGGCTTCTATCTCCGATGAGAGGTTCTCGATGAAAAAATGGCTCGCTCTCGGGCTCGTGGCTGCAACCGCTCTCGCGGCTGCTCCAGTTGTCCCCCAAGGCGAAAAGTCCCAAGTCGCAAAGATGACACTCAAGGTCGGTGACACCGCCCCTGATTTCACTCTTCTCAGCGACGGCTGGAAATCCGTGAAGCTCAGCGACTTCCGTGGCAAGAAGAACGTCTTCCTTGCCGTCTACGTCCTGGCCTTCACCGGTGGTTGAACGAAGCAACTTCAGGCGGTCCAGGCTGGAATCGCCTCCGGTAAAATCGACACTTCGGATACGGAAGTCTTCGGTGTCAGCGTGGATAGCCCCGCTGCCAACGCTGCCTTCGCCAAGCAAATCGGCGTCACTTTCCCCCTCCTCAGCGACATGAACCGCAAGATGCTCAAGTCCTACGGCATCCTCAAGACCTACGACCCGGCAAAGAATAACGAAGGCTACGAGTGGGCCCTGCGCGCCAACATCATCATCGACAAGCAGGGCGTCATCCAATTTGTCGAAGAGGGCGACAGCGCCGTCGACCCCAACACCGCCCTGACCATGTGCACCACCCTGCACAAAAAGGAACCCGCGAAGTAACCCTCGCGTTTTAACCGCCACACCACGGCCCCGCCCGTGGTGTCTCTGCGCCTTCCTGGGTTCGCGCCATCCGCCGCGGCCACTTTGGAGTGCCGCGGCTTGCCGCCGCTTTTCTTACGTCCCCAATCACTGCCCCGTACCTCCCTACCCACGCTGAAAAAAGTCCTTGACAATCTATACTGTGTATCATACAGTGTGCGTCGTACACTATATGTCGCCCGGTACCGAAAACCACGACCTCTTCGAAAACCTCCGCCTCGAGCTTCGTCGCGGCTCTTTGATTCTCGCCGTCCTCGCCATGCTTCGCAAAGAGCAGTACGGCTACACCCTCCGCAAATCCCTCGCCGACCAGGGCATGCCCATCGACGAAGGCACCTTGTACCCGCTCCTGCGTCGCCTGGAGACCCAGGGCCTCCTGGTCAGCGAATGGCGCGAAGAAGAAAAACGCAACAAACGCTTTTATCGCCTGTCCCCGGAGGGCAAGGCCATGCTGAAGCCCCTGCTCGCCGAATGGCACAGCATCAACACTTCTTTGAACGGAATTCTTTAGGAGCTATATGGACCTTCTCGATAGCTACTTGCGGGCCGTCAAGCGCTGCCTCCCTAGGGCGCAGGCCGCTGACATCATTAAAGAGCTCTCCGACGAACTCCGTTCCCAAATGGAAGAGCAGGAATCCACCCTCGGACGCCCCATGACCGACGAAGAGGTTGCCGCCTTCCTCAGCCAACACGGCGATCCCATGATCGTGGCGCGCCGTTATCGCCACGATTCACTCAGCCTCACCATCGGTTGGGAACTCATCGGCCCGGAGCTTTTCCCCATGTTTCTCACCATGTTGTGCGTAAATCTGGTGATCACCGTTGCCGGCGTGGCTATCTTCTTTCCGCGATCCCTCCAGCCGCTTACGTGGAATGTGTTCATCTTCCCGGTATCCACTCAGATCCTATGCACGACTCTCGCGTTCATCATCATGAATGCGATTCGGCGCAAATTCCCGCAGCCCTGGTATTACCCGCCCGCTGAACTCGCTCCCATGATGCCCGTCCGCCGCGGATATTCCGTTTCCGGCCTCATCTTGTGGGGCCCCGTCCTTCTTTGGTGGCTGGCGATACCGCATTTTCCGTTCCTGATCTTGGGCTCAGCCGCGGCGCAGGTAAAGCTCGCGCCCTCATGGCACCTTTTCTATCTGCCAACGCTCTTGCTCATTCTGGCCTCCATCTCTCAGCGCGTGATCAACCTGTTTCATCCCGACTGGACCTGGCTCCTGCCCGTCATGCGTCTGCTTATCAACGCCGCGAGCGTTCCGATTCTCTATTTCCTCGTTTTCAAGAGCCGCACGCTCGTCGTAGTCGCCGACGCATTTAAAGGAATCCCGCAATACGAAAATCTTGCCGGTTCTCTCGACGGCTTTATTCGTTGGGGAATCCTCGGCCCCTGGCTCTGGATCTACGCAGGAATCGGGGCACTCATCTACGCCTGGTATTGTCGCCCGCATCTGCGAAAGCTCTTACGTGGCAAGCGTGGCGGGGAAGCGTCTTCCGTTTCCCAGACACCCAGGTGAGTCGAAAGGAATGATCATGATCCGGTCTCTGGTCTTGCTGCTCGAACTGTTGACGAGCTATCAGGCCGTGGAAGCCTTGGCCCGCTGCGTTTTCACTTTTGGGATGGCCAATACCGCGCTTGCCTGTTTCCTCGGCAGCTTCGAGATTCTTCACTGGATAAAAGTTCGGCGTCCTGCTGTGGCGCCATCGCGTGCATAGAGATTTCGACCAATTTCAGGAGGCATTCGCAATGAACCGCACGTTTCTCGCAGAACTCAGCGGAGCAAAAAAGAAATTCAAGCCATCTTCAGGGCTCTTCTGGCACATCTTTGCCTTCCAACTCGCGCTTGTCCTGCTTTTTGCTGTAGCCGCTGCGGCGCAAGACCAAAACGTGACGAAAAGCGACGCCGAGACCCTCTATCGTCAGCGTTGCGCCAGTTGCCACGACACCGGCGTTTCCCGCGCCCCCAGCCGCGCCGCTATGGCGCACATGTCCCCGGACAATGTCCATCTCACGCTGACCACCGGAGCCATGAGCAAGCAAGCCGCGGGATTGTCCCCCGCCCAATTGGATTCCTTAATCCGTTTTCTTGCCCCCCAGACTGCTCCTCAGCAGCAACCTGCCCCGCACAACGCTTGCCCAGCGGACGCCGCGCCCTTCGCAGACTCCCAGCCTCATTGGAATGGCTGGGGTGCCGACCCCTCACAACCGCGATTCCAACCTGCCGAAATGGCCCGGCTGCGCGCGGATCAGGTTCCGAAGCTGAAACTCAAATGGGCCTTCGGATTTCCCGGAGTCATTTCCGCCAACGCCCAGCCAGCTGTTCTAGGCGGACGCCTCTTCGTCGGAAGCGCCGCTCGCAAAGTGTATTCCCTCGGTGCCAGCGATGGTTGTCTTCATTGGGAGTTCGAGGCGGATTTTCCCGTTCGCACTGCCATCACCGTTGCTTCCGTCGGCAAAGGTTGGGCAGTTTTCTTCGGCGATCAACACGCCAACGCCTACGCTGTGGATGCTCTCACGGGCAAACTCTTATGGAAGACCCATGTAGAAGACCACCCAGCCGCGGTCATCACTGGTGCGCCCACACTTGCTGGCGGAACGCTCTACGTCCCGGCGTCCTCTGCCGAAGAAGTCTTCGGCGCCGATCCAAACTATGAGTGCTGCAAGTTTCGCGGCAGCGTTTCCGCGCTGGACGCCGCGACCGGCAAGCTGCTTTGGAAGAATTACACCATCCCGGAAGATCCCAAGCCGGTTCGCAAAAACAAGCAGGGCGTCCAGCTTTGGGGGCCGTCCGGTGCCGCCGTCTGGTCCTCGCCGACCGTCGATCTCAAGAGTCATCGCGTTTACGTGACCACCGGCGACAGTTATTCAGATCCCCCCGCGCTCACTTCCGACGCTTTCCTTGCGTTCGATTCGGAAACCGGCAAGCTCCTCTGGTCCCGCCAAATGACTGCAGGCGATGCCTTCACCGTCGATTGCGATTCGCCGCCCACCATGCGAACCAATTGCGCCGAAGCCAACGGCCCCGATTTCGACTTTGGATCGTCTCCCATCCTGGTGGACCTCCCGAACGGCCACCGCGCCTTGATCGCTGGCCAGAAGTCGGGGATGGTGCACGCCGTCGATCCCGATCGTGCGGGCGAAATCCTATGGCAAAGACGAGTCGGTCGCGGCGGAAGGCTTGGCGGCGTGCAATGGGGCTCTGCCGTCGATGCGAAAAACGTCTACGTCGCCGTCTCCGACGTCCAGATGCAGCCCGTCGCCGACGGAACTGCGGGCGCGCAGAAAACCGCCTTTGGAATGTCTTTCCAGTTGGACCCCAAAGCCGGCGGCGGCCTCTTTGCCCTCAAGCTCGAAACCGGCGAGATCGTTTGGCACACGCCGCATCCCGGTTGTGGAGACAAGCCCCGCTGCAGCCCCGCGCAATCCGCGGCCGTAACGGCCATCCCAGGTGTGGTCTTTTCCGGAGGGCTCGATGGTCACTTGCGCGCCTATTCCGCAGAAGATGGCCGCATTCTTGTCGACATCGATACCGCGCGCGACTACCCCACCGTCAACGGCGTGCCAGCCACCGGTGGTTCCCTCGACGGACCCGGCGCGGTCATCGTCGGCGGAATCCTCTACGTCAATTCGGGATACGCCTTCTTAGGTAGCGCTCCCGGCAACGTTTTGCTCGCATTTTCTGTGGACGGGAAGTGATCCAGTCCATCTGTTCGAGCTTCAAAACGCGTCACAACGGAGATCATCGATCATGAACAACAATTTTCTCGCAGAGTTATCCGGCGTGAGCAAACGCTTCGAAAAGACCGTGGCACTCGACAAGCTCGACCTGCAAGTGCGCAGCGGCGAACTCTTCGCCGTGCTCGGCCCCAACGGCGCCGGCAAAACCACCGCCATTTCCTTACTCCTCGGTCTTCAGCAGCCCGACTCTGGCACCGCTCTGCTCTTCGGCAAGTCGCCGCACCTCGTCGAGGCCCGCCGTCAAATTGGCGTAATGATGCAGGAAGTCTCCCTCGCCCCCGAGCTTCGCGTACGCGAGCAGATCGATCTCGTCGCCAGCTACTACCCATCGCCGCTCACGCCCGCCGCCGCGATGGAGCTGACCAACACCACCTCCCTCGCCGATCGCCCCTATGGAAAACTCTCCGGCGGCCAAAAGCGCCAGGTCCAATTCGCCATGGCCATCGTCGGCCGCCCGAAACTGCTTTTCCTCGACGAGCCCACCGTCGGCCTCGACGTGCAAGCCCGCGAACTCATGTGGGTCACCCTCCGCAAGCTCGTCAACAACGGCGCCTCCATCGTTCTCACTACCCACTATCTCGAAGAAGCCGAAGCCCTCGCCGACCGCGTCGCCGTTCTCGCCAAAGGCCACGTCGTCGCCTCCGGCACCGTCAACGATTTGCGCGCCCTCGTCGTTCGCAAACACATCAATTGCTCCACCACTCTGACTGTCCAGGAAGTGGCTGCTTGGCCCGGCGTCGAAAGCGCCAAGACCGACAGGCAGCGCCTGTTCATTACCGTAAGCAATGCCGAGTCCGTTTTGCGCCGCCTCTTGGCCGCCGATCAAGATCTCTGCGAGGTCGAAGTCCACAGCGCCGGCCTCGCCGAAGCTTTCGTAGAACTCACACAGGAGAACAAATCATGAGCGCGATTTCCGTCCCAGTCTCGAGCGAATTGCCCGCCGGGGCAGTCATGTCCCCGAGCCGCCTGTTAAATGCCTATCTCACGGAAGCCAAGTACGAAACAGTCCGCATGCTACGCACACCCGCTTTCGCGATCCCGTTCCTGGGTCTCCCCGCTTTGCTCTATCTGCTTTTCGCCGTGGTGATTTTCGGTGCCGCCATCCGCAACGACCCGCAAGCCGGCCTCTTCATCTTCGCCGCCTTCGCCTTGTTCGGGGTGATGGGCCCTGGAATGTTCGGCTTCGGCACGCTGGTGGCCAGCGAACGCGAACACGGTCTGCTCACGCTCAAACGCGCCCTGCCCATGCCCCCGTCGGCCTATCTCATCGCGAAACTTCTCATGGCAGTGATGTTCGGCGTCATCGTCACGGCCACCATGCTGGCCGTACTTCCTCTCGGCCACTTGAAGCTCACCGTCGGCCAACTCCTCGCGGCTGCGGCCGTCAGTATCCTCGGCGCACTACCGTTTTGCGCCATCGGCCTGTTCATCGGCGTGCTCACCACCAGCCGCAGCGCCCCGGCCTTCGTCAACATCATCTATCAGGTGATGATGCACCTCTCCGGCCTGTTTTATCCGCTCCCGAAGTTTCTTCGCACGATTGCGCCCGTCTGGCCCACGTATCACCTGCAGCAAATCTTCTTCCGCGCAATCGGCGTGTCCAGCCAGGGCAGTGCGTTCACTCACATCGGCGTGCTCTTAGTTTTGACCGTCGTTCTCACGTTGATAGCGGTCCGCCGCCTCGCCGTTAAAGGCTGAAGCTGCGCTACCACACTTTGCAAACTTTCTCTGCCGACTTCACCATCGGCTGCCCCGCGCGGCAAGAAAACGCCTTCGCAAACTCCGGCATGTTCACCACGACTCCATTGATGCGGTATTCCGGCGGCGAATGCGGATCGGTCTGCACCCGCACTCGCTGATCTTCAGGCCGCTCATTCGCGCAAGCCCACTGCGCAAATCCAACGAAAAACCTCTGCTCCGGTGTCAATCCGTCTTTCGGCTGCAAGTTTTTTCCAGCATTAGCTGCTCCCCATGCGATATAAGCCAGAATCTCCCCGCCTAGGTCGGCCACGTCTTCGCCCTTCGTCAACTCCCCATTGATGTGCAAGTCCTCCACCACCACGTAGCTGGAGTACTGGTCGCTCACGCACTTCGTCCGCTCATCAAATTTCTTTCGGTCTTCTTCTTTCCACCAATTTTTCAAATTCCCCCGCGCATCGAACTGGCTCCCCTCATCGTCGAATCCGTGCGTCAGTTCGTGCCCGATCGTTCCACCCGTGTCTCCGTAGTTCGGCGCGTCGTCCACCTTCGCGTCGTACAGCGGCGGCTGCAACACTCCGGCAGGGAAGTTAATGTCGTTCATTTGCGGGTTGTAGTAAGCGTCCACCGTCGCCGGCGAAATGAACCATTCTCCCCGGTCCACTGGCTTCCCAATCTTCGCGATCTCCCGGCGATGCTCAAACTCCGTCGCCCGCTGCACGTTCCCCAGGAATTCCGTCCGCACAATCTTCACCGGGCCGTAGTCCCGCCATTTATCCGGATACCCGATCTTGTTCCGTATCCCCTGTAGCTTCACCAGCGCCTGTGTCTTCGTCTCCGCGCTCATCCAATCCAGTCCCTGGATCCGCTTCGCCATCGCGTCTTCGATCCGCCGCACCATGTCCAGCGTGCTTTGCTTCAGTTCCGGCGAAAATACTTTTCGCACGTATGCCTGCCCCAGCGCTTCGCCCAACATGTAGTCCGTGTACTGCACGCAGCGCTTCCATTGCGGCTGTTGCTCTTTCACTCCGCGCAGGTACTTCCGGTAAAACTCAAAGTTTTCCTGCACGAATTTTGCCGATAGAAATGGCGACGAGCTGTCCGCCACGTGGAACCGCAAATAGGTCTTCCAGTTTGCCAGCGGCTCGCTCGCCAGCGATGCATTCGCTTGCTTAAAAAACGCCGGTGCTCCCACATTCAGAATTTCAATTGTTGGGTATTGCAAAACACTGTAGTAAGTTTTCCAATCAAAATTTGGCGCCAGCTCCTCCAGCCCGGGAATCTTCATCTTGTTCTTTAGCTTGTACGGATCGCGCCGTTCCACCCGCGTCATCGAAGCCTTCGCAAGCGCCGTCTCCATGCGCATCAAAGTCTCCGCATTCTTTTTCGCCGTTTCCGTGCTGTCGCCTAGCAGTTCGAAAACTTTCTGCACGTGCTGCACGTACTTCTCGCGCGTCTCTTTCGACTTCGCGTCCTCTTTCGTGTAGTAGTCCCGGTCGGGCAACCCCAGCCCGCCCTGATCCAGCGACGCAATCACGCTCTCCGAATCGTCCGGGTCCTGGTCCGATCCTCCGCGGAACAGAATCGACCGGAACCCTCCGGTCGTCATCTGCAGCCGCGCCACAAGCGTCGCCATTTCGTGCACCGACTTCAGCTTCGCAATCGCCTCCAGCTCTGCCTTGATCGGCTCCGCCCCGCTTTTCTCAATCCCCGCCTCGTCCGTGCACGAAGCGTAAAACTCCCCAATCTTTTGCGTCACCGCATCCCGCTGATTCGAACCGACCGCCGCCTGCTCCAGTATTCCCCGCAGAAAATTCAGGTTGTCCTGATAAAGTTTCCCGTAAACGCTCCACCCCGTCTGATCCGCCGGTATGGGATTCTTCTGCCGCCATCCCCCGCATGCGTATTGATAAAAATTCACGCACGGATCGATCGACTTATCCATGGAATCCAGTTGCAAACTCGGCGTGTACGGCAGCGCCGGCTCATCCGCCGTTTGCCCGTTAGCCGCCCCCACAAACACCAACAGCGCCAGCGAAGCGAGCGCAACGAAAGCCAGCCGCCGCGAGGCAGCAAGGAACAACCCTAAATCCGAACTTAAATTCGAAATTCTTCTCATTTGCTTTCTCTCCATTGGATCGCTTGAGCCCACTCGCGTGCGCAGCTATCCTAGTGTCGCCCCGCCCTTTTTCCAACCGGAAAAGCTGCCGGGCAGGTTGTTGAAGAAGAAGTGTTGATTGTCATTCCGAGCGGAGCGAGGAATCTGGTTCGCTCTTCAATTCGCCACCGTCAATTCAATCGTCGAAGACCCTGCCACCCGCGTTCCGCTCATCGGTGATTGGTCAATCACCGCCCCATGCGGCCATTGTGGCGCCGACACATAGTTCACCTTCCGCCGCATCTGCGCCACATCCAGCCGGCGCTGCGCGTCATTCTCATTCAACCCCGTCAAATGTGGCATCACGTACGCCACCTCGCGCGGCCCCTGCGAAACCAGTACGTCCACCCGCGGTGTAGCCGCTCCCGCCCCCGGCTCCGGATTCTGAATCACCACCGCGTCCATCGGACGGTCCGCCATCGTCACCGCTGTGACTTCGCCCACCTGCAATCCCGTCCGCAACAATTCAATCCGGGATGCCCGCAGCGAATTCCCCTCCAGCAGCGGAATCTGCAATTGCCGTTGCCCAAGGCTCAGCACCACGTGCCCCTGCTGTGACACTTTCATCAGCAACCCCGAAGTCGGCGTCTGCCGCACCACCACATTGATGGGCTGGTCGCTGTAAATCCGGTCCGCCACGCGCAGCACCAGCCCGCGCGACTGCAGCATCTGGCTAGCCTCCGAAACATTTTTCCCCACCAGATTCGGCATCGTCACTTCGCGCCCATGAATCGCAATCCGCATCGCCGTAATGGCGCTCAAAAACGCCGCCGCCGCCAATATAAACACCAGCAGCGTCATCCGGCTCAACCATTCCAATCTCTCGCGAAGTGTCATAGTCCCCGTAGGGCCCGCCTGGAGTTTACCCCGACTCTTGTCGGGGAGGCGGACCGTTCCCCCACTAGCTCACCTAGAGTCTCGAATCTCGGCGTCCATTCGTCAACGTTTTACTTTGCGCTACCGCTGGCCGCTGGGGCGGGTTGGCCGGCCACATTCTTTATGTCGTTCACAAGCGCAGCCATCGCATGCTCAAAGTTCTTGTCGCGGTTCGCTTGCAACAGCGCATTTTGCAAGTGTTCTGTAAATGTCCATAGCAATACATGAGTCTTGACGTCCAGAATCGCCAGCCGAAATTGCGGGTCTTTCAACGTCTTGCTCGATACTAGCGTGCCCCCGCCGCCAGAGACGGCTTCTCCCAGAATTGGCATGGAAAAGCTGATTTCAAACACCAGCTCGGCGTCCGCGGGAGCACCCGCCAGTTCATATCGCCCCCAGCCTTTCAGCGCCCCGTAGAGCTCGTCGTATACCCGGTCGGGTCCCCCGCTATATTCTCCCAGCGAGTCGCCCCCGGCATTAGAAACGAAAACCTTCTTGGCCGTGAAGATCTGCGCCGGCAACGGGGCAGGCACCGAGACCTTCTGGTCCTGTGCGCTCACGCCCGGGACTGCTACCCACGCAATCGCAAGTGCCACACCAGCGATCACACCTCTCATAACTTTTCGCATCGTCCCTCCAATCTCTAATCTATGGGACGTTTCCACGAAATGTGGGGGTACATAGCCATGACGCAGCATCTGCCTTGAAAACTCGCCTCGCCGGCCTCGCCCAAACTGGCTTCGAACGCCAATACCCAAAGCCAAGGAAACTCTTGCTCTGAAATCTCCCCGCGCTATACTCGGTCCACTCGACACTCTTGTCGACATCGGCGTTCCCGCCGAGAAGGAGGTGATCCTGTGAGGTACGGTTTACGTTGAAGCAGTAAGGGAGGCGCTTGTGACGTTACCAAGCGCCTCTCCCTTTTTTCCCTCTGCCCGCATTCCCTATCGAATCCCCTTGAGCTGACCCCGCACGAAACGCTACCTCAATAAAGTCAACCAAAAGGCAAAAACAATGGGACGGGACTAGCTTAAGAGCCCCGCCCCGCGATGTTTGCGTGCAACGCTTCGGCCTATAGCGGTGGCGCTGCCGGCCTGGGGTCCGGTTGCAGCAGCCACTTCGGCACCGCTCCCAGATCGAATGCAAGTGCGATGGCTATGCCTAGGAAGAGGGTGTACAGCACGACGGTGAAGATCACCGAATAGCCATCGACCGGCAACAGCCCAGAAAGCAGCACGACAACGGAGTCCCAGAAGATGAGCTTGCTGGTGTAGGTATCTTTCACCGGCATGTAGAAAAGGCAGACGGAAAGGAACAGCGGCATCCATGGAATGCCGATGTCACTGGCTGGAAAGATGCCGGGCCTCGAATAGAACGAAGTGTCCCATGGGGAGAAGCGATCGGCTAGCAGCATGGCCAGGCGAACCGCGGCGAACGTCAACGGCGCGCCCGCGATGAGCCGCTCGCGCTTGTTCATGCGGTAGAGCAGCCCTCCGAGCAGGACAACGATGATGAGGGGAGAGAGCTCCAGAACCTTGTTCGAGAAGACGAAGATCAGAACGAACAGAATCGCGGCGAAAGACCTCGCGACATTCGTGTCTAAGGGACCGACGAGTGCTTCGATGCCGGACTCACTGGGTTTCTGCAAGTCATCGAGTGTGATGGGATTGTAGCCGGCGCGCGGGACATCTCGTCGCGGCTGATTGGGCACAGCAGGTTCCGGATGGTCGTTGTAGGAATGGTCAGTCATGGCTTTAGCACCTCGTGAGAAAGCGGAGCCGGGGACCCTGGCTCCAAAAGACCGGCATCGCGAAGTAACCAGAGAACGCCGCCCCGTACGGGCTTGGAAGAATGGCACGGAGATCATCGGCGAGGCGCTCCTTGCCAAGGGCGGTCCGGAGAATCTGGTAGCGAGTCTCCTGGGATTTCGACAAGCTCTTTGTCGCTCTGAACATGTTCAAAATGTATCCAATCAGGGGTCGTTCTGTCAAGGAGAAAATGAACATGTTCAGAAAATGACGTCCGTCCTGTTAACCGCAATAGTTTCTTATCTTTAGCGCATTCGCCATCCTCGCAGGCGGGTAGAAGTAGGCGGGAAGACACGATCCCATTTTTGAGGATGTCGATGGCAATTGTCTGGTGTTAAGCTCTCAGGTGAACCCATGTCAACCGTATTCGCCAAGCTGAATCTTAAAGACCACAAGCAGATTGTAGTCCTCGGCTCACCGGGCAGTTTCGAAAGCGAACTCGCTGCCTTGCAAGGTGTCGAGATCATTCGCGATCTGAAGAAAGCGAAACAGGTCACGTTTTCCTTGGCGTTCGTCACGACTCAGGAACAGGTCAATGCCCTGGCTCCCGCGATTGCCCGCAAGGCGGAAGGCGACGCCATCGTTTGGTTCGCCTATCCCAAGGGGACTTCCAGGAAATACAAGTCGCAGATTGACAGGGACCACGGCTGGACTGCGCTTGGCCAGGAAGGTTTTGAGCCTGTTCGCATGGTGGCGATTGACGAGGATTGGTCCGCCAAGCGCTTTCGCCGCGCCGCATTCATCAAGAACATGACCCGCGCCAAGGAGCATCGCCTTACCGAGCGAGCCAAGCCGCGCCCAGCCAAGACTCCGCACCAGAGTCCGCGACGTTAAGGCGAAGTATTTGACAGCCCGCGCTGACTGGAACCAGCCCTCCCTAGGCCGCCCACGTCCACCCGTCATGAAATCAAACGGAGCGGGCCGACTTTTTCTTCCGCCGCCCGCACCACCCATCCGTCATTTCGAACGGAGCGGGCCGACTTTTTCTTCCGCATTCGCTCCTGCGAATGCGTCGGCCCGCGCAGAGAGAAATCTCTCTTCCTCTTGCACTTCGCATTTGAACCCCGCGTCTCTCGCTGTCACAATCCCTGCCCATGGACCGCACCGCCCACGTCTACTTCATGGCCAGCAAGTCCGGCGTCCTCTACCTCGGCGTGACCAGCAACCTGCCTATCCGCGTCGGCCAGCACCAGACAAAAATCCTCCCCGGCTTCACAAAAAAGTACAACGCCACCAAGCTCGTGTGGTTCGAGCCCCACACCAGCATCCGCTCCGCCATCTCCCGTGAAAAAGAAATCAAGAAGTGGCGCCGCTCCAAGAAAATCGCCCTGATCGAGTCCCTCAACCCCGAACGGAATGACCTCAGCCTAAATCCCTAAGCCATTCCTCGTTCCGCCCTCCGCAGGCCGCCCACGCCGGCCCGTCACTTCGAACGGAGCGGACCGATTTTTTCCTCCGCCGCCCGCACCACCCACCCGTCATTTCGAACGGAGCGAGCCGACTTTTTCTTCCGCATTCGCTCCTGCGAATGCGTCGGCTCGCGCAGAGAGAAATCTCTCTTCTCTTCGTGCACCTCGCCCGGACCCGCCTACCTTACCAAAAGCCGCTCGCTCTTTATCTTCTCGACAGCGCGAAGAAGCGCAAGAAACTCGCCATGAAGCGGGTGGCGGGTGGCCGCGCCTTAATTCCGAAAACGCCTTTGGGTGGCCCATCCTTGCGGTTCTGTTTTTTTGCAAGGGTGGGGCTTTTGACGTTTCTTTCCTCTGCCCCTAGTTTTTAATCTTGACTCCCGGTACCCTTGTGGTACTTTATCCCTGTTGCAAACTGCGCCCCGGCTCCAGCTGGGGCGTTTCTGTTTTGTAGCTCTTTTCAATTCCGCAAATCCCAAAACTCAACTCTAAGGAGACTTTTATGGCATCTCTCAGTGCCAAGGACCGCGTGTCCTTGTGTCAGTTCTCGTTCGCGGATGGCCGCCGTTGCCGCACTCCGCGCACCGGCAAAAATCCTCATTTCTGCTTCGACCACGCCCAAAAAGAAGCCCGTGCCAACGCCGCAGAATCGCTCGGCAACGACCTCGACTACTTCTTCTCCGCTGACTACCTCTCCGCCTGCGATCTCAGCACCGCCTTGGGACGCCTCATCCCCGCCGTTCTCCGTGGCGATGTAAAACCCAGAACCGCCCGCACCGTCGCCTACCTGGCCCAAACTCTCCTGCAAACAATCCGCATGTCCCAGCACGAATACTGTGAGGCCTTCGACCCCGACGACTGGCGCGATTCCATCCGCAACTCCGTCAACGACAACTACGACCACCGCTTCCCGCCCACCCCCGAATCCGCCGAGCCCGAATCACCCCAACCTCAACCCGCTCACCCGCAACCCCAGCCTGCCCAAACGCCCGTGAATTGTCGCTCGCCACTCGCCACTCATCACTCGCCACTTCCGCAAGCCCCGCACACTCCCTTGCCGGCCACAGCCTCCGAGTTCGCTCAACAAGTCATGGCCGGTCTTCAGACCGGTGAGAAATCATCCTCCCCCAACCCCCAGCCCGCATCGCCTCCGCCTCAACCAGCCGCATCGACCACCAACTTGTCCCCTCCCACTCCCGCAACCCAACCCTCTCCTCAACTACAACCACCACCCGAACCCCGGCCACCTATAGCCGCTACGCCATCCGCCCCGTGGGAAGAACTTCGGCCAGCCGCTGGTCCGCAGGCTGGTCCATCCGGCCTTCCCGTCCTGGCGCCTCTTCCCCCGCGGAAGCCGGGAGCGTCTCCGGTCCGTGGATCCTCTTAACTCCTTTAGGATCAACACTTACACACCCGCCCGCATCTGTTGATTCTAAACTACTTACAGTGAGGGTAAGTCCTTTATCAGCAACACTTATGAAAAACGGGGGCAGGGGGAGGGAGTTCCCAACTGGTAAATCTCCGGAGATCGCGCCTTGACTTAGCTCGGATCTAGCTCGAATACTGGGCGCTGGAATGGCCCCACCAATTAACAGCGCCACAAAAGTAGTGGGAATAATCCTCTATGGGCTCGTGTCAGGTTTCGCCGCCACCACCTTGACTGTTCTCGGTCCAATCTTTCTCGCGGCCTTCTTTGTGTGGATCTTCGATTCTCTAGGCTGGCAGCCCGGCAGGGATTTGGCGGTAACCGTCATTTCTTGTTATATCTTTATTACCGGCTTCGGACTCATAGTCGGCGTGTTCGTTTGTGTGTACGTATGGATCACCCGCCTCCGAAGCGCGCCAACTCCGTGAATCCGCGTCACCGGCAGCGCCAGCCTTCTGGCCGGCTTATTCTGCTAAGAACTAAAAACTAAGAACTAACGACTGAAAACTAAAAACTGAAAATCGAAGGCTGACAACTACGGAAGATTTCTTCTTCTCTTACTGAGAACTGAAAATTGAAAACGGTTCATTTCTTAAGAGGCGGCGCCGGATAATCCGGCAATTTATCCTTACTCGTATCCGCTCGCTTCACTTCCAGCTCATCGAACAGCAGCGACGGGCTGATAATCGTCGTCGGCGCGCCACCAGCTCGATTGCTAACCAGCGGATCATTTCCGACCGCAATCAAATCGCTTCGCAGCGCGCGAATATCCAGCTCGCTGAACACCGCGCCGCGCACCAACTCTTCATGCCCATCCTTCGCATAAACGCGATAAAGCAGCCGCGGCGAATTGCCCGGTCCCAGCGTCTCCACGCGATATCCATATTCCTTGCCTTGGTCCGTCACCATCTGCACCACTTTTTTCTTCAACTCCTCGGCCGGTTGCGCATCGGAGCTTTTCACCAGCAGCACGCCCAGGCTCGGCCCCGGAGGCGATCCCGGCGCCGCCCGTCCGTGGCCATTCGAGGCAGGGAAGTCGCGAATCGGCACTCGCCCGATCAAATAATTCGACAGCATCCCATTCTCGACGGTATTGACCTTCTGCGCTTTCACGCCTTCGGTGTCCACTGCGTAACTTCCCACCAGGCTCTTGCCCTCAAACTCCTTCATCGTCGGGTCGTCCACCACCGAAAGAAAATTCGGCAGCACGCGCGTCTTGTAGCTCGTCGCAAAGGCTCCCGTCGTCCGGTTCGGTTTCCCAAGCTGCGGCTTCTGCCCCAGCAGGTTCTGCCCGATCAGCGATGCCACAATGTCGTCCGCCGCATCCGCCGCGAACAAGATCGGTCCGCGATACTCCTCCTCGACGATCGGCGCTTGCCGCAGGGCCACTACGGTGTCCAGCATCTTCTTCGCTTCGCCAATCAGCTTCTCCCGCGTCGGCAACTCTTCCGCCCGCGCCACCATAAACGCCGGGCTCCGCCCCAGCCGCATTCCATCGGCCGCTTGTGCCGCGCTGCTCAAGGACACGCTGTACGTTGTCTTTCCGCTCCGCGTCACCGTTCCTTCGGAATTCACCAGGTACTCATTGGCCGCAGTGAACCTCGCAGACGCCGACACTGATTGCACATCGGGATACTGCCGGTACAAATTCGTCACGTCCTCGAGCGTTTTCTTCCACGCCGCTTCGTCGACATGCAGCGACACTGTGGGCTCGACCGCAATCATTTGCGGTGCCTTCGCGAAGTCATCCACGGGATTCGGGTCCGCGCTGAACTGCTTCAGCGCTGCCTGTTTTTCCGCCAGCCCCTGCCCGGCGGCTTTATAGGCCTCGTCCGTCGTCAGCCAAATTTGGTGGCGCAGCGCAATGGGGTCGTTGTCCAGCGGCAGAATGGTGGATTCGCCCTGGCTCCTGCCGAAATGACTGTCTTGCTTGTAATCGCCGATGCGCACCACTACTCGCAGGACTCGGAAGTGCAAGTGCTGGTTTTCGCGCAACGCGCCGAAAGCCGCCTCCAGGCCAATATCCTCGACATCGCTCACGCGGTATTCGATGAAATACGGCGCCTGCACTTGATCCATTTTGAGCTGCGCCTTGGAGCGGTCCAGTTCCGTAAGCAACGCTTCGAGCAACCCGTCGCCGTTCGCGGCTGTGTGCGCCGCAACCATTGCTGCATCCAGCGCTGGTTTCGATGCATCGGTCGCCGCCCTGCTTGGTGTACTGTGTAGCATCAGCAGGCCTGCAATCATTATTCCCGTAATTTTTTTGCACGAATGCAAACTTGTCGGCCGGTGAAGAATTTTCATGGCTTCACCTCCGCCTTCGCAGCTGCATCTTTGGCCGCACCCATATTTTCAAATCCCGGCGGCGGCAACAGCGGCGGGCGCTCGTGCTCATGCGCCCGCTTCTGCACTTCCATCTCCGAGAACAGCATCGACGGCGCAATTGCGGCCACCGGCACCTGCCCGCTCTCCGCTCCGCACACACCGTTGAAAACTTTCGGCTGATCTCCGGTTGTCAGAATCCGCGTCAGCGCTGCCAATGGTGTCCCGACGATATCCACACCGCGCACCAATTCATCCGGCCGCCCGTCGGCATAGACTTTGTAAACCAGCACCGGCAGCACTTGAAACGCCTGGGGCAGAGCCCGCGTCGTCAGCGTGAATCCGCCTTGAATGTCGTCGAAGTACAGCCCATACGGCTTGCCCTGCTTTTTCACTTCATCGATCAGTTTTTGTCGCATCTCGGTTTCCGGCACCGTTTGCGTCGAAGTCACGATCAGATTTCCCTGGCGTCCCGTGGGCATCCGTCCCGGCTGGTTTCTCCCGTGTCCATTCGATTGCTCGAAATTCTTGATCGGCATACGTGACATCAGAAAATTCTTCAGCACTCCGTCCTTGATCACTTCCACTTTGCGCGACGGCTCGCCCTCATTATCAAAGTCGTACGCGCCCGCCAGCTTCATTCCCGCCATCTCGTGCACTGTCGGGTCATCCGTCACGCTCAGGAATTTAGGCAACACTTCTTGCCCGATCTTTTTTGTAAATGTCTGCCCTTCTTCTTCATCGCGCTGCCGGTGTCCTTCCAGCCTGTGCCCCAAAACCTCATGGAAAAAAACTGCTGCCGCTCGCCCGCTCAAGATTGCCGGTCCATCGTAAGGCTCCGCCACTGGCGCTTTGCGCAAGGCGATCAAGTCCGCGGCCATTTTTTCAATCTTGCCAGTCAGCTCTGCTTCGCTCGGCAAGTTGCTAGCCACGGGCGCTTGAAACGTTTCCACGCGCAGCAAATCCATCCCGTCGTCGGCCCGCGTCTGCGCTTCCATGATCAGCCGCGTCGAGGCGCTCGGCGACACGATGGCGCTTCCCTCGCTCGACACCATCCGCGAATTGGTCCGCTGCACCTGAATCATCACCGTCGCGTAGTACACTTCGGGATATTTGCGGAACACTCCCGAAAGCCTTTTGATTTCGCCTTCCCAGGCCGCGCGGTCGAACGGCGGCACCGCCTCTACTTCTCCGATGTGCGTCTGCGGCTTCTCTTTGGAAAAGTCCGGCGACTTGTCTTCTTCTTCCGCGCGCACCGCAGTGTTCGTGCGAACGTTGAGCAGCGACGGCACCGCCCGCTTGTACTCGCGGTCCGTCAATTCCCACAACACTCGCGCGATGGCGTCCCCGTCGTTTCCCAGCGGCAGGCTTCCGGAGTTCACCCCGCTCGGCCGGCTCTGTCCGTGCGTGTTGTCCAATTCCGGCTTACCCACGCGCATGTTCACATCCGCATAGCGCCGCTGGCCCGCGGCATTCGTCAGCAGACTGCCATAAGCCCCCACCAGCACAACGTACTCCTGGTCGTAGACGGTGTAGCCGAGGTAGTAAGGGGGCTGCTCCGCCTTGCCCAATTCAGTGGTCGCGCGAGCTATTTCCGTTTGCATCGCTTTCAGCACCGGATCGCTCGCTGCGCTCGCGGCTGCCGTTTTGTCGCCGGCCGCCGTCGCAAGCGGCAATCCCGTAAGCTGCGCCACGAGGATCCAGGACGCCATCACGCGCAGCAAATTCATCCCGTGAAAACGCACACGTTCGCGTTTTCCTGCCGATTCAAAGTTCTTCATGAAAGGTGAGCTCCAGTTACCACGGTCACTCAGAGAGTGTCTATTCTCTATCGCAAATGGCGAATTTCAGTATGTCCTACCGCTCCGTCGCGCGCAAATCAGGTGTCGCCAAAGCGTTCACCGCTCTTCAATCGCGCGCCGTTCGCAAAATCCGTTGCCTTCACGGCCCTGCGTCCTTCCACTTGGACGAGCCGAACACGCAAAACGGTTGCGTCGCCGCAGGACACCAGCAATTCATTTTTCTCGCCAAACAAAGTTCCCGGAGCCGCCCCGCCGGGCAGGCTCGTGCCTCCTTCTTTAGACACCGGCTCGCCCCACAGTTGGCAGCTCTGCCCCCGGAAGTTGGTGTGGGTCCCCGGCCACGGCGCGAAACCGCGCATGCGGTTGTAAATCTCCACCGCCGGCCGGTTCCAGTCGATGCGGCCGTCTTCTTTCTTCAACATTGGAGCGTAGCTGGCCTCCGCATGGTTTTGCGCTTTCGGAAGAATCGTTCCCGCAACCGATCCGCGCAGAGTTTCCGCCATCAGGGGGCCGCCAATTTCTGACAAGCGAACCCCAAGCTCCGGAGCTGTTTCATCCGGTCCGATATCAATCTCGCGCTGCAGCAGCATCTCTCCCGTATCCATGCCCGCGTCGATGCGCATGGTCGTGACGCCCGTTCGAATCTCGCCGTTCACGATGGCCCAATTAATGGGCGCCGCTCCGCGGTATTTCGGCAGCAGGGAAGCGTGAAGATTAATCCAGCCCAGTTTTGGAATGGGCAGCAGGCGCGCGGGAATAATTTGCCCGTAAGCGATGATCACGACGCAGTCGGGAGCCAACTTCCTTAGTAGCTCCTCGCTCTCCACTGCACGAATCTTTTCCGGCTGGTAAACCGGAATGTTCGCCGCGAGCGCCGCTTCTTTCACTGACGAAAAGGCAACTTCCTGTCCACGCCCCCGGGGCCGGTCCGGCTGCGTAATCACGCCCAAAATTTCAAGATCATTTTGTGCGAAAAGATATTTAAGCGTAGGAACCGCAAACTGAGGCGTACCGCAGAAGACAATTCGCATCGTCAATCCACTGCGGCCGCGAGGCGGCCGACTCCGGCACTTACCACTCGCCCTGTTTTCTGAGCTTCTTGATTTTGCGCCTGATCAAATCGCGCTTCAGCATGCTGAGGTGCTGCAAAAATAAAATCCCATTCAAATGATCGATTTCGTGGCAAAACGCGCGAGCCAGCAAATTCTCTCCGCGAATTTCAAACTCTTCGCCTTTGGCATTCTGGGCCTTGATGGTGACAAACTGCGGGCGCATCACGTAGCCGCGAAATCCGGGTATCGAGAGGCATCCCTCTTCTTCGCGAACTTCTCCCTCGGCGTGAATAATTTCCGGATTCGCCAGGACGATTTTCGCCTCGGGATTTTTTCCTCCGGTGACGTCCACCACCGCAATCCGCAAGCTCTTTCCGATTTGCGGCGCAGCCAATCCCACTCCCTGCGCCGCGTACATCGACGCGAACATATCTTCAGCGAGCTCTGCCAATTCCGCATCAAATTTTTTGACCGGAACGCCGGGCTTCTCCAGGACCGCATCGCCATACTTCACGATGGGATAAATCTTGCGCGTAGGAGAGGGCGCTTGCGTGGTCTCCGTCGCCGCCGGCACAACTGCTTCAGAAATCTTCGATTTGTCGGCCATAGCCCTCGAAATTCCGCCGCATCTCGGCGAGCGAATCTCCTCCAAATTTTTGCAGAAAAGCATCCGCTAGCACAAGTGCCACCATGGCTTCTCCTGCCACTGCCCCCGCCGGCACGACGCACCAATCCGATCTTTCGTATGCCGCCTTCACCGGCTCTTTCGTCAACATGTCCGCCGTGTGGAGCGGCTGCCGCAGGGTCGAAATCGGCTTCAAGTACCCGCGCACCACCACATCCTCGCCGTTGGTGATCCCGCCCTCGACTCCTCCCGCGCGATTCGTATGCCGCCGGAAGCGCCGCTCCGCCTTCTCGTAAAAAATCTCATCCTGCACTTCGCTCCCGAAGGATCCCGCCCCTGCTACACCGCCGCCAATCTCCACCGCCTTCACCGCCTGGACGCTCATCAACGCCTGCGCCAGGCGTCCATCCAGCTTCTCGTCCCATTGCGCGTGGCTTCCCAAACCAACCGGCACATTGTGCGCAACAATTTCAAAAATCCCGCCCACGGTGTCTCCGGCTTTCAAGACCGAATCCACTTCCGCCTTCATTTTCTCCTGCACGCCCGCGTCGATACAGCGCAAAGGTGAATCCAGGTCTTTGCTCACCGCCAGGATTTTTTTCCAAGTGGCCGGCTTTTCCAGGCGCACGTGGCCTACCTGGATCGTATGGCTCGCGATCTCCGTCCCAAACTCTCGCAGCAGCAACTTTGCAAACGCACCCGCCGCCACGCGCGCCGCCGTTTCCCGCGCTGACGCGCGTTCGAGAATGTACCGCGCATCGTGATAATCAAATTTCTGGGAGCCCGCCAGGTCCGCATGACCGGGCCGCGGCGCGACCAGCTTTCTCGCCTCAGGGTCTTCGTTCCCCGCTTCCACGGGTAGAATTTTTTCCCAGTTTGCCCAATCCCGATTCTCGATTCGAAGAGCAATGGGCGCGCCGATGGTCTTCCCGTGCCGCACGCCGGCAAAAATCTCCGCGGTATCCTTTTCAATCTTCTGCCGCCCGCCGCGCCCATATCCCAACTGCCGCCGCCGCAGCTCATGATTGATGAATTTCACATCGATCGGCATCTGCGCCGGCAGCCCGCTGATAAACGCCAGCAACGCCTGCCCGTGCGATTCACCAGCGGTGTAAAAACGAAGCATCTCCGTCCATTTCTAGCACGATTTCGCGCATTCAATTTCAAAACAAGCGGAATACAATCAGTGTAGCCGCCGTCGCCCCGCGCGTCCAGCGCGTCACGATTAGGGCGACTGACGCGGCCGAGCCGCGGTCCACTTCGGATGCGGTGGCGGGCCAGTTTCCGGTAATAATTATCGGGACTTAGGGCCGCTCCTAGGAAGTTATGTGCTGTATTGAACTGCGCGACGCAATGACTCTGTGAGAGCATGCTTTCGACGTGCTTCTTGTCTCCCGGAATTTTTTCGGCGCGCTCTTGTAGATGACGCCAGGGAAGATTCGCCAGTATCAGATGCACACCTTTCCATCCCTGAAAAGCGCGACGCCTATTTGAGTCCGTCGCGCTTTTCCACCTACCAAACGCAGCATTACGCTCAGACCATCTGAGGAACTTGTCCGGCAACCTGACCTATCAGGGGTTGTCCGACTAACTCAGCCATGTGTGGAATATAGAAGCTTGAGAAGTTCCAGGTCATTGAGTGCTGTGTCGGTTTCTTCGCGCTGAAGCATCTTTTGGGGTAATCTCCGACAGCCGTTGAAACGCAAGCGCCAATCGCAAGATCGGCCTTGCGCTCCTGCTCGCGAGAGGAGCTTCGAACATGCCGGACGAAGAATGGACGAAGAAACTTGAAGACGGCAGGCAGGTGAAATTCATCTACCAGGAACTGCCGGAAGACGGGGCATTTATCACCGCGCAGATCGCAGGGAACGAGATCGTCTATTCGGTCGTATTGAGGAAAGCAGGAAATCCGCTTAGCCATGAAGATGTCGAAGGTCATTTCAAGGGCGAGCTATCGAAGAGGTATCGAGGTTCAATTTAGAGTCTTATCCGCAGAGCGGCCCGATTCGAACTGCACCAACACCAGCCTAGTACTAGCCAATCTCTTGCTTTACGACGCATTATTCTGCTAGCCTCATGGTTAAGCGGTGGTTTGCATGGGAACAATCGCGAGGTCAGGCAACATTAAATCCAACAAAAAACTCAAGCAGAAGCGTGCATTCGATTTGCGAGTTTTCCTTGATACCACCGGCGTGGCACGGAGAATTGTAAAGTTTCGGAAATCCGAGAAGATCTATTCTCAAGGTGATCCCACCAAGGGTGTGAAATATATCCAAGAAGGCGGGGTGAAGCTCTCGGTGGTGAATGAAGTCGGCAAAGAGGCGGTTGTGGCGATGTTGGGACCGGGCGATTTTTTTGGTGAGGGAAGCCTGGCAGGTCAGTCGGTTTGCATGGCGACGGCCACCGCGATTGTACCCACGTCACTGCTATTTATTGAAAAGAACGAGATGATGCGCGTGCTGCGCACTGAACATGCGTTCTCTAACCTCTTCATCTCTCATATGCTGGCCAGGAACATCCGAATTGAGGAAGACTTGGTCGATCAGCTTTTCAACTCGAGCGAGAAGCGGCTCGCCCGCACTCTTCTGTTGCTTGCCCGTTACGGCAAAGAAGAACAACCTCACGGAGTCCTCCCCAAGATGTCGCAAGAAACGCTGGCAGAGATGATCGGGACGACGCGCTCACGCGTCAATTTTTTCATGAACAAGTTCAGGAAATTGGGTTTCATTAAGTACAACGGCGGTCTTCAGATCAATACTTCCCTCTTGAGTGTGGTGCTGCACGAGTAGGAAGAGCGAACTGACGCGGCTAGGTTCTGGTTAACGCGCAAAACAGATGAGTGATTTCAAACGACCGGTTGAGCCCGCCAAACTAACCAGGACTTAGCCCGGCATTGTGTGGGAGTCTATTGGTGACCATCCACGTTTATCTCTTCCCCGCCGCCCTCTCGGACTTCCGATGAGCATCTTCCGACCATTGCATAGCTTTACATGCATGTTCCAAGGCTTGTTTGGAATGCTCGTGTCCGGTCTGGTGATCTTCTTTCCCATGGTGCGCGGCAGCAGCTCGGTGCGCGTGTGCGGCGAGTTCATGGAATTCGGCAGCTCGTTGGTGCGAGTCATTTGGCATAGTGTTTCCATTCCTTTCTCGCCACTCCATCTTGAAACCTCTACAGCGTCCAAACTGTTCAATTCTGAGCAGTCGCGCCACCGCCAGCGACGCATGCCTGATTAACGTGCTAATCGGAAACTTGTGGTACCGGGACGGGAGTCGTCTGGTAACGCACGACTAATCGGGAGTTGATTCAGGCAAGAAGTACGGCCCCTAGTACTTCTGCCAGCTTGCGGATCGGATTCCTTCCAGAGTTCAATCATCCCGAAGCGCAAAGCCTTTTGCGCATGGAGGAAGCCTATGCCAATAAAAACGCCGAAAGAACTTTTTGTGATGCTCCTTACCGATGTACGACAGGGCGCCGAAAAAGCCGAGACGATCTACGAGGAGATTGGGGAGCTGGTTCAAGATCCCCAGATCAAAGAAGCGTTGCAGGCGCGAGCGTTCGTCTCAGGCAAAGTTCTTGCCACACTCGACGAGTGCTTCAAACTTCTCGGCGAGCAACCCGCAAAACTCAGTGGGCGACTACAGGAAACGTTGATTGAGGACTTCCGCAGGGAGTTGGCGGAGATCCAGGGGCCCGTCGCCAGACGCATTTTCGCGTTGGTGAAACTCAATCACGTTGCGCAGTTTCGGATCAGCGAGTACCGCGCCTTAATCGCTGCAGCCGAAGCGGTCGGGCACTATGGAGTCAGCTTGCTGTTGGAAACCTGCCTTGCGGATAGACTGACGTTTGTGGATCGGACGCAACGATTCCTCAGAGCGTTGGTCGAGACGAAGGTAGCCGAACGCGCTGCAGGAGCATCGGCGTAAGACACTTGCCAGCAGTTCCGCTAACGCCGGTCCGCTTGCAAGCGCGGCGGACCGGCGCTGCTGCCAACTTGTGACTGAAGCAAAACGGGGGGCAGGTCAGTCCCGATTAACGCGGTAATCGGAAAAGTGGAGTAATGGTACGGCAGGTGTCCCGTAATCCGACCAATCAGGAGTTAACGCGAAGCGGATGATGCGGGCTGCTAGTTTTAACAGTGCCAATGCCACGGGTCCCGGGGCACCATGAGCGACCGTGCTTTCTCCCAGGAGTCTTCATGAAAAAGCCCCTGGCTCTCCTCGCCGCGCTATTTCTATATGTAACAGTCTCCGCCGCTGGCCCCCAACCGCAGTCAGGCAACATTCTTTCGCACACCTCTGTCGCGTGTGGTACAAAGAAATCCAAGAAACAGGACATCGATCTGCTATGCCAGCAGTATGTCGTCCGCTCCGGCACCACCGACTACACCATTCGTCAGCCGAAACCCTCCGAACAGGCCATTATTCCGCTAAACACAGCAATCGAGTTCAAGCTCGACAAGAATAAAATGAAGTTCAAGGTCGACGGAAAATCGTTCGAATTCATCGTCATCTCCCAGGCTGCTGCATCTTCTCCCGCCGCCGCACCGGCCTCTTCCGCTCTTAATCATCAGTAGCTCGCGTAAGCCGTCTCAGAAGGTGAGGAGAAGTGTCTTGGCGGCGCAACTTCCGCCTTGGATCGCAACTCCAAAAACAGCTCGGCGAAAGTCAACTCCTGTTAAATGCGCTTACCGGAAATCAAGTGCCAAAGCCCAGGGGGTGTCCCTATTTTTCCCTTCTCGCAGCGACCGAACTCTGCGCAAATCGATTCTGCTGCACCCGCGAGGCAGCTGCCCGGCAATGCTCTTGGCGCGCTGTCTGAACTGACAGTTTCTGACTCTATGACAAGTGGTAGAAATTGATTGGACCAAGATCGCCCGCTCTGGAGTCTCAAGCGGTAGAGGGGGGTGAACTATGAAAGAGCATAGGGTTTCCTGGATTTTGGCCTGCATTGCGGTGTTGACCGCGGCCATGCCCATGCCAGGCCAAGCTCCTTCCGCTCCAATCATTCGCGAGCCAAGGACGCCAGTGACACAAGGGCCAGAGGGCAGAATCCGGCAGCGCGTTCTGTTGGTAGAAGTGCCCCTTACAGTCACGAATGCAAAGGGCGAATTGGTCTCTAATCTGGACGCTAAAGATTTTCAACTCACCGACAACGGTGTACCACAAAAAATCATGCATCTTGATTGGGAACCTGCCCCGCTTTCTATGGTCTTCTTGGTAGAAACCAGTTCGCGTATTGAGCCCCTGCTGACGGAAATACACAAGACCGGAATCATTTTCGCGGATGTGCTGATGGGCCCGAATGACGAGGCCGCGGTGGTGGGCTTCGATGATTCGGTAGATAATCTGGCAGACTTCACGTCCGATCACGACGTCATCCAGAAGACGATAAGCAATTTGAAGTGCGGTACGGAGCGTTCAAAGCTGTTCGATGCGATGGCTACGGGAGTAACGATTCTGACCACTCGTTTACAGCGGCCGCCGGCGGTTGATTTGGGAGAACGCCGTCTCGTGATAGTGGCTATGTCAGAGGCGACCGACGTTGGAAGTGATGAGCGGCTAGAAGCGGTGGTGCGGCGAGCGCAGCTTTACAACATACAGGTATATTCCGTGGGGATTCCGACGACACTGGCGCTATTGATAGCACCCCCAAAGGACGTCAGACACGTGATCACACCGGAGGGTATTTTTCCACAACCTGGGATGCCCGGAACTGTGCAAATCTTGCCTACCGAAGACATTCGCTATGGCTACGGAAACCTGATGAACTTGAACGTGTGGGCGGTGAGGAATGTCAAAGACCAAATTACCGGTCACGCTCTTCAGAAGGCTGCTGCGCAGACCGGGGGCCGACATATCGCCACATTTGGAGGCATCACGACGCAAAAAGCTGTGGACGAGATTGGCGCGGAGCTACACTCACAGTATTCGTTGACCTACGAGCCCAAAGGCACAAAAAAGACCGGATACCACAAAATTCAAGTGTACGTGAAAAACAAGGATCTGAAGGTGCGTGCACGGCAAGGCTATTACATAGCACCAACGGAGAACTAAGAGCTCGACGGTTCAATCCGAAGATAGTTCAGAAGTGATAAGAGTTGAACGATGCCTACAGCTCGTTGTCTGCCTGGATTGTGGCACGGCAGAATTTCCTGTGGCGGAAGCTGAACTGCGCGAACTTGCGAAAAGCGATGCGGCTGCGGCAGGTTGAACCTGGAATTGAGTCTTACTATCTCACTGAGAATAAACCGCTGAGTGTTCTGCACAGATGCTTTGGAGAATGTGCTCGTCTTCCTTGCCGTGAAAGCTGCTCAGCGCATACGCGCAAAGAAGATCAAACTCGTAGATTGCAGCTAGCTGGTTCAAGAGTTGTTCAAGCCGGATCGCTGCGTCCACTTTACCTTCTGCCCACAACAAAGGCCCACATTCTCCGCACATCGCAACCCGGGGATGCTCTCCTTTCCCTGCCTTGGGGGCTCCACTGACAAGACCACCCACAACTTCGAAAAAGCGTTCCCAATCGGGCATGTCATTGACCATAAAGGTGGAGAGAGTCTTGGCAACATCCAACGAAATGTATCTTCCGTGTTTAATTTCTGCATCAACATCCAAGCCTTCAGCCTTCAATCTCTGAAAAAGACTATCCCGGTGTGATTCGGTGGCAACAGCGGCCGCCACATCACCAGCACCTAGAGCGGCAACAATAAAACGAGTGCAGCTGTCCAGAAAAACCGCATCATCAGGATAGAACAGAACCTCATGGTGGTGAGGGGCTTTCGTTGCCAGGACGTGTGCAGGCTTGTAGCCTTTTATGCTCTTGCTTACAAATTGCCTACCCTGCAGAACAGCTTCGATAGCAGGCAAAAGATCGCTTCGGACGTCTGTCTTATGAACGTACCCCAGGGCGCCCGTGCTCAAAGCGGCCCGCACGACGTCGGGATCATTGTTCTGACTTAGGAAGACTATTGTTGAGGTGGGAGAGACGTGTCGTATCCGCCGGGCAGCTTCGACTCCATTTAATTTGGGCAGACCGAAGTCCAGCACAATCAAGTCCGGCTTCAGGTCTGCAGCCTTCTGAACGGCTTCTGGTCCATCCGACACCTCCGCGATGATTTGCCATTGCGGTCGTGCCTGAAATAACAAACGGACTTGGCGTCGCCAACCTTCGAAATCATCCACTATCAGGATGCGAATTAGTGACAACGGTTGCCCCTCCGCCGTCGTGCTTAACGTGCAACATGATCTCTTTCTATGGCCGAATTATCTTGGAACACACCGCATGCAAATTAGTTGCACGGCCTTCGAGTCCCTGCACCTAGAAGAACAATTCAGGCAAGGTCATCGTGTCGCGAATTGCTGCGGGGATGAAGCAACTACTTTCTCATCTCACGCTTTAAAGCAATGCGGTTACTCTCTAGCGCATTGCGAGGTTGTTTAAAGCGCGCAAGTTTGTCCGTAAGCGGCCTGACCAGGAGTTAGTCCACCATTGCAAGCGACGGGCTATCGGCAGTAAGGGATTTCGGGCCGAGAGCACCCTAAGAGCCCCCCTGTTAATTCTGTCAGTTGGATGGGAATTGCAGTCTAGTCTATAAGTCCCAAACTCAGTCCCTCGGAGAAGCGCATAGCGGTATCGGGGGAGGGGGCCAACGCGCCATTTGCCTCGCCGAGTACTAACGCCCTTGGGACAAGACGGTAGCATCTTTATCTCAACGAAAAGGTGAACCAAAATGCTTCGGTTTCTGCCCGCAAAACCATTTCTCAAAGACATCGAAAAAGAAGCGAGGAACCTCCTGCATCAGATGCGCCAAGGGGATGCTGTCGCACTTGCTCGCTGGCATTCTCTAGACCCAGAGGCTGGTACATTCCAACCAAGGATCGCCGATGTTCAATACCTAGTCGCTCGGGAATATGGCTTTGGGAGTTGGCAGAAACTCAAAGACCACCCTGGCGCACTAGTCTAGGGACGCCCTTTCTCTGGTGTCTCAATGGCGACAACGAACGACTTCCGTCGCTATCCTCGTCTTACCTCTCCCAGCGGGACGGTCTTAGCTTGGCAGAGCGCCAGCAAGCGGCATGTCTCGCGTGTGGCCAATTTCGGATTAGGTGGATTGTTTATCCGCACCATAGAGCCACCGCCACCCGGGACCTTTATACAGTTACTGCTTGATGCGCCGATGGGGGAGGTACGCGCGCGCGCCGTCGTGCAACGGAGCAAACCGGAGGAAGGCATGGGCGTGAAGATTGTCGCGATGCAACAGGAAGACCGAGCGCGCTTTGCACGATGGCTGAAGCGTCTAACATCCTAAGACACCTAAAACGCACCAATCGCACAAGTGGAAACGCCGCGAGCAGGGCTCGGCAGATGTCCGGTAACGCGACTTACCAGGACTAAGACGGTAACTGCTGTTTTCCATTTTCAGCTTTCCATGTCAGTTAAGTCGAGAGCAGGTCGAAGCCTGCACGAAAAGCTCGGCGTTATGACTTTCCATCGCCCCCTGCTCGGCCGGGGGCTTGCGCGTGGCTCAAGTGCTTGGAAGGCCATGAACCAGGAAGGATTGCGGATATTACGTCGGCGATCTTCGCTTCCCTGTCAATCATGACTACTCTTAAGTCCGAGAACGCGACCTGCAGGCGGTCGAGGACGTAAGTATCCAATTCCGTTGGGTTGACGGGATCCACCAACAACACATCACAGGTTGACTCGATCATCTCCGCGGTAATGCTAAGCGAGGATTCTTGCGTCCCCACCAACGAAATGTCAGCCTGACTTCCAAGGGAGCGAGCGAGTGCATCGCGCAGAAGTCGATGGTCGCTCAGCAAGAAAACCCGAATTGGAATATGGGGGTCATCGTCGCTGATCTGGTTATTG
>Ga0210406_10000164_pt1 | contig 103269 bp, 163 predicted proteins | sample IncBWC30MmetaG_FD_155454 | JGI IMG/M metagenome (GOLD analysis project Ga0210406, IMG submission 155454) | Forest soil microbial communities from Barre Woods Harvard Forest LTER site, Petersham, Massachusetts, United States - Inc-BW-C-30-M | ecosystem: Environmental > Terrestrial > Soil >... | reverse complement strand
GCCAGTGCTCGCGGCTCGCCTTCGGTCTTACGCTTTAGTTGATCAATACACTTCGTCACCATTTCAAGGTGTTCCATCGAATACCAGCTTTCCGTCGCGAACCACTGCTTGCGACCTGTGTATAGGGCAAACATCTATCGAATCGTTGAGTTTCTTCATTCCATGACCAATGTCTGTGGTCTGCCGGCCGAGCGTGCATGCGCAGCCGCCGCACATCTCCGCATCGCATGTCTTTCCTGAAGCCACCGGGAAGTCGCACATCTTTCCATCTTCGCTTCGATAGTCGCGGTCGCAGAACTTGCAATGCTTGCGACCACGCAATCTGGCGCGCTTGATGTGAATGATTTCTCCATTCGGCCCTTTCAGCCATTCACATGGACTCATGCATAACGGCCTCGAGCTGTTCCGAATATCTCCCTGTCTTGAGATCGCGGCGCAGTTCATTTAGTTCAATACCGCCAGCCTGAAGCATGCGGCTGAATGTGTTGCGGTGAATGCCTGAGCTGCGCGACGCCCTCAGAATGTTGCCGCGGTGCTCTACCACAATATGCAGCAGGTACCGAATCCGGAATTGGCGAACTGCTTTTTCATAGTCGGTCATGATTCACCGTCCCTGTATATTGCTTCCATCATCTCTGCCGTTGCGCATTCGGAGACAAGATGCTCGCCCGGCATGACGCACTCGCCGGGGAACAAACATCCGCCGTGGTCTTGCGGTTCATCCTCGTAGGAATTGTCTTCATGATCCTCGTCGAATCCGAAGTCGATCACTCATAAGAACAAATCCTCCCTGGCACGGACCGTTCCTGTGCCGTAGTCGACCAGACCAAGGGACCGCAGAGCGCCGAGGTTGTTCACGTATGCGCTCGATGTGGGACTGGCACCGGCAGCATGAGCCAGATCCGCGCGTGACAGTTCGGACCCGCGCAGCCTGAGCAGAGTTCCCATGATGGCCTGCTGTGGATTGGTAAGCATCGAGAGAATCTCGGCATGCAACTCTTCTTCGTTCATCGGTTGCGGGATACCGCCAACCGTTTTCCGGCCGGCGTCGGTAAGGCACACCTTTCCTTGTTCTGGGTAGTCAATCATGCCCGCCGAGCGCAGCGCGCCCAGATTGTTGACGTAGGCACTGGACTTCGGGCTAGCGCTCGCGAGGAATGCCGCCCACGTCCGGGTGAGCGCCTTTCGGCCGATGGATTCGCCCTTGGCGAGAGCGTCAAGGATTCTGACTTGGGGATGTGAAAAAGAGGCGTTTAGAGTGTCCGTGGAAGGGCCGTATTTGCCCTTTGTAGGCATCGGACCGTTTTTCGCGTGGGGTAGTGGCCTGGAATTCGCAGGCGCAGGAATGGCAGGCTGTGGCCGGGCCGGGATGGCAGGCGTAGGAATCAGCCGGACACCCTTTATTCCGCTGTCAATGTTGGGGCGGGGAACGACTGTCCAGAGTCGCGGCGAATCAACCTCATTGGCGATAGCCTGAAAATTTTCGGCTGTTGCATGCAAATGGCGAATTGCCTCGCCAACCTGCCCAAGCAAACGAGAGCCAATGCTCTCTCGCAGAGCCTGTGAGCAATCTGAGAGCAGGATCGCACGAAGCTCGGCGATAGCCTTCGGGTCGGGTACCTGGTTCACCGGCTTCATTGAAGCGGCCGTGTCCAACTTTACCGCGGCTGTCTCTAACTTGATCTGGAGCGTATCTCTCTCGGCCTTTAGCTTCGAGATCTGCGAACGGAGCAGGGCCGGATTCTCGGCTTCTGCGCGTTCGATCGTCTCCTTCATCCGCTCGGCGTACCTTTTAAGGTCCACCGGCTTTGCGCCGTTACCGCTCACCCTGCGGCTGCGCTCGCCGGCTTTCGGGGTGGCGCCGGAGTCAAACGTCTCCCGCGCGCGGATGTGGATCACGCCTTCATGTTTCAGCCAGCCGGGAGAGACCGCGAGACAGGCGCCAACCGGAAGCGACCGGACTATCTCCACCATGGTCTTGATGCGTTCCTTGGGAACGTGCTCGCCAAGCCAGTCAAGGACCGCGCTCAAGGAGTTGGGGCCCACCGTCCGGAAGGCGAACATGATGTCGGCGAGTTCCGCAACGTCTTTGCTGAGGCGCGCGCTCCGCTGGGTGAGCAGTCCGACGCCGAGACCAATGTTACGGCCTTCCTCAACGATGGTCGCCCAAACGCTCATGCACTTTGCCACCTCTAACTCACCCTGGCGGATTGTCTGTGGCATGAACCGCGCAGCTTCATCGATAAGCTGGAAAAGAGGATCTCGTCTCCGGCCGTCGACAATACTTCCTTGGCGGGCAAAGAGGCGCTTGCCGTATTCGGTGACGAATTTTATTCGCTCACCTACTCCCCACATCTCGCCGTTAGGCTTGCGGCTGATATCGATAACTACGTTCACATCATTGTCGGCCACCAGGTCTGCGACCACCGCGCCTGCAGTTGGCTCGATCGGTAGATCACCGTGAGGACCTCCCAGGATCAGGCATTCGATGCCTGAACCTTTGCCGTCGATGGAGTGGCGAATGCCCCACAGCACTCCCATCGGATCAAGTGCGGCCCAGCGAGATCCAACGCGCGTCATCTCTTCAAGAAGGATGGTGCCGAGCGTGCTCTTGCCCATCCCTTTGCCGCCGTAGACCAGCAGAGTGGACGTAACAGCATTTACGGGGAGCGCGAGCTCGCGCGAAATGTTTAAGATTCTCTCTTTCATTTTGGTGGCTCGATCGGAATGGTAAGGGTCTTAGTCTCGCCGGGTTTAAGGGTGCCGAGGCTGAACTTATCTGGTTGCGGAGACTGTGCGCATGAGTAGGTATGGCCACCCATTTCGATGAACCCATCCTGCGGCTCGCGTTGGCAAACGAATTCATCCGAGTACACGCCTGGACCGTGCTCGGGCACAAGCATGTTGATTTCGTCGCAGGCAAAGAACAGGTTAACCTCGACAGGCACGTCGCGGTAGTTTCCGTGCTTCAGGTGAATGACGCGATCGGGCTTGCCAACCGGACATTCCTTGCAGGAATAGGGATCGTCTTTGCAGGAGAATCGATGCGGATGCAAACGGTAGTAACCGTAGCGCACGGTTGGATGAGCGCCATTCTGAAAAATCGGTTGCTGGCAACCGGCGAGCTGGATTACTGCGGCGAGTAGGAGCAGTGTTGTGATCTTCGATTTACCCATCGTCGTGGAGTACCTTTCCGAGAGAAGTTCAGAAAATGCTGCGCTTGTAGTTGTTGACCACCGTCGCAGATCCTTCGCGCAGGATTGTTGGCTTGGCGCGAATCTCCTCAGCCACCATCTTGCCTGCTTCTCGAGTTCGATCAGATTTGTCACCTTGCGGAGCTGCTCCTCGGTATTCGCCATGCGCCGGTAAAGATCAGCGATCTGATCTCGCATTTGTGCCTTTGGCCTAATCGGTGTCTTCGTCTTCGTCGTCTTCTTCATCGAATTGCCTTTCTTCCTCTTCCTCTTCGGCCGATGGGCGCGTGACTTTCATCGGCGTCTTCGTAACGACAAACACATCGTCCTTGAGTTGCTGATCGAGAACGACCCGCGAGTTGGCCTTGAGCGCGCTGTTCATCTTTGTGGAAGAGATGACAAGTTTAAGCATCCACTCGGTATCGTCTGGATCGGAATGCGCGTGGTCCATCAGGTGCTCAATGATCGGGAGCGACGGCCGGCCTTGCTGGTCGTACAGAATCCCGCCCGTGTCGAGATCGCGCTCGAAGATTGGATAAACCTTCGATTGAGTTTCTTTCGGCCCGTACATGTATGGCCTTCCGTTGCCGTCTTTCACGATGATCGATCGGCCGGTCGCCTGGATGTGCGCGTTCATGACCTTGGTGTTGGCTTTTGAGAATTGCTGATACCAGAGATAGAAGCGCATGCGGTCTTCCATGGTGTGCTGCAGCGCTGGATTGAATTCCGCGATCGGGCAGGTCCGCGGTGTGAGTAGTGGGCAATAGAGGCAGTGATTGCCGGGCGTAGCCTCGAGAATTTCGCCGGCGTCGTACTTTTTGTGGATCGACTTCTGAAGATCGCGCGAGGCGCGCAAGGCCTCGAGATACTTCGTCAAATCCTTGCGAAAGAAATCGGTCTCCCGGGTGCAGTTGCGATAGCGAACAAAGATGAGACGGAAGGTGATCCGCTCGACCCATGGGAAGTGCATGAAGACGAACACCGCGTATTCGATGCCCTGCATAACGTGGTCGGGATCGTCGGGCATGAATGGACGAGGGTGAGATTTGTAATCCTCGATCACCATTCGATATTCTTGAGGGAATCCGTACAACGAATCGAGTGTGCCTTCAAACTCGGTAGGATCAGTGCTCAGTGCAATCGTGCTGTACGATTTGAGTTTCACCAGCGGAGTCGTAGGCCGGTATTTCCCGTCAAGCCTGAAGTTGAGCTCTGTGCCGATCAGGTGCTGGAAGTCAACCTGGTAGCCGTCGCGCAGGCCGGAGAGGATCTTCGCCGCATGGGGCCCGGCTCCCTGGCGGAAGTGCTCGAAGGCCTCAAGGTCCATCGAGACCTTACGTTCCTTGCAGTGCCCCGCATAGTGCGACATAGTTCGGTGGATCTGAAGACCGCGAGCTGATTCCATGCCACCTGGTTGCCGGCGCCGTTTGATCTGGTCCTCGCCGTATAAGACATGGCAATTCATCTTTTCCACGGTGGACTGGTGGTGGGGCGGAATCTCGCTACCGACTATCTGTACCAGATCGGTTTTAGCTTTTCGCTTCGCTGTCACTGGTGCCTCGTCCGTGGTGAACAACAGCTAATAGTTCTGGATCCTCGGGGACCTCCATGATCGATGTCTCGAAGTAATCCGCATTGATCTCGAATTGCCTGCCGATATATGACTCCTCTTCGCTGATGGATCGGGCAACACAAACATGAATGCCAGCTGCTTCTTTCGATTCCTTGAGGAAGATATCGAAGTCGGCGTCTTCGAGATCGTTGAGTTCCAGTGGGATATGGATAACCAAAATCTTCTTCATTGGCTCCTCTGTACGTTCAGTTGAGTAACGCGCTCAGAGTGCGGTTGGGCCTTTCCAGAACCATCGGACCGGACACAGCCGTGATTTGGTTTAGCGCCACATTTCGGGCACCGTACCTGCATTGATCCGTAGTGTGTCCGCTTCTTTGTCATCGCGCTTCAGAATTTGAAACTGCCCGGTTGCGGCCGAGATCCGAACATCGATGATTGCGGTTCCGCACCCTGTTGTGGCGGAGCCTCATTCTTCTGCTCCGTTTGCTGTTCGGGTTTAGGTGGATCGGAAGGCTTGGTGTCCTCTTTTGGCTTGCTGCCTTTGGCCTGCGATTTGCCGTTGTCCAGTGGCGCTGCTTCTTTCTGGAGATATTTCAAGAGCTCGTCTGGGCGATCCTCGTAGGACTTGCGAATCTCCTTGCGCTTCTCGCTATCCCAGTTCAGCTTTTCCATCAGGAACTCAATTTCTGAATCTTCCGGGCCAAGGTAATCAGCTGCGAAAGCGGCATCGATGGTGAGCCGCTGCCGACCTTCGGTGCCGGCGATGTCCAACTGCGACGCGGTGTTGAGCTCGACCGAGGATGGCAGGTATTTGATCACCTGAAGTAGAGGGATCTTGCGTGCGTACATCTCTGGGTGCGCGAAGGAATAGTGTTCTTCACCGACCTTGTTGTTCTTGTTGCGGTGTTCCCAGATTTGGTTTTCCGTCCAGACTTCGATGATGGGCCAATCTTCCATGCCCTTAACCGCTCCGACACTATAGGTGTAAGTGAGAGCCTTGATATTGCCGTGCCACTTACCAGGCTTGTGACGGACGAATGGCTTCGACCCGTATTCATAATCGAACTCGTCACCGTCGAAGACTGCCTGTGTCCAGGCCGAGGCACGGCCGGACCGCGACACCAGATCCATATAGCCGCGCCATCCTGGGATGAATGTGCAGATGTAAAGACCATGCTTGTTTTTGTATGGCACGAAATAGCATTGGCCGTTCACGTTCGGCTCGAGGCCCAACTGGCTTGCAATGATGACGGCACCGAAAAATGATTCCTTGGTGCAGCGAAAGAGTTTGGGGCTGATACGGCAGGCAGTGAGAGCAATCCGCGCCATGCGGTCCGGTGAGATGTGGTGAGGTAGAGCGGCCTCGATCTGGCCACGCATCTTCTGTAGTTCAGCCCCGATGGTCTTGGGGTCCATGAGCGCGACTTGCGGTTGTTGCTGCTGTTGCCGGTTATCGGCCATTTGCTTCCTCTCCTGGTTTGTCGATGGAATCGCAGAAGGCCAGAATGCTGGTGACGCTGCCGCCGCGCACGCCGTCCCACTTGCCGTTGAAGTCTGGGCCTTTCAGTCTCTCTGCTGAATGGAAACTCGCTTGGCCCGTTGGGAGCTCTACGTACAAGACCCACTCAAAGCCTGGGGTGTTGGGGTCGCGTTGCCAGCCCCAAGAAAACGTAACACCGTGGGAAGGAACGAAGGTGGCGGAATCGAACGATAGTAGGATCCGGCAAATCTCAGATAGCGACCAGTTCTTGACGTCGTAGGCCGCGCCGCGGAATCCGCCGCCGCGATACTTCTTCGCAGCGGTCGAGCGCTTCTGTGCTCGGAACAAAGCGACAGCCAACTGGCCGAGCGGACCAAGGCTGTTGAGCCTGGCATAATAGGCCTTTGTTACATCACCGTCGTTTTGTGCAAAGATACGAATGGCTTCGCTCAAAATGAAAACTCCGAGAGTTGTTGATACATGGTCTCTAGTTGGAGAGCGAATACAGACAAGAATTGGTAATCACAGCTACTCGGGGATGGTCTGACACCATAGATTCGTTCCCACTCTGTGAGGAGTATTGCGAGGATCGATTCGCTATCGAGCGCTGGGAGTTCCGGCACCGGAGGCAATTCTGGCAACGCAGGTAGCGAGACCATCGTGCTTGCAGTGACCATTCCAATGCTGATCAAGAACTGTCGCCGGTTCATGGTTTGATCCTCACCGGTATGTCGTCGTTCGAAGCGCAGAGCACGACTGGAAGAGCTATGGATTTGTCGCCGCTACGCGGCAACGCTTCGTTGAGATCCGCCAGTTGAGCGGCGATCTCCCGGAGCATGAAGGCACAATCCTCGAGTGGACCGAAACTACTCGCGATTGGATAAGAGCGGATCTCTTCGGCTTTCATTTTGAAAACTCCGGATACAGTCAAGCGGCGAGGACCTTTCGGTCCCCGCCGCGAGCCCCGAGTGTAAGCCCTCGAAGCGCGAGAGAAGGTTTCCCTCCTACCTCTCTGGCTCTCCCTGCGCCGGAGATGCTGCCGCCAAATGGGGAGACGGCAGGACCATGAACGCAGTGAAGGTCAATCCCTCCGAACAGCGGTGATTGGAATAATACCCGACCGCCTAGCCTTCTGCAACTGCAGACAAACCAAGGCTGCCAGCACCACGATTTCTGGGCCGGCAGCCAGGAACAAAGAGCAAACAAGGCGCAACCAGTTCAACATGACAACATTCACCAATGCCTTTCACTAAAATCCATAATCGAGCGACCTCGCTTCGAGCGATGTGGGAGGAGTGACGATCTCAACGTTTATGCTGACGGCATTCTCTAGCAAGTCACTTGGCGTCTCGCTGTTGATACGCTCTTGGAGTTCCTCCCGTGAATAGGCTTGGACTTCCACGTCGTAGCGGAGTGTAAATGTTTGTAGTGTCGCCATGGCCTTGACCGTTGGTTTTGAAGTGTGCAGGGTGATAGCGCCATCATCGTGGAGAGAAGCGTGATTGTAGTTCAGTGGCTTCTGCTCCGCATCGAATGTCAAGGAGTTTTCGCTTTGATTGTTCGGGTTCTGGTGATGCTCCACCCAGTCGTGGATGCGTGCGCAGATCTCGTCGAACGATTCAGCGAATGGATAGTGACCTGCACCATAACCGCCTGGAACGGTGCATGGTTCCCAAGCAGTGTTGAGCGCGTAGGCCGCTTCCATGAAGGCCTTCTGCTTCGCTTTCCAGTTCTTGATCCTCAGAAACTCAGGAGCACAAACACACGCTGGATCACCGCATATGCCGCCGCGCGCAGGACTCCCGGAAAGGCAAACATCGACCGGGCCGAGGACCTGTTCGAGAATGCCTTCCGCGATGATCTCAGGGTTTCTGGCTTCAACGGCCACCTCTGTTGTAACAAGCACTGCTCGACCATGAGCGAGTGTTTCCAAGGCCTGACGATCCGCGAAGACCTGGCCAGCCCAGGTCTCGCCATCGTCGCCAAGGATCGCGACCGCTCCGGTAGGCAATTCAATCTCGATCGCCAGCGGCTCATGAGTGCCGAGGCCGGCAACTTTGGCGTCGATGCTGGCACTAGCAAAGGCCTGGCAGATGGCGATGAGGTGTTGAAGGCGCAGTTTTTCTTGGCGTGCTTTCTGCTGTTCATCGGATTCGCGCTCGAATCCCTGACAGCCGCAATGCGGAGCGGTGCAGAAGTTAGCCAGATGATCGCCAACGATAGTGATCTGGCGCCAGTGGTGGAGATTGCTCTGGTGACCACACATGCAGTAGTCACCCCATACGATTTGCTGCGTGCTCATGACTGCCCAGCCTTCTTCGCGGCTGCTCTGTTGGCCCGGATCGTATCCCACGCCTTCTTCGCGGCTGCGCTGCGGTCGATGCTGATGACGTTCGACTTCGGTGTGGCTGGAGCAGGAACCTCGGCCTGCTTCTCCACGCGTACTGGCTTCTTCGGTGGGAGCTCGGCCTTGGCTGGCTTCTTCGCCTTGCGCTGCGGAGCGGGATCGAAGCACTCGGCCTGCTTCTCTTCTTGAGTAGGTTTCGGATCGTCCCCGCTGGCTTTCAGTTTGAGCGACTCGCGTGTGTCCGGTGTGTCTTTGTCGTCGCGCTTGCCGAGGTAGACAGCCTGCACCATGCTGCCGCCCTTGTAGGCATACAGGTAGCGCACTTCGACCAGATCGCCTTTCACCGGCATGGTGTGATTGGGCGGGATCGTGCACTTGCCGATGTAGACTGGCTTTCCGCCGTCAAGCACGCCGAGGATCACACTCGACTTAGAGCCATTCTGTCCGAGAACCACGCAGGTTGCCATGGCCACAAATTTCAACTTCAGGAAAGGCCCGCCACTGTTCGGCCGCCCCGCTGTGTAGGCTGCATCCTTGCGCTTGAAGACCACGCCTTCGCCCCGCTCCGCTTTGATCTGGTTGTACAGACGCCGCTTGGCATCGGTGCCGACCGCGGTGCGGACAGAGATGACGGACTTTGAGCCTTTGAGCAACGGAAAGAGTCGCTGCCAGCGCTCCCAGGCGCCAAGATGCCGCAAGTCCTCGTCGCCCAATTGGAGCAGATCGAACACCATGGCGGTGTCGCCCACTGCTTCGAAGTCGACCACGGAAGAACCTGCATAGCCGCCGAGAATATCGGCGAGACCGGATTCGATCCGCGTGGACACGGCGATGACTTCGCCTTTGCGGTTCGATCCGATGACATTGCGGCTCTGGACGCGTGCCATCTGGTGGTGGCCGTCTGCCTTCTCTTGCATGAACCAATCATCATCCGCGATCAGCTTCTCAGCGAGCGCTTCATCGATGGGGTTGAGTAGCTGCGGCAAAATTCCTGAGGCGGTCTTCGCCGCTGCCTTGGTTTGATAGGATTTCGCTGCCTGCATGATGCCGGCCAGCTTGTATCCTTTGCCAGTCTTCTCTGTGATGAGTCCGGTGAAAATCTTCTCAGCTTCAGCGAGACTCACTGGCTTTGCCGTTTTGCTTCCTGTCTGAAGAGTGGACCCGGTACGGCCATATTGAAACTTCACTTCGAACTGGCCATCATCGGTCGGCTCGATCTGCACCTGGTACGTCTTGTTGGAGGTGCCTCCTTTGTAGAAAAGCACCGCACTGCGTTCAGCTGCCATCTCATCTCCTCCCGCTTGGATTTCGGGGTTTTGCTGGAGCCAAGGGCCGGGAAAGACCGGCCCGCCCAATGAATTCGAATTTACGCTGCCTTCGCGCGCCGAGTCTCCCACGCCTTCAGTGCAGCATTGTGGCGAACGTCGCCGTTGATTTCGACCGGCTTCTTTGCGGTCTGCTTCCGCGTCTGCTTCGTCGGCTTGCTGGCCTTGCGGCTCTGCTTCGTGGTCTTCTTCGTCGCCTTCGTGCTCTTTTTCGTCGCTGCCATGGTCTCATCTCCTTCAGGGCTGGATGCCCGCTATTGGTACGGTGGCCGGTTGATGATCTTGAAGGCGTACCCTTTGGTTACGCCCAGGATAGTTGCGATCTTCGAATAAGAGAGACCTTGAGAGTGCAGTGAAACCGCTTCAGTGTAAAGAGTGGCCTTCTTCGTTGCATTTCTCGGTGTCTTTGTCTTTGGTCGAAGCTTGAATCCATGCGCCTCTTTATGGTGCGGGGCGCACAGCCAGCGAATGTTTAGCGGAGCGCTGTAGTCATCGTGGTGAGCCTGCACTTTGAGAGCGCCGCATTTTTCGCACGGTGATTTCTTAATCCTCCCTCTTCGGAGCTCGTTCTGGACTTGGAAATGCGCTGACCGCTTATCGGGATTGCGCTTTGACCATTCCAGTTTGCACGCTCGAATCTTCGATAATTCCATTCTCAAAGGGAACCCGGACTTCCCGCGCCGGGTCAGGGCGGCTGATTCCTTGCGTTAGCTCGCTGCCACTACCGCATCAAGGTTCGGAGTCTGAATTCCGGCCATCTCGATTGCCACACTCATGGCCTTTGTCTTCAGACTGTCATTCTTGCCAAACCAAGTGTTGTAGAGTCGATTGTCGTGAGTGAAGGCCTTCGCGCCATGGTCGGCATAGAACGTCGCGCCATTGACCGCGCCCCACGCTGTACCCTTCGCGCTGGCCAAGTCTGATCCCGGGCTGGTGATGATGGCCTCGAGAATCGAGCGGCCGATAAAGCCGATGCGCTTCTCGCGCTCCTCTTTGGTCTGCCGCTGCGTAACCGCGACGGCCTGATCAAGAATCGAGCCTTCGCTGTTCTTGCCGCTGTACTGAGTTTCTACAACTGCATCCAGGACCGAGCCGGACAGGACAAGGCGCTCCACAAATTCGAGTCTGGCATCTTCGTCGAAACGGACCTTCGCCAGCTGCGCTGCGATCTCGTTCGACGCTTCCATCTGCTGCACTGCCATTCCCATGACTTCCTGAGCCTGCTTCTGCGCAGCCTTGTCGAACTTCTGGTTGTGGATCAGGCGGAAGAAATTCGGTGCGCCCTTGCGAGCGTCGCGACGCCAGCCGGACAGGGCAGCGGTGAGAGTGTTGTTGCATACGACGCGAACCATAGTCGGCTTGCCGATTGTCGGGATCGATCCGTCGTGAGACGTAGCGAGCAGCATGTAGCCCTTCGTCTTGTCGCCGCCCTTGAGAGTGGCGTCGCCGCCGTTCAACTTCGCCAAGGCCCACACCGTTGATCCGTTGCGGATTGCGCCGACCGTCTCCATTTCAGCGTGACCAGCCTCGCAATACTCGCGGAAAAAATCCACGATGGCTTCGTTTTGCACTGGCTTGTAGATTTGGGAAACGATTTGGAAAACGTGGCCGTTGTCCATGCGAGTGACTGCACGCCATGGGGCGAGCTCTGATGCCTTGATCGTTTTATCGCCGGGGAGCTTCAGGGCTTCGACTGGCCAGTCCATCTTGGCTGCGACCAGCATCTGTTTTCCGGTCGAGCCCTTCTCGACCCGCTCGCCGAGACCGTGCCATGGGGTTTGGCCCTTGTAGGCGAGCATTCCGTTTTCGATCATGTGTGCCATTGATTTCTCATCTCCTTCGGGCTGGATGGCCCGTCTTGCGTTGGCGTTTTTTGTTCCGCCGTTGAATGAATAATAGTCCTATTGGGACAGTGACACAACAAAAATCGACCATTTTTGCCGCTTTTTTTGCCATTGAAAATGAATGCTTTACGGACGATTACCGGAGATAAAGGCTTGATCTGGATCGGTCCAGTCAAGCCGAATATGGGTCCAGAATCTAGAATATAGACAATCTCCGAAGCATTTCGGAGTTGTCTCGCTTAGGAAATGGCGATGGTGAATTTTTGTTGACTCGATAAGGTGTCTGCTTTATGGTGGTGACGTTCCAGCGTGCAACTGGAATTCCACGTATCCCTGAGCCGGTCGAGTTGGGCTGGACGCCAGTCCGGCCCGCGACCAAATCAAGGATGTCGCGGAGCAGTGCTCGGGATTTTTCTCATCGACTTTTGAAAATATGGCGCATTTGAGCTCGGTGCTCAGGCGATGGAGGATTCGTGTGACTAAAACCGAGTACGCTCGATATATCAAATCTCCTGGATGGCAAGAGCGTCGAAAAGAATTTCTATTTTTCCATGACAGATGCAACCGGTGCGAGATCCCACGCTGGCTAGTAGAGATCGCGTTTGACCAAGACCTCAATGTGCATCATGTTTCGTACGGCAACCTGGGGAATGAACCAGACGATGACCTCGAAGCACTTTGCCGGCGTTGTCATGAGATAGAGAAATTCGGCCGTTCCGAGTTACGCAAACCAAAGACGGCTCGATGTGGTAAATGTGCTGCGACTCACTGGAATCCATATTCTGATATTTGCGAAAGTTGCCATTCGCTATTGGCGATGTATGGGCGGAAGTGCACGGTTTGCGAGAATATTAAATTTATAGAGACTGGCTGGGACACCTGTCATCTGTGCCGGGAATTGATGAGTGGTAATTTCAAATCTTTCTTTGAACTATCACGTCTCCCCGATAAAGAATTGGGATCAATGCTCGTTTATTTACTGACGATGCTGTTGGCCGTGCATGGAAAAAACAAGATGGATGAATCGCTTGTTTCCGCGCAGACTAGTGGTGTCGAGTGGCTAAAGCGTATCGCGCGGGAACATCAACCTGGGACGCTCCAGTGAGCGGGAGGATCTGTGGCGCCATATTTGATCGCGGCCCGATGGATCGCAATGCTCGTTTTGTTTTGTTGGCAATTGGAGAGTATGCCAACGACAAAACCGGGAGGTGCTATCCCTTCATTCGATCGATTGCCTCGAGGACTCTGTTCACGCGCGAATATGTCGGCAAGACCGTCGATGAGCTCATTGGAGCTGGCTGGGTATCTAAAACTCCTCATCCCAAAAATCATCGCTCATGGGGGTACCAAGTGAATATGGACAAGCTCGGACTGGGCGCTCATAGTTCACGTCATTCAAGTGAACGCAGTTCACATGAAGAAGACATAATTTCAGGTGAACAGAGTTCAGGTTCTCATGTGAACTCCAGCGGTGGTTCAGGTGAACAGAGTTCACATTTCCCCCACACCCCCTTATATGGAGGAACCGTAAAGAACCGCCAAGTAGAACCCCCTATAGTCCCCCATCCCGTCGCTGACGCTCCTGGTAAAAAATTGACGATTGCCGATCAGGAAGAATTGATTTACCAGGCCTATCCACGGAAGGTTGGCAGAACGAAGGCGATAGCTTCGATTCGAAGAGCAGTCGAACGTCTGGTCGCAGGCGACAAGGTAAGCCCCGCCATGGACCCATATGCAGCGCGGCGGTTCCTGTGGAAGAAGGCCAAAGAGTTTTCACTATCCCCACTCGGTCAGCGGCCTGCTGATAAAAACCAAGACTTCCGACCGCATCCGACTACCTGGTTCAATCAAGGTCGCTACTTTGATGACCAGGCCGAATGGCAAAGATCAAACGGAGCCGTCTCGAATGACAAAGGAAAACGTGCAGTCGCATCCGTCGTCGAGCATCACCGCCAGCAGGTCGGCAACGCGTGCGGCGGTGGATCAGCTCTTTTCCCTGCTCTGTTTGGTGCATCGGGCGGAGCGGAGCCAGGAGCTAGCGGAGTTGTACTGGATGGGTCTGTCGGACCTGTCGCAGGATCAGATCGCAAAGTTGGGAACGCTGGTGTTGAAAGAAACAAACTTTTGGCCTTCCCCAGGGCGGCTCCGTGAACTGCTCGGCCTGCCCACGGCAGCGGAGCTCGAAGAGCGGGAGGCAGCCGAAGGGCTTCGCTCGGTGCTCGCCAGTCTCCGGCCCGTCGCTCGCGATCCACGCCGCCGCGATGTGTGGATGGCCAAGGCGATCCTGATGGAAGACAGGATCGGCAGGACGTTGGCACGGTTTGGGTCCGGCGATGTCGAATGTGCGGTGCGGGTCCTGTGCCAGCATCCGACCTTCGCCGGCCGGGATGCAGAACGCGAAAGCTTAGGCTTGGAGTTATCAGCAATCGAGAAACTGGAGCGGCGCTGGCTGGCCGCATGGAAGGCGGTTCAATCGTGAGACCCAGAAAAATCATCCTCTGCGTCGACTACAACGAGCAGGACCTTTCGCTGCTCTCGTATCTCCTCCACATCCGCGGCTATTTCGTGATGGGAACCGGAAGCGCGGAGGAGGCGATCCGGATTTACCGCGAGTGTGCGGTAGACCTGGTGATCACGGTTTTCGTGTTGCCAGGGCAGATGGACGGTGACCAGCTGATTCGCCAACTTAAGCGGATTCGTCCTCACATCCCGATGATCCTGCACGCTAATCCGAAACAGGTGCCACCGGCGATGATTGTCGCGGCAGATGCATTTCTGGATAAGAAGCGGACCTCGGCGGAGGAGCTGGTCGGCCGGGTGAGAATCATGAGCGCCCGCAAGAGAGGGCCACGCAAGGGAACGCCGAGCCCGCGCAAAGTGACTCCGGTCGGCGTAGCGAGCCATAGCCAACAGGTGGTCGCCTAACTATGTTCCACGTGGAACACCGGGAGGTAGGGAGACGTTCGTGACCGCAAATGAAGTGATTGAATGCCTCAAGGTTCGATTCGGTGGGGAAGCCTTCGCTTTCTTGGAGCAAGTTGCAGACGGGACTGGAGCTCGCAAGCATAGGTGGGCTGATGCAGTGGCCATGAGCGTCTGGCCGTCGCGTGGCTTTGACATCCACGGGATCGAAGTGAAGGTGTCGCGTTACGACTTCCTGAACGAATTGAAGAATCCCGAGAAGTCAGCAGCTGTCCAGCAATATTGCAATCGCTGGTGGATTGCTACTCCAGATACTGCGATTGTCATGGAGCGCGGTGAAATTCCTCCGACGTGGGGATGGATGGTCACCAACGGTAAAGGCGGGATGAAAGTTATCGTCGAGGCGCCGCCACTTAAGCCTAAAGCTATCTCCATAGAATTCCTTGCCAGCCTTCTGCGTAACGTGCAGAAGGCGGACGAAGCAGGGATTTCGAGGCGCATCGACAAGGCTCGAGGTGAGGCTCGCGATGAGGGCGGCCGGTATTACAAGCAGAAGTACGATGATCTCCAAAAGACGGTAAAAGAATTCAGAGCGGCTAGCGGAATTGACCTTAGCCATGCATGGAACGGAGGGCAGGTCGGCGAATCTCTTCGGGTCCTTAGCCAGCTGCGCTATCGCACCGAGCATATCTCTAGCGCGATCAAAGCTTGTGATGATATTCGTTCCATGCTGGATAAGGTGCAATCGTTGGCGCAGTTGCAGGCGTTAGATCGTCCTAATGGTACAATCTCATCCGATGGCGATTGAGAAAACTAGAACTGGGCGCTTGGTTTACACATGCGATGCCTGCGCTGACCTGGGAATAGATCGGGCCTGGCTTAGAGCTCCCGGGAAGGAAGGCCTTCCGAAGCGGTGTCCAGGTCCGCAGAAGCATCCCAATTGGAATTACAGGCAAAATACGACCGCGGCGGAGAAGAAAAAGAAACCTGCGCCGGCGTTGGATGGGAAGTATGTGGCCGGTTACAGGTTCTGATCGCCAGGAACAATGCCAAGAGCAGCAACACCGAACCAAGGAAAGCGATTAATTCGCCGCGCCGGCCGACCGGAGTGTATAGCCCTTTCCGCCAGATCTTGTCCCTATCTCTATTCATGCTGTAGCGGTTGCTGAAGTGGATGCGTGGCCTTCTCATGTTCCTCCGGAGAAAGCGGCATCCAACCTAGAGTGTTGTGGGAGTGCCGCTTATGGGTTTGCTGGGTCTGATAATCACTCTGATCGCAATTGGGGTGCTACTGTGGCTGGTCAATGCCTACGTCCCGATGGATGCAAAAATTAAGTACATCCTTAACATCGTGGTGGTCATTTGCGTTGTGCTGTGGCTGCTGAATGTCTTCGGTGTCTTCGCGTATCTTGGATCGCCTGGAATACCACGACTCCGCAAGTAAAAATCTAGTCGTCGAACCAATCTGGTGGTGCCGGCTTGTTGCAGTGCTTGCAGAAGTGGCCGCGCTCGCCTTGCTCGTAGACGTATTCGTGGTCTTCGCAGCAGTCCTCGCAGATCGCGCGCGCCGGAGGCTGAGGAGCGACATCGCATTCCTTCCCGCACTTTTGGCAGGAGAAGTCAGGACCGTCGTCCGGTGGAACCGGCTCAGTGGCGACCTCCTCATTTCTCCAAAACGTGTTGATCTTGAACTCCCAGAGCAGCCACTTTGTATCGACGTGGAAACTCTGGTTGCCGCAGATCCATGTGAACTCCACCGATGGCCAGAGGTTCACTGACCAGTAGCGGGTGACGCTGAAGCTCTTTCCCCACCATGCGTTCCAGTGCATCATCCCTCCCTTGCATCGTGCGCGGCCTCGTGTCGTGCGCGACTGGCGTCGATCCATGGCTTTGCATCGTAGCCGCATTCCCTGCATTTCAAACTTTCGTAGACACCTGGATACAGCAGGTACGTCGGTTCTATATGGCCGAGGCACATCGGGCAGCGATGTGCGGAAACGATGACGCTGACCACGTGGTCAGGCAAGTCGTGCGGCATCTGTGGTGGCTTTAGGCGGGCTGAAAGGACTTCGATATTGAACCCGATAGGAGAGTCGGCGGAACATGGATGATCCTTCGGCCACCAATTGCCATACTCGTGCCATGCGATCAGCGGCTCGCTGTCAGGCGGTGAGAAGAAATTTGGTGGCTTGGATAAAAGGCGAATCCAGTAATAGCCTGTTTGTATCGCGTCCTTGGTCATGTTCACTCCACTGGTACGTCTACGCTCAAGGCCACTGCGACGGGGCGCACCCAAATCGGTAGGCAAGAGAGTGCGAAGGTTTGGCCGGACCATGCGAGAAGCAGCGTGTGGCCCATGGTGTCGGCGATGGCTTGCGCAGCGGCTGGCGGCACAGCGTTGCCGATGCGTTCGCGCTTGGCCGAATCGGACTTGCCATCGTAATTGAAGGCCTCCGGCCCGAAGAGCTCGCCCGGGTCAACGAGCGACTGGAGCGCGGCGAGCTCGAGTGTGGTGAATGGCCGGTGCCAAGTGTTGTCGAGAGAGATGATCAACGCCGAGACCTTTTCTGCAGGTTCCGGCATGCGCGGGTCGGCCACGTTCCATGGTCCGCTGTCATGCTGGGCGGCGCCGGAAACTGCATACGATGGGTTCGTCCAGGGAACCACGCCGTACTGACCGCCAGTGAGGTAGTCGTCGCCCTTCTCGCGGTCCTGGCCGTTTCTGTTCTTCAAGCCAGCGCGGGGATCAGCGACGCAGAGCGCACCGCTGCCGATGCGGTCATTGCCGGTAATGGTTCGCGCCGGTTCGTCGTAAGGGATGACGTGGTATTTGCCGGTGTGCTCGCCTTGGGAGTTCGGCCACCGCGGATCGGCGATCGAAAGCCAGCCGCCTTGCACGCCTTTGCCGCCGCCGATGACGGTCTTTGATGGTTCGTCCCAGCGCTCCACGGTAAGGTTATTGCTGTGTCGGGCCCAACCAGTGCGGGGGTCGGCGATGCATGATGCTCCTCCGGTTACGTGTGACGCGCCAGTGATTGCGTTGGCTGGCTCATCATAGCCGACGATTCGCATGATGTTCTGGTGCGAGTTGTCGGACGTAGAGAACCTGGGATCGGCAACGTTCATGCCGCCCGATGATGGGCCGTGGCCGCTCGAGATGGTCTGGCTGGCTTCGTCCCAGTGCACCACACGAAACACATTCTTGTGTGTGTGCTCGCCGTAGCTGAAGCGCGGGTCCGCGACCGCGAATTGCCCATTCGTTGGCCAGCTCTCGCCGGCGACCGCACCGCTCGGAGCATCCCATGATGCAACGCCGTGGCCGCTGAACACCTTAGAAGCGGCGCGAGGATCGGCCACAGAGAATGGGCCCTGACCTGGAGAGCGGTGTGCGGTGAGTGTTGCGCTGGGCTGATTCCAGCTGCGCACACCATACTGTGAATACGAGTGCTCGCCGTCGCACCTGGGATCCGCGACTGCAAATCCGCCTTTGCCCGTGCGCGCGTCTCCGGTGATGGTGCCGGAAGGTTCAGTCCACTCGGTCACGCCGAGATTGTCATTGCGCAGCCGCTCCGGGATTAGCAGATAGTCGGCCAGCTTGCCGTCGACCACGCGTAGCTTGTTGAGCGATCGCCAGTCCGACCCGGCCTCGACGAACGCGAGGCGTACCCATGTCTTCCACTGAAGGTTTGGCAGCGAGTGCATCGGGCCGCCGCGCATGTCGCCTGGCAGCGGAAGCTGCTCGAGGATCTCGCCGACCGCGCGAAGTGGCCGCTTCGGTGGCTCGTAGAGGAATGCCGGTACCTTGGCGACGTGGCGCATTACCATGAGGAATCGCTTGCGAGATTGGGCAAGGCCTCCAATCTCTCCGCAGTCGTGGAAGGTCTCGGCGCAGGCGTAGCCATAGGCGTTGGCCAGAGCGGAGATGCGATCGAGAAGTGATCGGCCTCGCGTGGCAATGCGCGGCACATTCTCGAAGACGATAAGCTCGGGCGGATCGTCGGACCATGCCTCGCACATGAGCCATATGCAGCGCAGCGCGAGTTGGTTGAGAGCCTGATACTTTCCGGACTTAGAGCGGCTCTCGGAGAGCAGCCCGCTGAATCCCTTGCACGGCGCAGAGATGAAGACAAGGTTCGGCCGTTCGTAGCCAGCAGCGCGTTGGATGTCCTCGGGTGTGGCCTCGCGCCAATCGGCTGGAGGCAGGTGTCCGTGAAAGTCGGCGTACTGTTGGTGGTCGAAGAGATCGAGCACGGTTCCGCGGGTCCCAGTGCGCCGGGTGAAGTCGCGGATGACGGCCGGATCGCAGTCGACCCCGCCAAGGCAGCGGAAGTTTCCGCGCAGGCCGTTCGCCTCTGCCCGTCCGCGATTGAAACCAAGGGCGGCACCGCCAACGCCGCAGCAAAAGTGGAAGTGCTTGATGTCTCGTACTTCAGTCATGGGTTGGGCCTTTCCAATTGTCTAGTGGACCGTGCGCTTCGAACTTCCAATCGTTGAGTGGATCGGTAAAAGAGAATCCAAGGCGGATCATATTTTCGGCGTCCTTGCCAGTGGGCGCGGTTACAAAGTGACGTTCCAGGATTCGATAGTCAGGTTCGTTGATTGCTATCCGCGACAGTGACACCTCGACTCGGCGCATACATGATACGCACCACCAATGTTCAGCCATGGGTTTTCGTGCCTTTGAGAACGTCGATGTGTGGGTGCTCTGGTTGTTGAGGTGCGATGGGCCGGGTCAGGCCTTCTTCGAGAATCGCATCCAGTTTGAACGGATCGATCCCTACTAACCCTCCAGAGCCGACGAATACCCCACTCATCTGGATAAGCTGCTCTGCAGTCCATCCGATGTCTGGTGTGTAGGCAATCATTACATGCTTGTCTGGCGTCGCCGCCTGCTTTCCTTTCTTGAGGGCTTCGAGATTGTGCGCGTCCAGGATGATCAGTCTTTGATTCTTGGGACCAACTGAGATATAGATCATGGAAACTCCTTTCGCTTCGGTGTGCCGCAAGGCAGTTCGAACAACTTCGGATCACGCACGGAATGCTCGACGCTGACCACTGCCCAGGCTTCGCAGTCGTTGCAAGTAATCTTCCACATTCCGCGCTCCGGCGCCGGCGACTGGAGTTCGATAGTGCAGGCTTCATCCGTACGCGCTAGAGTCTTTGCCGGAGGGAAGGCCTTCGTTCTCTGCTTCTCTCTCTTGTCGGTCTTGTAGACCGGCGTCGAGGCTGGGATTAGGTGGATGAAGTGGCGCTCGATGTCTTCCATCAGCGGATGCCGTTGTACTTGGTGCCAAGAACGATTGGAATAACCGCTTTGCCTTTGTTGAGAATATTGTGGGCAGCAAGCACAGCTGAAGATTCTTCGCCGATCTCAATTTCGGCGGATATCAACAAATCCTGAAGCGTAATCTCGAGTTCATCAACATACTCGGAGAGTTTTGGTCGTGCACCGTTCATCATGGCCACTCGCTGCTGCGTAGTGGTTACTGGTTCGCTCATTGGGTTTGTCCTTTCGTTGTGCCTTCCAGTTTTGCCAGTCGGCGGCTAATCCTGAAAACTGCGACACTCAGTATAGTGACCGCGATGCTCAAAGCGATCAGAGCTATTCCGATACAAGAAATGATCATGGCGCGATCCCTTCGTCGTAGCTGTATTCGCGCTCGCCGTTTTCATCGGTTTTGCCGCGCATCATTTCCACCCATCCAAGATAATCGGCGCTTGGTTGTCCTGTATTGAATCGTTCCTCCTCATGGCCGTTATCCCATTTGGCCAGTGAGACCATAACTGGAGTGCCTAGGAGGATGCGAGCAACTTGGTCGAGGACCCATCCCTTGTGATCGTCGCCGTCGATTTGTCCGTACATGTGGATATAAAGAAGAGCCCACTGGGCAACCGGCCAGCTTTTGTAGTCTGGGTGCTCTGCGATGTTGATAGGTGTCTCGCCGAGGTAGCCGTTCATAGATCACCCGCCTTTCTGTGAAACGCGATGTGCTTTTCCGGATTCCACCATTGTCCTACTAAGCAGAAGCACACCGGGCAAACATAAAAAGTGGTCGGATATTCTCCGCCAGTGCTCACGGAATCCCATGTCGTATAGTTATCGGGATCAGCTGTGCGCTGTTCGTCTTTCCGCCCAAATAAACCTGTCATTGCGCACCGGCCTCATAGCGGCTTAGCCAAGGCTGAGAGCGCTGGGAAAAGATAGCTCGCGTATTTTCCGACAACTCGCTCCAGAGGAAGAATTCACCATCGGCGTCCGATGCATTGTCATCGAAGCCAGTACAGAAATCCAAATCATCCCAAGAGTTTGAGTCCTGGCGTGCCGTCACGCGCATCTTCTCGTAGAGCTCTTGTGTAGTCATAGCTCGCCCATCCTCTCACGAATTACTTCTGGTCCATCCTGCCGGCGTCCGGCATTCCAGAGATGAAGCCAGATGCGAGCATAGAGGCTGTCCAGGCTCACGCAGACAGCGCGGATACCAATGTGCGAGAGCTGCTCCTGCGCAGGATCGCCGCTGCAATCAAAGAACGCGCACCCGAATGGTGAGGTATCGTGAATCTGGCACCGATGCTGGCGATAATGAATACACGAGCCATCAGGCTTTGTGGCCGGAACCAATGTTGGTATTCTCGCAAGCTGTCCAGCACGAATCACAATTGCGCCGGGACTAGCGAGCAGGTTGATATCGGCCCACTCAAAAGGGTCCACATCTTGAGGAATCATGCGGTCAAGGTCGGTGGGGATCAGAAAACCTGGCATATATAAGCAATTGCGGCGGCATTCGCGGCATGAGCAAGACGTGCGCGGCATTCCGAATTCGATCCGCTCTGTCATAGCGCCAACTCCATCTGCTGCAGTTCCCGGCAGCGAAAACATTCGGCGACATACTGGGTGTGCAGTTTGCAGTGAGCCTGCTCGATTTTAGGAGAAGCCGGGCACCGTCGCAGGAATCCGTTATCCATCGCAAGCTGGTCGCGCTGTGGGTGGATCAGATCCTTCTGGCCAAAGTTAGCGGTGTGGCCGGAAGGCCGACGCACAATGCAATAGTGTCCGACCTTCGCGTGGCACTTTGGGCATTCGACTTCGAGCGCTGGATCGCGTGGCCATTCCTGGCCGCAGAGTGAGCAGGAGACGGTCATCGAGATACCTCGAAGTTTCTCGGACATGGGTCTCCAGCTTGCAAATCCGTCCAGCCAAAAACGATTCCTTGCACTTTGCCGCCGCGCTTTCTGCCATAGGTGTGCTGGCGAGCGAAGGCCTCTTTCCACGCTTCGAAGTTTTGAAGGATGGGCAGGAATCTACAAGGAAACATGCGCATGATGTCCAGCGTCAGGCCTTCAGAAAGATCGCGTGCACCGAGCCGAGGATGAAGCCATAGGCTTTCTTCGATGGTTCGTATGTAGAGGTGCCAACCTCCATAGATCACACCTGGCACGAAAAATGTCCAAATCAGGCAGGCACGCCGCTGTGTCGACGTGGTAGCGAGTACGCGATTAAGGTGCCTCCTCTGTTTTGCGATTCTTTCGGCCTTGATGTCGGCGAAGGTAACAAAGCGGAGCCCGTGGCCTTCATTGATGGCATACTTTACGCCTCGCGGGAATGAGAACATGCTCATTTCGCACCTGCCCTGTGATTCCAAGCGACGATGGCCTCTTCTCTCGTATCTCTGCGCGGACCTTCGGCCATGCACGATCCGCGCCCGCACATAATAGACCAGTGAGCGTCTTCGCGGACACTGAGGAATGGATTGCCACCTTCGCGGATAAAAGGTGTGCCATCGCAGAACGGGCAAGCTTTCAGTTCTTCGCTCATCGCGCACCCGCTCTCGCCCTGCGTGTTTCCCATGCTTTGCGCGCAGCGGCGCCTCGATCGTTGGTGATGTTGACCACCTTTGCAGTCGAGACTGGAATCTCGATCGGCCTGGGACCGGCCAACAGATCGGTGTCCATCCGCATCAGAGCATCGCGCACGCCGACGCCCCGAGCCATGAACCGGAACCAGTCCGATGTTACATTCGATGAGCCGCCTTCGGCTTTCCAGATGCGCTCGAGGAAACCAGCCAAGTCCTGCTCCGTCGCGGCGTCGAATTCGATCTGCATGCACCGGCTCTTGAACCGAGGCAGGAGCGAGATCGGCGGTTCTGTCTGCTTCGGGCCCCATCCGTTGCAGGTGAACACGTAGACCACTGGAGGCGGAGCGCCACGCTCGAAGCCGCCGCCAAATGTGGGCTTGAGCGCGGCCGTTCCGTCCATGCAGGACAACAGAGCAAGCTGCGCTTTGTCGGTCATGCCATCGGCTTCATCGATCAGCACTGTCCACCAGCCGCCCTTCGGGGCATACGCCACTTCGTCGCGCAGGCTGTCGATCCTGGCTACGTCACACTTCTGGGCAGCAAGATGCTTTAGGGATCCGCCGAGCTCCGTCGCGAAGGCAATGCCGGCGACGGTCTTGCCTGCGCCGGGCGGTCCGACAAAGAGCAGAGAGCAGGCGCGAGGCTTGCGCAATAGGCCCGTTAGGACCGCCTTAGGGCGCTCGAGACCGATAAACTCGGCGAGGCGTGTAGGCTGATACCTTTCCGCAAGTGAGAGGGGAAATTCAAGCCCGGATTGGGGAACCTGCGCGAAGCCCATTGCTTGCTGCGGCTCAGGGGCGAATATCTGCTGGAATGACATTCTCATCTCCGTAAAGCGGTTGGATACCCGCGCGATTGACTAAAAGTCCTCGATTGGCGATTCTTCGTCTGCCGCCTGACGTTCTGCGCAGTGCTCTTCGAGAGCGCGCTCGCCTGCTTCCCCGGTTGTGTCGACCACGAATCGCAAAGCCATCATCATTCGCATGAGAGAGAACATTGGCATGGGGTGATGCAGTGGGCCGTTGACCAGCTGATTGAATCTTTCATCTGTTATAGTCCGAAATACTCCCTCGGCGCTTTGTTCCCGCAAAGCAAGAAAAACTCTCTGATACATTTGATCGGCTGCTTGTGTGCGTTCACCAGTTTCGATAACGCTAGCTGCCACTGCGGCGGCATCATCGACTAGATCGAGACGTTTCCGAATGATGCAGTCTATAACCAACGCGAGACTTGCCTGGTTATCCTCGTCCAAAAGATCGCGAAGACGTTTCAATTGTTCGTTCATTTGACTCCCCAATACTCCTTGAGCGCTTCGGCGATGATGTGGGTGAGTTGGTGCTCGTCGGCGAACATGCCAACTTCGAGATGTGCTTCTAATCCCTCGACGCGCACATGTTTCGACGAATTAACGAACACGGAATGCCCTTGAAGAATTCGCTGCGCCGCCTTGTTCGCCATCACGCGGATGTCGCCCTCGTTGATCTGTCGTTGTGGATCGCCTCTGTGCATAAGCCCTCAGTGGTGCTGCACTATGCGCAGCAGGTTATGGACGCAATTTGCGCCCGTGTCGAATGCCATGGCAGAGATGGCAGAGCGTGAGACCGTTGCTCACTTCAAAGCGAAGTGCTGGAAACTCTGACCAACTTTGCAAATGGTGAGCCTGGATGTGGACCTTGTGGCCGCGAGAGCTTTTCGCACCACAATCCTGGCAGGTGAAGTTATCGCGACGAAACACTTCTCGTTTCCACTGGCGCGCTTCCGTTGAGTTGCGAAGTGCGTTATTGATGGAGGAAATTCCACCTTTCCATGCTGGGCAGCGTGATCCGGTGCGGCCTTTCATCTTTGCGATTGTCTCTGGCGTATGGCGGTGAGCGCGTAATTTATCCAGAGTCGCTTCTGAGAATTTGCGACCGGTGATGCTGAGACCAATATTGTGTCGATGTTCAGGCGACAGCGTCATTCCAACACGAGCCTTGCGCATGTTCTCGCGGGCAGACTCGGGCAGTGTCTTGCCCTTCCAGATTCCGCGGCAACCTTTCTTTTTCGCAGAAAAGCTTTGCCGACGTTCATCTGTCCATCGTTTGGCGCGCCGTTCATGGCCACGCACCCAAATATTTGGAGTTCCATTGCGTCGATAATTTACCGGTTCCTCGCAGCCACAGGCGCAATAGGCGATGTGAAAAGGGCAATCACCTTCACCGCATACGCAGTGATCGTAGCCGCCGAATAAGCGCTTCACGAGTCGATCTGTGTAGAATCGTTTCATACCAAGATATTGAACTGCGGTGTTGGGTAGGACCGGGCAATATGACCGTCGAGCTCGATTCCCATCTCAGTGCGGAATGCAGCCGACTGTTTGAAGAAGAATGCGGTGCCGGACTTCTTGCACGCCTCTTGCAAATTGCGAGCCCATTGGTGATCCATGGGACGGTATCCAGGGCCGCTCTCGCCGCCGATCAGGGCCCACTCGATGTCTTCAAGGTTGAGCGTGCTAGCGATATCTTCGAGCAGTGGTTCCAGCGAGAGGAAATGGACGACAGCTGGAACCTGCACCAAAATGTCGCGCCGTGCGCAGGCCTTCCGATCTTCGATCGATGTGCCGAGCCAAACGTTAGGCAGTGGCCATTGTTTCGGAAGCCGCGCTGCAATGTTCTCCGGCCGTTTGGTGAGCAGCTGCCAGTCGAGCTCCGGTGTGGCTTTGATGATGTCCCATACCCTCGGGCGAGTCTCGTCGGCGATCGGATGGGATTCGAAGATGTCGCAGAGAGAACCGCAGAAGACTCGCCGCCGCGCGCCAGCTTTCTTGGCCTCCCGTGCCCACTTAAATGGCTGCTTCCAATACGAGTCGCTAGTCACCTGGCGGGTGCTGTTCGGACCCCACAGGTCGAGGCCCATTCGATTCTTGGTTAGAGTCTCGGCGTAACAATTCTTGCATCCGGCCGAGACCTTCATGCAGCCCATCCAGGGGTTGAACGTGTTGTCAGTCCACGCGATTATGGATTTTTCCATGGGGAAGGTTCTCTGTGCAGCGGCTCCGCTGCCGGTTCTATTCGATGCATGAGGATTCTTCGACGTCAGAACCTGCGGGACCGACACCGGGATCGAGGAGCATCATTGCGCACTCGCCGATACTCTTCTCTTCTTCGTCGAGATACTCCGCAGCCTCTTCTTCGTCCAGACCGTCTTCGAGAGCTCGCTTGCGTGCGGCCTCGCGGAATTGCTCAAAGTCCCACACGTCAAGGCGGATGCGGACCTCAACCTCTTGCGATTCTTCTGGCAACTCCGGTCTAGTGCTTGCTGGCAACGCATTGGATGATGCTGGCGGCGGTGTCAAAACTTCGTCAGCGGCCTGCGCGAGTGTGGACATACGCTCTGTCCAATAGCCGGACATGGCTTCGAGTTCTTCGCGCATCGCTCGAAGTACAGTAATGGCTGCGCTGTTCTGCACGGATGTAACATCTTTCTCATCGATTGAGAAAGTGTAGAACTCAGGTGGCGAGACTTCATCGATGAGGAATTCCTTGGCCCCTTCGATGTTTCCAGCGTCGATCAGTGCTCGCGCCTTATCCAATTCGGCAGGCGAGCAGATGTCATCTGCCAGGGCGCGGTAAAGGTCAGCCTCCGATGTGAAGATGCCAACGTTGGTGCCGTTCGCGCCGTCCGAACCTAAAGCGTAGACAGTCATGACTGCACCTCGCGTGGCAATGGGTCGCCGATCCAGATCCCGTCAGCGTAGCCGCGAATCGAGACGTTCCACCGGCGCACCGCCTCGCGCAGAGTTGGGTAGTAGTAGGCGAAGCCTGCCGCGCCCTTGCTCGATTGCGCCCACCAGACTCCATGCTCAAACACGAACTGGATTTGAGCGGGTGGCTGGCCGCAGTCGGGATACTTTGGAAGCGAATTGAGGTGGCTCATGAGCTCGAATTCCGCCGCCCGTTGTTGAGAGTCGATGCGCTGGCTGATTGCACGAGAGCCACGATTGTATGCTGCGATTCCCATCTCATCTCCTTTCCCCATTGGATTGATGGGGTTGATGAAACATTGAGTGAAAGAAGTGTATGCGCTTGATTGGAATAATTCAACACAATTCAGCTACTGGCCTTGAAGGCAAGGCGGAATTGATCGCCGATGACCAGACGCGACCGACATTGTGCGGCCTCCATCCAGTGCGTCATTTCACAGCATCGGTGTGCAAAGCTGTTGGATGCTGATGCGCTGTGTGCCTTGATTCGTGCCCTTGCGTCATACGCCATTGAGTCGACCGACGCCACAAAGTCAAACATCTTTAGCTCTGACAATGCACTGCCTTTTACGCCGAACAAATGGAGGCTGGACCCTGATGGCAGCCAGCCCTCGAGCGCGGTGAGGATCGCAAAAAGCCCATGTGTCGGATGGTTGAGGCTTCTCCGGCACACAGACCCTACACCGATAAGCGCAGGCGCTGGAAGCCACCGTTCCCAAACTTGTAACATCAGATCGAGGCTGCGCAGGTAGTCGCTTGCCGACCATCCTTGGATCACTGGGACCGGAGGAGTCAACCATCGGTATTCGGATTGCCATTCGTGAACAACTCGCAGTGATCCTTCGAGCAAGGTGGCTGTGGCGTTGATTCGGTAATCGATCTCTGCTTGGTTCCGCGCGATCTCCGGCTCGCAGGGATTGCCGGCATTTTCCCCTGGACGTATCAGCAATACATCGAGCTCGCTACAGTGAGCGGGGCCATATGGTGGTCGCAGCCGGATCTTTGCTGGCTGCTTCCCCTTCGCCTGCCATAGCCTCATCGCGGTGAATCCGGCGCTGTCGAGAGCGTAGTCAATTTCGTAAATGTCGCTGGCCTCGGGCACAACGAATTCGCGCGTCTTCGGATTCCAGAAGGCACTGGCGCTGACCATCGCCGGGTACTCTCGGTTGAATGCGTGGAAGGCAAGTCTCCCGCCACGATGTGGCAAGCCGACGCGAATTATCATTGGTTCCTCGTTCTGATGATGGCCCGGTAATCGATTCCAGCTTCGAGAGATTCGCCGCAATAGGCGCACGCATCTTCCGGATCCACTTCGGCCGCATGGAGCATCAGGCAGGCGATAACTCTGTCTTTATCGTCAAAGCGGTCTTGACATGCAGCGCAAACCTTCTCGGTCTTCTCCGGGCTGTGCTCAAACAGGCATTCAACGGAACACCATGGAACTGACTCATCATCGAGCAATGCATCGTTGCTGAGACGGTCCTCTCTGCCGAGATATGTTCCGCACTCGCAATAGACGGCGCTCATGAATGCCTGACCCTTCTGTGAAACTCGTTGAGGATATCCTCGTCGATGTTCACCGATGGCTGGTTGATGTCGACGCCAAAAGCCAGGGCGACCTCGCGGCGAAAGTTAGGATGCCGGCCGTATCGAGATACTTGACCGCCTGCTCCACAAAGAAGTCCGAGCCTTCGGTGCGGTCGCTCAGGTCGTGCCACGAACCGCCAGTGCTGTCTGTCGCATTGTTGGTCATGCCTTCGATGGTGCTCTTTGCGTAATCCTCGGCGCCAGTTCGTCCAAATCGGTTGGAGTCTTGGCCCATAGCCTAAGCGCCTGGAGTGTTACATCGATCTTGCCATCATCGGTGACCGGGCGGTACAAATCCCATGACAGAGGCTCGGTACCTTCGGCTACCATCTTCACGGCTTTCAGTTGGTTGAGCCGTCGCTGGTAATGGACTTGAACAATGAGTACGCGGCCATTGATTGAGTACAAGTCAAGTCGACCGATGTGATTGCCATCGACGTCTTTCATCGCGTGCGACGCGAGTTGGATAGCGTGCAGGTCAGCCAAGCATTCGCGTAATGGCTGCATACGATCGTCTGCCATGATGCCCTTCTACTTTCCGACCTTTTTGAATCCAGGCCGAGTGGTGATTGTTGCGAGGTGGAAATTGTGGACGTCGGCGCGAGTCTCCATGGTGATATCTGAAGCGAGCAGCACTCGCGATGCGAGGAGCAGGATGCGGCTATGCCGCTTACTGCCAGCCTTCCAGAGCAGGTGACTGGAATAAATATATCCCGCCGCCATCCCAGTAGAGTAAGCGTATTGGCTCCAATCGTATGAAGCGGCTGGCTGCATGAAACCGAGGTTGCCGCTCTCATGGAAGCAGCTGCAAGGGTTCGACAAGACCATTCGCGTGGAGACGGCATCAAGTTCGCGCATCAGAATTTCGCCGCCATCGAGTGCTGCGTTAATTCGGTTGATGTGGGGTGCTGGTGCTTCAGGCAAGACCGCCTGAGCCGCAGCCGGCACAGAGAGAACTAGGCAAAGAGCAAAAGAGGCTTTCATTTCGTTTCTCCAATCAATCAAAAATCATTGCTGAGATAGGTAACGAGAGCTCTGTGGAATCCATCCGCGATGCTCCCTGGAACATGCTGCCGGTTCGTGCCAACGAACCTTGTCGGGACATCGGTGATGATGTTGCCTATGATGTCCCCGCCTTCAAAGCCGTGAGCGTAGTCTGAGTAAAGATTGCCAGTCCACATATCGTCGTTGTCGCCGAACGCGACATAGCGGCCAAATGGAAGCTGGATACCGATCCATGGGCATGCGGCGCCTCCGCCTTCGAGTGTTGCCTCATAGCCATAGTGTTTGAGCGCATCGACGATGGCGTGCCACTCTTCGATGGTAGGAGATCGTAGTAGAGTCGCAGCCTCGCGAATCATCTCTCCCTGTTTGCTCACGAACGGGCGGATCGCTTCTCTACAGGCCTCGAATGCGCCTTTCGCAGAGTCGTAGTCGAAGAACTCTGTCCCGGTGACAAGAAGAGGAGAGCCATTATCCGAACTCACCGTCATGATGAAACTGAATAAGCCGACATTGGTCATTGCATACCGTCCTTCGGTTGGCTAATCGACACTACTCGCACAACGTTTGGAAACCACCTCGGTTGCCGGCGAAGATCGGCGGCAACCTCCTCGGCTTCGAACTCGTCTACGCTGGCGAACTTCACCAGTGGCGGATCATCGCTGTTTACCGGTTCAATATGGACCTCATGATGTTCCATAGTTATAGTCCTCTCAATATGTCCCATATTTCGCAAAGCACGCAGATAAGGCGCTCAAGCCAGAGCGGACCGACAGTGATGCGGCGGCTCACGAATTCAATCGCTCAAACTGTCTGCGCGCCTCTTCCAATGCCTTGTGTGCGTCGATCACTTTGGCGTAGTGGGCAAGCTTGGCATCGATATCGTTTTGGGAATCGTCCGAGGTGAGGACCTGATACCACGCGTAGCCACACGGCTTGTCCTGATCTGCGCGGAACGTTAGTTCGTAGCGATTGGCGGAACCGTTGCATGGATCACAAGCCCACCAATAGGGCGTGAATGCTTCTCCGATGTGCGGAGCGTCGTTCATCCACATCACCAGCCGAATCGGCTTTGGGTTTCCGTGCAGATCACAAATTGTGTAAGCCATAACTCATCTCCTCATCGCCGTGGATGCGGCGGTTCAGTATTGCTCTGGAACGTTCGTGTCGCCGTTGATCTGTCGCCAGTCCATCACGCACCAGCCTGTTTCTGTTCGTGGTGGGAGTAGATGTATTCCAAGGCCAGATCTTCGACCTCAATTGCTCTATCGAACGGAAGGCCAAGCTTAGATACTTCAGCCCCGACGCATCCTTGCAGATCACTGGAAGTGAGTTCATCGAAAATTGGAATGAACTCGGCTGCAATGCGCATCGCGTTGAAGATTGCTTCTTGGTCGGTCATCACGCACCAGCCTGCAACTTCTTGGCTCGCATGGTCTCCCACGCTTTGGCAGCAGCCGCCTTGCGACGTGTGGCCGCGCTCTCGTCGACCGGCTTGGGATCGGCCTTCGCTTTGCCTGAGCTCGGCGTCTTGCCTTTGCGGAGCAGATCACAGTTGAGGTGGAGAGCTTCGAGGATCGGACGACCTAGAAAGGTGTGCCGGTCGTCGCGCTTGCCCCACTTCAAAACCACAGGCAGGCCCATCGCGGGAATAGGTTCCTGACAGTCAGCGCAAATGATTCTCATGCCGCCACCGCCATCATCCCGGCACAGTCTGGGCCGATGCCGCGAGCGATTGACTCAGGGACTGTCAGCTTGCGGCCACAGCGACCGCACCGGCCTTCGTGCCACACTTCGAGAGTCGAAGACATCAGGCCACCGGCTCGCATGCGTGACAGGAAAAAAGTGAAGGCCTTGAAACTGGGAGCCTCAGGAGTCACGCGGCTGCGCTTCGTGGTGCGAAAGCTGCCAGTCGCATCGATCATCCCGATGTATTGGTAGTCATTCTCATTGTCGGGACCGGAGAGGACCCGCACGAAGTAGACCACGTCGCCGTTGGAGTTGGGATCGGATTTGGCAACCCGATAGGTGAAGCGCTCGCCAGACTTGCGGCTCACGAGTGTGAGTGTCGCGTCGCCTGCGAAAGTGAACAAGTGGACATCGGCCCAGCTTGCGAATTGTCGAGAAGCAGTGTCGCTGCTCATGTTTCTCATCTCCATGGGGTTGGATGGCCCCGAGCGTCTTTTGTATACGCCGTGATTGAATGATAGTTCATGATTGGAATAATGGCAAGTCTATTATTTGCAATATTTTACCGCCGTAAACTGTTGGAAACGTGAGCTTTGGAGATGCTGTTTTCCACGTTGCTTGGCCACCATTGAGATAGAATTTGCTCTTGAATGGAAAAACCTGCGGAAAATGTTCGATTAGCTCAAGTCGTCGGCCACCCAGCATATTGGGTCGGGGATGATGGGAGTGTATGGAGTTCTTTTCGCAGAATGGGGAAGGCAGGCGGCGGCGTGCAATGGATTGCAGGCGGTCCGCTTCATAGGCTAAAGCCTCGACCGAATCGAACTGGATATTTGCGAGTCGTTATTTTTACTGATGGCAATCAAACCCGCCTCACACGAATGATTCACCATTTGGTGCTCGAAGCATTTATTGGTCCGTGTCCAGACGGGATGGAAGGATGCCACGGCAATGACGTAAAGTCAGACAATCGATTTGACAATCTGCGATGGGATACAAAGCCGAACAATTGGATTGACCGTAAAGCAAATGGTAGAGTCAATGCGCCGAGTGGTGAAAATCACCCAATGGCGAAACTCACATGGGACAGAGTGAACGAGATTCGCTCCACGTTCACACCGGGGCGGGGGAATCGTGTCCGGATGGCCCAGCGTTATGGCATAACAAAAAGCAATCTAGGTTCAATCCTGAGAGGAGAAATATGGCGAAACGATCCGCCAAACCCTCGAGCATGAGCGGCGTTACATGGCGCAATCGTATCGTTGGTCATGAAACGGTGGACGCTAGCTCATTGGTTCCGCATCCTTCGAATTTCCGGATTCATTCAGATACCCAACGCGCAGCGGTAGGCGAGGCACTTTCTCGACTTGGGTGGCTCGAAGAGGTTCTAGTAAATAAGACTTCAGGGAAAATAGTTAACGGACACTTGAGAGTAGAATTAGCTGCGGCGAGAGGCGAGAAAGTCCCAGTCACGTTCGTCGAGCTTTCGATCGATGAAGAAAAACTTGCGCTTGCCTCGATCGATCCGCTCGGTGGCATGGCGATCGAGGATTCGGAAAAACTTGGTGAGCTGCTCGCCGGCATTCAACTTGGAACGTCCGCTCTCGATACGCTATTGTCGACCACCGCCCAGGATGCCGCGCTCGCTCAACTCTTCAAGGATGCCGAGGACTCGGATGACTCGAGTGTATCTGGTTCACGACTTCCCAACTTCGGACAGAATATTACGGTTGTCTTGCCGGCCGAAGATCTCCCGCTTTTCGAGCGCACGATCCGTGCGACGGACGAACCGAACCGCGGCAAAGCCATCATCGAAATCTGCCGCGCGTACCTCGATGCCAAAGGATTGTTCACCGAGGCGATATGACTCCAGACGATAGAATCCTCAGAGCAGCAATGACATCGTGTTTGACGGGGGCTGCGGTTATTGCATCTTGCGCTCCAGAAATCCCTTGGAGAGTCAGCATTGTTGGTTTCATCGTTGTATTCACCTCGTTCCACTTCTATGCTGTTGGAAAGTGGGAAGGGAAATAGGGGGTTTGTTCATGGAGGGAATCAATGCCTCGTCCTGAAGTTCTCCCAGATATTCCGCCGCGCAAGGTATATTCATTTAACGATGTCGCAGGAACTTTCAGCGGTCCCATGACGATTAGCCAGCGTGAGGATGCAGAGCCGATATCGCTCAACTTCAATTATTTCGACAAAGACGGTCTCGGCTGGCATGTGGTAGCTGAAGGCTACCGCGTGAAAGATGGCAACATGCGAACCGAGGACGGCCATATACAGCGCATTGAAAGAGGCGACGCCAATGCCAATGCCTGAGCCTCTTCCCGATCTGGTCAAGACAGCAGTCAAACTGGAGCGGGATGGAATTTACGCTTTGCAAATTAAAGAGAGTCTCTCGAAAGACAGGCTCACCGAGCTATCGTTGCAATTAAAGCGCATCACGGACTCTATCGGTGTGAGGTTCGTCGTCATCGGGCCGGAGATGGAATTGGTTACGCGAGAGATTCCAGCAGCAGAGGAGGACACAATTGCCGATACCAAAGCGTGACTTTAGAGGCCAGCGGGCGCGCGTCAACATGATGGAACTTCGTTCGCAGCCAGGCGAGGTGATTGATTCAGTCGCCCATGGCATGACTGTCGAAATCGAGAAGAGCGGCAAGCATGTAGCCACTCTGGTCCCGCCAGATGGTGATGGTGAATCGACAACGATCCATCCAAACGGCGCGATCAGCGGCCAGGTTCCTCTGACCTTCCGGCGCAATCTCGGAAGCGGGGGATATTAATGCTGCCGATTTCGACGCCAGATGGATTCGCCACGCGAATCATTATTATTCTCGCCGTCTTTGGAGCCGCAGCTCTTGTCAGAAGATACTTTCGTCCAGAAGGTGATTGATGCCGATGTGGAAGTCATCGACCGAAGGCAAATCTCAAGATGAGCAAGAGCTCGTCAAAATGAACGAAAACGAGAGGGTGCGCGTTGCTGAAGAAAAGGAATTCTGGACCAGCATTGTGCAATATGTTATCGGTGATGATGCCAGTGCTGAAACGGCCATCTCCGTGGCGGACAAGATTCTTGCAGCCCGGCGTGAACGTTTTCCTTCGGTATGAGCATGCAGAAAGACAATTCCACATTCGAGCAGAAGAAACGTCTTCGCCTGGTAATGCTGCGCAAAGTAGAGAAGCCAGTGGTGGTGATGGAAACGCACGGCGGCATTGGAAAACTCTATGCCTCTTGTTACAGCACCATCCGTGACGGCGTGGTCTTCGAGCGGGATCCGGCGAAGGCCGACTTCCTCGCTCACCAGAGGCCATCCTGGGCCGTATATCGGTGCGACGTTGTACGTGCGCTACGCGCCGGCGCCGGAGCACACCTAGAAATAAATCTGCTTGACCTCGATCCATACGGCCAACCTTGGAATGTCATCGATGCCTACTTTTCGAGCAAGCGGTCGTTTCCGGAGCGTATGGCCGTCGTGGTGAACGATGGTCTTCGCCAGAATCTAAAAATGCATGGAGCATGGAATAATAAATCAATGCAGGGCATTGTCTCCAAATACGGGAACGATTCGATGTTTAAACGGTATAAAGAACTGTGCCGTGAGATGCTCGCTGATCGAGTAATTAGCCAGGGATATGTGGTAGATCAGTGGGCTTCATACTACACTGGATTCGCTGGGAACATGACGCACTGGGCAGCGATCCTTGTGAAACGGAGTGCTTGATGGCTAGGCCAAAACAGAAAGAGTGCAAGAACGGTCATTTGCTGAAGAAGCCGAATTTAATCTTTCGCGAAAGAAATGGTCGAAAGATTCGCGAGTGCAGAATATGCGCACGTGAGCGGTTGAATGCCAATCGAGCCAAAGCACGGGCCAGGGTTGAAGAGAAGGCCAAAGTGAAGGCGGTTAGGGCGAAGGCCGCCATGAAAGCGAGTCGAAATGGATCAACCCCAAGCGGCAAAGATAAAGTCTCTCTCAAGAAGAGAGCCGCCACCGGTAAAGTTTCAAAGCGATGAGGACGAACAGTTCTGGTCTTCGATCATTTTGGCTGTTTCCGCTCAAAAGGATCCGTCTTATCACGGTGCGATTATGTTTGCTGACCGCGCGTTGTTCGAGCGCCAGCGGCGGCGCCAGAAGGGCAAAATCTGAAGTGAAAACGGTCTACCACCAACCGCCAGGCGATCCGCGGCCCAAGCGCGGCGACCTTCTCCAGTCGAACATCGGCAACAAACACGAGAGGACCTGGTTGGTGCTCGCGGTTCATATCCTGCCAACTCGGTGGTGTCATGAGATGGGAATCACCGCGCAGCGAAGCCGGGTTTGGGCGGAGCGGTGGTGGGCGCTCGAGCCCGAGATGCGCATGACACTCTTCCGTAGCGCTGAGAGGGCCGGTGGGCAAATGGTTCATCCGTTTCAGCGTTTTCCAGCGAAGCGCAAGCCGACATTCGAACGGCTGATGAGATTGGAAAAATAAAATCAGGCCCGGGCTTGAAATTCCCAATGGGATGGTGCTAGGCTGTACAAGCATCGAAAGACAGAGTTTCAGGTTTGAGGCTCACTGGATGGCTTACATGTACGGCGTTGGTCGCTGGTTCGAATCCAGCCTGTCCCGCAAGGGAAAGTAGCTCAGTTGGTAGAGCATCGCCCATTGAAAAGCAACACAGCCGACCGATCTAGCCTCAATTCAAGTTTTCCCTTTGCTACTGGGTGGCGTACATGCGAGGTAGCTCATTTGGAAGAGCAACTGACAGTCAAATCAGTAGGTAATCGGTTCGAACCCGATTCTCACAATCAATGAATTGCCGAACGATCTGCAAAGGGAAATTCAAATCGAGGCGATGTTTATTCGCGGGTCGGCTATGATCCAGTAGCGCTGCTGGGGAGCTTGAAAACGAATCAGGAGTGAGTATTACCCGTAGGCGCTCCTTCCGAGTTCATCGGACACATGGTACAGCGGGCGCAAGCCTATCTGCTCAGTAACCGCAATGCCACAATGAACAAGCGGTGACGCTCCGGAGAGACGGGGATCAAGTTTTGGGCGACTGGCGGAATGGCAAACGCAGCGAACAAACGGTTCTGGGAAACCAGAGCCGATTGCAGACGGATCTGGCCGCGAAAGCTGCCCACTCGGTTGCATACATGCAGGACCAGCCGAAAGGCTGATTCATCCAGGTTCGACTCCTGGGTCGCCCATTCAAAGCTTGGGGCTTACTGTACGGCTTACATGACTCTTGCGAAGGATCAGTGAACAGCCGGACGATCTAGCCTCAGAAAATTTGCCCGATACTGGATTGGTTACATGATTTTCCACCCTAAAAGTGGAAGCCCCGCCACAAAAACCTTTATCGGGGCTTCCGGCTAGGGCCGAAAAGGTCGAATGACCATTAGGCTCGATGCTAGAAATCAAAACACCAGGCCGATCTTCGGGCAAAAACTGAAAGGAGTCATTGTGGCAAGCAATGACCGGTTCTACGAACTCCAGCTGCATCACCGCCCGGCACTCCATGGTGATGTCGGATCTCTCCTCAAAATCGAAGGTCTCGTGGTCGGCGGCGAAGGCGCGCAGGCCGTGCTCATGCTGCCTGGCGCACCGCTTTGGGGCAACGGTGTTGCGGCCGGTCCGAACGTCCTTGTGTACGGTCTGACCGCTGAAGAGTGGACCGACTGGCTGCAGCGCTCCGACGATCCAGAGATTCTCGTGATGCCGGCGAAGGCCTTCCACCGCAAAGTGCGCTATGAGATTAGCGGCTTCATCCAGCAGAAGGTGTGGCTGGCTGATGGCTCGAAGTGCATGTATTGCGATGTAAAGATGGGCAAGGCGCCTCTCACGATCGATCACTTCCGGCCACTCGAGTTAGGTGGCTTCAACGACACGAGCAATTACCTGACGGCCTGCCGAAAATGTAACAAAGAAAAAGGCGCGATGGACCCGGAAGAATGGTGCAGGATCAAGCATCTGAGTTATTCCATGCTGCTGCATCATCTCGAAACTCGCAAGCTCCCATAAGTTCCAGAGGCAGGCTCGAAGGAGGCAATGATTACTCAGACTCTTTCGGGAGTCAGAGCCGGAGGCCTCTGGCTGTTTTCACGTTTCAAAGTTAAAACCGAAGGTGGTCAGAAAATGGAATCCCAATTCACAAAGAATAAGATTTTGTCGGAGTTGGCCAAGTCACCACATGGCAATCTCCAGGAGTACATGCCAGTCGGCCAACAGGCCGCGCAGCTGGAACCGGAGTTCATGGCGCACCTCATTAGTTGGAACATGGTGAAGGGTGATGTGCGTGACTCTAAGGTCGCTCTGCCAGTCGTATCGCTGACGGTGCCACAATTCACAGCGGTTCCCGAATTCATCGAGAATAGTCTTGCGCACTTCGCTGCGCTCGGCCCGCGCGAGCTCGTTCGAGCTTATCGCTTTGCGCTGGCGGTGCGGCCGAAGGGATTCGTGAATCGTCTGGGCAATATCATCGAGACCTACCTGCGCAATCTCGAAGCTGACCGTGGCCGCTGGGACCGCACCGCGCTGCAGCACCGCCGTCCGCTGCGATCGCTCTATACGCTCGCTCATGTGAAGGCCGGCAGCGATTACGTTTCGAGGGTATTGCACCATGGGAAGAATCGCGACAAGAATGAAGCATCGCGTCCTGGGCTTCCGGCCGGTTCGATTTTCGAGGTGGTCGCAGGCCTTAAGCAGATGTCTTCTGCCGATGCAGCCAGCGCGATCATCACGAGCAGGATCCCATTCCTGATCGCAATGGGCGCGCTTGAAGAAAAGGCCAAGGATACCGACCTGTTGCATGCACTGATCACGCAGATGTCGCCTTCGGAACTGGTGACGAACACAAAGCTGCTCGAGCGGTGTGGTGTCAAGACCAACCCGGCGCTACGTGGTGCCTTCGAGGAGGGATTGAAGCGCGCATCGAAGAGCACTGCGAATATGCTCAAGACCACGCGAGCGGCCGAAGTTGTCGAGGACGAAGGCCTTAAGGAAAAGTTGGTCAGCCTCCAGGAGCGCCAGATCGAGAAGCTGGGCGGCATCGATGGGGACTGGCTCGTACTCGGCGACAGCAGCCCTAGCATGTCGCAGTGTATCGAGGTGGCGCGGACTATGGCCGCCACTCTAGCGAAGTTCGTCAAGGGGAAGGTGAGCCTGATCTTCTTTGACTCCTCGCCGCGTTACTTCGATGTAACAGGCAAGGACTATGGGCAGATCCTTGCGGACACCCGCCATGTACTCATCGGTGGCGGAACGTCGATTGGGTGCGGTGTCCAATATGCGATGGACAAGAAGCTTCCGGTGGATGGAATCGCGGTGGTGTCGGATGGCCAGGAGAATACGCCACCGTTCTTTGTTGATCGCTATCAGAGTCTTTGTAAGATGCTCGATAAGGAACCTCCAGTGTACTTCTACCGGTTCCAGGGTTCGGTGAGGGCCCTTCATGATCGCGATCTCGCCTTGACGATGCGCAATGCCGGAATCGAAATGCAGGAATTCGACATGCGGTCACAAACGGCCGACATGTATAGCCTGCCCAACATCGTGCAGACGATGCGCGTTTCGCGTTACAGTTTGATCGATGAGGTGCTCGGTTCCAGGCTTCTGACGTTGGATGATGTTCTCAAAAATCTGAGAAAGGAGGTACCAGTCAATGCTGCTTGAAGCAATCAGAAACTTCAACAAGAACGGTGCCAGCCTCGACGAACTCGTCGAACTGTCTGCGCTCGCGCGGCTTGTTAAGACCGAATTCGGTGAACTGGAAGCACCGGTCCCGAAGTGGTTTGAAGATAAGGTCGTTGCGATCCGCACCCAGGTTTCCACGTTGGTCGAAGCTGACAAGGCTCATCGCATTCAGAAGATCCACGCTGAGCTTCGCGGCCTCCGCACTGCGGAGGAGCGGCGTGCCGATCTGCGCAAGGAGCTCGAAGCTCTTGGCGGTGCGATCACCACGGAAGACAAAAACGAACCGGCTGCGGTGTAATCATAAGGTTGTGCGTGTGGCTCCTGCCGGGATAGCCCGCATGCACAAAGCCGGCGATCTGTCTTGCCGCGGATCGCCGGCGCCAAGCGAAAAAGTGGGGAGGTGGTCGATGAACAGGATTCCTGTACCGAAACCCAACTCGGTTGAAGCAAAGTTGAAAAAGATAATCAGCGACCAGCTGATGGTGGATGAGGAGCAACTAACACCCGGTGCGGAGTTTACGCAGGACCTTGGTGCCGATTCTCTCGACTTTGTCGAACTCGTAATGTCGATCGAGGAGTCTTTCGATATTGATCTTCGCGAAGATGAAGAAACAATCGAAGAGCTAAAGACGGTGGGGAAGCTGGTCGAATTCATCGACAAGAAGATTGCGGGATCAAATGTCCCCGTCAATGTTGCGCCCAGTTCCTAGGTTCCTGGTCCGTCTTTGTGAGGATGGTTTGGATGCGGCATCCAGCGCACATGCCACGACAGCCGCATCGCGTCGTGGCTGAAAAGGTGAAAGTATGACGTCTCTCCAATTAGAAATGGCCGAAGTGATTCACCTCCTCGCGTGCGTGATTGACCGAGACATTACGCGCGAAGGAGGTTGGATATTGGGCAGTGACCGCGAGGCTTTTGAACAGAGGCATGCCCAGCTGAAAGTGAAACTCGAGGCATTGCGTGATGCGCCATGGCCATCGTTCACAGGCTTCGACGTGCTTGAGGGGCGAAAGATTTCCGACCACGACGGGTCCCCTGTAAAAATTGGTAACGAACAAGGCAAGCGAAATCCCTTCAGAGGTGTTTGGTGACAGTTCGCAATGACGCATGGAACTCTTACACGATGCAAGCCGCGCATCCCAAATGGAACGAAGATCGATATAGGTCCTGCGATGCAGCTGCATCCGCAACGGGTTCAGCGCATTGATGTGTCCATCGAGATTCCACTATCTGCGATGCCGGCCAAGGTATCTGAATGGAACTCATTCGTTGCCGATCAACTGACAAGCGCAGGAGAGGTGATTCGCAACCAAGTGCGGCCGCGCTTGCTGAGGAATGGCTCATGATCGACTTTCCAAATGTCGGCGATATCCTGATTTACAGAGGAGGACCAGACCCGTTCGAGGTCCAGGTGCTGCGGATCTATAACAATCTGGGTTACTGCGATTCTGTCAAGGTCAAGCGGTTGCGTGATGGAGTCGTGTCGTGCTGTCACCACAGGAATCTGGAAAGGCTGGAACCGGTGGAAGATGGTGAGATCCACAACCGCTCTGTTTTGGTACCCATTGAAATGGGATTATAAAGGGAATTCGCGGATCGAGGGATGCTGCCCACTCGAGGAGCGAAGATGGGCAGGAACGCGAGAGCGGCTTGCGAGCTCCTTGCTCTCCGGGCGATTGCAACTCCTTGCTCTAGCCTTGTGACGATCCGCGATGAGAAGAAGGGCACGGCACGCCAGTGGATCGACGTGCCCTTCATTCTCCGCACGGGTGGGCCATGTAAAGTGATGCTAACTTGTTCTTGCCAGATGTGACTATCGTCACATGATGTTACATCCTGGAATTCCCCGGTAAATGTCGGTTTATAAATCTGTGGAAATTTAATGGATATCTATATTCAAACTATTGATGTTAAATACACTTAATTCCATTGCCAGATACCGCTTCCATCTCCGGTAAATCCCGGTAGAGGCTGGTAACCAGTTTCCTTCTTGAGAACCTGTCGCGCGAACAGTGCATTGACAAAGGGAACAAAACCGCTATTCTTTCATGCAGTTGTCGTCCTTCCCTAAATAGCGCACTCGCGGAGCGATTCCACCGCGCCAGAACTGGAGAGACCCATTGCCAAAAATAGCTTCTGCTGTCCTGCGTAACGCCGCGGGCGAGTTCATGATGCGTCTATCTGAAGCCGACGTGGAAGTCTACGAAGTGCTTGCAGAACAAGGGCTTGTTAAACGGTCGGCGGTGCCGCGCAAAGGCCAGACCATACTGATTTTCAAACTCATGGGCGATCAATACAGCGCCCTACCTAAACTACATCCAGATCCTTCCAATTCGCCGGACTCAGCGTGTTCTCTGACGCGCAACGATTCTTTGGGCCTGGCAGGAATGAACTTCCCAGACTCCCAGACATCTCGTTTCCAGATTGAACGTTGGTCCGGTTACGGACTACTCGTTCGACGGCCAGCGCACGCGTAGTGTGCGGTGAGACCGCTCGCGCGTCTTCACAAAAAACAAATAACAATGAAAACAACAACTTAGATTCCTTCCTGATGTAACAATCACCTCTCAAAACCTCAGCGGATTTAGCGATAAGCAATTGAAAATTTAGCCCCATAACACCTCTTCTCTCCCCATTTCTTCTTTTCAAACTCGCTTCCCCGCTCAACTTAAACCCCAATATTCAAATGCGGAAAGGAACGAGTTGCTACGTGAATGGGTCGCCGACCAACACCAAACATCGATCCCAAGCAAGTTGAAGCCGCTGCCTCGATCGGTCTGACCCTCGAGGAAATTGGCCAACTGCTGGATTGCTCGGCAGACACGCTGCACCGAAAATACAAAAAGCAGGTTGAGCGCGGCTGGTCGACAATGAAGTCCAGCATCAAGCGAGCTCAGTACGATGTGGGTGTGAACAAGAAGAACCCGACGATGCTGATCTGGTTGGGGAAGCAGCACCTGGGGCAGAGTGATGAGGGTGGGCGGAAGCAGACGGGCCTGGGAGACCAGCTCGAGGGATTCTTCAAGGCATTGATGGCCGGGCCGGCCGCGGAGCCGCCGAAGGACGAAGAGGCGCCAGCAGCGGAATCTGGCGAGGCACAAACGGATGTAACAACCAGTGAGCCGGCCGATGGTACCGGTGGCTCGGGAGGTTCGGAATGAGTTGGAGCGTAAGTTGTAACGGGATGAAGTCGGACGAAGCGGCCACGCAGATCGAGCGGCAGTTCGAATCGATGAGCACGCTCCTGGAGCCGGAAGAGACGATCAAGCAAAAGGCACGCGCACTGATCGCCGACTCTCTCGCAGGCAACAGCCCGGTTCGCGAGGTGACTGTTAGCGCCTTTGGATCAATGAACACCTGGACTGGTGAGGGAGGCGAGCAGCGATTCTCCAACACGGTGAACATCAACATAAGCTAAAATCGTGAGCAAGCCGGACCCAGCACTCAGACAAACGAGTGAGGCATCCGGCCTCGGGACACCTCTGATAGGTACGTTACAACGCAACAGGCAGAATGAAAGGCGCTCTTTTCTGGAGCGCCTTTTGTTCGTGATGATGTAACATCTTTGGCATGGGCGGCGATCGTGCTCTGAACATTCGCAATGTCTCACCAGCTTTGATGGAGAAGCTGAAGTCCAACGCCACGAAGAAGGGCCTGACGTTGCGGGACTATTGCATCGGGGTTCTTTCAAAAGCGCGAGTAACGAAGATCGCGCGCAGGTTAAAGCCGGCCACCGGCCGGAAGCCATCCCTCGAGGCTGGGCGCAGCAGTATCGCGTTGGGGACTACCAGCCCATCCCGCACAAAAGCAGTACGCCGGGCCGGGAGTCGTGGTGGATCCCGGCCCATGAAGCCAAAAATCGACCGCGCTGCTGCTGGCCACGAGCGGCGAGTGCAGTCGATCGAGCGCACGGGGCAGCAGACTCGAATCGGACCTAACCTCCACCGATCGCCGAAGGTTGCCCCGCTCGTTCCGCCGCCGATCCCGAAGAAGGCTAAACCAGTGAACGCCTGTCCTCGGTGTCGCAGTAAACTGAAGCGGTGGGGCCCGACAATGATGCGCTGCACGGTGTGTGAGCAGAACTATCCGATCGAGCAGCTGGAAAGAATGGCAGGATGAAGCCTGGACCGTATCCGGGATTAAGAAAGCAATTCCGACCCGGCAGCAATCCGAGCTCAACCTGCAAGCGCAGTGAACACAAGAAGTGCAGCGGGCACCTCAGAGCAAGGCATGGAGTTCCTGGACCGTTCTGCACATGCAGCTGTCATAGCAAGAAAGCAGAAGTCGCCGAAGGATGCAGGCAATGATAATCAGCGATGAAAAGGGTACGCGAACTGATTTGTCTCCATGGAGAAAATACCAAACTCATGATAGGCGTGAGTGAGGAAGCGGCCAAAGCATTCAACGATACGGTCGTTGCACTTGGTGAACTGGTCGAATTTCGTGGATCTGACAAAGAGCTTTTAGCTCTGGATCGCAAATGACCGGCCACCCGATGACGTGGGAGGAGTACCTGGAGATCAACTTCGTGGTTCCAGTTACTCTCTGCTGTATCGTAGGCTTCGTTGCATTCATGGCGCTGGTGGTTAAACTTGCTCGCGCTTGCCTCGGGAACTTTTGGCCCGAAAGCGACAATGAAGATGAAAAGCCAATGGCCGACAGCGCCGGCAAAACATTGGGACTCTGATCGGAGCGCGCCGGGATGGAATGCGAACATCTTAATTTGACGAAGGTCGTGAACAATGAGGACCCGAACACTTACCAGTGCGACCAGTGCCAGGACCTCATCCATGTAACACTCGCTCCGGTGGCCTTGCCTAAGCCAGTGTTCCCCAAGGCCGCCGAGGAAATGCATGCATGGCACAGGATCACTTGGAATTGCGGTAGGCAATAGTTCTTGGCGTGGCGCGAAACTTCAGACGGTTCAGGCGACATCGAAGTTCTCGCCTACAACAACGCGTATGGCTACGATCCTCGTCAATCAACATACGTGGAGCGCGCGCCATCGCTTGAAGCGATAGGTGGGACTGTCCAATGAAAGAACTACGTCGGATCGTTGCACTCATGTTTCTGTGCATGCTTGTGGCCACAGTCATAGCGCAGTCGGCGAAGGTGATTCAATTGACGCCAGCCGAGGCGGCCGAAGCCAAACGTCTCTATGAGCAGCAGATCGAGATAGCTGAGCAGATCAGGAAATTCAACGACACCATCAGGACGAGGCATCTTGCGGCTACCGAAACGACAGGCTCAGCCTCAGCCATCATGATCAATGGAAAGTTCATGCCACTTATCGATGGATGGGATGGAGGCCGATTCCAATACTCCGAGGATTTCCGCTTCATCGTTCCTGTTGTCGACTCGAATCAAAAGCCTGCGATGTTCGGCTGTAGCATACCGTATATCAATCCGGCTTCAGGTACTTCGCTCGGACAACTACTAACGCAACCACGATAAATCATTTACATTTTCTGAATGTCGATCGGCGATATCCGGCTGGCTGGCTATGCGATCGCTTCGGTCGCGGCTGGATACATTGTCTGGCTAGTCGCAAAAGGGATATCCAACTGGATTAAAGAAGCTCGCGAGGATCGCGAATTCAAGCGGCGCATGCGCTGGCACAAAGGATTGTAGGCTGACCGTTGGCAACCGGGACGTCGATTGCTCCTGTACAAAAAGTTAAACAGTTCGGACGCAAGGCGCACGCGTTCATCATGCACCCGCCCGAGCTCGACAGAAAGTACAACATTCTTGTCGGGTCCGTCCGGTCCGCCAAGACCTGGGCCGTTACAGCGAAGGTGATTCTTCACCTCTGCCGATACAAGGTGGAGGGCCGGCGCGTCATTATCGGCAAGTCGAAGGGCAAGGTTCACAAGAACATTCTCATCGACCTGTTCGAAATCATCGGTAAAGACAAGTACTCCTACAATCAGTCAACCGGTGAGCTCTGGCTGTTTCTGGGTGAGAACGGCGCCGGAGTTCAATGGTTCGTGATTGGCGCCAACGATGAGGCGTCATACACGAACATTCTGGGAATGACGATTGGTGTTGCGATCGGGGATGAGGTGATCGAGTGGCCGCGGTCCTTCTTCTTTGTTCTGATGCAGCGGCTTTCGCCAAAAGGATCGCGGTTCTACGGAACCACAAACCCGGGCCCGCCGACGCACTACCTGAAGACCGAAGTCATCGATGGCAAAAGCTTCAAGCCGGACCTAACGCACATCGAGTTCACGCTGGACGACAATCCGAACCTGGACCCGAATTCAAAGCGAACGATCAAAGCTTCGCAAAGCGGCGTCTTCTTTCTGCGTTACATTCTCGGCCGATGGGTCGCAGCCGAAGGCGCAATCTATGGCAGTGCCTGGTCATCCGATCTGATTTACCACCCTGAAGAGATCGGGCCAGGGCTCTATGGATTTGGCGGTTATGTCGACCACATCGTCTTCATGGACTATGGCACGGCCAACCCGTGCACGGCGCTCGAGGCAATTGACGACGGCAAGACGCTTTGGATCGATCGTCAGTATTGGTGGGACTCCGCGAAGGAGATGCGTCAAAAGACAGACTCGCAGTACAAAGACGACATCGTTTGCTGGCTTAGTCCAGACGGCTACAAGAACACAGCCGGCATTGTGAGTGTATCGCGCGTGCAACGGCGCAGCCAGCCGCGCATCGTTCTCGATCCTTCGGCCGCCAGCTTTCGCAATGAGTTGTCAGCTGCAAATCTCTGGGTAGTGGATGCCAACAACGATGTGCTCGATGGGATCCGCAAGACCTCGAGCGTGCTTACTCAAAGACGGATTCGGATCAGTGCCGAATGCGAAGAGCTGATTCGCGAACTGCCGTCGTATATGTGGGATCCGGACGCGATTAAGCGCGGCGAAGAGGCACCGATAAAAACGAACGACCATGGGTGCGATGCGCTGCGGTACGGGGTTGAAGAAGTGTTTTCGGATTATCGACTCTTGGCGGCGTGAAACGAATGATCGATTAACTGGAATCATGACCATAGTTTGTGGCGATATCGCGCATTTGGCGCATGCTTTATTCAAACCGGATTCAAAATTTCAATCGGGAGAAAGAACCAAATGAAACTGCTACGCTTTGCAGCACTCGCTTCAATTCTGTGTATGCTTCCAACTTTAGTTTTGGCGCAGGATGAGGTTCCTGGGCAGCAACTTCCAATCACACTCAACGTTGGACAGGGTGGTTTCAACTGCGGCCGTGACAGCAGCCCGCTCTACTGCTATGGGATCCCGGTCGCGATCAATGGGCAGCCCAGCGGAACATTCTGGATCGACACATACCTGACTGGCTATAACGCCGGTACCGGATTCATCGTCTGGAACAATGTCGCTGACCTGGACGAAGCGCATGTAACCGGAGACTCCGAGACCTATGCGACTTTTACAGGCACCAATAATGGGCGACCGGTAAGCATCAGTGCGCCGGCGACGGTGGTGACGACGTTCTCCGGAGACACGAACGATGGCGATGGCGGGAGCTATTCCGGCTCCATGTCGCTGAACTTCACATACTACTATTCGTCAGGCGGAGGTGGCCGCGGCGGCGCAGCGGCCGGGTGGCGCCTCATCTGCACTGGCGGAACGATCTCAATAAAATACAACAACTAAAACGAGGAATCGAATCGAATGCGTCGAGCGTTAATACTGATCCTGTTGGTGTGTTGGAATTCGTGGATTGATGGCGTAGGCCAGCAGGCCATCAATCCGCACACACAGGTAAAGTGGGTCAAGGTGAGTGGTAGCGGTGCGCCGACGATACCTTGCACATCAGTAAATTATGGTGAGCCATATGCGGATACTACGAACAATCTGAGCTATTTCTGTTCGAGTTCTGGATGGACTTCGAATGGAGGTACAGCATCTAATCCTGCCGGGCCAGCGTTTGCCGTGAACTTCGCCAACAATGCGGTGACTTCGTTCCAGGGCGATCCCAGCATCACGATCAACCCATCGACTCATCAACTTAACCTGGGGAGCGACCTCCCTACGGTCCATCAAGCCTGTAGTGCCAACGCATGCAAGGCCACCCAGCTGGTCACCGCCTATGGAGCGGTTGGCGACGCGCTTCAGCGGAGCGCGTCGGGTTACTTCACGTGCTCTATGACCGTGGGGGGAACTACGCTCACATGCACCAACACGAACTTCAGCGGCTTAACAGACATCGGGAAATTCGCAACAATCGGTGCTCCAACCGCGCAGCCATTCGCGAATATAGCATTTACTCCGCTTTCAGGATGGACCACGAACAACACGGCGCAAATAGTGTCGGTCACAGATGCTACTCACGTCGTCCTGAACAAAACCGCCCTCAACTCTTTCACTGGCAATCTCTGGTACGGCACGGATAACTCCCCAGCATTCGCTGCATGTGCGCAGGCAACGTTTGTTTCTCCGGCGACCGGTGGCATATGCATAAAGCCACCGGGGCAGTATTTGATGGCGACGGCTCCTTATTACGTTCTCACTGGTGCCTCTGATGATGGCGGCTATGGCCAGGCAGGAGGAGGGACCGGAGGAACACTATCAACTACACTAGGTACAAATGGCGTAATTTCGTCTTGCGCTGTGACATCTTCCGGCTCTGGTTACACCATCAATTCAACGATGCGCACCATTGTCACCGGGGGATGCAACGGCAGCGCTCAGTGCGGAAATCAGGCTTACATTACAGCCACGAGCGACAGCGGTGGTCATATTGCGTCGTGCTCCGTGGTCTTTGGCGGATACAACTACTCATCTCCGCCAACTGCGACCATAGTAACTGTCGGAGGAGACGGCGCGACCGCTACCACGACGACATCAGGCGGGGCGATTACAACGCCAAGCGTCGGTGCTGGCGGCTCGGGATACGTGCCAAGCTCTGGGTCAGCCATTAATTTTTATGCGGTTAAAGGCAGCAGCACTTGCAATACCATCGGGTTTATCGGCACCGGCTGGGTGCCGATCGTCGCCAAAGGAACAGCGGCATCGAACGCTGCCGGGCAAATCACATCGATGACGATCGGCACCAACGCTACGGGTTGCGGAGTAACGGCACCTACCATTGTCTTCGGTGACCACGGAGCCTGCAACAGTAACACAGCCGGTAGTCCGGTATGGGTGCAGTGCAGCAACATGACTCCGCTCGCACCGACTCAATTCCCCGTCAATGTTTACCTTGGATCGGAAGTTAGCTTTGTTGGTGAATCCTCTACATTGGGAAACGCCACTTCCGACATTGGCACTTGGGATGGCCAGACCTTTGATAACTTGCAACCGTGGATTTACGGTGGCTATGTGGTGGGTCTAGATCTTCAGTATTTCACGGCTAGTAACGCCATTCTTGACATCGGAGTAATCAACAATGCGAATTATTCCCACATCGGAGGCATTACATTTAATGGTGGACTGGGGATGTGGACCCAGTCTACGGATATAGGATTTACTGCTTCTGATCTTGTATTCAATAGCCTTGGTAGCTGGATCAACGGCGGGCAGTGGTGCCATCGCATCGATCAACCCCTGGGATGCGGCGGATTCTTTGATGCGACTAGTGCTCGCAACATCATTCCACGTTTACCGGCGTATGGAGGACCCGGAAGCGGTTCACAGAAGTTGGATGATTGGTTTGACAAGTATTTTTGGTGTTCCGGCTGCTCCGGGAATAGCCCAGATTTTCTTGAGATAGCTAAGTTCCCTGCAACTATAAGCCAGCGGCAAACAGGGCATCCCATGAATATCCCGCAGGGCGCCAACACTCACACTTACCCCGGAGTCAGCTCTTTGGGTCTGGGAATCTTTGCTCGTGATTCCGGCGAGACCGGAGGCGGGACCATAGATACGATACTAGCTAAAGGGATCAGTAGAAACATATTCTGCTGTGTTGCAGGATCTTTAACAATGCACACGCTATCAGCGGAGGGTGCGACACCGATTACTGGGACCAACGATCCTTATAGAAATGCGACGCAGTTAGAAGGCGCTGTGAAAAGTAGCGATATATTTTGTGGTCCGCGTGTACCCACTCTGGATATCATCGGCTGGAGCGGTGGGACCGTGAATAGAATAATTTGGTCGATCTTTAATCAAGGCGACCCTGTATGCACCCGATATCATGATGCCCTGCAGGACAACGCTTCAAATTCACAGCCTCAGGAAAATCCAGCCTTTACGGCGCAGATACCCTTTCCGCAAGGGCTATCGCTACCGGGTTCTAGTACTGATCCGCATATCGACCTATACCATACATCAGCTCAGCTTCTAAATGGCCGCATTAATGCACAAGCTAATGGGGTAGAGATCCAGTGTGGTAACGGCTCGGTATCCGACTGCCTTGATATTCTTAGCAATGGGATAACACCGCGCCAGCCATTCACAACTGTGCCGCTTTCATCGTCTCGTGTGGGAACATTTACCTGCACCAGCGGTGGAACGATCGGAGTTACAAATGGTAACTTCTCAGCGACGTCTACCGTATGGTTCGGCATAAAGACGGTCGGCGGAACGCCTGGCGCGCTGGCGCAGACCACACCTAATCCCGGCGTGGGATTTTCTGTGATATGCGCGACGGGAGACACGAGCACCTATAATTACGGGATTCCGAACTGAGGGGAGCGAGCAAGATGATTAAGAAAATGGTGACCATCTGGTATCCACCGTTCTGCGGCCAGAACTGGATCCGGCGAAGGAGAGCGCGGCAACTGTGAGCGCCAAGCCGCGCGTGCTCCTGGTGACATGCGAGTGCCCGGCAAGATCGATCATTCGCATAATGGATTTGAGCCACGTTGGAGTGATAGACATTCGTCACCAACAGGCTAAATTCCAAAACAACTTTTACGATATCGAGATCGTCGAGACGCATATGGACGCTGAGCAATGGCTGCGATGGAAGCAGTCTCTCGATGGGCGGCCGACGCCGAATATCCGGATCCACTCCTGCCTCGAGGATGAGGTGGGAATGAAGATCTGCCTCGCCGAGATCGAAAACTATCGAAAGCGAAGCGGACAATGAAATACCTACTTACGTAAGGAGAAAACAAAATGTCACCAATCACATTCAGAAGTTCGCGAATCGTCTACTATGGTCCGCATAGCTGCGAGAATTGCGGCGCAACCATCTGCAAAATGGGGAACGAATGGGGAGGCACAGCATTCAGCTATCCCGAGGGGCCCATTTATCCAAATACCGAATGGCATCCGCACGTTTGTGATCCAGAACTCGTGGAGCGGCATTCGGAATTTAAGTCGTCAATTGGCGACAAGGCTCCTGATAGTCCAGCAAGGAAGCTGCCGAACTTCATGGGCATAGAAGGAAACGTCTCACCGCCGCAAGGCAAGCGCCTGATTCACGAATCGCCGGTGGGAAGAATTCCAGGGAAGAGGCGGTAATGGATGAAGTTTCCGAAGCGAGGCTCGCGGATCTCTACCCGGGCCTCGCGGACAAGGTTCGTCAGATGGCCTCGATGCTTGCTGCCGAGGACATCTACATTCGTGTGACTGCTGGCCTTCGCACGGTGGCCGAACAGGATGAGCTCTACGCGAAGGGCCGGACCGCACCAGGGTCCATCGTCACAAATGTACGTGGCGGATTTTCTTGGCACAATTTCGGCCTCGCCGTGGATTTAGTACCAGGTGTGATCGGATTAGATCCATGGCAGCCAGACTGGAAAGCAGTAGAAAGTAACGGTGGAAAGAGTCTAACCAGTTCCTACATTCGGATGGTTACTGTAGCTTCTTCGCTTGGATTGCAATGCGGTGCCCTATGGGAACACTTCAAGGATTATGATCATTTTCAGATGAATGGTCAGTTCCCGGTGGCGGAGCCTAACGATGAAGTCCGGCAGCTTGCAAGCGGAGGAATTGAAAAGATCTGGGACCAAATCCAGAACGCGTAAATGCGCGGCCTGCGATGTCAATTTCGAGGTACCGCAGAAATGTCCAAGAAAAACATATTGCAGCAAAAATTGCCTGAAAAGATCATGGAATCGAAAGAAAATAGGCTACCAAGAGCATTCTGCCAAGAATTGCGAGATTTGCGGCAATGTATTCGTACCTTCCACTTTCCATCCTGAAGCTCGGACTTGCTCGACAAGATGCAGCAAAAAATTGAGCTATCGTAAAGAGGCCGCTATCGCAATCGCCCGCGCCGTAAGGTGGGCGAGGGACAATAAGGAAAAATGCAAGGTTTATGTCAGGCGATCGATGGCGAAAAAGCCTGATCTTTACAAGGCAATCAACAGAAGCCGTGGACACAAAAGGAGGGCTGCTTCACGGAGAGGGGATTTAACTCCCTGCCAGTGGATTGCGATTATCGCTGAACAGCGTAGTTGCTGTTGGTGGTGCGGAATTGAGTGTGAATTGACCATGGACCATGTTGTGCCTCTTTCCAAGGAAGGACAGCATACAAGGGCGAACGTCGTCGGCGCGTGTAAACCGTGCAATTCTCGCAAGGGAAACCGGTATTGGGAGATTGAACGAGGCGTTCTTTATCGGAGGATGGAGTGAGTTATTCCTGGCAGATTACTAATCTGGAACGTGATGGACTGTGGACGCCAGAGTGGGACCCGACAATCAACCCGAAGCAGCCGACCGGCTTTGCGGTAGAGAAAACTGCAAGCGGCCTGGTGATCGTTTGCGATGGTCAGCCCGATTCAGGCGCATTGGGGAAATGCACGAGCCAGTGGCTCAACCCTTCGGCGAGTGTCGAGTTCGGCTGTACGGTAAAGTTCGGCGACGACATCCAGTATGCGCAGGTCATCGAGATGGACAGCAAGTTCACCGACGCATCTGGATTCACCTACGATGGAAGTTTTCAGTTCAATGTTGCCAACGGGTGGATGACGCAGATCAACAATCCTTGGGTCAACACAGGCGTACCGATTCCGCTGGAGATTGACATCGAGAACGGTGTAGCAATTCGGTATGGATTCGATTATGTGAACAAAAACATCAGGTTCGCCAGCGCGAATGGCAAGCCTATCGCGATGCCGGCGATCCCGGCACAGAATCACGGATGGGCTCCGAACACAATTGTGACGCAGCTGCAGCTGTGCATTGCATCGGTTGCCGGCGCCTATAGTGTGGAGTTCAGCGGGATCGGCTACAAGAGCTTGCCCTAGATCGGGGAAAATGTCGTAACATTCAGCGAATCGCCATTGTTCGGATTACATATGTTGTCCAGGCGATTGGAAATATCGCCGAGGTGTTCTGCTATCTCGCCAAGACGGATGGCAATCTCGCCCTGGATCATGATGTTGGTGATTTGCATGGTACCGGCCGCAACGATCGGGTTGGCTGCCTTGCAGATCTCGGCGCAGCGGCTGATTATCTCTTGGATCTCTTCGGCTTTCATTTCAGTCCTTTTTGAGCTCGGCTTCGATCTTGTCCAATTCGTCGAGCCAGCGGCTAATCGTTAATGAATCGGCTGATCGTGGCGGCAGGCAAAGAGACGATCCGGTTGGGCTATGGCTAATTTGAAGAACAAAGCCTTCCATGCGGTATTTCAACCGGGCGAGTAACCTCAAAGCTTCGCTGTTGTGAACTGGCGTACGCATCAGGCATCAAACTCCGGCTATCGGAACTCAAGGGTCCAGTGCTTCGGAAGAGACTGCGCGATGTGCTGGCGGATCACGTCGCGCAGGTTCGCAGGACATTCGACGATGAGCACGAAAGGTCGATTACAAAACAGGAAATCAGCGCCGAAGGTGGCATGCAGGACATCGAGGTTGCAGCCGCTAACCACCGAAAAGACTTCACGAACCATATCGTCTCCGGTCATGCGGCCTTTCGGATTCTTTGTGGCGTCTGCTTCCACTGGTCGTGAAGGACTGGGCACAGGACTGAATGCAAACCGCGGAGCGCGGCCTCTCGGCAAATCCGTTGGCATTCAGCCTGTTTCTCTTCCTTCGTTGAGTTCTCATGGCGAATGAGGGCCATGAACAAGGCATTCGTTGATGGCTTCATTGGTTTAGACCTCCTTTTCAACAGTATGCGCCGGATTAGAAACCGTCGACCATCTTCCTTTGCGGGAACGGTCTCGGAAATGGTGCCGCTGGGTGATGATGGATAGTCGATGGCGGCAACGGACGCGTATCCATCGAAACCTTTTTGTGAACCGGGCAGGTCCAACTGAAAAGAGAACCGCCAAGCATATTGTTGTTATCGCGTTGGCGACGAAGCATTGCATCGCAGCAACAAACTTCGATATCGGTAGTCATTCCGTAAGCATCCTTCCTGTGGCCGTTTCGAGGGACGCGATTCGATCGCGAGCCTGGTCGTAGGTGAGATTATTCCGCATCACAAGCATGGCCACGGCCACATTCTTGCGGATGCCAGCCTTCGACAGAATCTCAAAGGCAGATCGAGCTCGGCGGATTGCTTCAGCGTTGGTAAAGAGGGATTGCATTGCTTTCCTTTCAGTGGTAAGCGAATGATTGGAATTATATCCCATTGGGACGGATTTGAGGAATGGATAGAGTAGCGGGGCGTAGAAGCAACGAAGACACGTTTCCCAGGCCTGACCCAACCACGCTTACAACCGAGATGGGCCAGCGACTCGAGACGCAGTTCAAAGGAGAACTCGCGGCGCTCAAAGAATTGCTGAAAGCGGAGATGAACGGCCTGCGAGAGCTTCACGGCGAGAAGTTTATAGGCGTACAGACGCAATTCCGTGACAGCGACAAGGCTGTGCAGGCGGCATTGCAGGCGGCCAAGGAAGCGGTTGGGGAGCAGAACAAGTCTTCCGACCTCGCCATTGCCAAGAGTGAGACGGCAACCAGCAAGCAGATTGACCAGTTGGGAGCGCTTTTGAGCACCAGGGCCTCAGGCTTCGATGTGCAGATAGGAGATTTGAAATCGCGCATAGCCTTGATCGAGGGCCAAGGTTCAGGTAAAGAAAAAAGCGGCGCTAATGTTTTTCAGATTATTTTTGCAATCATCGCGATCTTGTCGCTGATCATCACAGCCGTAGCTCTGATGAAAAAATGAAGAAGCCGACTAAGAAGCCGCAGACCGAACCACCGCAACCGAAGCTGCCGCCGAAGCTGCCGCCAAATTACAAGCCATTGACGGAAAAAGAGCAGCGAGAGCTAGACGAAATGCTGCGCAAGTTCAAAGAATCGCATGGCACAACGATCGAATGAGTGACTTTACGGTTACGCGACGGATCGAACTCGAGTATCAGCGGCTGATCCGCAGACTCATGTTGTCGAGCATCCCCCAACGCAAGCCGGATGTAAGCTTCGAGCAGTGGATTGCAGAACTGGCGGCGGTGAGCGAGCGGCGAGACGTTGCTGATGCCGCAGCCTATGTCGCCGGCGAGATGGGCCGGTGGGTCAACGTGCTGAACGCGAGAACCTGGCGTGAAGCGGCGACGCGGGCGCAACGGAGCTCAATGTTACATCGGCTCCTGCAGCGGGAAATGGCCGGGCCGGTCGGGATTGCACTTCGCAGGATAGTTGATGAGAATGCGGCCTATATCTCGAGTATTCCGCGAAAGGTCGCTCAGCAGTTGACGGGCGAGATCGCGGAGGCGCAGCAGGCAGGGGCCCGGCCGGAAGCGATCGCCAAGATGATGCGACACCGGTTTCCGCAACTCACGCGAACCAGGATTAATCTGATCGCGCGGACCGAAACGATGAAGGCAAGCGCGGCTCTCACGCAGGCGCGCGCCGAGCATCTCGGGCTACCGTGCTACGAATGGTTGACGTCGGAAGATACGAGGGTGAGGCCGAGTCATAAAAATATGGAAGGTGTGATCGTGTTCTATGATGACCCGCCATCGCCAGAGGCTTTAATTGGAGAGAAAAGCACATTGGGACGTGGGCACGGAGGAACTTTTCCAAATTGTCGTTGTCCTCAATCTCCGCTGCTCACACTCGATGATGTGAAATGGCCACACCGCGTTCATCGGAACGGCCGGATCATGAGCATGACTCGAATCGCTTTCAGGAACCTGAGCGGGATGAAGGAGCGCACAGCGGCATGACGCCGAAACACATCACTCTCGCGACGGTGGCCACGGCTCTAACGATTGTCGGATCGATCTTTGGCGGTCTGGCGAAGATAAATAAATATGCCGATGACCGGCAGACACAGGCGCTCAGGCAGATTCTCGAGCACGAGAGGCATGATGAAGAGATCGACCAGCGTCTGGGGCGCCTCGAGTTGGCCGTGCGTGCATCGGTAATGAACGACTCGCAGAGGCAGCGTGATCTTGTTGAACAGGTGCTCTCGATGCGGTCTCAATTGCAGCAGGTATCGCAGACTCAGGACTCCTATGTAATTCCGAAAGTGCAGAGGCTTGAGAACGCACAATATCCAGCTGACGCGCCAGCCGTGACAAGGCCGCAATGAGCGACCGAGCGAAGACAAGGATGGAACATTTGTACGAACGCAGACCTAATGTGCGCCGTGCCAACGACATCCAGAAGATCTTTCGCGCGATGGACGCGATCGGCAAAGATGTATCTCCCGAGATCTTGAATAAACTCAAGGCGATGGAGACGTCGAGCCGCAAGGTTGGTAACACTGCCGAGGCCAATGCCTTTCTCGAGAAGGTCCATCAGTACGAGCCTTCCTACCAGGCCGGGTCTCACAATTACGAAACGCTAGGCCCGAATGCTGCACGGCAACGCGGCCAGCATCAGCAGCAAGGATCCCAGCATTCGCCGCGACCGGCTGCGCGATCCGCGTGGGAAGACTTTATGCGCCAAGCGCACGAACGGTCTCGGCAGCGGGCCGGAAAACGGGAGCAGGAGCAACAACAGAAGCGCGAAGCTCGAAAGCAGCCATCGTCTTCAAGCAGCGAACGGCCGAAGACTGCGGAGAAGCCAGCAGCTGGAAGCGGTGGTGGACGCAGCGCGGCGGCCAAGAAAGCCTGGGAGACGATGCGTGCGAAGCGTGCCGCGGCCAAGGCTACGGATAGCGATTCCGTTTATCGGCAACGGATGCACATCGCGCTCGATCGAGTAATCGATGCAGTACGAACCACAACCTAACCAACGCCGCAAGGCAGAAGGGAAAAGCACATGAAACTCAAGTTTTCGGTTATTACTTCGATCCTGGCTCTGCTTGCGGCAGCTGTCATTCCGTCAATCGCCCAGACCACCTATACATCTCAGTCCGGGGTGAGCCTGTTTACGGCAGTATCCGCCACGGCCACGCAGACCAGCCCTGCATCGCGGTTGCCGAACTTTTCTGGCGTGGGCACGCTGACGATTGTTGAATCTGGAATCACCGGATCGCCGAGCGGCTGCACCGTCACGCTAGCTTATCAGTCAAACAATGTGAATACGGCAGGATCAACTGTAGCGACCGTGAGCTTTACGCCGTCGACCGGTGTACAGAGCTTTCAGGTGTTTCCCGGGGTCAGCACGGGCGATCAGTATGTGGCCACCTATGCTTGCTCGAGCACCTACCCGACTGCCGGATTGTTGAACATAACGTTCAGTCCATCGGCGTCAATGATTCTGGCCAATATTGGTGATCCATGCGAGAATCCATCGGTAACAAAGTCCAGTGTGTCAGTCGCGATCAGCACGGCTACGACCACACAGCTAGTGGCACTGAGCGCCGGCAAAGTAGTCTATGCCTGCGGATTTACTGCCAGCGTTGGTGCTACAACGACCGCCCAATTCGAATATGGAACTGGCACCACCTGCGGGACAGGGACAACGGTATTGACAGGCGCATTCGCACCGGCGACGGGCGCAGTGCTGGGACTGAGCGGCGAGGGAAGCAGGTTCGCGACTCCAGCTGGAAATGCACTCTGCGTGCTGTCGACCGGAACAGGCGGCATCAACGGCGTTCTAACTTTTGTTCAACAGTAAGCTCCCAAAGAGGAGTTGCATCACTTAGGCCAGGGCGCGTACCCAATGCGCGCCCTTCTTTTTGGGGTAAATACAAAGGCGGTGATCGCCGTGCGAAAACTCACGAAGGTCCTCGTCGATCAGGATCGATGTGTGATGAAAGTCAACGGATTCGAGATCGATCTCGCAGTTCTTTTGGCCATTGTGAATCCAGACAGCCGTGTACTCTGGGCTTTCATTCGAAATGGAAAACGAATTCAAGCGCTGCCTTACGACGAAAGCAAAGTGATCTGGCTGGACAAGCCTGAATGAACGGAGTCGAGCATAAATGCCTGAATTGCAGCAGCGCCGTAGGATCAGGGCTGGGACCAATCCGGATATGGAGCGGCAGGCGCAGCTCCAGAGGATGGGTTTCGGACAAGGATTCGATGCGCAGGCATTCGACTATTTTTCAAATGTGCCGGCTCGCATGGGATACGGCACACCAAATCTTGCCGAGGCAGCGACGTATGAACTCGATAGGCTGAGCTTCAACTACTGGCTCCTGATAACTCTCTATCGGAACCACTGGATTTCTCGGCGCATCGTTGATACGCCAGCGCAGGATATGGTGAGGGCCTGGCCGAAGCTGACGAGCGATATCCCTCCCGAAGATCTGACAAAGATCGATCGCAAGATTCGCCGCACGCAGACCAAATCGACGCTTCTCCGTGCGCTGAAGTGGGCGAGGCTTTTCGGGGGCGGCGGCGCACTCATGGTGATCGATGGTCAAGAGGATAATCTCGAGGAGCCGCTGGATCCTGACACGATCGGCGTCGGCGATTACAAAGGCCTGATCCCGTTCGATCGCTGGACAGGCATTCAGCCGCACGGCGATATCTGCACGGACATCAATCGGCCGACCGACTTCAACAAGCCGGAGATGTACCGGGTCACTGCGCCGGATGCCGAGAGTTTTCTAGTGCACTCGTCGCGAATACTGCGCTTCAGCGGGCCAGAGGTGCCGACGCCGGAGTATGAGGCGCAGACTTACTGGGGCATATCGGTGATCGAGCCGGCCTATGAAGAGATTCGCAAGCGCGACAACATGAGTTGGAACATACTATCGCTCACGTTCCGCGCCTGCATTCTTGGTATGAAGTTTCCGGAACTGGCAAAGGTTCTTTCTGGCGTCGGCATGAACCAGCAAGCCGCGATACAGTTTCAGCAGCGCATGACAACCCTGAACCACTTGCTGTCAAACCAGAGCCTGGTGCCGCTTCCGGCCGATGGCGGGATCGAGGCCGTGAACTATACCTTCACCGGCCTCAGCGATGTTTATCAGCAGTTTCAGTTGGACATCTCAGGTGCGACACAAATCCCGGTCACGCGTCTTTGGGGGCGCACGATCAGCGGACTTGGGCAATCGAACGATGCCGATGAGCGAATCTACGAGGAGAAGATCGCCACCGACCAGGACGTTGAACTGCGGCCACAGCTCGAGAAACTGTACCCGGTGCTTTGCATGTCGGAGCTCGGTGAGATCCCCGACGATCTGGACCTCAACTTCCCATCCGTCCGCGTATTGGATGAAAAGGAAAAGTCGGAGCTTGCCAAGGCCACTCTTGATACGGTGGCGGTCGCCATCAACCTCGGCATCATGTCGCCGCGGGCTGGCGCCGAAGAGGTGAAGCAGGCCTCCGACGCAACTGGCTTCGGAACGAATCTTACCGATGAGCGGATCGCGGCTCTGTCCGATGACGTCATGAGCATGGGCGAGCAGGGCGGCGGCGAGGGTGGTCTTGAATCGCTTACAGGCGAGGGTGGAGAAGAAGAGGGACAAGGGAGCAAGGGCGAGAGCGGCAAAGAGCCGGGCGGCGATCCTGAAGGGGAGCAGGACGACAAGCGCCTTGCGACGATGCAGAAGCTGTTCGGGCCGCAGCGCGCCGAGAAGCGAGCGCTATCTGCGGTGGCTAGGGCGACCGATGATTCAAAAGCTTCAAAGAAGGCCTGGGAGCGTCGGCGGAAGGGCATGGGACCGCGTGAGGAGCCCGGTGGTGGCGAAGGGTCCAGCGATCCCGATAAAGAAAGCACTGGCGGTTCGGGGGGCGAGGAATCGACAAAGACCGCGCACCTTCAGTCCTACTCCAGTCGCGAGGACTGGCCGGAGCATGCCAAGTCGCTGAAGATCCCGCCAGCGTGGAAGGATGTTCGAATCTCGCCGATGCCAAAGGCCGACCTGTTGGCAACCGGTCTCGATTCGAAAGGTCGCAAGCAATATGTCTACTCGCCTACGTTCAAGAACAGCCAGGCGGACCTGAAGTTCCAGCGCGTCCAGGCACTGCAAAAGAACATGAGCCTGATCGACAAGCAGCTGGACGGCTTCCGCAAGAGTAAGGACGCCAAGGTACGGGATCATGCCGACTGCATGTACCTGGTGCGCAAGACTGGGATCCGGCCCGGCAGCGATTCGGACACGGGAGGCGCGGTAAAGGCCTATGGTGCGTCGACCTTGCAGGGGCATCATGTATGGCAGCTTGGCAACAGCGTGCGACTGCGCTTCGTTGGGAAGAAGGGCGTGACTATATCGTTGCCGGTCGAGGACGCACAGCTTGGATCGATGCTGAAAGAGCTGCGTGCCAAGGCCGGTGAGAAAGGCAATCTCTTTCCGTCCGTGAGCGATGCGAGCCTGCGCGACTTCACGAAGGACAACCTCGATCACGGCGGCTTCAAGACAAAGGACTTTCGCACCGCGCTGGCGGCCGAGACCGCGAACGGCCTTGTCGAGAAAGTGAAAGCCCCGACCAATCCGAAGGAGTACAAGAAAGCGGTAATGGAGGTTGCGAAGGCTGTTTCCGAGAAACTCGGCAACACACCAATCGTCGCGTTGCAGTCCTATATTCCTCCGCAGATCTTCTCGGGATGGAAATCTGCGAGCGAGGGCAGCGCCGAGCCGGCGAGGGCCGGAGATACCAAACTCAATTTCTTCAAAGAGGCCTTCGATAAGGCATTTGGTGTGGAATTGCCCGAAGTGCACTATGGATCGGCGCAGCGGACCGATGACGACTGGCGCCAATACGAAGGCGACTTCGACGACGTCGATGATGATGCAGAGCTCGAGCGCACGCCGCGGTCGGTGATCGACATGCTTGGCTTCGATCCGCTTGAAATGGACGAGCCAGGGCGCGCCGCCGACGCCGATGACCCGGGCGTGATGGAGTTCAACATTCATGGTCTTACGTGTGTGGTCGAGACACCCAAGGGCCATATTCGATCGGGCAAAGGATGGTCGGTCCGGATGCCGGCACACTATGGATATATCGAAGGGTTCACCGGAGCCGATGGTGATTCGCTCGATTGTTACATCGGGCCGGACCCTGAGAGCGATTGGGTTTATATCGTTGACCAGCGCCATCTGCATACTTCTAAGGGATTCGATGAGCACAAGGTGTTCCTGGGATTCGATACGCTTGGCGAGGTGAAACGAGCCTATCCTAAAGCTCATCACCGTGCCGATGAAGTGATGATGGACATCTCGCCGATGCAAATCGATGACTTCAAGTACTGGCTCGCGACGGCAAACCTCAACAGACCAGCCGGAGCGGTGAAAGCGTGATCCCACAGACGCAAAGCCGCACCGGGAAAAATGGCCGCTGTTTTCAGGCATGTCTGGCATCGATCCTCGAAATAAAAGAAGCCGATGTCCCTGAATTCGCTACCGACGATTTGTTTCTAAGTCAAACTCAGGATTTTTTAAAGCAATTCAACCTCTATTACATTCAGGTTGACATCGATTCGCCTGGGTTGAAACAGGCATTCAAGAATGGGCCCGTGTATCACACGATCGAGGGCAAGAGCCCACGCGGGCACTTGCATGCGGTAGTCGGATTGAACGGACAGATGGCCTGGGATCCGCACCCGCAGGATGGAACCGGACGCGGCCTGGTGCGCGTCGATTGCTTCGGAATCCTATGCGCGCGGTGACCGAAACGATCGAAGTAATGGGAACGATCGAGGATACCAACATCCTCGAATTCTGTGTCAGCATCGCCCACGGCATAGCGCATGACCTGAAGATCGAAATGGGAAATGTCGGAGGTTCCTATCTTCCCGTAAAAGACAATTCGCTGATCCTCATGCGCAATGAGGATGGTGAGCCGATATCGATGATCATTTGGCAGGAGTGGTGTGATGGTGCATTCATCGGCCTTGCATGGACCGACCTCCGCCACCGGCGCCGCGGTCTATATGGGAAATTGATCGAGCGGCTTGAACAGGAATGTCGGGCACGCGGCCTGAAGCACATTTCGGCAGCTGTGCATGGACACAACGAAGTATCAATGAAGGCGCACATGGAGCTGCTAGGTGCACCGTGGATCGTGAACTTCCGGAAAGGACTTGAGTAGATGCCAGCCACGCCGCAATCTGCATTCGCCCCAGACGCCTGTATCGGGATGGGCGCCGGTTCCACATCATCCAGAGTCGCATTGCCTGGAACGCTCGGCGGCGATACCGTCGTGCGCGTGGTGAATATTGGTCCGGACCCGGCCGCCGTCCAGTTGGGCGATGTCACTGTGGTTGCGGTAAATAACACGAGCCTCATGGTGAATGCCGGCGACACGCAATACCTGGTGCTTGGGGCCGCTACTTACATTGCGGCCATTTCAATCGGCAAGAAGGCAATCCTGAATATTTGCACAGGGAACTAATTGCGATGCCAATAGGAGCGTACTTCAAAGGCGAGGGCAACAAGGTGATGCGAGCAATGCGCAAAACCTACTCCGACCCCAAAAAGGCGAAATCCGTATTTTATGCGACCGCGAATGCGAGAGGCATGACCGCCGATGCGGATCCCGGTGAAACGCGGACCTATACAATCACGGCGCCAGCCGAGGTGCTCGAGCGCTTCGAAAGGTTCCTCGCTTTGGTGCAGTGGTGTGCTGGAGTGGGGCATTCGACAACCTGCGGATTCTCGATCGATGGCGATGGTGCGGATCGATTTGAAGTAGAAGAGAATCTCCCCGAATTCGAAGAAGACGATGTGATCACGCGCGGCAGTCCGAGCGGTGAAGGGAGCTATGAGATGGTGAGGGCGAACGACTGCATGGACCACCGCGCACGGATGCACTCTGCGCTCGATCGGGTGATGGACCGCAAACGGCGAATGAAGGACGACTTCGAAGGCGAAGGCGGTTTCGAGCATTCTGAGCATCGCTCGCGTCCGCTACAGCCATACGATGACGTGCGTAGCAAGGACGCGCCAGCCGAGATGTACGACCCAGCGCAATCAAAGACCGGACGTGCCGCGATCCGCGCTCGCCTGCATGCCACGCTCGATCGCTGTATCGATGCGGTGCGTGGGCGCAAGGCTGGCGACGCGAAAAGCGAATGCGCACGATGCGGAAAGGAAACCTCGCGGATGATATCGACCCCTCAGGGCCGAGTCTGCGAAACGTGCGCAGTCAAGATGGGCGTGAAACGTGATCCACGGGAAAGAGATACTCGGTAAATGAAAACAGGAATCGGGTACTTCGGAAGCCGGCTCAGCGACAACATCACGCAGATGCCTAACGGATCTATTGTCTGCCACGATGTAACAATAGCTAGAACTGGATTTCAGGATTACAAAGTATCGGAGCTTCCCGAGGAGCGAGCCAACGATCTCGGCATAGACACTTCAAATCCTAATGCGATGGTGCGTCTATATCGGTCGCCGGAGGAGGTATTTCATCCGGACACAATCCATAGCTTCGAAGCCGCCACTGTCACCGACAATCACCCGCCAAACATGGAATTCGTGACGCCAGAAAACTTCAATGATCTGGCGCGTGGCCATGTGCAAAACGTTCGCAAAGGTAAAGACGTTTTGGATGATGGCGAGTGGCCGCTCATCGGAGATCTGGTTGTTACCGCGGAGCCCCTGATATCCGAGATTCTCAAGAATCGCAAACGCGAAGTATCGTGCGGCTACGACTACAGCATTGATCGCGATGGCGATGTCGTTCTCCAAGTCTCCATGGTCGGCAATCATGTGGCCGTGGTTACAAAGGGTAGGGCGGGCCCCGAAGCACGCATTATGGATGCCGCTCCAGAAGTGGCCACGGTTGAGGAACAGGCTGCGGTTGAGCCTGAGCCACAAACCCCAGCCAGTAACTCAACCTCAACGTCAACAAAGAACGATCCACCACAGGAGAAAAAGCTGATGAAACTCACGCTTAAGAGTATCTTTGGCCACGGGCTGCAGCATGCGGCCAAAGATGAGAGTGTGGATCCTGAATCGTTGGCCGATGCCGCTCTGGAGCTGAGCAAAGTCACCAGAACCGGAACCGCGCGAGCCAACGATGAGGGAGCGCAGATGGACATTCCACCCGAGCCGAAAATTGTGCAGGCCGCTGATCGAAAGAGCGATGACCGTCGCGCTGACGATAGCCACCGCAGCGACGACAGGAAAGCGGACGATAGTCGCCGTTCCGATGACCGCCGCGCAGATGATCGTAAGGCTGGCGATGGTGAACCTGACGAAGAGCGTGAAAGGCTGCATTCGGCACTTGACAAGATGATGGACGCCAAGTCTCGCCGGTCCGAAGATGCCGATATCGCCGAGCTCCGCAAATTGATGGACAACTACCTTCAGGAAGAACAGCACGAGCCGATGCACGAAGGTGAGGGAGGCGGAGAAAGCGGCGATGCCGACAATCCTGACCTGATTCCCGAAGAGGGCGCAGAGGGCGACGACGCCGATCCTGACGATGAGGATGAGTACGACGAAGAGGATGAGCCTGAAGTCGTCCACGCTGGCGATCGCAAGCGCGCCGATGACGTCGAGGGCTATTCGGAAGGTGGAAACTTCCATCCGATTCGCGGCTCTGAAGGCTATAAGCGAACCAAGGGTGGTGATCCACGCAAGAAGCGCGCGCGGGATACGGCAGAGTTCGCGAGGGCAGCCGACGCCGCGGCCCGAGAAGCATTGCGCGCCATCAAGCCGCTGATCGCGCGTAGCGGTGATTCGGCGCTCATCAAGGCGTTCAACGCGCAGATGCGCCGCGTGAGTGGGAATTCATTCTCAACAAGCGGCAATGGATATGCGCGCTTCGCGGGTGCGAGCCGTGCGAGGGCAGCCGATGCCGGTGGTGGAGCGACTGGCGGCGACGACATCACGAAGCTCCAGGAGTTTTACAACAATCGCCACGGTAAAAAGATCACAGCGGAGGTGAAGTAAAGCCATGGGGACTTCCTTTGGACAGGTAATTCCGGTTACCGGGCCGAATATCGGCTTTGACGGTTCCGTTTCGAGGCTGGACGAGCGCGTTATTACCGCCCGGCAAGTGCTGCCCACCGGATTGAGCAACGTGGCTTTTGCTGCACCTTGCGTGATCATCCCAAACAGTTCTGGTGGCGGCGACACGATGGACTCCATTGCGGATTTCATCGCAACATCCTTCGCAAATGCTGGCTTGGTGGCCGCTCAGTTCGGCGGCTTCGCGGTCCGCGAAGTGAAGACACAGGTGACCTACCCAGCTGGCGTAACTCCTGGCATCCAGCAGGTCGGCTACTATGTGCCCGGTGAGATGGGTGAAATCCTCGAGCGTGGCAGCATGACGGTGCCATTGGCAGCCGGCGTGCCGCTATCGCAAGGGCAGGTTTATACTCGCCTCGCGCTGAACTCGGCCGTTCCAGGCGGCACGGTCGGAGACATCGAAGCGGCTCCGCCTTCTTCGGACACCATATCCACCACCGGAACCGCCAGCTCCGGATCGACCGCGCTCACTGTGGCTTCCGGAACTGGCCTCAAGGCCGGTCAGTCGGTCTCCGGCGCCGGAATCGCTCCAGGCACATCGATCGCCGCGGTTACAGGCACGGCGGTCACACTTTCTCTTGCCACCACTGCCGCGCTGTCAGCAACTCCGGTAGTCTTCTCCAACGTAGTGGCGCTTCCAAATTGCGTGTTCCGCACCGGCTTTGTCGATGCGAATAACAAGGTGGAAATTACGCTCAAGATCCGCAACGCAGCCTAACCCACGACCCGAATTCGAAACCCGAATTCAATTAGGGAGACAAGAAGACCATGAATACATTCGCTTCTCGTCAGCGCGATCGGGAATTGATTAGACGCGCTCGTGGCTTCGATGGAACTCCAAGAGGGCGTGGCAGGGCGTTCGACGCGGCCGGCGCATCTGGATTTGCGTTCCTTCAAAGCCAATTGGAACTCATCGATACTGACGTTGTCCGGCCTCTCCAGGCAACGACTCATGCTCGGGATATTTCCGTGGATGTAGGCGGAGGGTTCCCGCAGTATCTCGCAGCTTTCGCAACCAACTACGGTACCACTGGAACCCAGTTCTTTGGGTTGCAGGGAACCAACAACACGGATATCCCCGAGGCGCAGGCTGATATCCAGAAGTCGCTCTGGAAGACCTACCCGTGGGCGATGGCCATGACCATCACCTACATCGACCTCGAGCGACTGGCGACGGCAAAGCGTAGCGGCATGCCTCCTCCTATCTCCCTTCAGGAGATGTATGAGGAGTCTGTCGACATCAACTGGGTGAAGGCTCTCGATTATGTCACCTATAAGGGATTCCTCGGCGACCCGGGACTCATCAACAACCCGAACGTCGTTGAATTCGTGGTGCCAGCTGGCGCTGGCGGATCGACCACATGGGTGAAGAAATCGCCGACCGAGATCCTGTTTGACGTCAACAATGCGCTCAACCAGGTCGTACAGAACTCCGGATATGACATCACCGAGGCGATGCCGGATTCTCTCCTGCTTCCGTATAGCCAGTTCGCCACTCTCAGCGAACCGATGGCGATCGGTGGATCGGCCGTGGCGCTCTCGACAATCGCGTACATCGAGCGTGAGTGTGTGGCGGCCAAGAACGGCATCAACTTCAAAATCAACTCCCTTCCCAACCCGTGGATTTCTGGAACGGGCGCGGGCGGTCTTGATCGCGCGGTCTTCTACAAGAATTCGAAGAAGTCGCTCTACCTCAAGATTCCGCAGCCGAAGAAGACATCCATCACAGTCCCGACGATGCAGGCTGGCGGCGCCTACCAGACCGGCTTCGTTGGTTGCATCTCACAGGTGATCTTCAAGCGCAACCAAACGATGATATACGCGGATGGTATTTGAAAATTCTTTTGCATTCAACAACTTACGCGATATGATCTAAGGTGTGAAAATCGTATCTCGTAAACAGGCTGTAGAGGCAGGGCTGAAGCGGTATTTCACTGGCAAGCCCTGCCCATATGGCCATATTTCAGAACGTCAGGTTTCAAATAATAGCTGTAATGAATGCCTCCGGATCGCAGCTGGAAAGTACAAAAAGAGAAAACCAGAGGTCGCGAGGAGGCACTGCAAAACTTATTACGATTCACTGAGCGCAGAAGAAAAGATACAAATTCTAGCGCGGCAACGCAGAAATTATGCCAAGAATCCGCTGCCGAACAAACGATCCATTCGTAAGTGGTACGACAAGAATCGCAGTAAAGTGGCAGCAATGTCGTCCCAGCAATATCAGCGCAATAAAGGTGTATGGGCCGAACGCAGCCGACAGTGGTACCGGGATCACCCGGAAGTTATGAACGCTAAGAATGCCAGGCGTCGAAGTGCGAAGCTCAATGCGACTCCGCCGTGGCTTTCGAAAGAGCTCGAACAAAAGATTGCCGGGTTTTATCGCGAGGCCCGGAGCAGGACGCAAGCAACCGGCATTGAACATCATGTCGACCACATCGTCCCGCTGAAGAGCGATGTGGTGTGCGGCCTGCATGTTCCCTGGAACCTACAGATATTGACGGGGTCGGAGAACAGCCGGAAGTGCAATAAGCTGACAATCTAACCCGCCCCGTTGAAGGGAGAAAGGATCGTTCTTCAAATGAAGATGATCTATGTAACGCGCTCGAAGATTTTCATGGCATCCGAAGTCGTCGAGGAACACGAGCTTGCAACTGGCGAGAAGGTATCGGTAGAGAAGGAGCTTCGTTTCTACGCCGCGGCCGAAAATCCCCCCAGAGTCATTGAGGTGCCTGACTGGATCACCAACACGCTAACTTACAAGGTTGGCATCCGTGATAAAAGCATCGTCGACATGACGCCGGCAATACCTGTTGCGGCAGCATCTCTGGCCGCTGGCGATGACGACAAAGGCAAAAAGCCTCAGGGACCGAAGCCGCCAGAGGGTCTAACACAAGGCCAGGGTAACAAGGCTCCGGATGGTGGCAAGCCTGCGGATCCAGGACAGGGAAAGCCGCCTGCCGATCAGGGCACAAAGTAGAAAAAGGGAACGAATCGAGGAATAATTGCGATGGGAACTATGCGATGGCCCGACTTCAACCAATTCGTCAATGAGTGTTGGGGATGGAGTTGGGAAGTGGGCGGGACGCCAGGGTTCCCAGTCGCAATAAACTTCGTATTCGGACAGAATCCGCCTTACTACCTCGATGACTTTCTGAGCATATATCCGAACTTTTTCGGAGCTCCTACGCTGGTTCCAGGAGCCGGGACCACGAACGGATCGCAGACGGTCACCGTGCCGAGCACATCAGGCCTATCCATCAATCAGTTTTTGCAGGCTGCTGGGCTGCCGAAGGGCACAGTGATCACGGCAATCGGCAATAACCAGATAACCGTTTCAAATCAGGCCACAGCCACGCAGTCGAACATTCCGCTGACGGTCTACGAGACGCCGCCGATACCAACGACAGTGATCCAGATCTACATCAACCTCGCGGTTGCTTCGCTGGTGCAGGCACGATGGCAGGATGCCTGGTTTATCGCGATCTCATGGTTTGTGGCGCACTATTGCACGCTGTTCGCGAAGTCAGCCTCAAAAGTAACGACGATCCTTCAGGCCGCGCTGCATGGTGAGGTACCGGTTCCGACAGGAGGCCTGCCGGCAACAGTCTTCATGCTGAGTATGATTCCACCTGGAGGAATCATTGACCTGTTTTGGAATGGCGCATTCCAGACGCCCGGTGTCGGCGCAGACTATGTGCTAAACGGCGCCACCATAACGATGGCGACCACTGTTCAAACAGGCGACAAGTTACGCGCTACCTGGACAACGCAGATCGCAGTGCAGAGCACTGGATATCCGAATGCCGCGCAGCTCGCCGCACAGGGCATCGCCAATGGTATTCAGGTTTCGAAGAGCGTCGGTGATGTCAGTGAGAGCTTCACGCCTCTTGTCGCATTAGAGGACTGGGGCCAGTTCAATTTGACTATCTATGGCCAGCAGTTGGCGGACATGGCGCGAGTGATCGGATCGGGGCCCGCGCTCATATGGTGATTCCGGAACGTTTCGATGTCGATCTCGGAGATGGTCACTGGATTCGATGGACTGAGTTCCAGGGTCAGCGATGCGGCGGCATCATTCACCACACGAGATCAACGAGTGAAACGGGATTATGCGCCGGAAGTTTCTGGACGGATAATCGCTATAACGAAGCCTGTGGAACTATGCACCATGTGTGGCAGTTGAGCGGAACACCAGAAGCGCCGACGCTGGTGCCGTCGTTCCTTTGTCACTGCGCAGACCATGGGTTTGTTCAGAACGGAAAATGGGTGAGAGTTTGAAAGGAAACCACGATGGATCCAAGGTTGAAAGAGCACCTCGAAGACATCTTCGAATTGTTGGGCGAGGTGATTGGATGTCTTCAGGAACTGCACACTCAGGGAACGCAAGGCGCAGCAATTCAAGATAAGCTGAACAACCTGAAGACCCACTATCAACAGGCAGCGCGACTGGATTGAATCATGATGGGACCCAAGATCACGGTTGCGCGCAAAAGCAATCAAAAGTCCTTCTATAAAGCCGTCGTGAACATGCAGAAGATGGCGGCCTATGTTGGCGTGCCGGCCGATAAGAGTTCCCGGCAGTCTTCGCTGCTGGCAATCGCCGGAGCCACCGCGGGAAGCTCCGCAAAAGCTAAGTCGAAGCGGGAACGGGCGATCAGTCAGTCAAAAAGAGGCGTCAACAATGCTGAATTGCTGTTCCTCCATTCGAAGGGATCGCCGATCAGAAGATTGCCAGCGCGTCCGATTGTGGAACCCGCTGTGATGGCCGATGGAAATCGTCAGGCGATCGCTCACGAGCTTGCCGAGACTGGAAAGCTAGCATTGGCCGGAGACCAGGCGGGAGCGGAAAGGCGGCTGCAACGTGCAGCCCTGGCCGGGCAGAATGCTGCCAGGCGCTGGTTCGTTGACCCTCGGAACGGATGGCCAGCTAACAAGCCGGAGACCATCAAAAGGAAAGGATCGGACCGCCCGCTAATCGATATGGGAATCTTGAGATCTGCGATTGTGGGTATCGTGAGCAAGGATTAAACTTGGTTTCAGCGGCTCACTGGGATGCTGATACATCCCAGCGAGCCTGAACATCCGATCTGGATTGGAGATCGAGGATGCCTGAGCGAATTCTATCCGACAAGAGAACGCGTGCCGAAAAGTACCATGACTGGTACGTGCTTAATCGCGAGAAGAATCTCGAATATCAGCGCGCGTGGAGAAAAGAGAACAAAGCGCGCAAGTCAGAAAGTGACAAGGAATATCGCCGTAGGAACGCCGCGACGATTGCTGCACAAGCGAAAGATCGAGCAAAGAGAAACAGGGAATCGATTACTCGCCGCCAGAGTGCCTGGAACCAAGCCAACCGCGAGAGGCTATCTGAAAACGCCAAGCATCGCTACGAACGAGACCATCAGGCCCGGCTCGATAAGCAACGTCGATGGAGAAATGAGAATAGAGAGCAGCACAAGCTCAATGCGCGGATCAGGCGTGCACGTAAAGCTGGGTCGGATGAGCACCATACCGTTGCCGAGGTCGAGGCGTTGTGGGAGCGACAGAAGCATAAGTGCGCGGTTCCTGGATGTATCTACAAAATAGCTTCAAAGGGAAAGAACAAGTACCACATCGACCATGTAACGCCCTTATCCAAGGGCGGGTCAGACGGAATCTGGAACTTGCAGTTACTTTGTCGGCGTCACAACCTTGAAAAGTATGATCGTGATGAGACAGAGTGGGCACGAAGAATAGGGATGCTATTCGTGATGTGACTTGTGTTCGCAACGCGATCGTTGGCATCTCGAAAGGACTGAAATGACCACCAAATTGCGGAGCGTTGCGATCGTCGGTGATTCTTCTTTTGATGGTGTGACGATAGGCGGGACAACGCCGCCAGCGACGGGCAACATTTCGAATTTGCAGTGCGCTGAATTCACAGCCACCAGTAGCATGAATGGCCCGTCCGTGTCGCAAGGAGACAGTAGCACGGCCATCGTCAATACTTTCTGGGCCAAGTTCGGGCTCGCCTTTTCCTTTGGAGCGAACGGATATTTCCAGCTTCCGCAATGGCTTGGCGGATTCATGATCCAATGGGGAACTGCTTCTGGGCTTGGGAATAACACACCAACCACCGTAAACTTTTCGCCCGCTTTCCCGACCCAGTGTTTTGGTGTCGTCGCGAATGACAACAGCTCTTTTGCGACCTCCGGTAACCCTCGCACCATGGGAACGACGGTTGTGAGCAGAAGTCAATGCACGATCCTGGCGAACGGAGCGGGAGCGTCCGCATTCTTTATCGCGCTGGGGAATTAGAATGATCGACGTATCTGAAGTCGTAGCGGACGTAGACTTACAGGCGCCGCAGCCATTCACTATTCTTCGATCGATCCAGGCTGAATTTGTGGCTGGAGGTTTCACGGATCAGAAGATAGAGATTCCAGATGTGGGGCCAGTGCAGCCGGCGACGGATCTCGACGCGCAAATGGTTCCTGAAGCCGACCGCCTGTCGCAACTGTTTGCATTCTGGGCTACGCAACCGATATTCACGACACGTGGCAAAGCACCGGTGCTGACGACGCATGGAGAGGTTCCGGAAGGAACGCTACCCGGTAGTGTGTTTGTCCTTTCGTCGCTTCCTCCGAATGGAAATATCAATTTGTTTTACGACGGTCTTCTACAAGAGCCAGGAGTTGATTACACGATCAGCGGTCAGACGGTAACTTTGATGTTTACGGCCAAAGATCCCTTATATGTGACGTGGCCGGCGATTCAGCAAGTTGGAATCAATGCAGCTGACATCATTGTGTACCCACCGAAGGGCGAACAGTATCGCGTGCTGGCAGTAAAGCACTATCCGGGAAGTGGATACTTCAAAGCTATCGGCACGCGGATGAATGCGACATGACAACGACAGCTAAATACCCGAGTGGGCAGCAACTGATAAGTTCGGCGCTGACGCAAAATGCAATCGATAAATTGATGCAGTCGTTGACGTGCGGAATGCTGGGAATTGTTCCAGATAATCCATTCATGGTGCGACTAGATTGGCCTGAAGAGGGGCAGCCATTTCAGGACATCGAGGCCGACATCTGTTATTTGAAGTGCACGACTCATCACAATCCATATTCGCAGGTACGCGATAGACAGTTGACGCAGAGCACATCCGGATCTCCTCCTGTCAAGATCCTCACTGAGAACTGGTTGTACACCAGAGCCTGGGAGATCGCTTGGACGTTTTATGGGCCGAACTGCATCGATCGCGCGCGGATGGTAAATACTGCTGTTTTATTCGTCGACTACTTTAGCGATCAACTGGCGCTGCAGAATCTGTTTCCAGTACCCGACGCTCCGGAGCCGACCAGGATGAAAGAGGAGCGCAATGCCCAGTGGTGGGACCGTGCCGACTTCCACGTTGAGATGTATGAACAGATTGCCGAAACCATCAACGATGGCATCGTTACCAGCGTCGAGGTGAAGGTGTACGACAAGGACGGCGAACAAGCCGACGTAACCATTTCAAGCTAGGAGCAAACGAATCTATGAGCACTACGCCTCCTCTATCGCTTCAAGACATTGTCGATCTCACTGTTCAAGTGGCTCCCAGCGCGGCCTCGGCTAATTCGTTCAATCAGGGGCTCATTGTCGGGTCGAGCACGCACATCCCTTCCTATGGAGCCAACGCGCGGCTGCGCAAGTATGCCAGCACGACGGCGATGCAGAGCGATGGGTTTCTGAATACCGATCCGGAATTAATTTCCGCGCAACTATATTTCTCGCCGACGCCGGCTGCTGCCTTTGTATGGATCGGTCGTCAGGACCTGACCGCCATCCAATCGCTGATCCCGCATTCAGGAGCTGGTGGCACTGGATATGTCGTCGGCGACATCGTGAATATTGTCCAGGGTGGCGCCTCGCACGGACAGGCGACGGTGACGGCCGTTACAGGAGGAGCTGTCACAGCACTGGTGGCCAATATCATTGGCGGTCAAGGAACCGGCTATTCGGTTGCGGCCAGCCTGAGCACTACTGGCGGCACGGGAACCGGGCTGCAAGTTGACATCACTGCGATCGGTGAGAGCCTGCTGCAAGCCACGGAAGCATGCCGGATTGCGAGCAATGCATTTTACGGTGTCATGGTGTGCAACCCGGTCGATGCCGATAATCTCGCGCTCGCTGAATGGGCCGATCCACTTTGGATGAGTACCCGCTACTACGGGTGGTCGAACGATGCCGCGATCCCGGCAGGCACGGCGAACAATCTATTCCTCCAAATCCAGACCCTCGCGCTGCGCGTGCTGATGACTTACGCGACGAATCAGGGAGGTTTGTTCCCAAACAACGTCTATGCTGCCGCCGCGGTCATGGGTGTAGAGATGGGACTCCAGACCGGTCTGGCAAACAGCTTCTTCACCAGCGCGCACAAGGTGTTGCCGGGAGTCGCGCCGGAGCAGTTGACCGAGACGCAATTCACGAACATCAAGTCTGCCGGTGGGAATGTGTACTGCAATTTCGCGCCGTTCAAACTTTACGAACCGGGCATCATGTCAAATGGAGCTCCGTCCTATCTCTGGCTCTATCTGGCAATCCTCGTCAACAACATGCAGATCAACGAGATGAATGTGTTGCAAAGCACGCCGGCTGTTCCGCAAACCAATGCCGGTGAGCATCTTCTCATTCAGGCTGCGCAGCAGGCCTGTGCGCTGTTGGCGACGATTGGGTTCTTGTCGGGAGGTACCTGGGAGGGTCTGTCCTTCAATATTCCTGGAGTGCAGGTCACGAACGGGCAAGCCATTCCGCTTGGATATCTGGTTCTTGCGCAGCCTTATTCGCAGCAACTGGATTCCGATCGCGCGGCCGGAAGAGCGATGCCACTCTACGTTTTCATCATCACCTCAGGGGCGACCTTGAGCCTGGTGATTGGTGTCTACACCCAGCTGTAACTTTTGAGAGGACACAATGGGAATCAGCACAACCTATTCGTTCAAAGACCTGGTCGGCGTTCTCGTAAACACCGTTGCCGGAACGACAATTCCGCTCACTGGCGGAAACATCGGCAATGGTTCGATCACGATAACGATGGCGACTGAACGCACCTCTCATGACGTGGGTTCAGATGGAACGGTGATGCCGTCCTACATCGCCGGGCGCAACGGAGCAGTGTCAATAGAGATACAGCAAACATCGTTGCTGCATCACGAGATGCTGGCGCTCTATAATCTGCTCGAGACTGCGGCCAATGCCGATGACATTTCTGGATGGGCTGCGACCATCATCTCTTTCCGCACCCTCCTCGATGGGTCAACCCACATTCTCGCTGGGGTCAGTTTCACGAAGGTTCCTGATAAGCCCTACCAGGCGCAGGGCCAACGCGTAACGTGGTCCCTCATGGCCGCCGACGTCGACAACAGCTAAACCCGAGGATTCAATGATCGAACAATCGAAAGTCGTGCCGCTAAATGGCCACAATTTCCAGATCAACAGGCTGCCCGCTGACGTGGGCAGCTTTATTCTTATGCGTTTGATGGGCGAGGCCGCGAAGGCCGCGCAGAACGCGCCTCAGATATCGGAGGAGCCGAAGGAACCGAAAAAGGAGATTACGCCAGAAGACCGTATCCGGGCTTTGTGCTTCGTCGTCTTTTCCGGAACGATGACTTTCGATCTCTTCCAGTTCATTCAGCGGCACTGCATGATGGTGACCCGGAAGATGGAGAATGAGTTGCCAATGCCGTTCATGAGCGATGATGGGCGGTGGGCAGATAGGCAGATCGCCGCAAATCATTCGTTGATCGTAAAGTTGATGATCGAGGTGTGTGTATTCAACTTCGCGAGTTTTTTTTCCGAGACCGGAACTGGGGAACCGATTCCTTAGGATTCGATCCAGTTCCGTTTCCTACGATTGATCCTTTCCTGTGGCGGCCGGTCGGCGCCGGCCTGTGGAGACAACATGAAATGCACGATGGAACCTACACCGTTGCCGATCTGATCGACGCTCACGAGTTCCTAGATGTACGCGAAGAAAACCAGAAACGCAAAGCCGAGTGGGAAGAGGCAATGAGGAAACGTTAGTGGCGCTTCGCGTTAGCTGGCATATCTAAGGCTTGAGCAATGGTGTAGCCTGCAGCAAGGCGAGCATGAATTGTTTGCGGTTTGATTCCAATCTCTTTAGACCAGTCTTTTATGGTCATCGTTTTACCGTTGTGAGTGATCTGAAAGGCGTTGCGGTTCTGAACCGAACGCGGTCGGCGATTCTCGGCTTGCTCTTTGGCGTTGGCCCAGCGGCAGTTGCCGGGCTCGTAGTTGCCATCCTTGTTAGGATAGCGATCAATGCTCTTGCCTGGAGGGCACTCTCCCATGTCAGCGAGGAAGTTTTCAAAGCTGTCTATCCATCGTTGACAGACTATGATTCCCCGGCCTCCATAGTCTTTGTAATATTGCGCGTTCGGGTTGCTACATCGGGCCCTCATGCCGTTCCATATATGGTGCGTCCGAGTGCCGCCATTCGCAGCGTGACCATGTGTTGTATTTGCGCGAATTCGATCCGCAATTGTTTCTCGCATTCGGCAACCGCAACTTACAACACGCCCACTTCTGAGAACATCGGGTGAGACAATCTTCGTGTTGCCACAGTCGCACTGACAGAGCCAGCGAAGAATGAGATTTGTTCGGTCTTGAGACAGAACCGTAAGACGACCGAATCGACGGCCAGAAAGATCGATTAACCGCATGAGAGGACGATAGCACAACCCAGACCGATATGCCATTCATCGATGAGTATTTGGTTCGTTTAGGATTCGGCGTGGACAACGCCTCTTACCACCGCTTTGCCGCGATTCTTCGCGATGCCGAACGGATGGTTGAGCAGCGCTCTGGATCGATGGCCGGATCATTTCTGGGAGTGCAAACGGCAATCGTTGGAGGCTTCGCCTCAATCGGAGCTGCTGCCTTGGGAATGGTCGACAAGGTGGCCATGGCCGATCAAGATTTTCGGCTGTTTGCTCTTCACATGTATATGGGAAAGGACGCTGCGCGCTCGCTGAAGATAGCGATGGACGCATTAGGGCAGCCGCTCGAGAACCTCACATGGGATGCGGAGCTGCGCGACCGTACGAGGCGGTTGATCGAGGACCAGCGCCGGATGGCTCCTGGCGGCGACTTCGATTTGCAGATGCGCAAGGTGAGGGACATCCGTTTCGAATTCACGCGCATGGAAGTTGAATTGCAATATCTAGCCATGCACACAGTGTTGGACTTCCTGCATGCGCTTGGTACGGGACCGGACGAACTGCTTGAGAAGCTGCGAAAGTTCAACGACTGGGTGATAAGCGACATGCCGGCGATAGCGCACCGGATCGTCACCGAGTTCATGCCGATTTGGAAAGACATCAAGGACATCGCCTATGCGACTGGCGATGCGCTAAGGCAGTTCGCCATCCTATTTACGAATGTAGTTGGCTTGCTCAGTGGCGACGAATCGATCGAGGGGACGAGCCTAAGCCTGGACAAGATGCTGACTGCTGTACATCACGTCGCACAAGGATTCGCGACCTGGGCGGAATCAATTGCAAATGTCGAGAAGCTCCTCGGCCATCTTTTGAATGCTCTCGACCTTGCGATGAGTGGCAAATTCAAAGAGGCCGGCGCTGAACTGTCTTCCGCCTGGCACGATGTAACAGCGCAGTCGATTGGGATGATCGCCGGTGGAATAGTTGGTGGGGTATTCGGCGGTCCCGGTGGAGCGTTAGTAGGGTCCGCGGGCGGAATGTCGATCGCGTCTAACCTTCAAAAAATCGGAGGGCCTAACAATGTCGCGCGCGGATTCGGCGCAATGGTCGCAGGCGTCGGTGGATCGGGCGGTCCTGGCGGCGATATGGTGGAACAGGTCGCCAGACTTGCCGGCATCAGCCCGCAGCTCCTGCGCGGCGTCATGATGGCGGAATCGAGTGGCAATCAGAATGTTCCTGATCAGTGGGCGAAGGGCGTGCCGCACATGGGACTGATGCAGCTGAGCCCCGATATCGCCGCCAAGTACATGGTGAATCCGCGCGATCCAATGAGCAATCTGATGGGCGGAGCGCTTTACCTTCGCGATCTGCAATCTCAATTTGGAAGTGATGCCGGCGCCGTTGGTGCTTACAACATGGGGCCTGGCGGGATGGAAAAGGTCCTTTCCGGAAAAGCTACGCTGCCAAATGAAACGCGCAACGAGATCGCGCGGGTGATGTCTTCGATGGGTAAATCCGGTCCGCTGCAAATTGGCAGCGTGACGATAAACATCGGCAAAACCAATGCCCAGCCAGAGGATATTCACTCTGCTGTGAAGGACGCCATCAAGGACGCCGCAGATTCCAAGGTACAGCGTAATCTATCCGAGTTTCAGAGCCTGAGCTACAGCTACTGAGGGAGCTATGGGAACGATCATCAATACGGTGCTTGGGCTGCCAGCAACTTTCGATGCTCTCGAGAACCTGCGCCTGGGACCGTATCGGCCGCCGCAATGGAACAAGCCGCCGATGGTCACGATCACCGTTCCCAATCAGCAGAGCAACACCCAATCGAGCAATGATGCTGATGGCGGATTCATTCTCCGGTCAAACAACATAGGGCAAACCACCTATGTGTTCGATACGGTTCTGTCGCTTGAACACGATCAGCGGCTCGAGAAGACGCAACATCCAATTCAGAACGGAGCCAACATATCGAGTCACGCGTACTTGATGCCGGCCCGTTTGGTGCTCTATGTGGGAATGTCCGATTGCATGGCTGCGTTCTCGAGTGGATCGAATCCCACTAAACCGCCTTACATCACGCCATTCTCCGGCAACCCGTCGAAGAGTGTGTCAGCATACCAGCAGATGATCGCTCTGCAGGCGTCTCGTCAGCCACTGACAATAGGAACGAGGCTGCGGACCTACCGGAACATGATTGTGACCAGCGTATCGCCGCGTGAGGACAGCCGGACGATCGCCGGGCTGAAAATGAGAGTCGAGTTCGAACAGATATTCACGGCTTCGATTTCTACTACCTCGGCCAGCGCGAGGCCACAAGATACCGGAGCCACCGGGCTTGGTGGCGTTAACACTCAGGCGCCAAATTCGGCGACCACCTCGCAATTCAACGTGTCGAATACCTTGCAGCCGCCTTCGCTTTTGGATACCCCGTCGACAGTGCAGGTACCCGGCGCCGGAACCTGGTCAAGCATCAATGTGAACAGCCTGCAAAAGATCCTGCCATGAGCAACCAGATAATCCCGTTGACCTCGGCTCCAAATCAATCGTTCTCGGTGCAATTGATTGTTGACGGGAATGCGCTGACGTTGAATCTGGATCTGAGTTTTTCGGAAATGGCTGGCTATTGGCAGATGGCGATATTCGACGCGATCACCAACCTTTTGATCGCCTCCGTACCTCTGGTCACGGGTTGGTATCCTGCAGCAAATATGCTCAGCCAGTATGGTTATTTGAAAATCGGAAGCGCCTACCTGCTGAACACAGCTAATGCGGAAACTGACTATCCTGGACCCGACAATTTGCCACAGTTTTCGTTGCTTTGGGGAGACACCGCACCGTGAGTTCGTCGACGATCAACCTGTGGGGGCAGGCGTGGGAATTAGAAATAAAATATGTTGCCTCCAACGGCGATGCGCAAATCTATACGATCACTCGAGATAAATGGGAGCCTGAATCTCTGCGCATGACATTCGACGTGTGGCAGAGGACGGTGAGGAGTCCCTACTGGTCGGCTGACATCACGATATTTAATCTCAATGACGATTCGATCCAAAATATCCTCTTCAACGCGACGTGGGCGACGCTGAAGGCCGGTTTCCAGACGGGCCCAAACTTCTACTCGATAATCTGGGATGGCCCTGTGTTCCAGGTCCTTTATGACCGTGACCGCGTGGTCGATCAGAGGGTGGTGCTACGCTGCATCGCGAATCCACTGTTGAACGCGGAGATCGTAAGTTTTGGAATGGGACCATATTCTAGTCAGTTGCAATTTGTAAATCGCATGGCCAAACAGGTGAACCTTCCGCAGTTCACTCAATCTGCCGGAGGAAACCTCGGACCTAAAGCTGAAGACGCACTCACTTCGACGCAATATCCGCGAGGACGCGGAGCATTCGGAAGTGTGGCCAAATACCTTCAACAGATAGCCGACGAGCATTTCATGAACACTTTCATGGATGGATCGAAGGCCTACATTTCTGAGATGACCAAGACGGACTACACTCCGGACTTGATCTATTCGCCGCCGCCCGTTGATGGGAGCCCAGTGCCGAACGGAGTAACAGCAAGCATTATCGGGACACCTCGGCAGACGCCGACTGGAGTCATCTTCACGGTGCTGCTCGATCCGCGGTTGAAGGTGCAGCTTCCGCCGCTGGTGGTGCAGTTGACGCAAACAGTGATATCGCAACTGCCGGTGTTTCCTAATCCCAACTCAGGTATGTTCACTCCGTTCTCAAACAACCTGAGTTTTCTGGTCGGACAGGTGCGGCATGTTGGCGACACTCGAGGAAACGACTGGCAGACAGAAGTGACAGGCTGGTCTACGACCTATGCCGATTCGCTTCTCAATGGAATTTTTGCAGCTAAATCGGGGGGATGATGGCCGCCGGCCTCACACCATTTCAACTCAATTACTCAGAGGCAGAACAGTTCCGCCAGATCGTGCGACAGCACGGCGCGGAGCTACGTGTGTCAATCCCTGCATTCCTTGCCGAAGACCTAGCCGCTGATCAGACGGTCACTGTTCAGATCGCAATTCAAGAGCGAGTCCGCACCCCGGCCGGAGCTCAGTGGTGGGATCTTCCGCCGATCCAGAAAGTGCCGATCGTCATTCCTCGAGGTGGTGGATTCAGTGTCACCCTGCCGCTGAAGAAGGGAGATGAAGGCCTCCTGGTGTTTTGTGATGCGTGCTTTGATTTCTGGTGGCTGAATGGAAAGAACGATGCTCCACGAGCGCAGAACCTCGATCCTGGCCAATCGTTGCCGAGTGGATCGCAAATCCAGTGTGGGGTTGTTCGCCACGACTTCTGGGACTGCGGATTCATCCCTGGAATGTTCAGCCAGCCCAACAAACTGTCGAACTATTCAACGACCTCGTTGCAGATACGAAGTGATGATGGCAACACGATAATCGACGTCGCTGAGACAGCAGTGACAGTGACTGCCGCGCACGTAAATGTCGAGAGCTCCGGAGGCACGCCGCTGGCTTTGATGAACGATACGTTTTACCAGTGGTACGTAGCTAATATCCAGCCCTTTCTTGTTTCCAAGGGATACGCTGGGCCCGGAATTCCGACAGGATCAGAAACCTCCGTTTTGAAAGGGCAATGAGCCGATGGCGAGCCCCACGATTTCTTATATTGCTCTCGATTTGAGCTATGATCCGATATTCGATTCGCAGTCCTCACTTGTCGACACCTATGCTGTAGCGCAAGCGATCCTCACAAGATTGAATCTGTTCTATGGCGAATGGTGGGAAAACCTGACGTTGGGTTTGCCAGTTTTTCAATCGATGCTCGGGCAGTTGGAAACACAGCGATCGCTGCAGGCGATGCAGCTGTTGGTGCAGCAACAGATAGAAAGCCTGGCTCCGCTTGTGACAGCGATTGTCGATCTGAATGCGTCGTTCAATGGAGGAGCTTTCACTTTCACATGCACTGTGCAGACAGTATTCGGACAGGTGACAGTATCAAATGTTCCCGGCATCAATGCTTCGTTGGGATAAGGAGATCATAGAACAATGAGCGCGCCGCCCTATGCACCTCCTTCAATCGGTCCCGCTGGGCTGACAATTCCTACGTACCAGTCGATTTTCCAGGATCTACTCAGTTCTTTCTTGAACATCTATGGGCAAAATCAGTATGTCGCTCCGGATTCGGCAATCTATCAATTGCTGTCAATTTTCGCGCTGAAGATTTCGGATGTGAACCTGGCCGTCCAATTTGCTTACAACCAGAGCTCGCCGCAGACGGCTGTTGGTGCCGGCCTCGACCGCGTAGTGAAGATGAACGGTTTGGCGAGGATGGCGTACACATTTTCGACTGCGGTTCTGACGGTGGGCGGCGTCGCTGGCACAACCATCACAAATGGATTCGCGCAGGACACGAACGGAAATCTGTGGGCCCTTCCGTCGCCGACTGTGATCCCGGGCGGCGGGACTATCAACGTGACCGCGACCTGCACGACTCCAGGATCCGTTCCTGCTTCGGCTGGGCAAATTGCGATCATATCGTCGACTGTTCTTGGGTGGACTTCAGTGACCAATGCGGCGGCGGCTAGGGCTGGTAACCCGGTTGAAACCGATTCTGAATTGCGTGGACGTCAGGCTATTTCGGTTGCCCTGCCCGCGCTGACGCCGCTTGCGTCGACGGTAGCTGCTGTTCTGGCAGTGCCGGGAGTAGTCAGGGTAGCTCCTCCTCTGCCGACTCCCGGAGGTCCTGGATCGTCGATCGAGAATCCCACAGGAGCGACGGACTCGTGGGGGAATCCGGCTCATTCTATTTCGATCGTCGCCGATGGCGGGGCCGATGCAGCCGTTGGTTTGGCAATCTACTTGAAGAAGACGATAGGATGCCTGACGCATGGAACAACGAGCGTATCTGTAACGGACCCGGTGACAGGGAACATCGAGACCATGAGCTTCTATCGGCCGACGTATACGCCTATCTTCGTGTATGCAGTGGTGACTGGATATACGAGTAATCTTCCGACTGCCACTTTGACTGCGATCCAGGCTGCGATTGTGGCCTATTTGAACAGTTTGCAAATCGGAGAACTGGTATCTGTCGGAGCTCTGATTTACGCGATCATGGCGCTGAATGCGCAGCAGACCGCGCCGAGATTCGGCGTGCAATTCTTGTTTGTAAGCACGGTGCAATTTACGGTCGGAGGACTATCGGCCACGAATGGATCCAACTTGGCTGTATTTGGGCCACTGGAATTTGGACCGTCACCATCGATAGGACAGACGTTTTACGGTTCTCAGCCACCGTCTAACGGTGGCAACGGCATTTCACCGTTCCCACCAGGTACGACGATAATTGGCATTTCAGGAAGCACACTCACAATGTCGAATGTCGCCAATCAGAACACCGGCGTAAATGATGCCGTGTTCTTCACGGGGACGACACCGCCGATAAACGACGTTGCAATGCCTCATTTCTATTCCGCCGCACAGGGTCTAACTGCGGATGTGGTGGTGGTGCAATTTTGAGCTCAATTCCAAATCCACACTATGGAACAAGCGGATATGGGCTGGGGCGATATGGCAATCAGCCGATCGAGAATCTTCCCCTCGGTTACTACATCGCGCTTCTCACATCTCAATACCGCAGATCGCCAAAGCTGAATGCATTGCTCTATGCGATCCTCGTTAAGTTGGACGATGTCAGTCGCGTGCTTGTCAAATTGGATACGGCGATCGACATCGACGATGCTGTCGGGGCGCAACTCGATCAGCTCGGTGCGATCGCCGGAGCCTCGAGAACAGTTCCATTTCAGCCGAGTGGGGGCGTTAGCCCGGTGCTGAATGATGCGACGTACCGGATTTACATAAAGTCCAAGATCGCTCAGAACCAATGGGATGGAACAATCGATAGCCTGTATGGAATATGGCAGACGCTATTCCCTGGCGGTCAGATCATCATTGCTGACCAGCAGGACATGACCGCGATCATCATTTTGAGCGGAAGTTTCACATCAATAATCCAAGACATGATTAACAACGACATGATCGTTCCACGTCCAGAGGGTGTTCTCTACACCTACCTGTATCCAGTGCTGCCGATATTTGGTGCTGACCTCGACAACGCTTTCATCGCTGGCGCCGATCTGGGCCACGCAGCATAGGTGAGGAAAGAAAATGCCGACAACAAATTTTGTGGAGTTCAACCCGACTCAATCGAATCAGCAGAGCGATGCTACTTACGATTCGAATGCGTTGACAACGGGAGGAATACAGACAAACAACATCCTTCCATCAGCGTGGCTCAATAAAATATATAGGCAGGCGAACGCGTTTGTAACGGCATTCGCATTGATGCTGAAGAACAAGGGATACAGCACTTCAGATGTGAACGTGGGTACGCTCGCGAGCGTTTTGAACAACATCCTTACGCAAGCCGACCTTCGCACTCCCATGCAGAACATCGCGTTCACTCCATCCATATCTTTCAGTGCGACCGTGGCCGATGGATTTCATGTGCCATCGATGACTGGAAATATAACGGCGATCGGGATCTTTGGCTTTTCTTTTGGACAGGAGATCACACTGGCGTTCACGCAGGACGGTACGGGTGGAAGGACTGTAGCCTTCCCATCGTATGTGTTGAGTCCCGGAACGGTAGATCCAACTCCAAATGCCACGAGTATGCAAAAGTTCAAGGCTCTGGCCGACCTTAAACTTCATCCCCTCGGGCCCATGACGGTGAGCTAAAGATGCCAACACAGACTCCCAATATCGGGTTGCAGATCCCCGACTTCAATCAGGCTAACTGGCAGGTTCCGCTGAATTTCGATCTGGGACTGTTGGACCTGATTTTCGGAGGCAGCATTACAGTGCCTGCGTTGAGCGTAACGCTGCTTACCGCTGGAAATGCCTCGTCCTTGATAAATGCAGCGCTCATAGCGGGGACTGTGTCAGAGCAACCGACTGCGACGGTGCCTGGAACTACGTATACGCTATCTCAATCCAATGCTTTGATGTTCATACTTTCCGTAAATGGAATCGTTCAGAGACCGGGAATAGACTTCACGATATCTGGACAGACTATAACGTTCTCACCATCGGTGGCGACCGATGCAGCCGTCTTTGCTGTTTACCTGCATTCCTAGGAGATTTGGAAAATGAAAAGAATTGTCAGCGTGTTGTGTCTGATTGCGTTTGCAGTGATGCTCCATGGACAAACGAAGATCGACCCAACGGTGCAGATAAACTGGCCGAGGAGTACCGGCGCCGGCGCTCCGAGCGGTGGGAGTTGCACGGCTCTGAATTATGGCGCGCCTTACACTGACATCACGAACAACAAGCCATATACGTGCACTCCCGGTGGATGGGTATTGGATGGCAATGCCGGAACGATAACTGGCGTCACCGCTGGGGCATGCCTAACTGGAGGCGGGTCCAGCGGTGCGATCTTACTCAGTGCTGGATCTGCTATTAATCCGCAGACCGGGACTTACCAAGTCGTCGCCGCTGATTTTTCCCAGTGTAAGACGATAACGGTAGGATCAGGGACTTTCACGATCACGCTGGTGGCGAGTGGATCGCAGCCGGCTGCAAAGCAGCAGATAAACATCATAAATTACGGGTCCGGGGTGGTCACCGTTGCGCCGAGTGGGCAAAATATCAATGGCGCATCCGGTTCGCTCACGCTTCCAGCAGGATCGGCTACGCTTCCAACTTCGATGACGGTGTTGTCTGATGGAACAAATTATTTCGCGGCAATAGCCTCTATTGCTTCGGGGATCACCAATAATTCCCTCACTCCCGCCACGCACTACGTGATGCCGACGAACGACCTGTATATCGCGTCTCTCACCACGGCGAGTTGTAATACCGTTTCGAATCTGAGCAACGCTTCTGGCGGGGGCCTGGTCGCAACGACCAACGGCGTGCAGGGGACATGCGACATCAATCTCCCGCAGGTGATCAACCCGGCTCAGCCTTGGCGCGTAGCTTTCCTCACGCAAGTGAATGGCGACACCACGAACAACGCCACTGTCATCGTGAGCGATTCCGGGAACGACTTCCACAAGGGGATCAAGTACAACATCAACGGGGCGCTGATCGGCGGCGGGTGGCAGTTCAGCGGGTCGCAATACAACCAATACGGGTTTGGCGGCGGGATCACCAACCCCATGAGCTACTGGTTTACCATCCAGAGCGACGGGCAGTATGTGTGGACCTCCGGATTCCCGGTAGCGGCCAACGTTTTAGGTTTCGGCCCTACGTTTGGCAGCGGGCCTGCATTTCAGGCCGCATTCGACAACCTCGTATACACCTTTGAGGAGCCAGCCACGTTCACCAACGGCGGGGTTCCGCTGTTCACTAATCTCTCAAAGGTTAGGATCCAGGTCACCTCGGCAACCAACAAGGTAATCGGCGTATACGCTTCGGTCGGAGCGTTGCACGGACCGACTGACGGCTTATTCCTCCCGCCTATGTCGCTCGCGCCCAAGATCCTGAACGACACGCCTGGGCCGAGCGCACAGTCTCAAGAAGCGGCAATCGCCGTGCCGGGAACCTACGGATCGAGCAACAAGACATGCCTGTTCAATATCTGGCACGCGAACGCGACGCCGGCCGCGCTCGGATATGTGAATGCCAACACGATCTACTCTGCAGTCTTGGCCGATAATTGCTTGCTGGCTGTCATGACCGGAGATGGGTCGGGGGCGAATAATTACTCAGGGCCGACCTCAAGCAACTGGAACAACCCTGCGGGAATGGTCTATAGAGATAACCAGATTGGAACGATCAGGAGATTGCTGCCCGCGACGTGGCAACTGTACCACTTTGGCATGTCCATGGGATGCCTCAACGCTTTGGGCTATGAAATGGCCAATAAGGGATCTGCGGGGATTATGTGCATTTCTGGCGCTGTTAACCTCACCGGCGCATGGACGGACGGCGCAGGTTATCAGGCTGGCCTGACGACGGTCATCAACGCGGCCTACGGGCCTTCCTATGTGAACATCTTCCCCGGCACAGGCCAGACGCCAGCATCGAGCCCGACCACGTGGCAACCCATCAATGGCTACTTCAATGCGCCCGCGCTAGGCTATTACGACCCGCTCTACATCTGGCCGGGAGCCTACGCCGCTGGAACCGCCTACACGCCGAACAAGGTAGTGCAAGCCGCATATGCTGGACCCGCATCGGCCTTCGCGCCATATGACCCGACGCTGAACACAGCCGTATTTACCGCGTCCAAGGTCCCCATTTCGATGTACGTTGGCAGCTCCGACACCGTTATCCCGCCTACGGATACGACCAACTTCTGCACGGCGGTAGGGCCGACCTGCACCGCTACCACGATTGCCGGTGGCACGCACCTTGGGTCCACGGTCTTTCCGTCTCCTGCGGCCGTGACAGCGTTCATCGACACCTACCGCAGCAGCAATCCATCCGGCAACGGGCTGACTGGCGCCCCTACTCTTCCAGCGACGCAAGCGCTTACGCCTGCGGTCGTCACTCCCCAAGTCACAGCCACCAAAGTCACGCCGAACTACATCGTGGCGGGCGGGTCGCAGAACGTCTCGGGGTGCTCTCTGACGGCGGCGGTCGGAGGATCATCCGGTGGATCGTTCGCCAGCGGAACGACGGGTACCTGCACTGTGACCATCACACCGGGTCTTACCGCCCCGAATGGTTGGCGGTGCTCGGCAACCGACCTTACTACCGCAGCCGACGCGAACAACATGGTGCAGACCACCACGAGCACGACGGCCTGCGCGATCGCTGGCACTACGGTGAGCGGCGACATAATCACGTGGCAAGCGGTTGCATTTTGAGCAATTGAGATGTTAACGGTCATTGCCTTCGCCCTGCTGTATATTCCTGCAATCTATCAAATGAGAGAGAGGTACAAACCATGTCGCTAACCGGTAATTGGTATGCCCCAATTTTTTGCAGGGAAGAAACACCAACAGGTGTCGACGGGGTTCAGCAATCATTCTCTATCTCTAAAGGACCGATTCCAGGAAGTGTTGTCGTATACCTAAATGGTGTATTTCAGACTCCTGGCATCGACTATAACCGGACTGGAAGAACGATTGTCTTCATCGTCGCTCCTCCAAATGGGAGCGCGCTTTTCGTACGATACCTGGCCTGATGGAAGAGGGTCCAGGAAACCAGAAGAATCGAAAGAGGAGGAAGAAATGATTTTCGCGTTGCTGCTGTTGTTCTTTGCCGTGACAATCCCGCCCGCAGCCAAAGTGCTGGCGGTTGTCGGAGCCGTTTACGTGATTCTTCAGGGACTGAAGAAGGTTCCTGGACTTTCCAACATCTTGTCTGGATGGGTTGCGGTGGCGGTGAATATAATCTTCAGCGCCTGCGGGTTGTTGGTTACAATTCCGGCCGATCAGCTTTACACGGCGAACACCCTGATCACATTGATTACGGTCAGTCTATCGGCGGCCGGTATCCATGGCACTGTTAGCACGATGTCTAAATCTGGCGGGAGTCCGGCACCGGGAGCAAAATAATCAGGCGCCACCGCCGAATCCGAAGTAGAATCATCCCGAAGGAGATTGGAACAATGAAACTGTACCTCATGCTTCTCGCACGGCGAGCCTATCCGTATCGGCGCGCCATTCAAATGTCCGGCCTGCTCTTGCTGCTCTTCGCGGGGTGCATGATGGCTACCGGGTGTGCCGGCCTTCCTGGTTGGCTTAACGCGATCGAGGCAACGATTCCGTTGGTCTCGGCAACCCTTGGAACTATCCTCACTGCTATCGCGGCTGCGCTCGGAGGCGATCCCGCATTGGCAGCGGCAGCTCAGTTGATTGCCGAAATTGCTACCAAGGGCATGGCCGCCATCAAAGACATCCAGGCGATGGTGGCCGAGTACCAGGCAAATCCGAGTACGACATTGCTTGGAAAAATCGAAGAGGCGATCAAGGCTGCCACCGATACCATGCAGCAGCTGCTCGGTGATATTGGCGTTCCCGCTCCCTTGGCTGGCATTATCCAGAATCTCGCACAGGTTGTGCTATCGCAGCTCGAGGCCTGGGCGAATGTGCTGCCCGCTTTGACTTCTCTCGAGACGAACGGCGCCGGCGAGGCGCGTGCAATGCTGGCGGCGATCCCGACCGAACAGCATCCGCTCGATGCGAAGCACTATGCCGCAAAGATCAACGAAATTATCAGCGCACCGACCGGGGACGAAAAGGCCGATGCGATCCTCGCAGGTATTCCGCGGCTCGAAGCTGCCTGATGGTATAGTTGGCTTCACAGGTTGTAGGTGCAGATTCTCCCGGGTGCCTTCGCGGTGCTCGGGAGTTTTTTTGTGTCTGCAACCGAATAATTCCATTCTTGGGCTTATACTCTCCTCAAGCATCATTTCCGAAAGGTTCCGGGGACAAACAATGAATCGTCATCCAGACGTCCACCTGCCTTGGCAGCAATGGTCAAACGACGCTCTATTGCATGTTGCTGTGGCGTATACCAACCCATTCCGCTGGAGGACGCGCCGCGAAACTATGAACAAACTGCGCGATCACCTGGCTCACCAGGCGAATGTGCAGTTGTATGTCGGCGAATTGGCTTTTGGTGATCGCCCCTGGGAAGTGACCTCGCCGGACAATCCGCTTGATCTGCAGCTGCGCACTACGCATGAAGGCTTTTTCAAGGAAAATATCCAGTCCGTTATTGTCCAACGGTTGTTTCCGCCAAACTGGAAATACGGGATGACGTGCGATGCGGATTTTCACATCGTGACGGTCGGGTGGGCTCTCGAAACGATCCATCAGCTTCAGCATTACGATTGGCTGCAGCCATTCTCAAGCTACCTTGATGTGACTGGTGGGGTATATGGACAGGCGAACGCGCCTTACAGGGTGAATAGCTCCTTTTTGTTCAATTACATAAACAACGGATACCGGGTCTCGAAAGAGTACCACAACGGAATCGTCGGTCCGGATGGCAAGTTCAACAAGCACCACCATCATCACCATCATCACCATCACTACGAGGAAGCGATGTTGCCAGGCGAGCCTTCGCACATCGAAGGAGAGTTTCTACGGGGTGTCGGCGCAACCGGAGGCGCATATGCTTTTCGGCGTTCTGCTTATGAAGCTGTCGGCGGCATGCTCGACCGCTGCATCCTTGGACATGGAGATTGGTACATGGCCTACCAGCTTGTCGGCCAGGAGCCGCCTGATATTCACTCGCAGAAATATGCTCCGGCCTATAAAGACTATGTTCTGGCGTGGGGCGAAAAGGCAAAGCGGATCAAGCGGAACGTGGGATATGTCGACGCGATGGCCATGCACATGTTTCACGGATCGAAGACTCGTCGTGGCTACAGCTCCCGCGACGTAATCCTAGCCAAGAATAAGTTCGATCCTTATCGCGATCTGCATCCTGACTATCAGGGCATCTGGCAGTTCGATCCCGAGAAATGGGAGTTGCGCGACGATCTACGTCGGTACTTTATTTCCCGCGGAGAGGACGACCCCAATATCGTAGCGCCGCATGAGAAGCTAATGATATGAATACGGCGGGAGAAACGAGAAAATGGCGAGCTGAGCGAGAAACGCCCGAGCAGCGCGATCACAGATTAGCGGTTTCCAAACAATGGAAGGCCGCTAATCGCGCTGCCGTAAAGGCCTACCGCGCCTCATACTATTTAAAAGAAAAGGGATTGATTGATAAGGCGACATATAACAAAGAGGGTTTTGGGGTTAAGAGACCGCACTGCATAAAGTGCAGTAAGGAAACCAAAAATAGAGTTACAAAGATTTGCTGGAACTGCACATATTCGACTCGTCATCGGATTCGCATAGCATGCTGCGTGTGTAAAGTTAAAATGACGTCCAAACCTAATGCCATCTGCGCGTCATGCGCATATGTTCGAGCAGCGAAAGATCGAAAGAATAGATCACGCGAACGGGGAAAGGAAAAGACAGCGACTCGAAATCGGAGGAATTACCATACAGACGAAAGATTTAGAATGTTAACGATTCTTCGTACCAGATTGCATCAGGCTTTAATGCATAGATCAATCCATAGTCTTGCGATCAAGAGGATTGCCGGTTGCACGACGGCTGATTTGGTAGCTCATCTAGAAAGTCAGTTTAAGCCAGGAATGTCATGGTCTAATTACGGGCAGTGGCATGTCGACCACAAGAAACCATGCGCGTTTTTCGACATACTTGACGCTCAGCAGCAGAGGCAGTGCTTTCACTACAGTAACCTTCAACCGCTGTGGGCGCTCGACAACATGCGAAAAGGCGCGACTAATCACCAGGACAGAGGAGAACAAGGACAATGTTTGTGAATGGCACGCTAGCAAAGTTGGGGAAAAAGCCGGTGGTTCTCGATCGCCGGCAAGACTCCACCATCCTTCAATTTGGCAAGTACAGGCTGCGCCCTCTTGGTAAGCCGATACCCAACCTGCCAACGTCGCCACCGGCAGAGGTTTCGTGGATCACGAAATTAGCTGAAGCACAGGCGCTGCCAATGTATTTGAACGATCAACTGGGCTGCTGTGTTGAGGCCGCGGCAGGTCATATGATCCAGCAATGGAGTTTCTATGCTGGCAAGCCAGTCCTGCCAGCCGACGCCGACATCCTGAAGGCCTATGAGGACGTAGGCGGATACGTTCCTGGAGATCCGAACACCGACAACGGCACGGACATGCTGCAGTTCCTCAACTACTGGCAGTCGACCGGAGTCGGAGGACATAAAATCCTTGCGTACATGGCGGTGGACTGGACCAATGCCGATGAAGTGCAAGATGCGATCGACATCTTCGGCAACCTGTATACCGGTGTGGCCCTTCCGGTCAGTTGCCAGGGCGCCAACGATTGGACGGTTCCAGATGGCGGGATCTATGGAAGCGCCGGGCAACCAGGGGGCTGGGGAGGGCATTGTATCCCGTTCGTGGCAAGCAGCCCGATAACGAAAACCTGCCTCACCTGGGGAAGTGTCTTGAAGGCGAGCCACAACTTCTTCGCCGATTACGTTGATGAAGCTTTCGTGGTTCTTTCTCAGGACTGGATCGAGGCCAATGGGCTGTCTCCATCGCTCCTTGATCTCGCGCAGCTGGAAGCGGACCTTGGGCAGTTCAAAGTTCACCTCAACGTGACTGCGATCGCGAAGTAAACGCAAAGAGGATATACTCCTCAAAAGCAGGCAGTGTACAAGAAAAGAGCCCGGTTCAGCGAAAATGCTGGCCGGGCTCTTTCGAGTTTTTAGGGTTCGCATGCAGAAGCGCCGCTGATGTGCTTCCACTTGTTCCGGTGAATGAAATACGCAGTTCCTTTAGAACTCAAAATGTGACAAGTCCTGTAAAGCCAAATATATCCGAAGCTTGATTCTGGTTCTGGTTCAGGCATGCCAGAAACGATCGCGCCAAAAATATCCCAAGCAACGAAAACGCAAAACCACGGATCATGAATAGGAATTTCCATAGTGGGGGCCCCTTTAGATATTGTGAAGTCTTGCTTTATTGTGACATCAAATCCGCGCGACGGTGTGTCCACGGTCACCGCATTTGGTTACCAATGATGTAGAGTCGACTGGCTCTTTTGCGCCAAGCTTCCTCTGGCGAGGCTTGGGTGTTCCAGGGACGGCAGAGCGAAGTCGTTTCTCGATCAAAGGAATGTTCTTAGGGTCTAAGTCGATGAGAATGCAGTTGCGTCCCAGCTTCGTGGCGGCCAGGCCAGTGGTTCCTGATCCGCCAAAAGGATCGAGGACGACGCAAGGGATCACAGTTCCACCGAAGAGAGGGCAGCAGTCCGATTCCCATCCGATAGTGCGAGTTGCAATGATCGGACGTTCTGTTGTTCTTCCGTCTCTTCCATCGCGATGGGACGATCCGTGCGATCTTTCCTCGATATCCCAGCCGTTGGCAGTCTTCTGAGTTAAGCCGGTGTCGAATGCCTCGATGAGCCGCGCGAACGGCCGTCCGCAGACAGCGCAGCACCCATGTTCGCTAGTGCCGGCGCGAATGCAGATGTCGGGAAGAGTGACAGGAAAGGTCGAGTAATGTGCCTCTCGATAGGGCGATGTGGCGAAGGTCCAGACGCTCCGCTTATTGCGGTGTGTAACGAGCTCATTCACGGCAGCAGAAAATGATGGGTTTTGTTTGCTGCTTCGGCCGATGATGCGATTGCGGTCTCTCTGATTGTTATCTGGATCCAGCTTCGAAAGTCGGCCCCAGCCAACTCCGGTGTCTTTCTTTGCGTGCCGCGGATCGCGGTCGACGCGCATGCGTGAGTTCTGGCCATGTTTGGTGGCCTTTGGGTTCACGCCGCCGCCGCGCGTGTGAGCCGTGCCGCTAGCCTTCTCTTTAATGGCTTCGATGTCGAAGAAGTACTCCTCCGACTTTGAGAGCAGAAAGATATATTCGTGGGACTTGGTGCAGCGGTCGCGAACGCTCTCAGGCATCGGATTTTTCTTTGAGTTATGAGTGAGCACGCCAGACGCGAGCGCGAAGACATGCGGTTCATCCTCTACCTCGAGGTCGTAGACTTCTCGACACCGCGCCTTCCGAACTTCGATTACTTCGTTGCGATCCTTTTCGTTGTGATGGCCGCTTCGCTCGAATCGAATTTCTCCTCTGAACGTGGGACGCTTCTTCCCTTTGTAGAGGACTGAGGATGGATTGAGAGTGATGGTGTAGCCGAGTCGAGCGCAGGCAGTGCGGAGATCCCGTTCCAGGTTGTAATTCCTCGTGAATCCGAGACGCCACCTCTCTTCGCTATAGGCACCATCGCCCGACAAATATCCATTCAACATCGAACTGACAAAAGAATCGGAGTGCCTCCATACGACAGGAGCAAAGCCCTTGTCCCGCGCCGTGCGCCCGGTGACTAACTCCCGAATGATGGCAACCAAGACTTTACCGTAGAGGCGAATGTTCATTGTGTTGCCCTTGATCGAATGAGTGCATGCGCCGCCATATTTAGCCGCGATCGAGCCGAGACGTATCCACCGCGAAATCTCCCTAGCGTGTCCTGCTATCTGGATCGTGTCTCCGGACATTGAACCCTCGGCCACGTAGAGACCTGCAAGCCATGCAGCATCCTCATCGATCACACTGGTTTTGGGATTATTGGGTTGTGGCAGTCGACACGAGGTTAGACAGTCGCCTGCTCGGATTTCTTGTGCCTCCAAAAGCCCGCGCGTAGTCGGGAATCTGTGAGTCGGAGTGCAGGAGATGCGTTCGCCTGAACGGAGGACTATTTCCAACTCCGTACCGCGACGCTTCGACTTGGAAGTTCCGAGTAAGCGAGTCCACTTCTGGCCGTTCCACAGCTGGACCGTGCTCGGCTTGAGCCGAGCTAGATCACGGACCATTATGGGCATATCGCCATTTTGCGTGCGAGCGTAGACGTATGTCCCTCCTGAAAGACACCATATGATGTCTTGGCGGAGGTACCAGCCATCGTCCTGCAAGGCTAGCGCGAGGCGCCAGGGCATGCCGATGAGGTCCTTGGCTTTTAGGCCGGCCACGCGTACCTTGGGTCCGCTTCCTGACCGGAAGCTGTACTGGCCGTTTGGCAGGACGCTTGGGGCCCGTTCGTTCTGACCGTTGTAAGTATCGCCCATGTTAACAAAAAGGACTCCGTCGCTGCGCAGCACACGGCGGATCTCGCGGAACACGTCGACCAGTTTGCGAAGGTATTCCGCGATAGTCGGCTCGAGTCCGATCTGTCCGTCTATGTCGTAGTCCCTCAAACCAAAATAGGGAGGAGACGTAACGACGCAGTGAACGGACTCGGGCGGCAGCGTGCGCAGCTTCTCGATAGCGTCACCGATGATAACGTCGCAGCTCATCTATCTGGCTCCGCAGAATCGAGAAATGTTCCTGCGCCTGAGAGATCGGGGCAGCCGCGCTTCCAACTAAAGTCGCGCTGTCCGATGGCCAGGCTCACATGGCTAGCTGTGATCGCTATACGGATCTCGCATGGATTGGGCAGAGTAAGGGACGGAAGGATAGCATCATCGGTTAAATAGTGCTCTTCCGTAAGCAACGGGATGGATGCCGCCTCTTCGTTCCATTGAATAGGACGTCGCTCTGGTGCGTAGATTGGCGGAGGCGCCAACATTGTTAGAGTTTGCGCGTTTTGAAACAGTTTTCGATTTTCTTCTAGCAACCCGATCACAGCCAGAAGCCACGCATCCTCTTCGCGCAGGCCATTATCGAGAGCTACCTGAATCGATCTATAAACAATCGGTTCTTCGCGGTATGCATGAAGGAACATGGTCTTGTTTGATCTGAGAAGAGTGGCGGCGCGCTGTACTTGTGCAGGATCCTGGAGTTGAACCGCGCGCCTGAAATCAGACCAGCTAACCGGGATGCACACCTCGTCTTTGTTGTCGTCGTTCCTTTCGGTTCCGCAGTTATCGCAGTAGCAGATCCACTCCGTCGAGGTTTCTTCGACCGGGCTGCCGCCTAATTGCTGGCCTTTCCATTTGTGCTTCATGGCTTCAATCCTTTCTGGTGCATACCAATGAGGTGGCATCTCCAGCACGACCAGCGTGTGTTGGCTTCAGTGAATTCGCCTCCGGCGCCGCGTGATTTGAGATGGGCGAGGTGGCCGCGTTCGTATAGACCACCGTCGAATGGCAGTATGACGTCGCCGAGGCAAATGCCCTTGAATCTCAACTCGCAGCGGCCTCCGGAACGAGCGTAGACGCGCCGGCGAACCGAGCCCTTATGTTCGGGCGTCGGCTCGCCTCGGCGTGGTTTGGAGCGCCGATGGCGCAGCGGAGTGAACCTCTTGAGTGGGGAGCGCTTCATTGGGAACCTCTGTGTTTCGCGATTCTGTCCAGAGCCTCCAGAGCGCATTGGTCTGGAGTCTTGCCTTCGATGGCCGCGTGCAGGCGCCGGAGCGCCCGCTGCAATTGAGGGCTTTCTAGCGGGTTGTCAAGAGTGAACCATAACGAGTGGTCTTCAGCCTGCTCGTCGACGATGGCCTGGAGAGCGGCGAGTTTGGCTTCGGCGGCGGAAGTGCGCTCGATTAGACGGACGCCATCCTCAGTTAAACCCTTCAATACTGGAGACATTCTTGGGCGAAGTGTAACATCATCCAGCCAAGACATAAGCGTCGAATACCTCGCCTGCAAATCGCTGACAATCGGCTTGTCACTCATCGCATATCCTTCTTAAGTTTCTCCAAAGCCAGCACTACAATCTGCCACATGCGACGCACTGATGGACTGGCCATGGTCTCCTTTTTGAGTTCGAGTTTGTAGGCGGCTATCAGGTCCGCCACTTCCTGCTCCGTTACATCAGAGATCATCGAATCGCACTCCACATGTCGTATTGAGTTTGGGTGTTGAGGTCCTCCGCCGTGATCGGATCGGAAAGACGGGTGTACTCCGCATCCCAGTGAAGATCAATTGTTCCCACCGGGCCATTCCTTTGTTTTGCGATGATCCACTCGGCCTGATTCTTGAGCTTTTCTTCCTTCGGTTCGTAGTATCCTTCGCGGTGAATGAACGACACCATGTCAGCGTGCTCTTCGATGTTGCCACTGTCGCGCAGATCGGCGAGGACCGGCCGTTTGTCTTCACGCTTAGTAAGAGCACGGGAGAGCTGGCAGAGGAGCACTATGGGGATATCGAGTTCCTGAGCCAGCCACTTCATCATCAAGCAGTCGAGCCCAACTTCGGCCGTCTGGTTATGGCCGCCTCTCCGGTCATCGTGCTGGAACAGGCCAAGGTAGTCGATCATCAGAATGTCCAGGCCGAGTTTCTTCTTCATCGACCGCGCCTTGACAACGATGCCTTTGGCGGTGTCGCGCGAGTCATCGATGTAGATGGTCGACGCACGCGCGATCTCTTCGTAGGCTTCGCCGAAGTCGGTCATCATGCGTGGGTGATTGATCATTTCTCCGCTACGGTGGTCCTGGGATGGGACGCGTGCCCGAGAGCAGATCATTCTGCGAAGCAGAGCCTCTTTCGACATTTCGAGCGACTTGATGCCCACAATTGACTCGCAGGTCAGGCCCACGTGTTCCGCGATCGCCCCCATGAGTGACGTCTTTCCCATAGAGGGTCTGGCGGCGATGATGATGAGTTCCTTGCGCTGTAGTCCGCATGTCATTTCATCGAAGCGCCGAAAGCCAGTTTCCACGCCGGTCTGTCTAGCGTTCTTCTCGACCATCTTTTCCGGCGTGGGAAATTCGATGTGAAGAAAATCGCCGGCACGCTCAAATGTTGCGGAGATGGCATTCGTGAGTTGGTTTTCGATCTTAGTGGAGAGAGCACTCAACACGTCCAGTGCCGGGTCGCTCTGGTCCTCGGCTTGCGCGATGGCGGCTGAACAAATGGACATCAGTCGCCGCAACTGCGCCTTATCCTTGATTATTTTTAGATAGTCAGAAATCACGGGACGACGTGGGAGATTTTCGGTGAGTGAAGCGAGGAAAGCAACACCCCCTATAGATTCCACTTCTTTGTGTTGTGAGAGTTTATTTGAAAGTGTGACAATATCGATTGCAATCTTCTCTTGGTTAAGCTCATACATCCGTCGCAAGATACGCTGATGGGAATTAACATATAGATCTTCTGGATCTAGCTTGTCCTGGACTTCGATAATGCATGTATCGTCCAGGAGAATAGCACCAAGCACTGCGCGCTCAGAATCGATCGCTGCTGGAAGTGAATATTCGTAGTCGCTCACTCCACACCAACCCATGCTTTGTTGAGTTTTATCCGACTCACCATCGTTTGGGTAACCCCAAACCGCTCAGCCAGAGAATATTGCTTTTCACCGAGCCGCAATGCGCGTCTGATTTCTGCAACCGCCTGTTCATCTAGTTTGGCTGAGAGTCCGCGTCTCGTATTAACCGCAGGAGTGACCGGCTCTATATGATCTGGATTTACGCAAGAATGGACGCGGCAGAGATGGTCCGGGATCATTCCTTCAGGGATGGGACCAAATCGCCTTTCGTAATAAACAGCATGAGCGCGGCCAGACCTAGACCCGCTTTCCCTTGGTGGGACTGTTATGAATCCATAGCCTTCGTCGTCCTTGGAAAGTTGCCAAATCCAGCATGGCGTCTTGTAACCACGATCTTCAATGACATATTCGACGGATGAGAGGCGCCGCGAATGACCATAGATGTATGGCAATGGATCGCCAACCTTGATTGCTCTATTGCGGTCTGATGAGGTTGAGACTCGTGTTATCTGTCCACATCCGCAAAGACAGAGAATCCCTACTTTATGAGCTAGATTGTTCTTTCGATCCGTGTATCGTTCCGCCGCCTTATCTTTCTCGCATTCAATGCAATATGTCGAGAGCCTACCATTCTTGCGGACGTAGAAAGGTGCGCGCAATGACGATTGCCCGCAATGCGGACACAATCGTTCTGGCACGGCTGTGTAGTCATTTGCCATCGTTCCTTACCTGATATTTATCGCATTGCTCCGCCATCCATTGATCGAGAAGAGAACGCTTTAGCTTCCAGCGGTTGCCCATCCTGAAGGCCGGGAGGATACGCTCTTTGAGATACTTGTAGAGCGTATCCGCACTGATCCCGAGATACTCGGCAGCTTCCCGGATGTCCATCACTTCTTTGGTTGGCATTGAGACCCTTACTGAACTGCAGCTGGCGATGGCTTGGATTTATTGCCCTTGGCGACTTCTGCCTGGTGATGCTTCTCGAGATCCTTCGGCCCGCTCTTAGCAGGCTCTGGCTTGCCGTTGGCCTTCGCAGCTCCGTTAGCTGGAACGACAGCAAGAGAGGTCTGCTTCGACGTGGTCAATGGCAGCTCCCTCTGAGCCGGAACTGACTCGATGAAGAATGTCTTGTGAAGGTGCTTGAAAGCCCACTCGTTGAGAACCGCGTCGGCCGGCATGTAGATGATGAACTCGAGCGCCACCTCACGCTTGTCCTTTTCACCGGCTCCCACCAGTTTGAAGTCGAGAAACGTGCAGGCCGTGATCGTTTTGCTGGCACGCGAACTGTCCGGGGTAGCGAAAATATCGACTGTCATCTCTTCACAGGTGACGGCTTCCTTGGCCAGGTTGGTGGTGCTGTCTTCCTTCTCCATGAGGCCGAAGAGCGGCACGAATCGGTCGGCCAAATGCTTGACGTTCTTATTTGACAATATAATCTCGACGCTGAGCTTGATGCGCTTCTCGTCGCCCTTTGAGACCAGAGCCTGGTAGTTAATGAGCCGGCATTCTTTGCGGTGACCGTTGAAGAAGTCGGGCAGCTTTTTCAATTGTTTTGCCATCGGAATCCTTTCTTAGAATGGGCGCTTATCATCGCTGCCCAGGTTCATGCGTTGCTGGATCGCGAGCGGCTTCGGCGTTTTCCCCTTGCCGCCCTCCTTCTTCTTGTGATCAAACCAGCGCATCCGGTTGGCAACGGCGCCGGCACGGATGCGCTGCTCGAGATAGGTGCGATGAGAAGGATGCAGTGTGCCCAGGAAAGTGAGTAGCTTTGTGAACTGCTCAGGATTCTGCGAGCCTTTAAGTTCATTGCATCCTTTGCATATCCCGTTAAGGTTGTCGAGACCCATCGATCCGCCGCTGTCGATCGGGATCGGGTGATCGAATTGCATGGAACGAAAATCCATCGGGGCTTCACACCAAGGGCACTTGTGAACGTCGGCGTGATAGCGGTTCCAGACCCAATCGAAGAATTCCTGAAATTCGTAGGGGAGTACCTGATTTGAAGGAATGTCGAGTTGGACACCAGCTGCCTTGTTGAGTTTGTCGCGGTGGCGCTTTACCTGACTGTCGTACACAGTGCGGCAGCGCGTACGAACATCGTCGGAGGAGAACATCGGGGAACACACCTTGGCTGCGGAAAAGTCGCCGAATCCAACTTCAAAGATTGGGGCAATATTATTCCATGCACCTTGTCGCGTCAAGCATTCAGTCTGCGAAAACGAAATTCACTGCACTTCCCGCGAAGGCCACTCGTAACCGGGGAACCATCTTCCGCCGATCCTGCCTCGCCACTGCATTGCTTCTGGAGCTGACCAGGAGCGCGGTTCCCGGAGGTCAGGCCTGATCATGAAAGCGTAGTTGGCCGCGATTCGGGCAGATGTAAAGCAGCCCCAGTCGTCACCGCGATTGGCGCTGCAAAAAGACAAATCGATTGATGCCACCACTGTTCGGTCGATGATATTTGTTACCCATTGTCGCTGCGCAAATTTGTCTGCCAGAGTCCACTCGGGATAGCGCGCGCAATCGAGAGCCATAATCTCTTCAACCATCTCGGCGGTAGTCTTCTGATCGCTCATCTCAGTACCCAATCTGGAGCCTTGCGCTTGAACGGCCGCGGTAGCTGCCAGGCTCCCTGGATGCGGCATCGAGGATGGAACCGGTGTATCAGTCTGGCGTGCAGGACCTGAAGATGTATGTCACCGTTCGTACAGATATCGTGCCACGCGTAGTCGAAGTCGCCGCCAAGTTTCACTTTCAGCGCGTCTCCCTCGATAAGTGTGACGCGATCATTTGCATGGAACTCCGGACCAACCACACGAAGGATGTCTGGATCAATCTCAACCACGGTGATGTTTTCAACGCTAGGAGATGCCAGCAAACCGCGAACAACGCAGCCGAGGCCGAGCCCACTGACTAGGACTTTGCCCTTGGCGCATAGCCAGATTGGAAGATGGCGCCGGAGCTCGCGAAGGGAATCTTCCATCACCACTTCGCCGAACTCAGTGTGCATCGTGCCATCGGTGAAGCGGTAGAGAAGCGTCATCGACTCGAATCCTATCCAACGCTTGAAAACCGGAAGTACATTTGCGCAGTTCTGTCGCCTGATCGTCCAGAGGCGGAAGGACTGAGGCTCCAGAGATTCAGGAACGCGCGCGGCTTTGATGTAGTCGTGTGGCGTCATGAATGGATGCCTCTGCAATCTTCGCCGCAGCTGCGGCACACGCCCTCTTCGTTTAGCCGTTCGTGTTTGCAGCGAAACGGACAGTCATTACGCTTGTGCTTGGCCAGAGCTTCGGAAGCATCACCGTTCGTATAACCGCGATATGCGCACTCGAGGCAGAAAACAAAAGAGCGGGGTCTCATTTATTTGTCTACTTTCCAGCCGTGCTCTTCCCAATAGGGATGGATGTGGGCCAAGTTGCCGCCGATCCTTGGCGGAGGCAATTTTGCTTCGAGCGCTTTAAATCCTCTTCGCGCCTCATGTGGGTCGTTAGGGATCAGGCCGGCGGCTTCTCGAATCTCGGCTTCGGTGGCCGTGGTGTAAAATTCTCCTGCGTCGAGACTCGATCCTTCCAGTTCTTCAATGAGACGTACCTCGCGGTTTATCTTCCAGTCCTGGATATCGATCTGCATCATTTCGTATCCTCCGGTTTGTTGAGCAGCATTGAGGTCCTGAACCCGCAGGTCTCTCGCTCGATCACAGAGTCTGACAGTTTCAATGGCTTCCACCAGATCTTCAGTTGTGGGTGCCACCAATAGCCGCGGGCCTTGGCGAGTTCTCGCTGATCGTAGCTCACGAGAGCCTGGACATATACCATCGGCTCGCGCGCTCTGGCTATCATCTTCTCAAGGTCGTAGTCACTCGCAATTCGAAGCATGGTCAGAACGTCGAATACCGCTCTGTGCCTCCATGGATTCACGAATGAGTGGTCCGCCGCGAGATATTGAAGGTTGCGCGTCGTGATTCGCTCATCGTAGACGATGTCGACCGCCGTATTTACCCAGATAATGTCTCGCGTTGGGATCGCAGTCCTTGCGCATGAGTGATCGTAAAATACCTTATCAAAGTCTGAAGTAGCCGAATGGGCCATGGCGCAGTTAGCCCAGCCGAGAAACTCGTCGAACCTGCGCATGACGTCGGTCTCATTGTGACCATAGCGCGACAGCATCTCGTTAGTAATTCCGGTGATTTTTGTGATCTCCTCGGAGATTGGATTTGGTGGAAGGATCAAGGCAGAAAGCAGCTGCAATGGTGTCTTTGTTTCCCAATGCCACAACACTGCGCCGGCTTCAATAATCCGATCTTTCGCCGGATCTAAGCCACTAGTTTCAAAATCCAGACCGAGTATCAACATTTGCGGTCCTCACATACTTTCGGTGCTGATTGTGCTCGTTGGCGTTTTCCAGTGAATAATCTGGCCTTCGAACGGAAGCCGGCCGTCCCAAAAGCGCATCATTGTCGTAAAGTCATCAAATCCATCTGCGCGAGCAAGCGCTTCGCGCTCATCTTTGTCGAGTCGTATTCCCTCGATCGCGATGTATCGACGAAGACTCCGGTCTTCCAGGATTGTGATGCGCTGGACCTTAGTGCATATCACCGGATTCGGAAGGATGCGGAAGCATCTCTTTGTCCTGGCACCACAATAGAGGTACAGTTTGTCGCCGACTTTTATCGGTATCTTGCGATCACCGCGGATTGTGTGACGCTTCCGTGTCGCTCTAATGGGTTCGACGAACTGTGGTTTGAAGTTCAGAAGCGGCATGGCTACCTTCTATCCGTGAGCAGAAATGCTGCCCAGATCAAAACAAAGATGACCGCAAGTACGATTCTCTGATGAGTTGAGATTTTCCGCCAAGGAATGATGAGAGTAACTATGTCCGCAAACCCAATGGCGGAAAGAAGCATTACAAACAACCCAGCCAGTCCATGGAAGATTTTGGCGATCACTAGAGCCTCCTAAACGTGTAGGCGAAGACCCATGGATCCTTAGCCCACGCGTAGGCGCCGCCTTTGCGTTTGCCGTTGATCGCATCCCACATCTCTTGGTAGCTGATGATCGCCGATTTGTTGGGGATGACGTTGTATGGATGGGCATGGCCGGTGTGCGGACCTTCGAGGATTCGACGGTAGCATTTGAAGCCGCTCCGATCCCGTTCAACACCTTCGGCGATGCAGTCCGCCTCGCTGATGGCCTGAACGCGCTCCACGCGCACGTCGGTAATCTCGAGCGTAAGCCGCGAATGATATCGAGCCATAAACAGCGGCGAGAGCCACCGCTCTCCGCGATCAAGATCAATGATGCCGTCAGTGCGATAAGCGATTCCGCGCTTCCCGCCGCACTCAATTAGAGCAAAGGTCTCTTTTACCCAGGCATGAGAGCTGACCGGGTAATTGTTGACAATGCCATAGATGCCGTCTTTGAATCCGTTCACGAATATCGGTGGCCCGTTTTGCTGGCCGTAGACTTTGCCAATTGGGAATGCCAAAATGCCGGTGATCCGCGCAGTTGTTACATCTTCTTTGTCCCAGTCTGGCTGCGGTTCGATGGCGCGCCTAGTCTGCGTCTTGCGGCCGGCGAAGATGGCGGATACGGATTCGTCGGTCATCGTGATTGGCTGTTCGATCATTTGGGCGACCTGCGTAGGAGTTGCCGGCTTAGCAGAGCCAGGTTGTTCATCATTGACCGGTTGTGGAGGCATCCTATGCAGAGCGGAGGCGACCCGGGTTTGGCCCGGCATGTGTCGCACTCCATAAAGTCTGTGGCCCTGGGACGATTCAGAATGTCTTTGGCCACTTCGATGGCCCGCTGATATTCCGCATCCGAAGGAACTGGATCGTCCTCCTCTGGGAGACATTCGATGAAAGCGGTTATGACAATCTGATCGCCTTGGCCAGCAAACTTAGCCTGCCGATCTTTGCGAGATTGATCGGCCGCTTCGAATGTACGTCTCACCAAAATGCTTTGATTCCACGCCACCGGATTATCATCGCCGTCTACAAACCGGCCGCCTCCGGAATAGAAGAGGCCAGAGCGTGGAATGAACATGACAGCGAACATCTTTTGTCGCGTGTCCAGTGAAAGTGGAGCGGCTCTGCGTATCATAGTTTCGCAACGACTCCGTTCTCTACTACATAGAAGATTGCGCGTGCTTCTGGCTTCCGCGCCCACTCTGGGACATCGAATGTTTCATTGGAGGCAATGAGCCATACTTGATCGAGGTACCCCTCGACCAGCATCGTATAGAGGCAGGCGTTGACCTTGGCTCGCTCCTCGGGAAGAAACGTATCCATGCGGTCGCAGACTACCAGGCCGATCTGGGATTGCTTACTGACGGCGCACTGCATCGCGATCGAGAAAATCAGCTTCTCCGAGTCAGAGAGCTCCTCGACCGGGCTGGTGACCCCGAGAGAATTGGTAACGCTGAATTCGTACGGTTCGATGGTGAACGATCCTTTGTAGCCCCAGGCAGCCAGAACATGGTTTACCTGTTCGGTGAAGCTGCCGATGTGCTTGCCAAGAAGCTCGGCCTTCACGCCGTCCTTGCCGAAGTATTCAACCATACTGTCGAGATCCTTGGCCTTGGTGCGCAGGACCTCGAGTTCCTCTGTCTTCTGCTTGATCTCAATGGCTCGGCTCTCGGCAACGATGATCGGCCGGATGTCAGCTTCTAGCTTCTGGATACTGTCATCGAGCCCGGCAATCTGATTCGCAAAGTCTGAAGACAGCGTGAGGACCTGCTTAGTCTCCACATCCTTTTTGGCTTTAGTGCGCTGTTTGTTGAGTTCAGCAATTTTGCTCTGGATGGCCTTCTTGTCGCTGGCCGCTTCTTCATGCGCCCGAACTGTCGACTCGGCCTGTTCGATATTGCCGATCATAGCTTCTTCACCGACAAACTCGGAGTCTTTGCGCTTCAGATTGTTCAAGTCTCTCTGAAGCTCTGCGATGATCGAATCAAGCTTTGCGAGATCGATGGCCTGATCGCATACCGGGCAGGTTGTATTGCCGGCTTCACGTAGGTTTTGCAGCTTGACGAGCTGCGGATCGCATACGCCGATGGTTGCAGCATTCTGTGCCCGCTGTGCGCGAATAGCTTCTCGCTTCGGCTTTTGGGAAATGATGGTCCTGAGGCCTTGCAATCTATCGTCATCGATGATCTTGGTGTTGATTTCCTTGAGGCGCTTGTCTTCGTCGCCGATTTTGTCGTCAATACTTTTGAGACGCTGGTCGAGTTTGTTCGCTTCGAGGTTTGCATTGGCTACCTTGCTCTGTTCTGCATCGCGTTCCTGCGCGATGGTCCGCCGTTTCGAGCGCAGGCTCTCTAGTTCCTCCTGCAGTCTTTTCGAATCGGTGGACCGGGATTCGGATGCTGGAGTATCGCTGCTCACCAGTATGAGGTTCGGCAGCGGCAGCGGATCCGGGATGGAGAATTCCCTCACCCTCCGGTTGGCCGTCTCGCGTTCCTTGTACAGCTTCTTGTAGGCCGTATCGATCGCAAGCAATGGTTCGCCTGTGAAGTTAACCGCGCCCTTGCCAAGAAGACGTTCCACCTCGGCGATCTTGTCAGCCGGAAACTCATATTCAGCGGGAAGGACCAGCGACGATAGCAATGTCTTTTGTTTGGCTTCATCTAGACTCAGCAGAAAGTTGTCGGTGTTGAGGATAACGGATAGGGCGGGGCGGTGGAGCTCGAGCAGCCGTTCGAAAGGCAATGGATGCCAATCGGGATCGTCGATGCAGGTGGTCTTGCTCTCGCGGCCGGTGGCTGTCGTGTTGAGTGTTACACGCCGGCGAAGCTTGTGAACGTCACCCTGGATGTCGCCGGTAATCTCTGACTTGGGAGTGCCTCGGCGGATCTTCTTCACAAATCCGCGGCCGAGTGGATCGAGACCTTCGGTGCTATCTGTGAAGAGGACGGAGATGGCCTGGCGGATTCCTGATTTGCCAGAATGATTGAGGCCCAGGACGACAACGAGTTTATTGTCTCCGATGTCGAGAGTGGCCTCTGCGATATTCCGAAAATTGACAATCCTGAGATATGGCAAACGCATTTGGAAGGCCTTTCAAGTTTGGCTGGAAGGATTGGAAAAACAGAAGTGTATCACCAGCGCCTTTCTCGGGATTCAAGAGGGGCATCGATTGAGGCGGAGGTGGCAGCGGGATCGCGTTCAGCTTCTAGTTGCTGCAATATTGGCTGGGGCGCCAGAATCGTGCGGTAGTCGTGTATGGCCCGCTTCGACTTGTCGAAGGCAGCGTCAATGCGCTCCTGATCGCCATTGGTGATCCGGTATTTGTGATTGAAGGGACGAACGAGCATTAAAGGTTCTTTGGTGAACAACTCTTCGATCGCGACAAGGGCAGAGAGAAGATCGTCGGCTGCTCTTTTATATTTGCCTGTGTCTTTCCCTGCCTCCGCTCTAGTTTCCGAAAGGGCAGCCTGCAAATTGTTGTCAATGATATCGGCCAGTGCTCGCGGCTCGCCTTCGGTCTTACGCTTTAGTTGATCAATACACTTCGTCACCATTTCAAGGTGTTCCATCGAATACCAGCTTTCCGTCGCGAACCACTGCTTGCGACCTGTGTATAGGG
>Ga0210406_10000163_pt1 | contig 103324 bp, 78 predicted proteins | sample IncBWC30MmetaG_FD_155454 | JGI IMG/M metagenome (GOLD analysis project Ga0210406, IMG submission 155454) | Forest soil microbial communities from Barre Woods Harvard Forest LTER site, Petersham, Massachusetts, United States - Inc-BW-C-30-M | ecosystem: Environmental > Terrestrial > Soil >... | reverse complement strand
CGAAACGGCCGATCCGACTTGGGGCGTCGCCCCTCGTGGCGCGCGCGTCGAAAGCGGCGGACCTGACTTCGGCTTCACCCTGCGCAAGAAACGCGACGTCTGGGCAAGGGAATTGAATACCATTTACCGTCAGGCAACTGCGAATCAGTGGTCAGTAGGGCGAGACGTCCCGTGGGAAGAGCTTTCCAAGTTGCCAATGGAGGTCGAACACGCAGTTGCCCAAATTATGACATTTCTCACGGAGAATGAGTTTGCGGCTTTATACGTGCCGGCGCGCTTCATTCCCCGCATTCACCCTCATTACCGCGAGGTGGTCGAAGTGCTTGCCATGCAAGTTGTCGACGAGACGCGGCACGCGGAAGCATTCACCCGCCGGGCCGAAGCTTGCGACGCAGGACTCGGCACAACCGCCATCAGCGGGCAGCTTTCGTTGAAGACTCTCCTCGAGGAGCCTGACTTCACCACCGCCACGTTTCTTTTGTGCGTCATGGGCGAAGGAACCTTCCTCACTCTCCTGAAGTTCCTAGCCGAACACGCGCCCGACCCCGTTACCGCCGCGCTCGCCCGGTTGGCGCACCGAGACGAGGCGCGGCACGTGGCATTTGGCACTGAGCACATGCGCTATGTTTTCGAGCGTGAGCCGGAAAAGCGCCTTTCGCTGACCGCCGCAGTCGAGCGCCGAAGCCAGATGCTCGCGTCAATCTCAGGCCTCAGCCCCTACGTCCACGACGCGCTAGTGGTTTACGCGGGGGGAGGCGTTTCGGTCGAACAAATTCGCAAGGGCGCGGGTTACGTGGCCGAGCTTCAGCGCGAGATGGACCGCACGCGCCGGGAACGCTTGCAATCGCTTGGCTTTGAGCCCGCCGCCGCGTTCCAAATGTCTGCTTATCACACGAAAAACTTCATGTGAAGCCCTCGAACACGCATGGATTCCTAAATCCGCTTGGCGAAGTGTTAACTCCGTTTGGAGCCCGCCGATGGCGGGCGGATGACGGGCAACACAGAAGGTATTGATGGGATGAAGACCAAAGAGTTCAGATCGGAATTAGCCCGCGCCGGATTCCCAGGGTAACCGCTTCGGTGCGGGTGGAAGCACCCAGCTTGTCGAGAATCGAGCTGATGTGGAACTTGACCGTATGCTCGGAGATACCGAGACGAGCCGCAATATCTTTGTTGACGAGTCCCTCCGCTAACATTCTAAGTACACCGGTTTCGCGGGAGGTGATCTCTTCGGACAATTCCTCTTCAACCTCCAGCGGCAGGTCGCCGTAAACGGCAGCCAGACTCTCTGCCGTCGCTGTGCTCAGCAACACCAGTCCATCATAGGCGGCATAAATGGCGGAGAGAACGTCGTCCGGGTCGCTCTCTCTGGAAAGAATCGCGCGTACGCCGCTCCGCAATAAGCGCGAGATCGACCGCGCGTGGCTGATCTCCGTGAGCAGAACAATCGCGCCGCCCGATGTCGGCTGAACTAATAAATCCTGGATCAAATCGGTGTCGATGACAATTACATTCAGTTCGGTGCTACGGGCAAATGACATCAGACTCGCCACCGCCCCAAAACTTCCGGCCAGCTGGAACTCAGCGTGGCTGCGGACGATGCTTTCGAGCTTAGCCCGGCGAGCGGCGGAGGTCGCCATCACTGCGATTCGAATCGCGCCTCCGCCGTTTCGCTTCGACATTCGTTATCGCGCCCTCTCGCCCAAAGTGATAGACACCGGCTTGATTTCGGCGGCGCGAATGATCCTCACCTCCAGAACATCACCGACCCTCGCGGTGGCAAGCGAATCCTGGATCGCATCCATGTGTTCGACTGTCTTTCCGCTCACTTCGAAAACAACATCTCCGAGCAACACTCCGGCCTGTTCTGCGGGTCCATCGTTTTCGACGTGCACGACCAGCAGCCCGGCTCGCGTTTTAGTCAGCAGCTTCGAGCTCATATTTTCCGGCACCTCAACCGGCTGCATAGCAATGCCCAAATAGGGCCGAGCGATCCGCCCTTTTTCGAGGAGTTCTTCGACGACCCGATTGACGGTTGCCACCGGCACTGTCACGGCTCGTCCGTGGGCTAAGCCCTGCGTATTAATGCCGACAACCTCGCCTCGGGCATTGAGGAGCGGTCCGCCGGAAAATCCCGGATACAGGGCGAGGTCGAGCCGGATGTGCTGATCGAGTTGTCCCCCTCGCCGGTTCCTCCACTCGCCGCTGATGCCACCAATGATCCCGCTACTCGCAACTAGATCCCCGCGCCGTGTGCGGCCGAGCGCGAGAACTAGATGGCCGAGCCTCAGGCTTGTCGAGTCGCCGAGTTGGGGCGCACTCGAACATCCTTCCTCGATCCTTAGGACAGCTATGTCCGTGCTGGGATCCCGTCCGGCCAGTTTCGCGGAAACTGCGCGACCACTACCGAGCAGAACGTTGATTTCTTCGTCGCGCTGCACTCCGTGATGAACCGTTACGACCACACCCTTCTTCCATTCGATGCCACTAGTCGGCATCCAGCGTCGGGCATGGACCGCAACCACGCTACCGCCCACCTTCTCCGCAGCAGACGCAAATTCGCTTGAAATTGTTTCTAGTATTGAATTGGCCATGTCTAGCAAAACCCCTTTCTGGAACTGTGAGAACAGGATCGAGGATAGCCACGGAATGCGCATCCGCCACATGGCTAGGTGGAAGCAGAGGTTGGCTCGACAAGCCCTCTTTGAGGCGACGGAAGAAGGAGATCCGGGCAACGGGCTCCTTTTGAACCATGCGCGGGCCATCTGAGTCGTAAGCGCAGCGCGCGAATCACGGTAACCCTAAAATAGCCCCAAGGGGAAGGGTTGCCGACCATCCGGGAGTTAAACCTTGGAAGCCTTGACCAAGTATGAATCGAACCACTCTTCTTGAGATTACCGAGCGCAAGCCCCTGTGCTCATTATCGTCTTGCCGACAGACGCTTCAAGTGCGAGCGCCCCCAGTTACACATCATTTCGACCACTGGGGCGAGCGTCCGTCCATACCTGGAGAGTGAATAGTAAACGCAGGGCGGAATCGTTTTCTTATCGTCTCTTTCGACGATGCCATCGGCAACAAGTTCCTGAAGATGCCGGATCAGCATGCGTTCTGTGATCCCCGGAATGGAACGCTTGAGTTCGCTGGTGCGTCTCGGCCCATCCAGCAGACGCCACAGAATCGTACCTTTCCAACGGCCGTCCATGACTCGCATCATCGCGTCGACGGGGCACTCGCCCACTTCCTTTTTCGAGACTGGCATTTCTTTCTCTTACACTGACAAAGATGACAGTACATTGAAAATTGTCAGCACCCAATCATACACTTTGGGTCATGGAGGATTCAATGAGCAACGAACATCTCCCACGGCTCTTCGCGCAAGCGCTAAACGACAAACGTGTTGACCTCTTCGATGAGTTTATCCACCCGGAGTACAACAACCACAACGCATACGGAGAGCCGGGTCAGGCGGGCATTAAAGCATTCTTTCGGCACTACCTCGAAGCATTTCCCAACACGAAAGTGGTGATGGAGGACGTGATCGAATCGGGCGATCGCATCAGCGCCCGCTTCGCCTGCAACGGAACCTTTAGCAAGCCATTCATGGGCTATCGGCCCAACAGTGCAGCAATCCAAATGCGGAGTATCGACATCTGGCGCGTCAAGGACGGGTAGTTCATAGAACACTGGGACGAACTTAATCTGCTGGAAGTATTCCAGCACATAGGCGGAGCGACGGTGAGAAAGGGGGAGGAACAATGAACTATCTGATATGGCCGGTGTCTCTGATTGGCATCCTAAGCACGGCAGTGGTTTGTGGCACGGACATGTTCTTCTTGACTGTCGGCCTCCCCGCTCTCAGGGTGGCTTCGCCGTCGGCCGGAACCGAAGTCATGGGATTTATCCATCTCTTCGGTGACGCGCGGATGCCGGTCTGGGGCATCTCGGCGATCTTGTCGAACTTCCTGCTCGCCCTGTTCAGCGGGAGTGGACATCGCGGATTCTATTTCGCCTCTCTCTCCATGCTGATTCTGTTCGTCGTTATCTACAATCGTTTGTCAAAGCCAATCAATCGGCTTCAAACCGAAGCGGCAAAAACGGGAGGAAGGCTCGACAATGCTCGAGAGCTGCAGGCGTCGTGGGATCGATCGGTGATGATCCGTACTCCGCTGCTCGTTGCGTCCCTGCTCGCCCAGTGCCTAGCATTGCTAGCCACTTCGGCGTAAATGCGCCCGTATGCTCACCTTTCAAGAGCGAAGGAGAGGCGCACGCTGACAATTTGCGGATTCATGGCTTGCAGCTCGACATGCGGACTTTTCCCGACACTGCGACTATTCCCGGATAACGGGCAATTCTGAAGTAATCCTGAGGTAAGGTTGCCGACCGCACGCTCATAACGACGAATACTAAGGCTCCTTTGCGAGCGAATCTGTTTCTTCAGAGCGTGAAGTACATCATGTTTGACCACGCGAACGCTATCGGACGGAGATCAGGAAGGAGAAGTGCCTGTGCCATCATGATCTCCGGTCGCTATCTCATCACTACCACGGCTCCATCAATCATTCTTGCCCTTGGGGCATCGGTGTTTGGAATCTATTGCCCGTTGCAGCAAAACGTGTCGCCGGCCAGCGGCGCGCCTGCGCGATACAGATGATGTGCAGGATCAGAAACAGCGGCACGGCGAACGTGGAAATGTAGCTCATGGGAAGGACGGTCATGGCTCCAGTGGGGATTCCGTGCGGATCGATGACCCCGGCGAGCGTGCCCAGGGCCAGGGCATTGACTAGGTCGGTTATTCCCAGGACCTGCCAGAAGATGAAGCCTTTGCGATGCGCAGGGTTGGCCAGCCAGAGCGCCGCGAACGGTGCTGTCGCGCCGATGGCGATGTCGCCCCATCCGGCGGACAAGGCGAAGAAGGCGGGCAGAATCTTATAGGTGCCGAGGACGAGGAACACAAAGCCGGCGATGCGCATGCTTTGCACCAGCGTGAGGGAGCGCGGGCTCAGCGACAGAATGAACTGCCGGAATTCCGGCGAGGATGCAAACCAAACCAGGAACAGCACGATGGGCGTGACCACGGCGAGGCCGAGCGCGATCGGCGGTGTGTTGGGAGCGTTGCTGTAGAGGTGCAATGCGGAAGAGAACAGGGAAAAGACTAACCAGGCTGATAAAAGCCCGGCGCTCAGTTTGGCGTATTTGGACATGGCGAATCTCCTTATGCTATGACCTCTGCGGTCACTTGGTTGGTTAGGTTCAAAAGTTCGTTCCAGCGCTTGTTCCCAAGCCGCGCACGCAACCCCTGCTGCACTTTTTCCCAGCGGGGACGCGCGCGCTTGAATTCGGCCCTGCCGATCTCACTCAGGGACAGCCACCGTTCCCGGCGGTCCTTGCCGGACCGACTGGCGATCCAGCCTCGGCGCCCCATGATCGCGAGCGTACGGGTGAGCGTGGTGCTATCGATGGCCAGAATCTCTCCGAGCGTTCTCTGGGAAACTTCTCCGGCGAGGGATAACGCTTGCAGGAGGGTGAATTGCGTTGCCCTAAGGCCGAGTGGCCGAAGGGCCGTGTCGTAGTGCTGGGTAAGCACGCGGGAGGCGCGACGAAAACTCGCACACATGCAGGAAAGAGCGAACATGGCGGGTTTATTCATACCAGCAATGGATGCATATACATGTAGTTGGATTCAGGAAAATAGGTTTTCAATCTCCTAATGTTCGAGCACACGAACACGCGATAGCCGCAGGTCATCGCCAGACGCATGCTCTTGTCATGGGAATTACGGAGGCCGATGGAAAAACGGCATCCTTCCATCTCGGTTTCGAGGTCGAGAACCCCAAAGGCCTTCATGCCATCCGGCGACACTGCGTGCTCGTCGTGGACGACTCCGATGTGCCGAAACCCGAGAGTCTCGACCAAGGCTTGTACGATCTCGTGGTGTGGAATCGGACGGTGTGTTTCCGTTGCCGGCGGTGTCGGCACCAGAGTTAGTTCTTCGCGGCCAATCGTCCGGCCGCTATAGCCGATGAGCGTACTTGTTTCTGGCATAGTGCTTTCCTCCTTGTTGACTTGAAATAAGACTCCAGAAAGCTGGGAGAGAACGCTGCTGCCGCGCTGGACGCAGCCGTGTTCGCGGGTAAGAACTTGCAGTGGTGATTGAAACGAGTTTCAGGTCCGGCATGGCCGGACCCTGAAGGCCCCGTTCACGCCTTGACCTGCCGTCATGAATTGTTAAACTTGAAGTTGAGCTCGTTTCCCAACCCAAGGACGCTTCGGAGTGGTACTCGAATCAGTTGCGAGATTCCGTTCACCCTCTCCGGCCTGGATCCGCGCCGCCGTTTTCCGAGCCCTCTTTGACACTCCTCGTGAATCCACAGGGGTGTGCCGCGCGGTTCCATCGTCCACTGGAATTTGCGGGCCCAGTCCGGTTGGAGGATCTTCCGGCGGGAATCAGCGTCACTGCGCAGGTAGTGAATTGCATCCCGATTGAGAAGTTCTGGCTACTAGAAGTGGCGCTGGATGACCCAGTGAATGTATGGGGCGGTGATCGGTATACGATGAGTTTTGGCCGGTAGGCATCGGCATAGATCAAGTCTCCGCGGTCATCACTATTCGCACTGTAGGATACCAACAGGGATCCGCCCGTTTGAACTGGGGATAGGCCGATGGATGATAAGCCGCCAACGCAACTTGACACTCGCGACATGTCCTAGAACGCCGTTTGGGACAACTTCCGTGCACCCGACTATCCGGGGCTGGGGCGTTCATATCCTACGCATAGGAGAATGGAAGACCATGCTGCTGAAAATTGTTCAATCAGGCGAACCTGCCTTGCGAGCCCCGGCAAGCCGGCTAACGCGGGAGGAGATTATTGACGAGGAAATACAGCGACTGATCCGGGACATGCGCGAAACGATGCGGGACGCTCCGGGTGTCGGGCTCGCGGCACCGCAGGTGGGTATGCCGCTGCAACTCGCGGTGATTGAAGATCGCGAAGAGCTGTTCAGTAACTTGCCTGCACAGGAGCTCGCTGAAAAGGAACGCCAGGCGGTGCCATTCCACGTCATTATCAATCCTGAGCTCACTGTCCTCGGAGTCGACAGAGCCGATTTCTATGAAGGTTGTCTCAGCTTGTCTGGATTTTCGGCCGTCGTGCCGAGAGCCCGCAGGGTTCGCGTTGCATATTTGGATGAATATGGAGAACCACAATCTGTCGAAGCTTTTGGATGGTACGCTCGGATACTCCAGCACGAGATTGATCACCTGCGAGGGACGCTCTACATCGACCGCATGAAGAGCCGCACGTTCACTTCGATCGACAACTGGAGTCGCTTCTGGAAAGGCAAGCCCGTCCGGGATATCGTCGAAGGGTTGTCCAATCCGCTCGAACCTATCCGATGAATAAGCTAGTCGCCGGGCACTGTGCCATGGAGATTCCAATGCCTTCACTTTGCTTATAGCCGACTCTCGCCGTATTCCGGGTGGAGGACGGGGAACTTCTGAGGTTACCCCCTTTGATGGACTCCTGACGACGCGGTTCCAGAAGTTGTTTGTTCAACACTTGTCGGTTCCTGACCGCAGGGCGCTCGAATTACGCCTTCGTTCATTCGCAAAGACGGATAGGAGTCAGCCAAGGCGGTGGCCACAGGGGGAGGACAAGAGTGCTGGCAACAGGGGTCCCGTTGACGCGGTTTACGTTAACGATCGCCTCGTGAAACAGTTGGAGCTTAGAGAGAACAGGCTCTCACGCAGCTTGTGGAGGGCTACTTGACCACCTCTCCAAGTCAGACTCTTTCGTGCAGATTCCTTTCTCGCGACTCTGAATATTTCGCATAGTAAAGTCCTCCTCGTTGGAGGGGGATATCGCAAGTGCTCGAGAGCTTCGAGCTGGTCGGCGCCGGCGGGTACCGCCGCGAGGGGAATGTGTTGAAGGAAGACCGGCAAAAACCGATGCTCCTTCTGCAGTTCCTGGTAGAACAGCTGATCGGCCGGCCGCACCAGTTCGCCTATCCCCTGCAGAGTCTGAATCAGCATATCGCCAGGCACGACGACAAACACCGCGGTACGCAATTGCTCATCGGAAATGAAACAATCCTCTTTGATTTGTCGGCTAGCGCGGGGGAAGAAAGGGTGGTGGATAACGCCGCTGTGCCTGCGGTACCATGGTTGGTCCAGCGGTTGGCTGCGCCGCCGGTCGCAATCGAGTGACTAAATGCAATTCTGGAAAACGTAATGGACCTTAAGACTCTGCTCGACATTCCTCCCTGGGACTGGCCAGAAGATGCCGGAAGGATGTTTCACAAGATTCTGGTTGATCAACGAGCGAGTGAATCTGACCGACTGGTCGCCGCCGAATTGGCTGGTGATTTTACCGTGATCAACGACGATCTAGCCGATACCTTATTGGCGGTGGTATGTAGCGCCGAACCAGAGCAACTGCGCGCTCAGGCGGCAATTTCCCTTGGGCCGGTCCTGGAACATGCGGACACGGATGGATTCGAGGATCCGGACGATGTACCCATTACTGAGCAAACGTTCCATGACATCCAGGACAGGCTTGAGAAGGTCTACCGCGATCACAGCACTCCCAAAGAAGTGCGCCGGCGGTGTTTGGAAGCATCGGTACGGGCCGCCAATGCCTGGCACGAGGATGCGATCAGCTCTGCCTATTCCAGCGGAGACAAAGAGTGGATGCTGACGGCCGTGTTTTCGATGCGCTGGGTTCGCGGCTTTGACAATCAGATACTGCAGGCCCTGAAAAGCGACGATCCTGAGATTCACTACCAGGCGGTCAATGCGGCCGGGAACTGGGAACTGGATGCGGCCTGGCCCGACATCGTCGAACTCGTCAATGACGCTCACACTCCAAAGCCACTGCTGCTTGCTGCTATCGGCGCCCTCGCCAGCATCCGTCCCGCGGAGGCGGCGAAAATCCTCGTCGACCTCTCAGAATCCGACGACGAAGAAATCGCTGAGGCTGTCAACGACGCCCTGGCGGAGGCGGCGGGACCTTTAGACGAAGAAGACGAAGAGGATGAGTGGGTCAATTGAGCCGCCGACGAGTTCGCGAATCGGGTTGCGACAGCTGCGGTCTGCGAGCGAATAGGCGCGCGCTCAAGCATCGTGCTGGTGACGCAAGACTACAAGAAACACGAGATCGTGTTCCCACTCTTTGGGGGCAACGATGGCTCATTGCGGGGCTCGCCCCAAGTGGGACTTTCCGCCTTCGTGCGCCGAATTAACCGACGGATCTGCGCCCTCACCGGTGGCAGCCCTGGTCGACGTTGCTGAGACCGCCACCGCCAAAACAGGCGGAATCCGGCACGCTGCCAGGAAACTGCTAATCAACGTTCACGCTAAGACTCGAAACCCATTTTGAAGAGCGCACTGGGTGCGACAGCTCAGCATGTACGCTCGGTTAGCCGCGCTGATTTGCGCTATTTCGTCGCGAATCTTTTGGATTCGATCCTTCACGGGGTCTGGCATGAGGTCAGATGATCAAAACCGCAAGGGATTGCCGGGAACAGACGGATAAGCGACATCGCTCCAAGGTCGGCTTGAACTTGTGGGGCGATGCTAACGATTCCATGCGGGCGTGGAACGGAGGACAAACGGAAGGCCACGGGGAGCGTTGCGGATCATCGTATTTTGCAGGTCGAGAGCTTCGAGCGGAATGTGGCTGCGAGTGCCGTCGGGGCTGATGTATTCGAGATAGCCGTCAACGACCCAGTAGTCGGTTACGGCATGGCTCGCGCCATTTTTCAGCACCAGCAGGAAGACTCCCTTGCCAACGATTCCGTCTTCGGTTGCTGCCCCGAGTCTGGCTCCGGGACGCAATGTGGAATTCCCGTGTGCTGCATCGTCATCCGATGGATTGACAGTGGGCGGGATCGCGGACATTTCCGATTGCGTGAGTTCTTGAGATCCGTCGCTGAGGTCAAGTGAGTCCCCCCCCAAATCGAAGCCTGAATCAAAAAGATCGAAGTCACCGGAGAAGGAGAGCAGCGGCAAAAATGGTTCGAAGAAGCAGACCTCGGTCGCGCCGTTGAAGAAGCATCCGGACGAAGCAAAACGCGGGAAGCGGTTGCGGAGGAACTTGTGATGATGGGGGCGCACATGAGAAGAAACGAAAGAAACTCGGCCGCCGGGGTGGGGTGGGAATAGCGACGGAGACCAAAGAAGCGTTGGCGAAATCCGCGGTCTGAATGGCATGAGGCCGGGCGTGGGCAGGTGAGACGGCGGATGGGGCGAAGACGAAGGAGAGGACGTTTCGAATTTCGCATGCGGGCCAGAGTGCTTTCCGAACCCAACGTGAAGCCAGCCGAAATGCCCGCCCGCGTGGCTTCCCCCGGAGTGCCTACCGGAAGAATGCCCGCCACCGAAGTGGCCGCCTCCGGAGTGGCCTCCCCCGCCTCCGTGTTGCGCTTCTGCGGCGGCGAGAAGACATATCACGGACAGCCAGATCGGAAAGATGTGCAGCGACCGCATAAGGGAGGCAGTTCGAGTGGCCATGGCCCTCCCACCGCAGGGAATGTGCACACATTTTACTCCCGTTTGCCTGTTCGGTGGTGACGCTTGAGGAAACGCCGGGCGCGGGCATGGATTGCACTTCGTGAAGCCAAAGTGAGCACCTCCTGCGTTGCTCGGCCTTGCGGACTGTGTGCTCCGCAATGGCAATCCTGCTGGGCGTTGAGCGGTTCCGTCAAAACCTGCTTCGCCACTGGACGGCACAAAAGGTTCGGGCAGAGACCCAAAATGGGACTCGTGGGTAATCCCACCTGAATTGGGAACCCAGTGAAACTGGATCCGGCGTTCTGCCAAGCACCGAATCCGCCTTGAAGTGCCCCCAAATCCTTGTGCCCGAGTTTCAGAAGTTTCTGCGCCAAACTGGTGCTAGACCCTTCGTTCGGTCAGGTGCAGTACGCAACTATCTGTTTGTCCTTCGGAATTCTCGACAGGTTCTCGTCGAGCTTGTCGAGCGGCACTCGGATGGCTTTCGGGAACATTGCGTCCGATTTCTCCCAAGCCTGAGGGTTTCGAACTTTCGAACGCCGATGAACGGGAAGTCTTCTTCCGCGTCCATTCGTATTTTCACTGCGTCCCCTTTGATTCGCGGTGCATCTGCCATACAATTCTCAGTGCGTTGTTGTTCCCAGCCGAGTCCGCCCAACTGGCGATCCGGCCTCCAAAACGAACCGAAGATTTAGGCGTGGTTTTGTCCCCGAGAATGCTCAAAAATACGATCAGTCAGTCCCGGAGGGTGCCGAGTGAGACGGCATTTGATCATAGAGTGCGCGAGCACTACTGGAGTCGGGAATAGTCCGAGAATCATTCTGCTCGGGAACATGTAAAGGAAAAAGAGCGGTTACGAGCGTGCCGTTTTCGGTCAACTGAATCTCGAAGTTCCCGCGCAACTGTTTAACTCGTTGCCGCATCCCCTGAATTCCGACGCCTTCTCTCAGGGGCTTTGACTCGTTCCGACCGTTGTTCGAACCCTTGGTCCCTTTACCGTCGTCCTGAACTTCCAATCTGACCAGTTCAGCGGAGCGGCTGACTCGAATGTTGGCGCGTTCGCAGTTGGCATGCCGATGGATGTTCGTAAGACATTCCTGAATGATTCGGAAAATCGTAATCTCCATCTCGCGACTCAACCGCCCGAGGTCAGGCGATAGTTCAACCTGAACGTCGATGTGGCTGCGTTCGCTGAATCCTTCCACGTACCATCGAATAGCTGATGCCAGGCCCGCCTCATCGAGCAACGGAGGATGAAGCAAATAAGACACGGTGCGTAACTCTTTCGATAGCTGTCCCACTAGATCGAGCGTCTGCTTGATAGAGTCGGCCAATTTCGGACTCACCTTTTGAGCCTCTGATTCCAAAGGAACTAGATTCATCTGCAAGGCGGCAACTAACTGTCCGGCGCTATCATGCAGTTCCCGAGCGATATGCCGACGCTCCTCATCCTGCGTGTGCAACAACCGCCACGAGAGGTCTCGAACCTGCTCCGACTGCCTCAGCACGTCGGCATTCCTGTCCTCCAGTTCCTTCGTGCGTGCTTGTACCTCGGCATCAAGCTTCTCCGAAAGTTTTCGAAGTCGCTGTTCGCTTTGCAGCAAAGCATCGTGCGCCAGCTTCCGTTCAGAAATGTCTCGTGTAACGCCAAGTTGCACGACACTATCATCTGGGTTACGAAGAGGAGCAGCATGTGTTTCCATGTGCCGCCGAATGCCCTCCAATCCCACAATGTCGAACTCCAGAGAGCCTTTTTCTCCTCGGCAGATGCGTTCGTTAAACGCCTGAAATTTGTTCCTATCCTCCGGTGCAATGAGGTCATAAACGTTCTTGCCAACAACTGCCTCGGCGCAATCAGCACCAACCATCTTCAGACCGGGCGAATTTATGTGAAGTAGAGTACCGTCCCGATCAACAAGCTTGACGCATTCAGGGGTGGTCTCAATGATTGCACGAAACCGTTTTTCGCTTTCGCGCAACGCTTTTTCCGTCAGCTTTTGTTGCGTGATGTCATTGTTCGTTTCGAGAATAGACCACGGCCTCCCATAGGCGTTCCGATCAAGCGCCCATCGGCTAATGACTACGATTTGCGTGCCCAGCTTCGTTTTATGAACAAGTTCACCTGTCCAGCGGCCGTGCCGGTGCAGTTGTTCATTAATGCTTTCCAGCGGCGCGGGGAATTGGGTGTGCAAAAGCTCATGGGTCACATTACCCAGTGCTTCTTCCCGTGTATAGCCATACAGTTCACAGGCAGCCTTGTTCCAATATGTGACTTTATCCGCTGAGTCGCGAACGAAGATAGCGTCGTTGCTCAAATCGAGCAACCGAGCTTGTTCCATCAGGGCTTGCTCCGCCCGTTTGCGTTCAGCAATTTCCTGTGCGACGTTCGAAGCGCCGATAATGCGACCTTCAGAGTCTTTCACTGGCGAAACCGTGATCGAGACCTCGACCAAACTGCCATCTTTTCGTTGGCGCTGGGTCTCAAAGTGATCTATCTTTTCGCCGCGACTCAGGCGCAACAGAATGTCTGTTTCTTCCGAACGGCGATCCGGTGGAACGATCAGCGTAATGTGCTGACCGATAGCTTCCAGAGATGGGTAGCCGAATAACCGTTCCGCGCTCCTATTCCAACTCGTGATCATGCCGCCAAGGGTCTTACTAATAACGGCGTCATCAGAGGAAGCCACAATCGAAGCTAGCAGAGCCGTTGCGTTTTGCGCGTTTCGGCGTTCTGTAATGTTGGCACAGATTCCAAACAAAGTAACTGGCTTCCCGTCGGCGTCGAAGACCACTCGTCCCTGAGCCTCCATCCAGCCTAAACTTCCGTCCGAGCGGTGCTGTCGGTATTCAACGTTATATTTCCCTTTACCAGAGAGCGCGAGGTTTATCTGCTGCATGACATTCTCGCGATCCTCTACGAACACGCCTTGCAGAAAGCTATCGAAGGACTCCCCGAATGAACCGGGTGCCTGACCATGAACCGATTCCATGTTGCGCGACCAGCGAACTCGCCCCGTCGACACTTCCCAATCCCAAGTACCGACGTTCGCCGCTTCAAGACTGAACCGGGTACGTTCTTCCTGCTCCCGGCGCTCCTCTTCCATCCGTTTGCGATCTGTAATGTCCTCCACCACCGATATGAAATGCTTTAACCTGCCGCTGGTATCCCGAACTCTAGAAACCGTCAGGCTGACCCAGATCGTTGATCTGTCTTTTCTGACATAGCGTCTCTCGACGGAATACCTGTCCGAAGCGCCCGCCTTCAGCCTTTCAACTTCGGCAAGATCGGCGGCGAGATCATCAGGATGGGCAATATCTTGAAAGGTGAGGTTCAGTAGCTCGGCTTCGCTGTAACCGACGATCTCACAAAATTTTTTGTTAACTCGCAACCACCGCCCCTCGGGAGTCACCTGGGCAACCCCGATGGCCGCCAATTCGAGGGTAGAGCGATAGAGTTCTTCAGTCTCGCGAAGAGCTTTTTCCAAGGCCAGACTTCGTTGCAAAACCTCCTGCGCGTCAAGCTGTCCCGGGCGATGGGCCACACCTGGAATTGCCGGATCAAAAAAAGATTCGTGGCGACTGACCTTCTCTAAGGCAGCTAGCAAATCTCTACCAATTGAAGCCTTCACCACGTATCCACGAGCGCCCGCTTTGAACGCCTGACGAACCATTTCGGGAGAGTTGTGTTGACTGAGAATGAGTACTTCGCAATGCGGTAAGACGCCACGGACCAGCGGAGTAGCTTCTAATCCGTTTAGATTGGGCATGCTTACGTCCATTACGATGACATCGGGTTTTAACTCGCGGGCTTTTTCTACCGCATCTCGCCCGTCAACAGCTTCGCCACAGACATCGCAATGCGGGTCGAGAAGGGATCGCACGCCACGCCGAACGACTTCATGGTCATCGACTATCAGAACGCGCACGCTTTAGTCCTCATGTCGATGGATACAAAAGCAATGCAATGTCCAAGACTGCCCACGAACAAAAAGCGGCTCCTGAGTCTCATTTTCCCTTGGCCGTCGAAATTGTCGGAAGCTCAGCCAGTGATGCTAACTTTCCGAGCCAATCCTGCCCCATACAGTAAATGCTGTAGGTCATGGGAATAGGCTCCCCACGTTATCGGGAGGGTATCTTTCAGGGCAGGGTGGGACGCGAGCACTGTTTCTACTTTTCGCGATCCAGCCTCCAATCCAAAAATACATCGCCAACTATCACGAAGACCGGATGCACCTCGCGCTGGAGAAGACAACGCCAGGCCGCCGACCGGTTGAGCCCGTCCTGACGGAACTGTGCCAGCTTCTGGCCCTACCTCGAATCGGCGGTCTTCATCATCTGCCTAGCGCGGCTGATGCCGGGTGTGAGACAACTAGCGACCCCACCACCGGTTAGGCCCAAAGGGACTGGTCCCATTCCTTCGAATGGTCTGGCCTGTTTGCTCGCCCGTACCTGTCTATGGCTGTTTTCTTTTTTCTCGCAGCATTGGCGGGAGTCAAAGTGAAACTCGATATCGACTCCAACTGCGGTGCTCTCCTTACTCGGGTATTTTTGTGATTCCCCTATTCAGAAACTGAAGCCCTAAAGGAAGCCTGGCGGTCGGTGCCTTTGACGGGCCTGGTGCAGGTAGCTTAGTTCGGAGAAAAGGAACCTGGAAGAACGTCGGCGTGGCAGGAGGTGTACATTTCTGCGCTGGGAGCAGGCCATCTTGAGGGCAGGTGGACGGAACCATTCAAAAAGTCGGATGCGCGAGTCATCACCACGCTCAAGCGAGCTTTGCTCAGTGATTCTCCCCAACGCTGTCCAGAATTCGCGACAAGCCAGAAGCTGAATTGTGTGACTCCTTGCGTTTTACGATCTTTGCGGTAGGGTTGTGCTAACTCCACAAGGAGAGTCACCATGAACACTCCAAAAAAGGCGTCCTCCGCCTCCAAACGCTTCGTTCCTACCGATGATCACCAGATTACGATCGGCGAGGCCCACCAAATCATCTCCGGCTCCACCTTCACCGTCTACGGTCGACTGATCGACGACGTCACGATCTCACCCGCTCAGACAGGAATGGTCCATCCGCAAGGAACGGGCGAGGACCTCCAGCTCGCACTGATATTTGGCATTCAGGAAGATAACAACTGCTCTGCCGTGAACCCCCCGCAAACGGTCTACATGCCTGCTCCGGACGGCCCCGCTGACGGCTGCGGCTGGGATCCCAAGCAGTATGTAATGTGGAGGAATCTCCCCAAGCATTGGATCACAATACACGTCGTGAGCCAGCTAAAGACTCTCTCCATGGCGCTCGCCCCCATGGCCGCGGCCCATCAGGAACCGCGGTTCCTGGCCGACGAAATGTGCCTGGATTGGATGAAGCTGAGCGCTTCCGTGTTTATCGATCCTTCATGGACGCTGAAGGCTGTGTGGGTGAAGCTGCACCAGAGCGACTTTACGTTCAACGAACAGGTGTCCCTTTCGAACGTGATTCGGAAAGCTTATGGCAAATCCTTTGATCCAAACAAACTGACGGCAACAACGACGGTGCAAATCGTGGCCGGCTGGATTCCGGCAGCGGTCAACGCTTGATAGTGGGCTGACAGGAGCCAACGAACGTGCAAAAGAAGATGACCTCGTGCGTGAGGATCGCCGTTGCGGTGGTCTGGATGAGCCTCTTGTGTTGGCCGGAGCGTTGCCGTGCGGACGCAACGACGGGAGGGTCCAGTACCAATTACAAGATCTACGACAACCACCGGTTGCTCCTGGTGCTCGGTGTCGGCAAGAGCGGTAAACCTGATCCGGTGACCCGATTCGTGCTTGAGGACATAACACCTTGCATAGCGCAGGACAGAGTTGAGCCGACATACGCCTGCACCAGGGATGAATTGAACGGTTCGGTGAGCGCGCTTGCGGCCCTATGCGACAGCTCCATGCCACCACGCCCCGGACAGTCCTGCACCGTCGAACAGAAAGACGGCTCCGTCAACGTATTCTTCAATTTCCTGGACAATGAACTGCAGGGCAGCCGGCAATACCGGCTTACCTACTGGCAGAAGGGGCCAAAATCCGAGGATGGGAAAGATGGGAAGGAGAGTGCGACCGTTGTGATGGTAGACACCACCCCGGTCGTGGCGGTCATAGTTCAGCCCAAGGCCGAGGGTCAATACCAGCTCACGCTATCTTCATCGCTGGCCTACACCCGTGGCAGCAATATCGCGCTCGGAACTCCGAGAGATTGTCCGGTGATGGGATCGGAGGAGGCTGCTAATGCGGCGAAGTGGAAGCCGGTTACTTTCACGGCTCCCCTGGTGGACGGGTCGGCGAAGGGCCCGGGACCGACCTCCGTCAATGGTCTTATTGGAGTGCCGACGGATTACACCGAAGGCGTGCGGCCGGGGGCGGGATATTCTGCGCAGATTGGAACGGCGTTTGTGTGCATTGACGCCCGAAAGCTGGTTGCAGACTTTACACCGAGTTCTGCGGGAGCTGCCGCGGCGCTGGCGCAGATCGGGGTCCACAGTCCGCTGCAGCCGCCGGCGAACTCGGGGCATTACAAGTCACGGGATGATTTGTCGCCATCGAACTTTGTAACCTACGCCAGAAGCGCTGCTCCCAGTTGGACTTTTGCGTCGGGCGCAAAGTTCTCGCCTGCGGCGACCGCGCCTACAGGCAAAACCGATGCAAGCTTCTATGCAAGTGTGAACATGGTTGCGGCCACCGGTGCTAGATTTGCCTGGGGGCTGGATGGAAAGCTTGCGGAACTGCAGAGGGGAATCGGGAAGTCCAACTGGACCATCACATGGCTCTCCGCGACCGCCAATACGGGAAACAATACCTCCAGCATTACGAGCCAGACCTACACCGACTCGATTGATTGGACGCTTCCGATCTCGCATGAATGGGACAGGATTGGTGGGCACACGACCACGCTGGTATTCGTGGTGAATCCGGACTATTCGACGGACATCGAGTTTGACCGAAAGAATCTACTCGCGGAGGGGCACTTCGTGTGGATTCCCAGAAGCTTCTACCAGACCCTCGAGAAGCGAAACGCGGGGTTAAACAACGTCGTCGGTGGAGCTGTTTGGAAGTATCCGAACCTGAACTCGAAGGTTCATGTGGCGGGTGAACTGGATTTTCGGGGAGGCATGGAGGCCGGTGGTGCGCTGATCGACACCACGCAGAACGCCTCGTCAGGGACGGCAAAGATTACCGTTCCGGCCTACAACATCGCACGCGTGGTTCCGCAGATTCATGGGCTGTTCCAGTGGCTGCCGTTAAAGTCGACGGGGCTGGGGTTGCTGACAATCGACGAGACGTTGACCGGGCGTTATCTGATGGCAACGGAGAACACGGTGGAACAGTACAACATTCCGGCCACCAATACGGCCTCCGCAACAGTGGGCCTGCTACTGCGGCCCATCACGGGGTGGAAGGGGTACAACTCTCTGATTACTACCTGGTACCCGCCGCACATCTCCAATTTTGGGTTGGCCGCAACCTTCAATGACGGCTTCAATGCTCCGAAATTCTCCCGCGTTAACTGTGTCACAATCGGCGTGACGATTATGTACTGATCCGGCGTACGTAGCGGGAAAGTCGTTTGCCTTCGAACCGGAGAGAGGTGTGCCTGCACGTATCTTGGCTCGAGATGGCGGCCTGGTTACGGTTAAACGATCCCGGCGAAATGGCTCACCGTTTTCACGATTTCGATCGCGATCGGTAATACGTCCGCTATCCCCTTCGCCGCCTCCAGCAGTCCTGCCCGAGTGCTCGCTCCGCCTCAGCGATCGCTCTTGGACAATTTGGAGGTGTCGGTCTCAAAAAGAGCGCTCACGTAGAGTTCGCGCCAAGTTGTGGGGGCAAGTTGTGGGGGTTTGACACGTAGAACTCATAAGCCTCTCCCATTAACCAGGGCGTTATAATGTATCCGTAGCTTGTGAGATCTATCAGGTTTTCGCTGTATATGAGGGGCGAGGTCACTTCGGCAGGCACCTTGGAGGCTTTTGCCGAAGTGTGTGCGATTCGCCGAGCCGGGTTAAGCAGAAACGTTGAAGGACCTGCGCGACAGCTACCCACGCCTGGAGCGTCAAAGGTTTGCCCCGATTGGTTTCTACCCTCGACCGGGCAAATTGGCAGGTGATCTGGCGGCGGGCAGATTGAAATCTACCGTGCGGTTACGTACCGACAACATCTCCGATTCCCATTAGACTGTGGTGCGCGAAGCAGGAGGCTCTCCATGGTGCCCTCGGGTGCTCTGCCCTAGTCCATTAGAAAGTTCCTTGATAGTTGCGACAGTGAACCGAAAATCGAGCATTGTCAGATGGTGGCTTCTTGATGGAACTCAAAGTCGCAACGTTCACTTGGTCAATACGACATGGGAAATACCCATGCCTGTGTGTCGGAAGTGTGAGATAGAGCCTTCGCAAGGGCTCGTGGCGTAAAGTGCGTGGCGCTTCCCAGGATTTGGTCAGGAGATAAGTTTGAATCACACCCGCAGTGATTGGGTTGGCATTTACAAAACCGCAGTGATGGAATTCAGCCGAAACAAATCGCCTGCGAGTATCGATGTGGCTGAACGGGCCATTGTAAAACTTTTACGGGAATTGCCAATCGCAGACTCTAAGTTGCACCGCGAACTGAAGGATGCACTCAATAGTCTCGCGGTCCTCAAGAGGATGCTCTAGCAGCGGCTAGACGTGGCGAAGCTTTGAGGTGGCCGGCGTTTGTTGGTTCGCAACCTGACTGCGTCCTCAGGTCTTGCCTTATTCTTAATAGCCGATTTGCGCTACCGAGCCGACACAGGTTCCACCTGTGTAAGACTATCTTCCGCGCAGGGTTTTGGTCTCACCCTCCCGTCGCACACTGTATCGCCCCGGCTGGGTCCGGGGCTTTTGTAGTTGCGTGAGTTTTACGAACTTCGGAAAACGTAACAGGCTCTTATCGTCTTGAACGGGACTGCCCCGTTGTGCTAAAAAATGTTCCCCAACATTCGTTGCCGGAGGCCGAACGGTGACCACTGAAGAACAAGAACGCATGAACACTCTGTGCCAACTAATCCAAAAGGAAACCGACCACAAGAAGCTGTCCGAAATGGTTGCGGAACTCAATCTCTTGCTCGACGAGAAAAAGGATCAATTGCGGGACGACAAACCGACTGCTTTGAAGTGAAAAAGCCCCGGACCACAGGCCGAGGCGAGACAGAGTGGAAGGAGACGCAATATCCGGCACGATAATGCCAACCGTCTGAGTACGATGTTTTGGGAAAGTCTGGTAAACGACGGACAGCAGAGTTTCCACCTGGTAAGCTTGGTGTGGTCAAGTCCACATCCTTCCGCCGCACCCTCTCTTGGGGACGGTTTCTTGTGCCAACTGATTGCATGGGAGGCTCTTCATGGACACCAAACAACATTGGCAAAAGCTCTACATCGCTGCTGCTCTAGAACGCGATTGGTCAAAAATGGAAGATCGAATTAGGGCAGTCGAAATTGAGATAGCACAAAGATTGCGCGACCTCTCGCAAAACCACGGCGGTACGCCGACAGAACTGCATGCCATCGCTGATACCCGACAAAAATTGGAGATATTGCGGGTTGACGTTGCCCGCCGGAAGGAATCGAAAACGCGGACTGGCCTGGTGGCTTAAAACTGGCCAGCGCCGAAGCCTTAGCTGGCCGTGGCATCCTTGCGCATTACCGCTGCTGCCAGCATGCCATACGCCTCCAGCTTCTTTTCAGGCGCGACAGCTAATATTGGCTCCGAGTTCTCTGCGGTCCAGAACTGGGAAACTGCATCAAAAGGGCAAATGCAGCGGAAGCTCGTTCAACTCGGCGCGACGTTAATTTTGACCCTCTGCATTTGCGGACATGTCTCAGAGATTTTCCATTACTGTATGCGCGCGCCCTGTCAGATGCTGGTGCAAAGGCCGGTCGGCAATCAACCCACGCGCGAAATGACGGTTGGTCCACCGCGGACTCCAACTTCGTGCGTGGACGAAGCCGATTCATGACATGTTCATCCGACGTCATTCTGGCGAGGCATAACGTAGCAACAGCTCTCGGCCGATGCGTTGGTCATCAAGGCGCTCAGATTGGTGAGCTATCGAAAGCGTCGAATGCTTCGGACTCTTTCTCTTCCACGAAGCCGGGATGACTTTGGAGGAGCCGCGCACAGCGGTTCCAGCGCAGAATAGCATCGTCGTTGTCCGTGGGACGAATCACCTCGGCTTCTGCAAAGCAGCGCATCGCCTCCGCGAAAAGGGGGGAAAGAGTGTGCGGCGTGCGCCCTACGCGCATCTGTGCTTTCGCCCGCCGTTCATACAGCAGGCCTGTGTAATAGAGCCGTTCGTAGCGCTCGGTGAGTTGCTGGAAAAGTTTTTCGACCTCTCCAGAGCGATCCGAGGCATCTCCACAGAACTGGTCGGTGATCGCTAATCCCAACAGGCGAATCGCCAGTTGGTGCTCGGGCTGAACGGCGAGGATGTCGCGGCAGATGGATTCAGCCTCTTCCGGTTCATTGAGCGAACGGTAGAGCTCGGCTTTCGAGATTGCTTCTGGAATACCGGCCTTCGAGATGGTCTTCAGAATGAACTCCATAGGAGCCTCCTTGAGCGTCAGCCCGATTCTGGTTTCGCTATCATAAATTTATGCTGTCCCTCGAATCTTCCGCACCAGCATGAGCACGGGATCATAAAATTCGTCAACCACGCGTTCCTTCAGCGGAATGATCGCGTTATCGGTGATGTGAATTTCCTCGGGACAGACTTCCGTGCAGCACTTGGTGATGTTGCACAGACCGATGCCGAGCGTTTCCTTGAGCATGCGCGTGCGGGATCTCGAATCCAGGGGATGCATCTCGAGCCCCGCTACCCGGACGAAGAACCGCGGTCCGCCGAACTGCTCCATTTCGTCGTGCTCGCGTAGGACGTGGCACACATTCTGGCACAAGAAACATTCAATGCACTTGCGAAACTCCTGCACCCGATCAACATCTTCCTGGAACATTTTCCAGTCGGCGTCATGGCGGGGCTCAAATGGCGGAATTTTCTGGTTGACGCGGTAATTCCAGGAAACGTCGGTGACCAGGTCTTTGATCACCGGAAACGCTTTCAAGGGCTGAACTGTGATGGGCTTGTCCAGGGGAAGTGCGTCCATACGAGTTTTGCAAGTGAGCCGAGGCCGACCGTTGACCTCTGCAGAGCATGAGCCGCACTTGCCCGCCTTGCAATTCCAGCGCACCGCCAGGTCGGGAGCCTGGTGAGCCTGAATGTGGTGGAGCGCATCCAGCACTACCATCCCAGGGGCAATCGGGACGCGGTAGGTGGCGAGCTGTCCACCCGCTCGGTCTCCCCGGAACACCTCAAATATTGCTTCCGCCATTTCGCGATCCTCCGCTACTTCTCTCATTTACTTATTTCTCATCCGCAACCAGTTGCTTCAGTTCATTGGGCATTTCGGGTACCGGGGTTTGCCGGAGCGCCATTGTACTTCCCTCGCGGACGATCACATTGTTCTTTGCTCCCCAGGCTGGGTTGGGACCGGCATAGTCAATCCGGCTGTGAGCTCCGCGGCTCTCCTGACGCGCAAGAGCGCTGCGGGTAACCGCCTCGGAAACGGTCAGCATTGCTTTTAGGTCCTGCGCCAGATGCCAGCCCGGGTTAAACAATCGCGACCCTTCGACGCTCAAACGTCCGGTGCGTTCCTTCAATTTCTCCAGCTTCTCCAAGGCGCGACTCAAGTCCTCTTCATTACGAAAGATGCCAACCAGATTCTGCATGGTTTCCTGCAAATCGCGATGAATCGTATATGGACTCTCACCATCGCTGCGCTCAAAGAAAGCCAGCATCGAGCGCGCGGCGTCCTCGACCTGCCACGGGTCGATGGCCATGGATGATATCTTGTTCGCGTGTTCGGCGGCAGCCAATCCTGCACGGCGGCCGAAGACAAGCAGGTCAGAGAGAGAGTTGCCGCCCAGCCGGTTTGCTCCATGCAGCCCCGCCGCTGCCTCACCAGCGGCAAACAGTCCGGCCACGGACGATTGCGCGGCTTCCGCATCGACGCGAATGCCTCCCATCATGTAATGGCAGGTTGGTCCAACTTCCATCGGCCCCTTCGTGATATCCACATCCGCGAGTTCCTTGAACTGGTGATACATGCTGGGCAGCTTTTTCTTCACATATTCGGCGGGCTTTAGCGAGATATCCAGATACGCTCCGCCATGCTCCGTGCCACGGCCTTCGCGAACTTCCGTATAGATCGCGCGTGCCACCACGTCGCGCGTCGAAAGCTCCATCTTTTTCGGATCGTATTTCTCCATGAAGCGCTGGCCCAGTTTGTTGCGGAGAACGCCTCCCTCGCCCCGGACTGCCTCGGTGACCAGAATCCCCTGTACTCCCGGAGGCCACACCATACCCGTAGGATGAAACTGCACAAATTCCATATCCATCAATTCAGCTCCGGCGTCGTAGGCAAGCGCCATTCCGTCGCCGGTGTACTCCCACGAATTCGAAGTGATTTTCCACGCTTTGCCGATACCGCCCGTGGCTAATACAATCGACTTCGCTCGAAAAACTACGAATCGTCCCTGTTCGCGCCAGTAGCCGAATGCCCCAGTGACCCGATCGCCATCTTTCAGCAAGCGGGTGATCGCACATTCCATGTAGACGTCGATCCCCAGTTGCACACCGCGGTCTTGCAAAGTGCGGATCATTTCCAACCCCGTCCGGTCCCCAACGTGACACAGCCGGCGAAAGGTGTGCCCGCCGAAGGCGCGCTGCAGGATTTGTCCCTCCTGCGTACGGTCAAAAAGAGCGCCCCACTGTTCAAGCTCTCGCACTCGGTCAGGGGCCTCCTGGGCATGAATTTGAGCCATACGCCAGTTATTCAGCAGCTTGCCGCCGCGCATTGTGTCGCGAAAATGAGTGCGCCAGTCGTCCGAGGTGTCCACATTTGCCATCGCCGCGGCGATCCCGCCCTCCGCCATCACGGTATGCGCTTTGCCGAGAAGCGATTTGCATACAACGCCCACCTTCGCGCCTTCAGCCAGGGCCCCGAGGGCAGCTCGCAGGCCCGCACCGCCGGCGCCGATGATCAACACATCGTGTTCGTGAGTTTCGTATTTGTTGGTCACAATAGTTTCAGATCTCTGACTGCCCCGCTTGCCACCAGACGGATGTAAAGATCGGTGAGGCCCACCGTGATCAAGCTGATCCAGGCATAAAGCATATGGCGCTCATTCAAGAGGCTCAACCCGCGCCACGCCGTATGACGTGAACCTCCGAAGGCAGAGCAGGAAAAGCAATCGAGCTTCCCGCCTACGATGTGGCGGAGCGAGTGGCAGGACAAGGCGTAAATCGTCAGCAGGATTACGTTGAACAACAGAACCAAGGTGCCGACTCCCACCCCGACTCGTCCATCAAAAAAGAAAGCACGGAACGCATCCCGCCAAAGAAAGATGAGGAAGATGAACCCCACATACAGAAAGTAGCGATGGAGGTTTTGAAGGACGAACGGAAACGCAGTCTCGCCTTTATAGCGGTGTTTCCCGCGTTCGCTGACCGCACAGGCGGGCGGATCGAGGAAGAAAGCCCGGTAGTAAGCCTTCCGGTAGTAGTAGCACGTCACTCGGAATCCCAAAGGCCAAATCAAAATCAACAGCGCCGGAGAGAACGGCCACCACCGATGATGTGGGTCAATGAGGGGCGAATAAAACGGTGAAAGGTACGGCCCCCATTCGTAATATTTTCCTTCGAAGGCACGCACAGTGGCATAGACTCCGAATGCCCCGAGTAGAAAAATTACGGGGAGTAACTCCAGCCACCACGCATCCTGGCGCATCGTGCCCCCGAGATGGCGCTGTCCACTTGTGGATGAACCTGCCGACATAGAACCACCGCCTTGGGTACATAGAGTAAACAGAAAAATAGCTTTTCAAGTCAACAGTGTCCGATCGACGCGGGTCATGCTCAAGCTCGAAGCGAAAATCGAGGGCGGCAGAGGGGCCGCGCTCGATGAGGCCGTACTGATGGACGACTGAGATTGCAGGTTACTCCGCCTTTGGTGTCTCCCACTTGCCCGAATCTCCAGAACGGAAAATGGCGTCGATCACCGCCATGTTTTTGACTGCATCCTCAAGCGAAACCGGCACGTCAGCATCTCCTCGAACTGCTCTGGAGAAGACGTCGCCTTGAATCGTGTACTGGTTGCAGATGGGGAAGTCTTGGGTGGCGATGCCGCCACCGAACACGTCGCGCCCGTCGTCAATAAGGATGCGGCACGACCGGTCATTAGGAGCGTTAAACGGGATTTCGATTTCGATACGGCCCCGTGTTCCCAGGAAGTGGCTCCGCTGGTAGGGCACGAGCTGCGTGCTGCATGTGAAAATCGATTGACCCGAAGGAAAATCAAGGATAGCTGAGGTCAGCCGGTCAACCTTCATTTGCGGGTCTCTCTCCACCAACCCCAACACGCGTGAAGGCTCTTCGCCGAACATGAACCGCGACGTGGTGATTGGGTAGCATCCGATGTCCATCAGCGCGCCCCCACCATATTCGGGTATGTTGCGGATGTTCGACGAGTCGTTGTTGAAATAGCTGAAGAAACCCAGGGCGGAACGCAGTTGGCCAATCCGGCCGGAGGCGACCAACTCACGTGCGCGCAGCCACTGCGGGTGGGTGCGCACCATGAAGGCCTCTCCGATCTTCACTCCCCTGCGGTCCCGCACTGCCAGAAGCTTTCTGGCTTCGGCAACCGTCAGACTCAGCGGCTTCTCGCATAAGACGTGCTTGCCGGCTTCCGCAGCTTTGATTGACCACGGGACGTGAAGCTGGTTCGGCAGGGGGTTGTAAATCGCTTCAATCTGCGGGTCGGCCAGAAGCTCTTCGTAGGATCCATAGGATTTGGCAATGCCAAGTGTGCGGGCCGCGTCTTCGGCCTTGCCTCGGTCGCGTGAGGCAATTGCGGTTACCTCGCTCCACACGCCCTTCTGCATGCCCGGTATGACTTTCGTTACAGCGATTTTCGCTGTGCTCAGAATTCCCCAGCGGACTTTGGACATAGCTCGACATCATAGCCGCAAAGGCCGCGGCGGAAAAACGTGCGCGGGCCAGAAGTTAGATTGGGGGAAATTTGGCGCCGCGGCTTCTGAGTCAGGCCAAACTTTCGCAAAACGTCGTTCTGGACTGCGAGAATAAGCGCTGAAGGGCGCGGAGCGCTACAGAACTGAAGGGAGGCTCAGGAACAAGTGACAATCTCCCGCCCTGCTCACTGCGTTTGGCCGAATACTCGGAACGGGTTCTCTGGCTGGCCAGCGACTTCCGTCGGAATGGCGTACAACCCGCCCGCCAAACGGTCTCCTGCGGGTGCCTCGATCCTCGCTGTGGTGACGTAGAGAGTCTTACGATCCGGTCCGCCAAACGTGCAGGTCGTAATGTTCTGCACCGGCATTTCCACTACGCGATCGATCGTCCTGTCTGGTGCAACGCGAACAATGCACCCGCCAAAGAATCGGCAATTCCAAAGATAGCCATCAGAGTCGACTGTGGAGCCATCCGGCAGACCTCGCGCGAAGCCCTGAAGAAAAGGTCTCTCATTCGCGATCGCACCCGTGGCTGGGTCATAGTCGTAAGCCCAGATCGTGTTGGCGAGGGTGTCGCCGAAATAGAAACGGCGGTGGTCCGGACTCCAGGCCAGAGTATTCGAGATTCCAATGGCTCGTCGCCATACCGTTACCTTGCCATCCGGATCGAGGCGGAAAAGCGCACCATCCTGTCCACCGCTTTGACCGCCTGACCCATCGGAGTGCACGTTGTTGCGCATCGAACCGATCCAAAGCGAACCCCGCGGATCCACGCGCGCGTCATTCAGGCGAACCTTGCGCCAACCATCAAGATGAAAGAGAGGATCGTGTCGTACATCCGAACTTGGCTCCCATAAGATAACGCGCGAGCCCAGAACCACGGCCAGCGCTTCTGGGCGGTCGGTTAACGTGAGCGCCGTCACTGGCTCGTCGAAGAACCATGTGCGAACGCACTGGTCTGCGGGCGTAAAGCGATGCACCAGAAAGCGGTTGATGTCAGTCCAGTACACAGCCTCGTGCGACGCATGCCATACGGCACCTTCTCCGCACACATCGCCGGTTGGCGCTACACAAGCGGGATGGACGTTCATTGCACGCTTAAGCCTGCCAGCAATCCGCCGTCCACGAGATAATCGCCGCCGGTACAGAATCCTGCTTTGTCGGACGCGAGGAAGGCCGCCAGCTCCGCCACCTCCTCCGGCGTGCCAATGCGTCCGAGGGGATGAGCTGCACCGAAACGTTCGAATACGGTCTCTACGGGCAAGTCCGGGTCGAAGTGCGCCGCGGAGCGCACCAGCATCGGGGTGCGAATGGAGCCGGGGCTGATGGAGTTGACGCGAATGTGATCCGCGGCATGGTCGAGCGCAAGCGCCCGGGTCAGACTGTGGACTGCGCCCTTGGATGCAGCGTACGCCACAACTCCCCGCTGGCAAGCATAACCCTGCACCGAGGCAAGGTTCACGATGGATCCCCCACCTCGTTTCTTCATTTCCGGGACGCCAAAGTGCGCGAGCAGAAAAATGCTCCCCACATTCACCATCATGCAGCGGTTCCAGGTATCGGGGTCGGTCTCGACTGCGGTGCCGAAGGGATGAATCGCTGCAGCACTGACGATGATATCCAGCCCGCCATGCGTTGCCACGGTTTTGGCAACGACCGCCTGGACTTGGTCGGGCTGGCTGACATCGCAATGCTCGACGCGTACAGTCAACCCGCTCGCCCCGCTCTCTTGCTCGAGTTCTTGATTGGCCGACGATTCGATTCCACAAGCTAATACGGTGCATCCACCCGCTGCGAGGCGTTTCGTGATCGCCCGACCTATGCCCGTCGTACCGGTTACAATCGCAACTCGATTCTCAAATTCTTTCATCTTCGCTGCTCCTTACTCGCTGGTGTTGCAGCCTATGATCGTTCCGCGACCACAGTTTCTGGAACTCAGTTCGTCAATTCGGGGATTCCGTACTTCAGGCCTTGCATGACCCCCCGCAACTCAGCAAGACCCTTCAACCTGCCCACTAGCGAGTAACCCGGGTTCACTTCCCGGGAGATATCGTCGGCCAGCAAGTGCCCGTGGTCGGGACGCATCGGGATCTCGTGGTCCAGGCTGTTCTGCTTTCTCCGGCGCGCTTCCTCTCTCAGTAACGCGCAGATCACACCGACCATGTCCGAACTGCCTCGCAGGTGCTCCGCCTCACAAAAGGATCCGTCGGGCTCGCGCACTACCTGTCGGAGATGTGCGAAATGAATCCGCGATGCGAATTCGTCCACCATGGCGAGCAGATTATTGTCGGCGCGCGCTCCGTAGGATCCTACGCAAAACGTCAGCCCGTTCGCCGCCGTATCCACGCCGGCCAGTATCGTCCGCACATCCTCGGCGGTTGAGACGACGCGCGGCAAACCAAAAAGTGACCACGGCGGATCGTCCGGGTGGATCGCGAGACGGGCGCCAAGTTCCTCCGCGACCGGCGCAACTTCCCGTAAGAATGCAATGAGATGAGCGCGCAGTTCGGCTGCGGTGAGCCCTGCGTACTCTGCGAGCAGGTTTTTTAAGGTCGTGCGGGTGTAGGATGCTTCGGCGCCCGGCAAACCCGCAATAATCGTGCGCTCCAGTTCGTTGCGGCGGGCCTCCGACATCGAATCGTAGCGGGCGCGCGCGGCTGCAATGGATTCCGCTGAATAGTCCTGTGCGGCGGCCGTGCGCTGGAGAAGAAATAAGTCATACGCTGCGAAATCGATCACATCGAAGCGCAGAGCGCATCCCGTGCTGGGCAGTCGCCATCGCAAATCCGTGCGGGTCCAATCCACTACGGGCATAAAGTTGTAGCACACGATGTTGACGCGCGCCCGTGCGATCGCCGCGAGAGAGTCCTTCCACGCATCCGTGAACTGCCGAAAAGGTCCTGTCTGCAGCTTGATGGAGTTGTGAACCGGGATGCTTTCGACAACCGACCAGTCCAGTCCGGCGGCCTCGATCTGCGTCTTGCGCTTGAGCACCTCGTCCAGCGACCAAGCCTCGCCGCGATAGAGATGATGCAATGCCGAAACAACGCCCGTTGCTCCCGCCTGCTTGACGTGATCGAGCGAAACTGGATCTTGCGGCCCAAACCACCGCCAGGTTTCTTTCACGTCGCTATCTTAAACCTCATTCCAAACCTGTGAAGAATTCTGCGGCGGGATTTGCATCAATTCATCAGACGGAAAGGCAGTGACCGCAAGAAGCTCATTGGAAACCGGGCGTTTTTCCCGTCGTCGTTCGATTTTCGGATGGCGTGCGACCTGAGTCCCTTCCGGCCTCGCGCCACCAGGCGCTTCGGCATACGCCGGGTGGGCTGGGTCTTAACCTTGACGGATTGTGCTGGAATCTCGGGCAAGCCGGAAGTTGAGAACAGCAGGCGTAATGAGAAGATGAGTGGGTCGATCGTTCTCAAAGGAGGATGAATGAGCGAATCACGGTTCGTTATTCTGGGCGGCGGAATGGTTGCCGGATACGCAGCCAAACAATTCGTTGAACTGGGTCTGAAGCCAGGCGAACTGGCAATCATCTCGGCCGACACCGCGGTTCCTTACGAGCGGCCTCCGCTGTCGAAAGGTTTTCTCGCGGGTAAAGATACCGAAGACGCGATCCGTATCAACTCCGAGAACTTTTACCGAGAACACAGAGTCGAGATCAAGCTCGGCTGTGAAGCTTCTTCGGTGGACACAAGTCGGAAACGGCTCCTTTTGAAAACAGGCGGGGAAGTCGGTTTTGAGAAGTTGATCATCGCCACCGGCGCACGGCCAAGAACTCTGAACGTCCCAGGTGCGGGTCTCGGAAACGTGTATTATCTGCGCTCGCTCGACGATTCCAAGTCCGTTCGGCGTTCGGCGGAAAACGTAAAGCAGGCTGCCGTGATTGGAGGTGGGTTCATCGGAATGGAAGTGGCCGCAGTTCTTGCGCAGAAAGGCATTGAAGTGACGATGGTCTTGAATGAAGACCGCATCTGGAAGCGTTTCTTCTCGCCTCAGATGTCTGCGTTCTTCGAGTCCTACTACGCGGATCGTGGAATACGCTTGGTGAAGAGCGCGATCGTGAAACAATTGCGCGGCAATGGCATTGTGAGTTCAGTTGCACTTGCCGACGGCCAATCCGTGCCGTGCCAAATGGTTGTCGCCGGAATCGGAGTGACGCCGCTGACCGAGGTGCTGGCGACCAGTGGCCTCGAGGTGCAAGACGGGGTGATGGTGAATGAATATCTCCGAACCCGCCACGCGGACATTTATGCCGCAGGGGATGTTGCCAACTATCAGGACGTGATTTTCGGAAAACGGAGGCGCGTTGAGCACTGGGACAATGCCGTGTCGCAAGGTCAATACTGCGCCCGAGCACTGATGGGCGACCAGGCTCCATTCAGGCATGTCCCCTATTTCTTTTCGGATGTATTTGACCTCTCCTATGAATACTGGGGCGATGCATCGGGAGCAGATGAACTCATTCATCGCGGGGATCCCGCCAGCAAAAGCTTCAGCGTATGGTGGCTTCAGCAACAACGTGTGGTTGCGGTATTCACGATGAATCGTCCGGAAGAAGAACGTGAAGCCGCGCCGAAGTGGATCGAGGAAAAGAGAGTTGTATCTACCGCGAAATTGAAAGACACGAGAGCTCCAATTTCCAATATGCTCGAATAATTTTTCGTCGCATGGTCGGAGCAATCGAGAGACTCAGGAGGACAGTCAGGAACCAATCCAACAGGCGAGATCAGCTAGGGCCAGACTCGGCCCGCGATCATCGGACCGTAGTCGAGATGCAGTTCGAGAGCCTCGGCGCTCCTGGCCGAACCAGATGACACCCTCGCAGCCTATACCGAAGACGTGACAGACGCACAATCGACGAGTTGAGTCTTGGGAAAGGCATCATCTGATGTGACGTCGGCAAACCCGACTGGTTCGATCCGAATGCCGAGCTAAATCAGTAACTATAAGTTGGTTCATAACCGGAAGGAACCGAATTACCTCTTGTTTGCCGACGATTCGCCAAGTGGCAACGGGTTCGCACCGTGACCTCGCGGAGAATCTGCTCGAGATTCGCCATCGGGACTGGGATCAAACAGACGGTGGGAGCTACCCATAACGTAACGACACCACGGGATCCATACGTATTGCGCGTCGCGGAAGCAAGCAACACGCGACGATCGCCACGGCCATCAGAAGAAAGGCGACAACCACGAATGTCAGCGGGTCGTGAGCCGTAACGCTAAGTGACGAAGACCGAACGCACATCGCCCATGAGAAGATAAATGCCAGGCCGCCGGCCGATTGAGCCAGTTCTGATGGAACCGTCATGCCCTTAATGAGGAAATGCGGGTGTTCCCGAGGGAGAGCGTTATGGCGATTGCATGGCGCGAAGCACTCGCGAACTCTATCACTCACGGCAATCATGAGAATCCTGGCTATCCCGCATGCGCTGAGTGCTCCGCATCCCAAGCCGGGTGTACCTCCCATTTCTCCCCTTATCAAGCAACTGACAAGGCCCTCAAGTTGATAATAATCAAGTACTTCCGAACCTAGGGTCCGACTGTATTGGCGGCATTCTGTCGAGCCCCGCATGCTTTCCGGCAAACAACCCCTGAGACCGCGATGCTATCTTTTAGCTTGGACTTACCTCCAATCCGGATGCGAATGGATGGAGTAGTCCCCGTTCAGGTGGACCGACCATGGACAGTGAAACAATCCGTATTGGGCGGGATCGGTTGCAGAGGGTCTTCCGTTACCTGGAAGCACTCAATGAGCATCGGAATCCCGCCAAACGGCACATCGGGGAACAATTGTGGACACTGTGGCTGAAGGACCTACCGGGCCATCCTTCGATTAGGAGGGGCGCCCCTCCGCCTGCAGAGTTGCCGGCCCTTGGGACAAGCGACGATGGATTACAGGCTGAGCGACAGAATTCAGATTTTATACTGAAGGTTGCCCGCCCGAGACTCACCAATCCGCCTACTCCTCCTGCACTGATCGAGCCGTGGCTTGAAGGTGGTTGGGAGAATCCCTTCAAGGACGTGTCCGTGCTCGAATCCAGAAACGAGACGTCCGCTGGTGGCGTGGTTCGTGTGCGGTTCGGCAGCGATCCCAAGCGGGCGGTGGCACTCGATCAATGGAAGACACAGCGAAACCAATGGGCGAAGGACGAGCGGCCCGCTCGCACGGCCATGAAGATATTCGAGGATTTTTATGAGCTGTACGGCCGCGTGGAGCGCGAAGCCGAACGCGTGGAAATCGTCCTGGGCGACGGGATCCTGAGTTGGCGGCGGCCGGAGGGGACTGTACACCATCCCGTTTTACTGCAGCGACTTCAACTCAGCTTCAGCCCTTCGGTCCCCGAGTTCACGCTGACCGAAACAGAACACCCTGTGGAACTCTATTCCGCCCTATTCCAGTCGATGCCGGATGTCGACGGGCGGGCCATCGGACGTTGTCGCGACGAATTGGAGCGGGAAGGGTACTTCCCGCTCGACGACGGTCCCACATCGGAGTTTTTGGGACGCCTGGTCGTTCAACTATCTCCCCGGGGTGAATTTGTTGAGTCAGGCGCGCCGGAAGGGGAAACAGACAATCCCCGGGTGGGACGACAACTCGTGCTATTTCTGCGTCCTCGCACCCTGGGTTTTGCAGCCGCAATCGAGGCGGTATTGGAAGATCTCCGCAACCGGAACGACTTACCCTGGTCGCTGCTGAATATCGTGGGTCTCGAACCACCCCCTCCAGCCCTCGAAGGTCCGGAGGGCTTCAGCACTCCGGCACCTGAGGAGGCGGACATCCTCCTCAGCAAGCCTGCGAACCCCGAGCAGGTCCGGATCGCGCGCCGGATCGAGCACTCGGGCGGAGTTCTGGTCCAGGGACCTCCTGGTACGGGAAAAACGTACACCATCGGAAATCTCATCGGTCACTTGCTCGCGGAGGGAAAGAGCGTGCTTGTCACCAGTCACACGACGAAGGCGCTCCGAATGGTACGCAACCAGATTGTGCCCGAGTTACGCTCCCTTAGCGTAAGTCTGCTGGAAAACGATCTCGACAGCCGCATGCAGCTGGAGAGTGCGGTCAGTACCATTGCTGACCGGCTGTCCAAAACAGACGCGAAATGGCTCGAACTCGAGACCCAGCGACTCACCCAAGAAAGAACGGAGCTCCTTTGCCGGTCGGCGCAGTTGCGCCAACAACTCGCGGACGCGCGTGCCGACGAGTATCGAGACGTCGTGATTGGCGGACGGGCGTGGTCGCCCTCGGAAGCTGCACGGAAAATCGCACGAGAGTCAGAGATCAATGGGTGGATTCTGGGACCGATTCCTGCCGGTGCTGACTTGCCGCTTTCCGGCGGTGAACTCGCGGAACTTTATGCCACCAACCGGTCAATATCCCCGGATGTGGAGAGCGAGTTATCGGGCCGTTTACCAGGCCCCGACGAACTCCCATCTCCGGCCGATTTCCAAGACCTGCTCCTTGAAAGAGCAAGCCTGGAAAAAGTGGACCATGAGTTCCGTTCCGATCTCTGGCAGGCCGGCTTTAGACCAATTTCCGCGAATTCCCTGAACGAGATTGCAACCAAGCTCAAGCAGTCAGTCGACGTCCTAGCCAGCAGCGAGAGGTGGAAACTGGCGGCCGTCTATGCGGGAAAGAATGGAGGACCGCACCGAGAGACTTGGGAGAAACTGCTTGCACTCGTCGAGCAACTCCATCTCGAGGCGGCGGGCGCTCAAGAGATCCTTATTCAGCATGCCACCACGCTGGGAGAAGAAACGCCTCTTGAGCAGCACGCCCACACGGCGACGGAGATCCACGGCCATTTGCTGAGCGGGGGCGGCTTGGGTTTCTTTAGCCTCCTGACGCACAAGCGCTGGAAACAGTTCATTCAGACGACCCGGGTCGACGGCGGCCAGCCCAAACTGCCCGATCATTTTTTAGCGGCCAGTAAATTTTCACGGATCAAGCTTCTTCGCAAAAACCTCGCTATTCGTTGGGACCGGCAAATGGCCCCATTGGGCGCAAGCAGCTCCGTCGAAATGGGAACTGAGATCGAAAAGGATGCAATTCAGTATTGCGCCCCGCTTCGAGATTGCCTGGCCTGGCACTCACAGATCTGGAACCGAATGGAGAAGGAACTGAAGGAGGCCGGGTTTGTTTGGGACAAGTTTCTGTGGGAGCAACCAGTCGTCGTGGGAGATGATGGTGAGTTAACAAGATTGCGAAGGGCCGTGCAGGACGCGCTCCCGCCAATACTCGCGGCGCGCTGCAACCACCTAAAGGGGGCCGAGATAAACCGGATGTTGGCGGAGTTAGGAGACCGCCTAGCCGTCGCAATGCAGTCATTCACAGATTCCCGTGCCATCGCCAGTCTTCGCCAAGCGGTTGAGTCGTTGGATTCCAGAGCCTACCGTCGGGGCCACACACGGCTGTTGGAATTGCACGAGTTCCGAAGCAAGCTGCAACGCCGGAATATTCTCTTGGCACAGCTTGAGACCGCGGCGCCGGGTTGGGCGGCGGCAATTCGAGAGCGCCGAGGCCCCCACACAAGCGCCACCGTACCTGGAGACCCTGCGCAAGCCTGGACGTGGCGTCAAATCCAGGATGAACTGGACCGCAGGGCGGGCGTGTCCATCGATGAACTTCAAACATCCATAGAACGGGTGGCCGCCCAGTCGCAGACCACAACAGTTGACCTCATTGACAATCGCGCATGGATGTTTCAAGCGCGGAGGACCTCTCTTCCTCAAAGGCAAGCGCTTATCGGCTGGCTCGACACTATAAGGAAGATCGGCAAGGGCACCGGTATGCGGGCACCGCGTTTGCGTGCGGCAGCGGCCCATAAGATGACGGAGTGCTGGGGTGCGGTCCCGGTCTGGGTCATGCCCCTCTCCAGAGTGGTCGAGAACTTTGATCCTGGAAAGTCGCGCTTTGACGTCGTCATTATCGATGAAGCCAGCCAAAGCGACGTAATGGCTCTCGTAGCACTCTATCTGGGCCATCGCGTCGTGGTGGTCGGCGACCACGAACAGGTGAGCCCGTCCGCGGTCGGACAGGAGGCCGCCGTAATTCAGAATTTGATCGACCAGTTCCTGCAGGGAATTCCTAACGCTCATTTGTACGATGGCCAAACCTCAGTTTACGATTTGGCCCGCCAGTCTTTCGGCGAAACGGTCCGGTTGGTTGAGCACTTTCGCTGCGTCACCGAAATCATCCAGTTCAGCAACCAACTTTCCTACGACGGTGACATCAAACCACTACGAGATTCGAGCCACGTTCGTCTGAGGCCGCATGTCCTTGCGTATGCCGTCAGAGGCTCAACGCGAGACGGCAAGGTCAATCACCAGGAGGCCAAAGTCACTGCTTCTCTGATAGCGGCGGCACTCGAACAGGCTGAATACCAGACCAACGAGTTCGGGCAACCATCCAGTTTTGGTGTCGTGTCTCTTGTGGGCGAGGAGCAAGCTCTGGAAATCGACCGCCTCTTGAGAACGCACCTTGCTCCCGACGTGTACGAACGACATCGCGTGCTGTGTGGAACGTCGGCACAATTTCAGGGAGATGAACGAGACGTGGTTTTTGTGTCCGTTGTGGATGCCCCGGCAGGTGGGGCACTCCATTTTCGTGACCAGCAGATGTTCAAGCAGCGGTATAACGTAGCGGCCAGCCGGGCGCGAGACCAAATGTGGGTCGTTCACTCCCTGGACCCGCAAAAGGACCTTCAACCGGGCGACCTGCGGCGGCGGCTCATTGAGCACGCGCAGGCTCCCGACCTCCTCACTAGGACCCTTAGCGGCCAAGAAAGACGGGTCCAGTCCGCACTCGAGCACGATGTCATGAAGCGTCTGGTCGAAGCCGGCTACAACGTCATTCCGCGGTGGAAGGTTGGTTCGCGGAACATCGATCTCGTTGTGGAAGGTAACGACAAGCGTTTGGCCATCGAGTGCGATGGGGATCGCGATCTACCGCCCGAAAAGCTCGACGACGTGGAGCGACAGTCCATGCTCGAGCGACTCGGATGGAGCTTCGCACGCGTGCGGGGTAGTACCTTTTTTCGCGAACCGGAACGTGCCATTAAGCCCATCATCGACAAGCTGGAATCGCTGGAGATTCCGGGGAAGAGCCCGGCTTTGGACCGGGCCGATGGGTCTCCGAGCCTCGGTGAATTGACCGAACGCGTAACCCGCCGCGCCGAAGAACTCCGTGAGGAATGGTCTGCCCCTCGCGACAAGCGCCGCCCTCGATCTCAGCCCTCTGACTCGCTGCCGTGAGCCGCACGGATTGGTTCTCATTAGTTAGCTGCCGGACCTGACCCACAACGCAGGAACCTCGCTGCACTATGATGTCCAGATCGAGAACTTCGATCGGGCGAACACGGTAGATTTGTCCACGACTGTATGTCTGTCGACCGCCGATTTTCCGACATGAGTTTTGCACTATCGTTACCGCGCGCGGATGAAGGGCAGGCCGGAAATCACCCGCTGTATTTTGCTCGCCCGCTACAATGACTTGCAGACCAGGTTGGATGAGGGAAGTATGCCGGTGACGGTGGAGATGCAGCATGCGGGAGGCCCTAGTGACCACGCCGACGTTCGAGCGGTGATCGAACATGTTCTGGCGGATCGGACTGGGAATTGGCGGGTCTCGATTGTCGGCTCTCAAGCGAGTGACCGCTGGGAGATGACGATTTTAGGGTCGTATGGGTTCGAGCGTTCCTATACGCTGGAGGGTTCTGTTGGGGAACACGATCCCGGCTGCATCGGGTCGATTGTTGCGCGGATGGTTCCGACATGAGCAGCTCTCCTCTCGATGACCCGTTAGGCCCGCACGCTCTTCGGCTAGATCGACAGGACCCGTACCTTCGCGTTCTCTGTGTCAATATCTTCGTCCGCGATCAGGACCGCAGTCTGCGGTTCTACGTTGACCAGCTTGGATTTGCCCTCGTGGTTGATGAGAATTACGAATCCGGCGGACGTTGGGTGGCAGTCGCGCCTCCTGATGGCAGCACGGTTCTCGCGCTGGTTACTCCCAAGCGCAACTCTGCGGAATACAAGCTGATTGGCCGCTGCCGGCACGCCGTGTTGGTAACCGAAGATGTTATGGCCAAGGTTGACGAGTGGCAGACACGAGGGGTTCGCTTTCACCATCCGCCGCAGACAACGCTTTGGGGTGGAATTTTCACCCGTTTTGATGATTTGGATGGAAACTCATTTGTGCTTGCGGGGCGGGATGATTTCGTTCGCGAAATCGAAGCGCATCGCCGCGCGGTGGCAAACAGGCTGGAGGCCGAACGCCGCATTGCCCAGGAATTGGAAATTGCGAAAAAAGTCCAGGCAAGGCTCTTCCCGCAGACGCTACCACAGCTCAAAACACTTGAATACGTTGGAGTCTGCATTCAAGCCCGTGAAGTCGGCGGCGATTATTACGATTTCCTGAATCTAGGCCAAGAGCGGCTGGGACTAGTTATCGCTGATACTTCAGGAAAGGGGATCGGTGCGGCTTTATTGATGGCTAACTTGCAGGCGAACTTGCGAAGCCAAAGTGCAATCGCCTTGGATCAGCCGGAACGCTTCCTGCGGTCCGTGAACCAGCTCTTTTGTGAGAACACGACCGATAGCGCTTATGCCACGCTCTTCTTTGCCGAATACGACGACAGGAGGATGTGGTTGCGCTATGCGAATTGCGGACACTATTCCCCCCTTCTTTTCCGCAGTGATAACACTGTTGAACGGCTTAATTCCACTTGTACCGTGTTGGGACTCTTCACAGAATGGGACTGCTCTATCGTAGAGTGCCAACTCTTCGCGGGAGATACTCTCGCCCTCTACACCGATGGCATAATCGACTCTAGAAATGATGCCGGTGAGGAATTCGGAGAAGAGCGTTTGATTGAAGTGTTACGGAGACATCGGGGCCTTTCTTCACAGGACTTGCTGGAGGCGACTGTCGATGAACTGCGCCGCTTCAGCCCTCACGAACAGTACGACGATATCACGCTGATAATCGCCAGGTGCCTCGTGAACGAATCACATTTTTCGGAGTCGGAGTGGACTACTGGGCCGCAGTCGATACCGTGAAACGCGATTGTGTCCACCCAATGCCATTACCGCCAGGTTTGTGGTCAAGCCTAGATTTATCCAAACACAGCTCTCGGAACTCACTGACCGCGGGATGCAATTCGCCACGGTTCTCGGACAAAATCTGCGCTGCAGCTTGTCGCCTGTGTCGCTCCGCACTACACTTCCAACCACGAGTCAATTGTTCGGGAACTCACAAGACGGAAGCTTCCCTCTGACGCGCCATTCTGTGGTATTGGCGGCGCAGAGCCACGATCCTGCCGAGCGTTCGCGGGCGATCGAAGCCATCGCCGCTGCATATTGGAAACCCGTCTACAAGTACGTGCGCATGAAGTGGAGCATCGAGAGGGAAGACGCCGCCGACTTCACGCAGGACTTCTTCACCCGTCTTCTAGAAAAGGAATTCCTCGATGCGTACGACCTCCGCAAGGGACGCCTGCGCACGTTTCTCCGCACCTGCGCGGACCGGCTTTTCATGAATCAGGCACGGAATTCCAAGCGGCTCAAACGTGGCGCCGGAAGCCCGCATCTTCCCCTCGACTTTGAGGAGGCCGAGCAGGAGCTGGCGACTGTTTCTCGTTGTGAATCCCCCGAAGACCGCTTCGACAAGGAGTGGGTCCGCAGCCTTTTTGCCCTCGGAGTGCAGCGACTGCGGGTCAGCTGCGAGAACGGAGGCAAGATGGTCCAGTTCCGGCTGTTCGAGCGTTGCGATCTCGAAGACGCCGATCCCACGCCCTCCTACTCGCAACTTGCCGACGAGTTTGGGTTGGCTGTTACGGACGTGACCAACTACTTGGCCTTTGCCCGCCGGGAGTTCCGGCGCTGCATCTTGGATCAACTGCGGGAGATGACGCTCCCAAAATCGGACATTCGTGCCAACCCTATTAAGGATGGGGAGTCGAACCGCCTTCGCCAACTGGCCGGGGTTGAACTTCCTGGAAGCCGACTTTCTATTCAGAGATACGGCTTCTGCACCCGTATCGAATTACTCCCGACCGACCATCCATCCAGGATCGTCGGATCCACCCTCACGGAATCACTGTGATCTCAGTCACCGGATGAATCTCCATCCACTTCGCGTGGTTTGTGTCCTGAACGTATGATCCGACGATCTGGACGTGTGATCCGACAGCAGGTAGTTGCACAGGAGTGTGGTACGTCAGGGGACACGCCCCTTTTGCGCCGGCTTGACTCACCTTGAACTTGCATACGATTTCGTACACGAGATTTCCGCCCTCGTCGCTCATATTGCCCGCGTTTAGGAGGTTCTTGAACTGCGGGTCAACCTTGAGCCACCCGTGAGTGTCACCGTCGGGCTCCTGGCGCACTCCGTCGCTCCGCTTCCCGTTGGTAGCGTCCACAATTGTTCCGGTAACCGAGATGCACTTCTGATTCACGATCAAGCGTTGGGGATTGTAAACGTGATCCCAGAGCGTAGCGTCGCAGCCAGTGGAGGGCAATGGTGCAGCCAGCTCAGCAGTAGGTTCTTGGATCCCGGCAGCCAGATAGGTTGCGCCCACCCATCCTTCCTTCCCTTCCATCGTTTTAACGTGGTAGAAGCCATCCTTTGGGGCCGCTTCCACCAGGGTCACCTTTGCACCCTTGCGTAGAGTGCCGATCGCCGGGTTCGCTGTCGAAGGATCAGCTCGGAGGTAAACAGGGTGGAGCACGGTGGTCTCCTGAGCCAGTGCCGAGCAAAGACTCACAACTAGAAGGACCGAGAAACGCAGAGTTTTACAAACGAACATGATAGTTCTCCAAAGAGCGAGGATCCGGACAGAACGGTTGGCAGGTGCGGTTCAGATCCCTTCAAAATATCCTCAGTGATTCACGACGCTTGATTATCCTCCGGTCGCGCGTTAGAAGCGCGGGATAATTATTGTGGGCTTTTGTGATGTGCTCGGCATCCTTTCTCTTGAGTCCAAAAACTCTGAAACTTCGCAAGTAATCTTTTCATCCTGAACTGCTAGGAGTGTCATGTCATGTCTGCCGCGCTCGCTAGATTGATGGTCGTCTGCTGCATGCTATTAACTGCTCTCGCGCAGTCGAGCTCGCCGCCTACGCCGTCCGGCCAAAGTCAGCCGGCTAACGTTCGGGCTAACGGGCCGTCAAAGGGTTTCGTTCTGGAGGATGGAACTGCGGTGACACTACGGCTGGGCCGCAGCCTGTCTTCCGCCGACGCCCACGCTGGCGATAGAGTGGATTTCGAGGTGGCCGAAGAAATAAGCGTCAATAGAATTGTTGTCATCCCGAAGGACAGCCCTGCATCAGGAACGGTTATCACGGCCCAGAAGAAAAGACGGATGGGTCGTGCCGGCAAACTCGATGTAACCATCGACAGCGTCCAACTGGTGGACGGAGAAAAGGCAACACTACGCGCTGTGAAGGAGAGCCAAGGAGGCAGTCACACCGGGATAATGGCGGGGGGCATGGTTGCGACCAGCTTGATCGTTTGGCCGGCGGCCCCAGTCTTTCTCCTCATGCATGGGAAGGATGTCACCATCCCCAAAGGGACCGAGGTGACGGCGTACATCAGCGGTGACGTGAAGCTGGACCCCGCAAAGTTTCAGCCCGCGCCCCTTGTTCCTTCCGTACCGCCAGTCCCTACCACACAACAGGTCCCCTCTTCATCACCAGCCGCGACTCCAAACGGCGGGCCCACCGGCACCGCTCCTGTATCGCCGGACCAAGGGGCTGCGGCGGAATTGGAGGTGTCGTCGACTCCCGACGGCGCCGATATCGAGATTGATGGGAATTTCGTAGGCAGCACACCTTCCACCCTAGGAGTTGCTGCAGGATCACACCAGCTCTCCGTAAAGAAAGCCGGATTCAAGCCTTGGGAGCGAAAAATTACGGTGTCGAGCGGACACATCAAGATTGACGCGACGCTGGAAGCTCAGTCAAATTAGCGCCGGCGTCGGTTACGATCTCTCAGCGACGAGAGCCGTCCGAGCAGAATCATGGTTCTCGTACCGGCCGCGCTATCCACTTTTGGCTGGAGGAGCGGGTTCATGAACAGACCCAGTTTACGCTTCACGACACCTTCTTACAGAATGTGCAAGGCAGCAGAGACCAGGCTGGCGACCGCTAACGGTTGGCGGCCTGGGGCTTGATTAACTCGTCGAGATAGTCCGGTCGCTCACCATCACGTACCAGGTGCGGGAAACGTTCGCCGTCATGGTAACTAATAGTACATGTTCGAAAATAATCGTCCACGACGACGAGGAGTGTGATCGGTTGTGAGCCGTCCTTCGCAGACTTGATCGCGTCCGAGAGCAACTCCTGGGTGTAGACGCGGCCATTGACACCGATTATTTTCATCTGCGAAGAGATGCCGGCCTCAAACGCAGGACCCCCGACGATAGCGTCGGTCACAACCCCGTCCAGGCCGACCTGGAGGCCGATGGAATAGACATCGCCAGGATTGCCGCGGCGTCCCTCCAACTTCAGAGGCTTGTCGTTGAACAAGACTTTCCAGCCGCCGTTTTCGATGCCTCCCAGGGGTGCTGCCGCGGAAGTGGAGGTCAACCTGGCGCGAAAGAATCCGGCCCAATCAGAAGGCGCCAATGCGTTCAGCGTCTTCACCAATTCGTCGAAGGTATAAGTCTTTACCTCCGGGCCATGATTGGGCCCGCCGTGGAATTCCTGGCAGAAATCATCAATCGATTTCCGGCCGCCAGACTCGCGATGAATGATTGTGGCTACTTCAAGCCAGAGCAGATCGCCCTCGTCATAGTAATCGGTACCGCGGCGCCAGGTCATCCAGCCGCCGCCTCTCGCGAAGCCAAGCCCGGGTTCTCCCACCGCGGTGTCAAGCAATGGGCGCCAGGTTCGGCCGGGGCGGCCGGGCCCCAGCATGGCCGCGATGCCGGCCAGATACTCGTGGTACTGGTCTGGCGTCCACAAGCCGCTGCGTGCCGCTAACATGGGCCCAAGGTAGTCTGTAAGCCCCTCATAGCCCCATAAGAGGTCCGTCTTCATGGGCTGTTCGTAGTAAGGGACAGTCAGGTCTGCGGGTCGGCGAAACTTGCCATTCCAGGAGTGGACAAATTCGTGTGCCAGCAGTCCGCCGAGCGACATGCCGGAACTCGGCAAAAGTAGAGCTCGCTCCGGCAGTCGGCTGTTGTTCGACTCGTGGTGTTCGAGGCCGAAATGCGCCACATGATCGCTGAGCGCGAGCAGGAAATGATAGTCGCGATAGTGGCGAGCGCCAAAGAGTTTGCCCGATTCGGCCACCAGATTGATCATCTCCTTCTGGTTTTCGGGATTCATGTTCAGAGCATCTGCACTGTCGGCAGCAAGGTCGATTTCATGATGGATAGGTTCGCCCGGCGGGGTGAGGTCGATCGTCCGATAAAACTCTCCGCAAATTACGGGCGAGTCCACGAGCAAATCCAGAGAAATCGGCTTAAATGAAACTCGGTTCCCGGCTTCATTTTCAACGGAAAGAGATGTGCCGAATTTCCACCCATCCGGCATTAGAAGTTTGCCTTCATACGTAAGCTTTTCGGCGGGGATGTCTGCCGGATAAAGTACGACTTCATTCCATTCGAGGACCAGTAATTTGTCAGTGGCTGAGACGCCGTCGGGCTCGATATAGTCAAAGTTGACATTAAGATGGCTGACGCCGTGCGGGATTTCCAGGTGGAAGGTGAAAACATCCAGCAAATCGCGCTGCCACGGAATGGTCTGCCCGTCCGCCTCGAATTTGAGGCCCGTGAGATTTGCGATGGGTCCATCGGGCCCGTGCTCACCGGGAATCCATTTCGGGTAATAGAGAGTTAGAGGCCCAGACTTGACGGGCATCACCAAATGCGCGTGCAGCAGCTTCTGCCGCGTTCTAGTCGCATCCACGGTGACCACGATTGCTTCTTCGGCGAGCGCGACGGAAGCAGCCAGTGCAAGGACTGAGGCGAGAAATACTAACGATCGAATGGGGTACGATATCATGCAAAAAACGCTCCTCAAGGAAATGGATAAACCCACCGTGCATCATAACCTGCTTCGGGCGTGGCGTATTCCTTCCTGGGCTGCTGCGCACGACGATTGGCGGTTACGCCAAGTTCCTCGTTAGCGTTATGCACAACGAAAACGTGAACCGGGAAATCACAACAGAACGTCTGACCATCACGCGTAACCTAGTCGCCCCTGAGGAGCAAACCAAGGCGTGCTCGCAAGCAGAATGGAATCCTGCGCAGGGTGACTGCCGGGCTGGGTTTGGGCTAGCAGATCATTCAAATTAACGACGAGACCATAGTGGATCACAGCGGTTCCGACTGGGGCGTTCACACTCACGCCTTTTCCTTCCTCAACGCCAAGAAGTGCCGAGCCGCTGGTCAACAAAGAAAACCCTTGCCAACTACAGATAATTCAACAACCTGCGCCTCGATTGCCTCTGCATCCGTTAACTTCACAACTCGGACTGGAAATGGACAAAGACCAGAATTGCAGCGCAACATGTGGCTAGACGCCGCGACTTTACCGCATGAGTTCCTGAGTCATCACGGCTCCGCCCATGGAAGCTAGAACCGCGGTGACTTTCACTACTTTGCGAGTTTCCCCAGCAATCCAAAGAGTCCTTTTGTCCGAGCCTCCATCCGCGGAAGAGATCTCCACTCGAAGCGCATTGAACGTGCCGGCAGGCACTTTGACTTCTTCCTTGCCGGCGACCGTCAGTTGCAACAATTTCACCTTCTGCGTCTGTACATCGAAGTTGCGGAAGGTTGTGTTGTAGCCCTCCGCCAACGGCAGGCAGGCGATGACCTGATCCGAACCGGCAGCGTCCGCAAAAACAGGACCGCCCAGGTCCACCGCGATCGGCTTGTCTTGCCCGTTCATGCTCATCTTGCCTGCGGCCTTGTTCCCGGCAAAGTCGAGATCGATGGCGACCGGTCCTTGCTTGACGCTTCTCTTGAGCAGAAGCAGGCTCCCTTTCTCCAGCATTGCCGTGTCGGTTGCTGCGCCTTGTGGAGTGTCCATCTGATCAGTTGCCGTCCAGGAGCTAGCACCGTCCTGAATGACGGTGGAGAGCTTCATGTTCACCTGCTGGCCACCCATCTCGATCTTCACCTGATAGTTGTAGGTCCCCGCCTGCAGATCCGTGGCTGGCTTGGGTGCACCGATCGTCCCGGCATCGATCTTTTTGGCCAGGACGACCGTCTTCGGGTCTACCGTGATTTCCTTGAGCCGCGCAACTTCCTCGGGCGTGCCGCCTTCTTGATACCTTCCTCCCAAGTGCCCCGCAAAGAATTTTTCTGACGCCATGAACAGCGCCAGATTGTTGACCGGCCGGGCAAAGCCATGACCCTCGTCGGGAGCGAGAATGTACTCCACGGGAAAGCCACGGTCGCGTAGCGCAATCACGATCTGTTCCGCCTCGCGCCGGTTGACGCGCGGATCATTGGCTCCCTGTGCCACCAGCAGAGGAGTCTTGATCTTGTCGGCGGAATTCAAGGGAGACTCTTCCATCAGCTGTTTTTTCCCTTCCGGAGTACTCGGGTCGCCCATGCGTTTGTAGAACATCTTGCGGATAGACTCCCAATACGGCGGAATCGAATCCAGTAGGGTAATCAGATTCGAGGGCCCCACGATGTCAACCGCCGCCGCGTATAGATCAGGAGTGAAGGCCACACCTGCCAATGTGGCGTAGCCGCCATACGAACCTCCGATAACGCCAACGCGTTTGGGATCGGCAATGCCTTGGGCAATCAGGTATTTCACGCCCCAGGTCACATCGTCCTGCATTTTGCGGCCCCACTGCAGGTTGCCCGCGTCGAGAAACTTCCGGCCGTATCCCGTCGATCCACGGAAGTTGGGCTGAAGCACAGCGTAGCCTCGATTGGCGAAGAACTGCGCTAACGAGTTATAGCCCCACTGGTCGCGTCCCCACGGACCGCCGTGTGGAAGCATAAGAGTAGGCAGGTTCTTGGCCGGAACTCCCTTCGGAACTGTGAGGTAAGCCGGAATCTCCAACCCGTCGGATGACTTGTAGGTGACCGGCGTCATCTGGGCCAAGTCTGCGCGTGGGAGTTTCTCGCGGACTTGGTATTGCGGCGTCAGCAGGTGCGCCTTGCGGTCGAAGAGCATCGTCTCGCCCGGTTCTGTGTCGCTAACAGCAGTGACCAGCCACAGCTGTTCGTCCTTGGTGCGCGAGACGACGAGGATTTCGTGGTCCGGGAACTTGTGTTCAATCCAGTGCACATCATCGCCGAAAGCTTTGTTCTTGTAGTAAGTCTTGGCGCGCGCAGCGATGTACCAGGTTTCCACGAGTTCATCGGTCGCTTCGGAGAACAGAGCTCCGCCGAAATCGACTTTGCCCAGCGGGTCGGATTCCACCATCTCGGTTTTGCCGGTATGCGGATCCAACAATTCCAGCGCGGTCAGATCGCCGTCCTTGTTGGTTTCCATGTAGAGGCGCTGGTCTCCCGGCTGAAATTGCAGAGGATTGCATGACTCAAACACCGAGCAGGAATAAACCTTGGTGAATGCGTCGGCATCGACCCGAAGTACCTCGGTATCGCCATTTTCCGCGCTGCGCGTCGCCATGCGCAACTGTCCCTTGAGGTCGAACACCCACCCGGTAATGCGCTCGGTGTTTTTACGGACTAGCTCTTTTGTTCCTGCAGAAATTTTCAGGCGGTAAAGATCATGCCAAGCCTTGTCGCGATCATTCAGGCCGATGTAGACCACATCCGGATCGCTCTTCGGAACCTCATATATCTGTACGCGCACACCCTTCAGGCCGGTCAGATCGCGAGAAGGAGGCGCGTCCGCGCCGGCGGCGGGTTTGGCGGAAGGATCTACGGCATACACATTGAAGTTTTCATCGCCGTCGTTATCCTTGGCGTAGAGGATGTACTTGCTGTCTCGCGTCCAGAAATATCCGGCGACCGGCCGCTTGATCTCCGTGGTGAGGAGACGCGCCGCGCTGAAGGGCTCATCCACGGCCTTCACATAAACATTCCGAGTGTCTTGCCAGGGCTTCAGAAAGGCGATGTACTTTCCATCGGGAGAAAGCTGAGCGGCCGCAATCTCCGGGTTGCCAAAGATTACATCGCGGTCAATGAGCTGCGGCGGACCGCTCGCTTGGTCTGCGATTGCAGTGGCGAAGGACGCAAGCAGGAATACACAACCGAAGACGAAGCGGAGTTTCAGGAGTTTCATATGAGGCAGTTCCTTTCTGCGGACGCTTGGAACCCGCGTCGAGAATGAACGAAGGACAGCGACATTCTCCTCCTGAACTGGTCGAACGTGCAAGCAAGGGCCGGGACATCACATAGCTCGCCAGGCGAAGGCTCTCCTCAATGAGAACAAACGCGAAGCCCTCGCCATCTCAGGCTCTGTAAGGCGCCGTTTTATGTCAAGCGGAGCGCGTCAACTTCCGTGTATTCGGCTGCTCTTCCCTCATTGCGACGAAGTGCGGTTCGCCCGTAATCCGCTCGGAAAGCATAGGCAGAGAGATCCCCGGGCGGCAGAAACTCGGGGGAGCTCCCCAGAGCTCGCCGTTCGTGCCCCAAAGCCCGCAATCACCAGACCGCAGGACACGAATGACGAGCGAGTCATTCTCGAGACTGACGAATCAGTCGTCATCGTGCTTGGGACGCAAGTTGTTTTTGTAGACGGCCCTGCCGACGGCTTTTCCCAGATGCGCACCTGCCACCTGGTCGGTTCGAAAATGTATCCCGCCGTAAACGCGCGCGTCAGAGATGTCGTCAGTAATCTGCTTAAACGAGGTGTATTGCAAGGCGATGTTGGGTACCGCAGGATTCGTCAACCTGATGGAATGTCCAGCTTCGCCGTAAAGACGTCGCAGCACCACGGCTGCACCATTGCCTCCACTACCGTGGTTTGAGGGATAGCTCGGAAAGCATGGAGTCAGTATGAATGGAGTCCAGCTCGCATCGCCATGGGTTTTCGGGTTGCCGTCCGTGTTGCCCGTGTGGATTGCCGTTTCAGGACGCCAAAAGTTGTAAGTGTATTTGTTGAGGAATGACGCCACCAGGCTGTCATTCATCGCCATATTGATGAGGGCTAGAGCCCGTGCATTTTCCGAGAGCGAACGCCCCTGTTCCATGGCAACCTGCTCCGCGGCCTGATTAAACACCTGCGTTGGCGAAGAAGCCGCATAGAAAAGGGCGACATTCGCCCGATCTGGAGGCCGCTGAGTGCTGGCAAGGCTGCCCACCATCATGACTTCGTTGTAAGCCTTGGCATACTTGTCGCTCGTGAGCGCTGGCGGCGGATCGAGAAGAAAGTCACCGGCACTCGGGATCCCGAACGGAGTTACGTTCTGCCATTGAAAGCCGACTCCGACTGTGACTCCATTCACATTGGGACAACTCGCTGTCGCCTGCCATTCCCCTGGAACAGGCGGGCCAGGTGTCTTGAATTTCGGAGGCGACGAGCCATCGTTCGCGCGCAGAGCGATCATGGCCAAAGCTGCGGCGTCACCCGTTGCGATGCCGTCAATCTTGGCTGGGCCGTCCGGTATGGTCAGCAACGAGGTCGTGCGATCGGCATAAAGACTCGCTTGGCTCGCTGGAAAATAAGTACTGAGTACCAGATACGCGGCCTCTATGGCTGCTGCATCGGGTGAGGCATCCGGCGGCGCAGTTATCGTCCCAAGGTAGGGCTGGTAGTGATGTGTAATGGAGTTGACCGCCTCAAACACAGCGAGTTGCACGATCGCCGCGTAGCGCGCCTGGGCGAAGGGGCTCTGGTTGTTCGCGACGGCCGTGTTTACGGCGATTGCATTCCAGTCCAAAACGACATCAGCCCTTGCGCCTACCGATCCAAACAACAGACCGAGCATCAACCCGCATAAGAACCCAGACATTCTCCTCATATTCCGTCCTCCTCTTTTTCATGGATGTCACACCGAGTTTCGGTGGTGTGCGTGAGCGCCATAATCGCGGCGCCGAACTTGATTGTCCATAGCGGAGCGTGTGTTGGGGCGTTATGGTTTGTGTCGGCCCGAGCCCTGGCTCTGTTTGCACCTAGGTCTGTGTTTCGGTATAGAATCGTCCCACTTCCCTTGGGCGTCCCATGACCTTCCAGCCAGCTGGACTGCAGCAATCGATCCGTTTCGGCGAAGACTACGAGCTTGAGCTTCGTCCTCGAAGGCTCCACCAGGGAAGTCATGTGCTGAAACTGGAGCGCATCCCCTTAGAACTCCTTGCCCTTCTACTTGAGCACAGGGACGAGATTGTCACTCGGGATCAAATCGTTTCCAGGATTTGGGGCCAGGGAGTTTTTCTGGATACTGACAACAGCATTCGGGGTGCCATCCGCAAACTGCGTCAGGTCCTGAAGGATGATGCCGAGGCCCCGCGCTTCATAAGGACAATAACGGGGCAGGGATATCGCTTCATCGCACCCGTCATATACCCCACGGAAGCAAGCGGCGTGGAGGCTTCCAAGCCATACCCATCGGCCGTCACCAGCAGCGACCGGAATTTCGTGTCGGAACTCGATAGCTGGTTGCAAGCTCGACGACTTCGTTTAATCAACCAAGACCAGGATCATCAGTCGGAGCGGGCGGCGCATTCCGAAACCAGCCATGGACCGGGGATTCGGAGTGCTCGCCGGTCGTTTGTGGTTACAGCCGTGGCTTCGCTCGCACTCGCCTGCGTTCTGGTTCTACTCGCGGTGTGGGCATGGCGACGAGCATCGAGCGTGCCGATAGATTCCACGAAGAAGGCAGTCCTAGCTGTCCTGCCGTTCGAGAATTTGAGCCGCGATCCTGACCAGGAGTTCTTCAGTGATGGGCTAACCGAGGAAATGATCGCCCAAGTGGGAAAACTGAACCGAGAGCGACTGGCGGTAATAGCTCGCAGTTCTGTCGCAAAGTACAAAGGGAGCAAGCTGACGGCGCAAGAGATAGGTAAAGAACTGAACGCTGACTATCTAGTCCAAGGCAGTGTTCAACGCTGGTCGGACCGTGTACGCATCACCGTTCAACTGATCCAGGCTCACAATCAAACGGACCTCTGGACAGAAAGCTACGAGCGAGAACTCAAAGACGTTCTGGCCGTGCAGGACTCAGTTGTACGAAGCATCGCAAACCAAATTCACATCGCTCTCACGGAAGAGCAGAAGACGGGACTGTCAAATTCTCCGCAGATACCGCCGGAAGCGTACTTGGCGTATCTGAAAGGTCGCTACTACTGGAACAAGCGAACCGGCGACAGTATACAAAAGGCAGAACCATATTTTCAGCAAGCGATTGATAGTGATCCACTCTATGCTGCGGCATATTCCGGGCTGGCCGACTGCAACAGCGGACTTGCGTGGCACGGGTTCGAAGCCCCGGCCGAAGCGCTGCCGAAGGCCTACTTAGCAGCCCGCAAGGCGGTCGAAATCGATCCACAATCGGCTGAAGCTCACGCCTCGCTGGGCTTGGTGCTTAGCCATCGTTGGGATTGGGCCGGCGCGGAAGCAGAGTTCAAGCGAGCTCTGGAATTGGATCCACAATACGCGAATGCGCACCACTGGTATGGAGACTATCTGTCCATCAAGGGCCGCCATGATGACGCAGTTTCCGAGGCTAGACGTGCACTGGAACTGGATCCTGTGAACCTGATGATCAACACTTGGGTGGGACTCCGTTACTACATGGAACGTGACTACTCCGCCGCAATCGAACAGAATCGAGAATCTGTTGAGCTGGATCCGAACTTTGCGGCGGCGCACCTACTGCTCGGCGAGGACTACCTTCAGGCAGGCATGGACGGCGAAGGTGTTAAGGAACTGAGGAGGGCAGCAACGCTGTCTGGCGGTAGCCCACTTTACACCGCTCAGGTGGCGGTTGCTCTTGCAGCAACAGGCCGGAGGCGTGACGCACTCCGAATCGCGCACGAGCTGCAAATGACATCGAAGAAACGTTACGTTTCTCCTTATGGATTGGCTCAGATCTATGCATCCCTGGGGAGGAAAGACGATGCATTCGCGTGGCTGCAAGCCGCCTATGCCGATCGCGCCGTTTGGATGGGATATTTAGCCGTGGACCCAACCTTCGACCGATACCGCTCCGATCAGCGTTTCCAAGAGCTTCTCAGGCGCATAGGCCTGCTCTGACTTCAGGTGAGATTTTCTCGATTGTCTACGCTTCTGGTCTGCCCGATTCTCATTGGCACACACAGGCCGCGATTTCTTCGCGTGACCAAAGGGCTGAGTTGCCGATCTGTACATCACCGGCACCCTCACGGTGGCCTTGGTCAACAAGATCACCCAGAGCGGGGAACCAAGCTTGGAGTGTAGAGGCGAAAGGGCTCCTTGTACGGCTCGACAGGATAGCCCTTGGTCTTCCAGGCCGCCAATCCTCCCGTTAGGAACTTAACCCGGTAGAAATGAAGGGCCAATGCGCGACGTAAAACTGCGCGGCTGGTTTTGTCACTTGGACAAGTGCAGTAAACAACCGTGTCTTTTTCCTTTGGGATCAGAGACGGCTTCTCAAGCAATTCATCTGGAGGAATCCTTTGTGCGTGGGGAATGATCTCTGGGTAGGCTAGGAGGTCGAGCGGCTGGCGAACATCAAACAGGAGTACCTCATGATTTGAAGCCAGCAACGCCTGGAGTTCGTCTGCTGTAATGCTGTGCTGCTCCATCTGGCGCTGGTCCCTTTGGCGCTTCACCCGACGGACAATCAGCAGAGACAATGCTGCAAGCACAATGACAATGACCATTACACTCAGAGTCGTTGACATTCGGCGCTCCCGATATTCCCCTCATACAAGATGCCCGGGGACTGCGGAACGATTCGGTAGTGTTAACAACTGTCACAATCTTTTCCCGAACCGAATCCTTTCGATGGTTTGTGGCCATCCCTAAGAGAGACTATTATGCATTCCAAAGCGGGGAAGTTGCTGGTGGCAGAGACTGACTTGCTCTGAGGGAATCGGCTGGCAGGTGCTGCGCGATACGAGGCATGAGGTTTCGATCGATGCCCCGCAAGGAATGAGGACAGTCACCGCCTTCGATCCCGACGGGACCTTGATTCCCTTCGATGCGCCTGCGGAATGGCGCCAGCACGCGGGAACCTGGGGGCTAGACGTAGAGTCAGCACGCGTTTTGCATCCGACCATTGCAGTTGAGTTCCCATGATTGCAGGGTACCATTGCTGACACAGTCTCCGTTGGCCTAGTTATCGAGGATATAGAGGGCCGCATTAACCTACGGGGATGATTGAAACGCGGCGAACCAAACTGTCAGCATAAAGAGTTTCCTAATATTAAGCATGTCGATTTCTCCGTGCTGCTTGCGAAAACTGCACGATATTTTCAAGAATCAATCTCGCGTTTTCGGTATCAGCTCGCTCGGAAGATTCACTCATCCTCGTTAAACACTCCTTACGGCGCCAACAGAGCCTTGACCTGCGTTTCGTTATCGGTCGCTCCGTTGCCATTCCTACCGTAGATCACAATCATGCAATCTCCGGAATTCACCGTCACCGGAATCGGAAAGATTCTCTCGACCCGCTTCTGAAGCGTTGTCTTGCCCGGTTCTCCCCACGGAATCTTATATTTCAGGGGCACGCTTTCGAGATGCAAGGAGTCGTCGGGAAGCCAACTGTATAGCGTCGATAACGGCACCGGATTCGGGAACCCTTGGCTATTGAGATTCTCCCCAAATTTTCCGCATCCTCCGCGAAGCAAGTAAAAATCGTTGACAGCGCCCCACGCTCTGCCCGTCGGCAGCGGCCCGAAGCTCTGTGTCCCATCAAACGTACTGTCGCTGATGTTTCCAAACAGCTCGACCATATGCCCCGCAGGCATCGTAATCGGAACGACAAATCCCATCTCATCGTCTACCGTCGCGTTCTGGCAACCCCAATTCTGGCCAAAACAATATTCGCCAGAAAGATCGATCACGGTGTTCGCCTCTGAATTTGACGGTTCGTATTGCAGGTTCAGATCGGCCGACATGGTAACCTCGCCCTGAACCAACGGGCCTCCGCCAAAAACAAAACCCACGCATCCCGTCATCGGCAAGGGATGCGGAAAATGAAGGTCCACACGAAACTTTGAGTCCGACTGTGAGGGGTTCTTCAGAATGTCGCTCCACATGAAATTCGCTCCCGTCAGACTTTGGTCGTTCACCGGGCACTCGCCCTCCCAGTAGGCCAGCAACCAAAGGACTTCGCTGAAATTGGGACTGTTGTTCTTAATCGAAATGGTCCCGGTCAGGGACCGTGCCTTCGCCGGCGATTTCGCCCCCTCCAGCACGTGATACATGTAGAGGAACTGCGGAAAGCCGGTTTTCGAGGTGGTCACAGAATGCTGAATATGCAGGACGGAAGCATCCCCCGGATTATTTTGAGCCGAGGACTTCCTCGGACAGAGTGTTAAGACGTTGCACAAAAAGAGAAGCAGAGCGGCGCGGCACAGCTTTATCGACATGGCGTGAGAGCTCCAGACAGGCATGAACACCGTAGTTGAGCAAAAGTGGTACCAAAGCCCAGATTTTCATCTTGGCGAAACAAATGGCGAGTCGAAGTGTAGTTAAAGGGTAGAAACAGCAGAGCGGAAAGCGGCCAGCACAACGGTCGTATCCCGCATCCTGAGTGGTCATGTTCGGTGCTGCCGGGGCGTAAGGCTCGGTGGGGAAGTCAGAGAAGAATGCTTTCGATTCGTCGAACCAGTTGTGAATCGGGGGATAATCTTCAGCTTTCCCGCCGAACTTTCTGGCACTGCTCTCGGCGTGTTTCGAGTGGATAGGCCATGGAACTACACCTATCCTTTAATAACGAATCTCACTATTAAAGGATACCCGGCTACCTTTAATAAGCAATTGGGCTGTGGACCTGGATCAACAATCCGCTTCAGCCGGCCCCCAGTTGAGCCGCTTGTTGGACATAAGTGAGAAATTGTATTGTCGCGAAAAATGCACCTCGTCAACCTACGATCTTTCGAGATAGGACAACTTGCTTTACCAGGGCCTTCGCTCTTACCGGGGAATTCTGGGCACTTGCGGCAAGATCGTGAAATCCAGCCATTCAAGCCACGTACGGATGTCTTCGAGGTTTATTCTGAATTTTAGAACAGCCCAGCGATGATCTTTCGAGTTTATCTAGAACCCATCTCATAAATTCGCTTTGGCATCGGGAACGAATCGTCGTGAATGGCTAGGCATCTAGCTTCGGACGTTCGTGCAGCGGCGCGGCTGGGCTTTGCTGGCCAAACAATCGCATCACGCTATTTCTGGTGAACGCTACGCTTCATCACGAGCAGTCTACGATTCGTCCCAAGCGCGTTTTCACCTCTCCACGAGGCACGATACCGTGAGAGAGTTCAGCCACGCGAGTGATCTATGAGCAATATAGCTATCACTGTAAATGGGAAGTCATGCCTAGTCGATGTTGCACCTGACACGCCACTGCTGTGGGTGTTGCGCGACACCCTCGGTCTCACTGGTACCAAGTATGGTTGCGGAATGGGATTATGCGGTGCGTGCACGGTGCACCTGGACGGCGCTGCACAGCGATCGTGCCAAACACCGGTTAATTCAGTAGGAACGAAGAAAATCACCACGGTCGAAGGTCTCTCGCCGGATCGCAGCCATCCGGTCCAACGGGCCTGGATTGCCGAGCAGGTTCCACAATGCGGCTATTGCCAGTCGGGACAAATCATGCAGGCTGCGGCTTTTTTGGCAACAACTCCCCATCCAACCCGCGAGCAAATCGACGAAGCCATGAGTGGCAACATCTGCCGCTGCGCCACTTACCAGAGGATTCGCCGCGGTATCGAACGCGCCGCCAGTGAGAAAGCCTAATGACGGCTCGACGACAAGTCAGCCGGCGTGATTTTCTGAGGACGAGCGCTCAGACTGCCGGAGCACTTGTTCTCGGCTTCTATTTACCTGCAGGCGTGAAAGCTCACCAATTGGCGTCGGGTGGACGAGTTAAGGTCTTCAAACCTAACGCATGGCTGAGAATTACGACGGACAATCAGATTACGGTGCTTGTAGAAAAGCCGGAGCTTGGGCAAGGCTCGCGCACCTACACACCCATGATGATCGCGGAGGAATTACAGGTGGATTGGTCCGCGATTCGTGTGGAGCAGGCACCCACGATTCCGGCGATTTATCAGGGATTGCGAACTGGTGGCAGTGGAGGCGTGGCAAGCGCGTTCACTCCAATGCGCAAAGTCGGAGCCCAGGCCCGCGAGATGCTGCTGATGGCTGCGGCCCAGCAATGGCAAGCACAGAGGCGGGACTGCCGAGCGGAGAACAGCACTGTAGTGCATAGTCCCACGGATCGCCGTTTGAGTTACGGTGAACTGGTGGATGCGGCCTCCAAGCTCCCGCGAATAAATCCAGACGAACTAACTTTGAAGCAGCCGAAAGATTTCCGCTTCATCGGCAAGCCCATTCCGCGCACTGACGTGCCCAGCAAGGTGGACGGCAGTGCTGTATTCGGCATCGATGTGCGGGTTCCAGGCATGCTCTTCGCCGTGATCGCGCGCTGCCCGTTCTTCGATGGCAAGCTGCAGAGCTTCGACGCAGATAAGGCCAAGGCTGCGCCGGGAGTTCGCGCCATTTTCCCGGTTCCTCCGCTCCCGCGTCACATCAACACGGCCGGCGGTGTCGCGGTCGTGGCAGATTCACTATGGGCTGCTATCCAGGCGCGCAAGCTACTTGTACTGAGATGGGACAAGGGCCCGGGGGCAAACGAAAGCACGGAAAGCCTGCGCAAGTTAGTCGAGCGGCAAGCATCTGGCCCGCCAACTTTTATTGCCATCGACCGCGGTGACGCCTTCGAAGTTTTGGCGGGTTCAGTCCAAAAACTTGAAGCCGCCTACGAGTCGCCATTTCAAGCGCATGCCACGATGGAGCCTATGAATACGACCGTCCACGTGCGAGATAACGAGATCGAGGTGTGGTCGCCCACGCAATTTGCCGACGAAGTGCAAGACGAGATCGCTAAGCTTTCCGGCCTTCCGTTAGACAATGTGATCGTGCACATGACGCTCTCGGGAGGATCTTTCGGGCGGCGCTATCAGTGGGATTATGCTGCGGAGGCGTGGCAGGTCGCCAAGGAAATGAAACAGCCGGTGCAACTGCTGTGGACCCGGGAAGACGACATGCAGCATGACTTCTACCGGCCGTACAACTACCAGCGTATGCGCGGCTGCCTCGACGACCGGGGCAATGTCGCGGCATGGTCCGCACGCGTGGTCACGACTCCCATTGCCGGGTCGAACCTCTACAGCGGGTTTACCGAGTCACCAGAGACACTGAAAGACCCGGCCACAGTTGCGGCACTGGAATGGTACGGCGCTGACGTTGCTCCGTATTCGATACCAAACTTTCGCCTAGAGTATGCTCCCGCCGATTCCGTCGTGCCGCGTTCGTGGTGGAGGTCGGTGGCATCGTCCTATACCCCATTCGCTAAAGAATGCTTCTTGGATGAGTTGGCTCACGCCAGCGGCCGTGACCCGCTTCAGTTTCGAATGGATCTGCTGACGGATAAATCACCTGAGACGGTGCGACTTCGGGCGGTCCTGCAGTTGGCCGCTGAACACGCGGGCTGGAGTGAGCCCCTGACGAAAGGCCGGGGGCGCGGCCTCGCTTGTCGAGTGGGAGGCACTTGCAGTGCCCAGGTTGCTGAAGTCTCGGTGGAGAATGATGGCACGGTCCAGGTTCTTCGGGTGGTGAGCGCGGTCGATTGTGGCATCGCTGTAAATCCTGACGGCGTGCGGGCGATGACCGAAGGGGCCATCAATTTTGCGCTTACAGCCGTGCTGACCGGCGAGATCACGATTAAAGGCGGGGCCGTGGAGCAGAGCAATTTCCACGACTATCAAGTGCTGCGCATCAATCAAGCGCCTGAGATCGAAGTTCACATTGTACCCAGCAGTGAAGACCCGAGCGGTGTGGGCGAAATGGGCGCAATGCTTCTGCCTCCTGCGTTGGCCAATGCCGTTTTCGCCGCCACAGGAGTGCGGGTGCGGCGTTTGCCAATCGACCCCCAACTTCTGAAACGTTCGAAGTCGTGAGTGTGATATGACCGCCCAACTTGAAATAGACCGGCGCGAATTTTTAAAGACAACCGCAAAGAGTAGTGCAGCCTTAGTTCTTGGCTTCTATTTGCCTGTACGTGCGTCTGCGCAGGACGTTTCTGATGACCGAGCCTTCCGGCCTAACGCCTGGATACGCATCACTTCCGACAACCAAATCACTGTGCTTACGGAAATACCGGAAATGGGCCAAGGTCCGCGAACCGTGGACACGATGATGCTCGCGGATGAAATAGAGGCCGACTGGTCCACCATCCGCGTGGAACAGGCGCCTGTGATTCCTGAGACCTACAAGAATCTGAAGACCGGCGGCAGCGGTGGCACAGGGACGGCATGGGAATACATGCGCAAGGTGGGGGCGCAAGCGCGCGAGATGCTTCTCATTGCGGCGGCCCTGCGGTGGGGAGTTGATAAGAAGGACTGCCGCGCCGAGAATAGTACGGTGGTGCACAGTTCGAGCGGACGCCGTGTTACGTATGGCGAATTGGTCGAAACAGCGGCAAAGCTCCCGGAGATCAAAGCGGATGGCATAGCTCTGAAACCGTCTCGCGACTTCCGATTCATTGGTAAACCGATTCCTCGCGTTGATATACCGAGTAAAGTCGATGGCAGTGCGGGGTTTGGCATTGATGTCCGAGTAACTGGAATGCTTTTTGCTGTCATTGCGCGCTGCCCGCATTTTGGTGGAAAGTTACAGAGTTTTGACGCGACCGCGGCCAAAGCGGTCCCAGGTGTTCGTGCCATTTTTCCCGTTGCGCCGCTTGGCTCCCTTCCCAAGCTCGATCGCAACCTTAATACTGCGGGCGGCATCGCCGTGGTAGCAAACTCAACGTGGTCGGCGCTGCAGGGCCGTCGGGCTTTGAAGATCTCCTGGGACAAAGGGCCAAACGGATCTGAAACTACCGGTGCTCTGAGTCGGCAACTCAAGGAGCAAGCCGCGGCCCCGCCGAGTTTCGTCGCCGTAAATCAGGGTGACACGGTAAAGGCACTTCAAGAAAGCGCTAAGAAAATCGAAGCCTCCTACGAACTGCCATTTCAGGCCCACGCCACCATGGAACCCATGAACACCACCATGCACGTGCGTGAGGATGCCATCGAAGTCTGGTCTCCTACTCAGATTGGCGCCGGCGTGCAAGAAGAAATTGCTCAGCTGTCGGAGCTTACTGCTAAGCAAGTGACTGTTCACATGACGCTCTGTGGTGGATCGTTTGGCCGGCGTTATCAATGGGATTTTCCAGCGGAAGCGTGGCAGGTTGCCAAGGAAGTGAAACAACCTGTGCAACTGCTTTGGACGCGCGAAGACGACATGCAGCACGATTTCTATCGCCAGTATTCGTACCATCGCATGGCCGGTGGCTTAGATGAGCAGAACAACATCGTCGCCTGGTCCCACCGCGTTGTGTCTACGCCCATTCGCGCGGTCTTCGACCCGCCTGAAAAGCTGAAAGATCCGAAACACGTCGCATCGCAAGAGCTGGGCGGCGCCGACGTTCTCGCTTACTCTGCCTCGAATTTTTGCCTGGACTATGCTCCCGTACATTCCGCCGTCCCTCGGGCCTGGTGGAGGTCCGTGGAACATTCATTCAATGGCTTTGCTGCAGAGTGCTTTGTTGACGAACTGGCGCACGCCGCCGGGCGCGACCCGTATGAGTTTCGCATGAACTTATTGCGTGAAGACCGTAAGCTGCGCTGGGTTATGTGGGATGATCCACCTTTGGAGACTCGAAGGTTTCGAGCAGTATTGCAACTGGCAGCAGAAAAGTCTGGCTGGGGCAGCCCCCTTCCAGCCGGGCACGGACGCGGCATTGCGTGCTATTGCTCTTTCGGAAGTTATCTCGCCCATGTCGCTGAGGTCTCGGTAGGGAAGGACGGCGCCGTGCGTGTTCACCGCGTGGTGAGTGCCGTCGATTGTGGCACCGCCGTCAACCCCGACGGAGTCCGCGCCATGACCGAGGGTGCCATTAACTATGCCCTCACTCCGGTGCTCAGCGGCGAAATTACCATTAAAGATGGAGCGGTAGAGCAGGACAACTTTGATAGCTACCAGGTCGTGCGAATGAGCGATGCGCCTGACATCGAGGTTTACATTGCAACCAGCCCCGAAGCTCCTGGCGGCATGGGCGAAACTGGCGTTCCTCCCCTGGCCCCAGCCGTGGCCAATGCTGTCTTCGCTGCCACCGGAAAACGAATTCGCAGGCTGCCGATCGATCTAGCCTCTCTGGCTGCGAGTACAGGGTTGTCCTCATGAAGCACAGTGCTCTAATTTATGCGTTCGTCGTTTTTGTGTTTCATTGGCCATTTCCTATTCCCAGTCCTTTGCAAGCTCTTCCCCGCAAGCCTCGACACAAGCATCCAGTGACCAGGAGACTGTTATTTTTCGAAAATCGTGCTCGGTCTGCCATGGCATCCGCCCCGGCGAAACTAAAGTTGGAGACTTCTACGAGAAGGTTTCGGTGCACTCTGAGCAAGCGGTACGGGAAACCATTGCGGACGGTAAAGGCACGATGCCAGCGTTCTAGGAGAAGTTGGAGTCGGGCCAGATCGACGGTCTGCTCGCATCCTGGAGGACTCTGTATTTGCGTCGGGAAAATTGTCCTAGTCAGACTCTTGATTTAGCATTGGTTGGATTGCAGGAAAATGTTTATGGCGCATTCCCAGTTTGTCGTGGAGCGGCACAAGAAGTTGCTGGTCGCGGCTTGCTGGTTGGCTGTGGTGTTCCTTTTCGCGACCCAGTGGTTCGTCTATGACGCAGCTCGTGGATCCGCGGACCCATTTCGGTATTACCTCTGGTGGTCGTGCTACACGTGGGGAGTACTCACTCCCGTCGTAGTGAGTTTCGCCCGCCGCAACCCCATCAATGCTGGCACTTGGAAACGAGCTCTTCCGCTGCATCTGGGTGCCGGCTTTGTGCTGGTTGTAGCTGAGATATCAATCGAAGCGATGATTGGCAAGCTGCTCCTGCACCATGATCTGTCGGTGCAAGAGGCGCTGCGTCACTACTTCACGCGGCATGCGCAGGTTAGCCTGCTCACCTACTGGATGCTGGTGATTGCGGTGCAACTCTATGAGGTGGTCGACGAAGCCCGAAAACGCGAGCTTCGAGCCTCCCGACTTGAGGCGCAACTGACGGCGGCGCAGTTGGAGGTGTTACGAGCGCAGATTCATCCCCATTTCCTGTTCAACACCCTTCAGGCCGCGACTACGCTGATCCATGAGGACCCTGATGGTGCCGAAGATATTCTTCTCCGACTGAGCGAACTGTTGCGCGTATCAGTCGACGAGTCCCATATCCAGGAGATCCCTCTTGAACGAGAGCTGGAAGTTCTCGATCTTTATATGGGAATCCAGGCGCGCCGTTTTGGAGATCGCCTGCGATTTGAGGTTTCAATCGACCAAAACGTACGGGATTGCATGGTGCCCGCGCTGATTTTGCAACCGCTCGTCGAAAACGCGATTCTCCATGGTATCGGTAAACACAAGGGGACTGACACAGTTTCCATTCGAGGGTTTCAAAAAGGCGAGGTCCTGAGGCTCGAAGTACTTAACCTGAACAGTCATCTTGAAGAAAAGCCGCTCATATCTCGACGCGGCGTAGGTCTGGCTAACACGCGCACGCGCTTGGAACAGCTTTACGGAAAGCAGCAGGAGTTACGTCTACAAAACCTCGAACCAACGGGAGTCTGCGCGGAACTTTCTATTCCGTTGCGTTCGGCTCCCGTCTTTCTCCAGGAACAATCCCGATGAGCATCCGGGCGTTGGTCGTCGACGACGAGCCTTTGGCTCGCCGCACCATACGGCGCTTCGTTGGCAAAAACACCGGCGTGGAGATCGTGGGCGAATGCGGTGACGGAGAATCCGCTGTGCAGGCAATTCAGGACAGCAAACCGGACCTGGTGTTTCTCGACATTCAGATGCCGGAGATGGACGGATTCCAAGTACTCAGCAAAATTGGCGCCGATCAGATGCCGGTCACGATCTTTGTCACCGCCTACGAACGCTTTGCCTTGCGTGCGTTTGATGCGAACGCTATTGACTATCTGCTTAAACCGGTTGGGAAGGTGCGGCTTGAACGCGCTCTCGCCCGCGCGAAGCAGCGAATCGCCGAAAAGGTCGACTGCGACGAAGTGCAGCGGATCATATCCGCCCTGGAGCACGTCGCCGCAGCAAAACAATATCCGGACCGGCTGGCGATTCCCAAGAACGGCCGTGTAACGTTCGTCGCCACAAACGACATCGACTGGATCGAAGCAGAAGGTAACTACGTACGTCTTCATGTCGGCAATCGTGAGCACGAATTCCGTGAGACCCTTACCGAGCTTGGAGAAAAGCTGAACCCCGCCGAGTTCCTGCGAATACATCGCTCCACGATCGTGAATATCGAGCGTATCAAGGAAATCCAAGCCTGGTTTCATGGACATCATCGGGTGTTGCTCGAAAATGGTACAGAGTTGAGAATGAGCCGCTACCAACACGAGATCGCAAGAAAGTTGGGATTGGCGTAGTAGCAATGACGACAGTCAGCGAGCTCTTAGAGTCTGCGGGTGAAGTCTTCGCCGTATTACCGCGACGCCGGTTAAAAGTACAAGCCGTAAACAGCGTTTAATCGCATCCACGAACGTATGGGTCACACTGCGCTGCGCCTGAGCGACGACCAATGGAAAGTTCTTGGTCCGTTGATTCCCAAACCGAAACGGCGGAATGATGGCCGCGGGCGTCCATGGAAGAGCCGCCGATCGGTGTTGAACGGCATTCTGTGGGTGCTGCGCACCGGCGCTCCTTGGGCCGATCTTCCGGAGGCGTGCCCCATTCCAAACCTGCCACCGTCGCTTTCAGCAATGGGTGCGCTCTGGCGTGATGAAGGGAATCCTGGAGGTACTTGCTTCAGAGCTGAAGCTCAGACGTGTTATCGACGTACAGGAGGCTTTCATCGACGCGACCTTTGCGCCGGCGAAAAGGGGGGCTTGAAAGTTGGTAAGACTAAACGCAGCAAAGGAACCAAGATTATGGCCGTGGCAGATCGCCATGGTTTGCCGGTACCTATTTGCATCGAAAGCGCCACGCCGCATGAAGTGAAGCTAGCCACTTCCACCTTGGTCCAGATGGTCGTTCACGATGCTCCCCGGAACCTGATTGGCGAAAACCCGTACGATTCCGACAAACTTGATGACGAACTCAGATGTTATGGCATTGAAGTAATTGCCCGCACCGGAGTAACCGAAGAATTAAGACACAAGACAAACGCCGTCTGCGGCGATACGGTCGACGCTGGAAAATCGAGAGACTATTTGCCTGGTTGCAGAACTTTCGGTGCCTCGTTGTCCGATATGAGCGTCACGCTGAAAACATCCTCGGAATGCTTCACCTTGCTTGCTGCCTCATTCTGCTGAGGCATTTAAAAGATGAGTTCTATTCAGTTTTTCACTTTGTCAGTTATTCGCCCCTGCCAAAGAAGGCCTCCCGGCTCCTGGCGCTTGGACGGCTGTTTGATCCGCTCCGGCTATCCAGCCTTGGTTTTCTTCAAGCAATACGGCCTCGCATGGCTCTGCGAGATCCGCAAGGCTCGCGATGTTCTGGGCACTCCATCGGGCAACAATGCCCTCAAGACGATCCGCGGTCGCTCGATAGCTAACTGTAAGCTGCTCATACCGCTGTGCCACTGCGTGCGCCGCGAGCGCGCCGCTGACCGTCGTGATGACAGCCACCCAGGCGCCGTAAGCTTGCTTTCCGGTAATCGTGAGGGCTGCGCCCAACGATGCGCCGACTAGTGCAAGAATGAACTCACCGCCATTTAGGAGGTGTTGAGTACGCGAGTACTGATTTGCACGATCGCTGAAGAATTGGATTTGTCCTCGCGGACCATTGATACGCTCTTGGAGGTAGCCTTTGGCGTCCAGCAAACCGGGAGCTCCACTGTCCGAATCCGGTTCCACGCGATATTTCTGAAAAGGCTGCAATTTCGACAGAATTTCGTCGCGTCGGTTCAAGAGCGAATCGGCTGCGTTACCGGACGCATAGGGCCCAGTGCCAGTACGGAACAGATACATTTCGCGCTTGAATGACTCGGCGCCCGATCGAGCCACAATCCACGCTTGGGTTCGCTCATGCCCAAGCCTCCACTGGCGGATTACTGCCGAAATTGCAAGGACTGCTGCTCCCGCGTAACCGAGCGCAAGGGCTAAGCCCACTTGCGTGCTGTGGATTTGTGCGCCCCAGGTCTCTAGCGCAGCGCCCGCGATGGCCAACGAAAGCACCATCCTCCGTGCCTGGCCAATACTGGCCTTAAGGCCATTTGCGGATAAGAGACCACCGCCGCTGATCGCGCGCAACTAGTGTCAAGGGGTCATCGGTTGTCATCGATTCCTCGCAACAAGAGAATTACTCGGAATCCGGGCGCCCAATAGATCAGCTAAGACGCTTCACTCGCAGTTCCTTGGCTACGCGCCAGAGCTAATTCCGGTGTCGCACGGCTTTGCTCATTTACACAGCCTTCTTGTGACTATGCGAATAGTGCCACTCGTGAGTCTGCATATTCTAACCAGAAAACGGCTATCCGTGCTCCTTGCACAGGGACAGCAAATACGCACTTCAGTCATCAATATCGGGTGAGCTTGGGCTGGTCCAATCGAAACTGAGAGTTGTGGCGAGTCACGGCTTCGCCCTAGCCTCGGGCACGTTTTGCTCGCTCCTCTAGTATTACTACGTTGTTATCCCCTGTCCACCCCTGTCCGGTCATTCGTGCTTTATTCGCCCAGCAAGAGTAAACTTGTTGCCATCCAGGACGGAGTTTATAGCTCGGTGCAAAGAACGGCGTATGTCTCAGTCTTGTCGCTGGAGTGAACAGTTTGCGCGCGATTTTCGTCAGCTATCGGAGGACCGACACCCAAGGAGAGGCTGGTCGTTTGTTTGACGATCTGGTCACCCACTTTGGTGAGCAGAAAGTGTTCATGGATGTCAGCGGCATCGAGGCGGGAAGAGACTTCCGAAAGGCAATTGAGGAAAGCGTGGCGAATTGTGGCGTGCTGTTAGTAGTGATGGGACCGTTATGGGTAACTGCGAAAAATGAAGCTGGGGTTCGGCGGCTGGATGATCCTGCAGATTTTGTTCGCGAGGAAGTTACTTCAGCATTGCGGCGGGATATCCCTGTCATTCCAGTCCTGGTACGTGGCGCTGAAATGCCTCGTCCCGAGCAACTGCCGGATTGTTTGCAGGACTTGGCCTATCGCAACTGCGTAGAGTTGAGCCATGCGCGCTGGAAATCAGACGTCCAGTTGCTTGTTGACCCGTTGCGGCGTCTGCTTGGGAGTTCCGCTGAGGTCAAGCCGGCCACCGCGAGCCGCGAAGCGGGAGTCGCAACCCTGCCTCCACTTCCGTCCAATCGCGAAGATGTAGCGGCACCGCAGTTAGATGCCGCTACCTTGCAGCGCATCAGCCGAGAGCTGGCGTTTGACATCGGCCTGATTGCGGATGTCGTGGTGAAGCGCGCGGCGCCCGAATGCAGTTCCACCAAAGAGCTCTGTCTCAAAGTTGCTGAGGAGATTGAGTCACCCCAACAGCGCGAGAAGTTTCTGCGAAAGATGGGCGCGACTTCGTCGTTGTATGACCAGGCGGATGCAACGATAGCAGGCGAGCCGATCGCTCCTCCAGGCACTGCGCCCCTTGAAGTAAAGACCGTTTCAGAACCTAAACAGGTATTGCGCCGGCCATCTTCAAAACGGCCGAAGCATTTGTTTTCTTTGGTTATCGCAGTCACGGCAGTTGTGCTGGTGGTGGTCGTTGTCGTGGGCAGACGAATACTTGCACCCGAAAAACTTGGTTCGTCCGCTGCAACGATGAGTTCGATGCAGCCAACGAGCGAGGCGGTAGGTGATCCGGATAAGGCTCATGCAGCTATTTCTCAGGTTCCGACCGAGAATTCTGAATCGTCTTCTACGAATCGTGGCAGCGGAAGCGAGGCGGGGCCGCGACAGCGGGTCCGCGTGCCGGCTGAAGTTGCACAAGAGCTCCTCACCACTCAAATCATGCCAGCGTATCCGACCCTAGCGCGGCAAGCGCACGTTCAGGGCATGGTTGTTCTCGACGTGGATATTTCGAAAGGGGGCGCCATTGAAAGTCTAAGAACGATCAGTGGACATCCGATGCTGGTTCCGGCCGCCATCGATGCAGTGAAACAGTGGCGCTATAAGCCATATCTCCTCAATGGCGAGCCTGTCTCGGTGGAGACGAGAGTTACGGTGAGCTTCAATCTTTCGAATGGATAGAGTTGCTAGCTCGCCACAAAGGGAACGGAATATCATCCCAGAAGTTTCAACGCTTTAGCCAAGCTGACCTGCATGCGATTGAACGAGGCAGTCATCGCGGCGATTTCATCGTTGCCCTTTACTGAAAGGGGAGCCGGAGTTATTTCGCCTCTGCTCGCGCGATCCGCAGCGTCGGAAACAAGCCTAAGAGGCCGAATCACTATGAAAGACACACCGACATCGAGAGCAGCGATGATCACCAGTAATGCAACAACAAGATAAACGAGTAGGCGGTGAAAGGCTTGTTTGGCGATGCTGAGCGGCACTGCCATGGGTACCGTAACGATCTGTGCGGCAACCACAGAGCCAGGTTTCCAACTAAAGCCGCGATCGGAACCGTAGGAGGCAATCATCGCTTTCGGGGCAACTGCCGGACGGCTGTGGCACTCCATGCATTTGTCATCTGCCCGGAGCGGTGAAGCAAGGTACAGGGCAGGGCCAGTAGGCGTCTCCCGATCACCCGTGAGTTCTTTGAGTGCGGGATGATCTCGCAGATAAGCGATGATATCGGCCTCCCAGTCCGTCGCCCGGTCTTCGGGGTTGGTCGGATTCAGCGAAGCTTCGCGGTACGAGTAATCGGGATATTTCTGTTTAAGGCGATTGAAAGTGTGGATCGCACCGAAGGCCGGGACGGTCTCGGGTAGGAATTTTGTCTTGTGCTCGGGGTTCTGCTCAAGCAGAGGCCTCAAGTCCTCGGCTGTATAGTCGCGTACTGATCTGGCGCTCGCCATCATCAACTCTGCTTCCTGGGTGACTTCGCGACGCGCGTTCCTGATCAGAAAGATAGATGCGAGCTGAGAAATGATCAAACCAGCTGTGCCGAAAAGGACCAGCAGAATGAGATTGAACTTCGCAAGAAGTTTCATATTTCCCTTCGGCCACTTCAGGCCGGCGCAGTTAGTTTAAACCGCGTTCGTGAACGATGAGATAAGTGTAATCCCGCGCCAAGTTGACGCAGTACAGTTTGTGACGGCGGCATCGCAAGTGACAATACGGACAAACTGTTATCTTCTGGTCGCGAGAGAAGACGTAGAATCGGCAGCCATGAACACTCAACCGTCGAACGCACTGGAATGCGACCCGATTATGGAGCGACTCGAAGACGGGATCGGTTGCTACGATCGAAAAAGCTTTATCAACCAACATATTTCCGAGGAATAAAGATTGGCTGAGTTCGTAGCGGCCGCACTTATTGGCCTCGAGTGATCTGGCGGCAGGCAGTTTCAGCATCGTGATTACGATATCGGAAGTGGTGTTGCATCTTAACCAATTCGAGCAAATTGGATTGCGTCCCTTCAACGGGGAGTCGGTGAAACAGAAAAACATACTTATCTGATAGGCTCCATATGCAGGTTCGCCGACCGGCATGCGTTATTGGCGGAACGAATAGAATCCCTGATCCCGCAGGAACATGAGAAGTGGGCGCCGGTGCAACGAAAACAATCCAACAGAGAGCTTCAATTGAAGATGAGATTTGTCTCAGCGGACGAATATTCAGCGCAGTTACTGCGCCTTCAAGGGGCGCAATCTTCTAACGCGCAATTGCGCCGACCAAACGAATCTTGCTCATCGGGTTGGGGGAGCTTTTGGGAGTTATGTCGGTTTCCTCCTTGCTTCCAGCGGCTGACATGAAGATAATTCAGCGAATGCGGATCTTCTTGTTGCTCTTGCGACCGGTTGCGCTTTGTGTTTCTGTGGCCATCACTGCAGGGGCATTTGCACAAAATGCAACCCCAACCAATCAGACAGACCACGATTGCCGACTGGCGATTGTCGGAAGTACAATGCGCACCTGCGAAAATGCCCGCTACGATATCGCACAACGTGAGCTAAATTCCGTTTATCAGAATCTTCTGCGAGGCCTCGACGAGACCCAGAGAGAAAGGTTACGCCAAGCACAGCGCGCTTGGCTGCGCTTCCGAGACACAAATGCGGAATTCCAGGCGAGCCTCGTGCAAGGCGGCACCTCAGCCCCGCTCATCAAGGTTGGCACTTTGACCGAAATGACGAACGAGAGAGCTTCAGAACTGAAGAAGGTCCTCATAACTGAACGGAGCCCTCCGAAGCGATAGCGGCCCAGGTATGCGTGGAGTAAAGTTCTTGAGGTGCATTAGGAGGTAGCTGTGGCGAGCTTTGATTTGTTTCTTCCTATATTGCTTCGCTTCGAAGGTGGCTATGTTGATGATCCCACAGATCCTGGTGGCGAAACGAACAAGGGGGTGACGATGACTACGTTTCAGCGCTGCTCCCATGAGTTGCTGGGAGTCGAGCCCACGTCGCAAAACTTACAGGCGCTCTCCGATGCTCAAGCTGGCATCATCTACCGCGCTCTTTACTGGGACAATATGAACGGCGACGATTTTCAACTGCAAGATCTAGCCAGCATCGTTTGCGATTTCTACGTCAATGCAGGGACTCACGCCACTGTGCTCCTGCAACGCGTCTTAAACGGTTTGGGGGCCCGTCTGGTCGAAGATGGCAGCATAGGGCCAGCGTCATTAAAGGCTCTGAGCAATGTCGACCAACTGGTCGTGTATCGTCAGTACAAGCAGGGCCGAGTCAACTACTACGAGAGCCTAGGCCAAAGATTTCCGCAGTTCTTGCGGGGCTGGTTGAATCGAACCAATACGTTTCCGGATTTGTAAAGCTTGCTGAAGTTGGTTGCGGTTGGTACCGTCACTGGAGCAGGCGGCACCGTAAAGGATATGATTGAGGCTTATCCCGCCTGTGAAGAGCTCGCAGAATACCACGCCAATCGAGCCGGTCGGAAGAACGGTTCCTTCCCAGTGGCCAGTTCGGTGATGTTCGGGTTACTTGAGTCAGCCATCGATGAGAAATGCCGCAAGTTGTACAACCGATATCAAGTTTGCCAGATACAAATTCAGGAAACCTTTCTCCGCCGAACTGTTTTGTAGGGCACCACTCGGCGATATGAGGCAGCATTCCGGTCGCGAAAGGCCGTGGTCGGTCGGGCGAACAGCCGTCCCGCGACCGCGATCAGGGGCAAGAGCAAAATTTCTTGAGGCTGTCGATCAACCCGCAGATAAGCTGGGTGTTGAGTGGCTTAATTTCAGTTTCGAGTTGCTCGACGGTCTCCGCCAGGGAGTCTCGAAGCTCTTTAATTGTTTCTGCGTTCTCATCGACACTGCGAGTCTGGGCACAGATATCCCTGATCTTCGTCTCCAGAGGACGCCATGTTTCGCTCATCTTCTGGAGGTATTGCCAGTCAACGAAATCAGCCCAAATGTTGGCCTTATCCAAGCCCATCTCAATGGAATCCCGTCGAAACAGATTCAGTTCTCGTTCAATGCTTCGGGCAATCTCATGGAATCGGTGCGGCACCGCGATCCGAATATTCATGTGATAGAACTCGCTGCTTTTTTCGAGAAACAGGAACCTGAAACGGCAGCTCAGTTCGAGCCCCTTCAGAACGAGAGTTGTGTCAGTATCTCCAAAGTCTCTCGGCCTCAAATACTCTACAAAGTACAAATTGAACTCTCTGATCCCGTTGAAGTATCGGGTACCGGTCGTCAAGATGACCCGGAACGCATGCCTCTCGTCGTTTGAGACGATGACCTGACTATTGTCTACGTCCAGCTGGCCCTGCAGCGACGAAGTCACGACACTTGTAATAGCGTCAGTCCAAGAGTCGCAGAACTTGGAGCCTTGCGTGAGCTTTCCGAACTCTCCCCAGGTAATCTCCTGGTCTGGGAGTCCGAAGATTGACATGGGGTTTCCCGTCCCGACCGGTGTAAGCACAGCATCATCCGGTAGATCCGTTCGCACCGACTCCAGAGCCAAGCTGTTAGTCTTGATGGTCACTTGCTTCTGAGGTTTCAGAGTAGACTCAGGCCTGGTCTTCAAGTGACTAAAGATCAGGAGTTGCATTTTCCGCACCAGACCACACAAATCTTCTTCCTCGTGCCTCTTCAACACCTTAGGAAACCCATTCTCCTCGCGCAATTTGTCGACGACCTCCTGAAATTCGCTCAGGAACTTGACCATGCGGTTTTCAGAATCGATCTTCAAGCTTTCAGAATATTCTTCCAAGGACAGCTCGAGAGTGGCCCGAGAGATACCAATGTTGATCCCTTCGTTTCCTGACAGGGTGTCAGGTGGGTTATCCAAAAAAATCGGAACGATTTTGCGAGGGCGGTCGGGCTGCTGGTTGCGTTGCATGGTGCCAATGAAATACCCCAGCTCCATTCCCGTGAAGCTGTGGCTCGCTTTCAGGGCCCCGGAATAGATCACGACCAGCAGATCGGTTTCATCCAGACGCTTCCTAATCTCATCCTGGAAACTCACTCCGAACTGCAGTGCATTGTCGATGAACACGTCCGCGAAGGTCCCAAGAGCAGTACGAATGGCTTCGAAGGCTGCGACTGCAATTGTCTCGTCTTCTTTCGCGTAGCTGATGAAAACACGCAGAATCCGAGGTTTTGGTTCCGAAATAATTTGTACGTTGCCGTGAGCCGCCATGGATACACCTCCGTAACCCCACTGCAATTCGGGGGGCTCTTGTTGGCTAGCCTTGCCTGCTTGCATGAGGGTAAAGCTTCTCTTTAATAAGAGCCGATATTTTCTGGCATATACATTTCTATAGTGACAAATCAACGAGCAACGTTACAACAGCGCGGCGTCACTTTGGGGCACTCCTCGGAACCTTTGGCTGTTACAGATACTCATAAGGGGACACCCTCCCATCGGACACCGCATCAACCTTTCCATCCTTGCCAACGCTGCGGACTGACATCCCCTAAGAAATCGGACAACAATGTGTCTAAGATTGTCTAGACCTGCTGGCATATCGCCTCGGTGCATATCCCGCGTCTGAAAGGCCAAGGCTGAAGGATACGTCCGACTATTCACAAGCTATGCTGAACGTTGAACCGCAGAAATCCTTACCCGTGAGTACGCGGTCTATCGGCCGAATGGAGTCAGTACACTGTAAATCCAGGCTCGACAAAAAGCTATCCTGGGGTATCGCAGCTTCTGTGTCGGTAGGGGAAGTCAACAATTGGGATCAGAAAGCAGCGAACCTCGGAAGCACAAATGCCAAATCAAACCCGAAGCACCGCCCAGAAAGGAATCGGCTAGCACCGCGATCGTGCGATGACCGAAGGAAGTCCGACAGCCCGCTGCTTGTGCATTCTGTCAGCGGGTCATTATCTCAACAACGGTAATGCCTTTGGTCCGGGCGTAGACTCCAAACTCTTGGGTAAAATCTTGCTCTCCACGAGATTTTCCATCCCAAACTAACACGGCAATCACCGGGTGTCCAAGCGACTGCCGAAGGGCTAAGGCCTCGTCGACTATTGCGTGGTTTACGTCTGTATAAGCTTCATCTTCTGATTTCGCGGGGATGATGAGCAGATCCCCACTCTTTACAACCTCGTCGAGCAGCTTATCGTAGAGGGCCCCCCAGTCTCCGGGGCGGTCGATGACGGAAGTGATGCGAAATTTCTTGCGATCGAATGGCAACACGACTCTGCGCCCCAATCCCAGCTTGCCAGCCTCAGACATAGCCAGCAGATCAGCTCCACAAGCTGCCGAGCCTACAAGGGCGATGGCACCCTCGGTCTGCAAAAAGGTACTAATCCGTTCCCGTACAAGATCGACGTTCTGAATCGGAAACCGCTGATCTTTCGCCTCAGCCGCATCGACTCGTCTTCCCGCTAGCGCTATTATCATAGGCGCTCCTGTCCTCGCACCTCCAAGTCTCGCACAGCGAAGGTGGTCATCAGGAAGGAAATTGAGCCGGAGGTGCACAATGCTGATTCATCCCGAGCGCTGGAAATCTCTGCGAGCCCGATACGAAGAAGACCGCCCTCGTCGGATGTTGGCCTTGGATGGTGGGGGCATCCGTGGTCTCATCACGCTGGGGATTCTGGAAAGAATCGAGAGACTCGTAAACGAGAAAACAGGGAAAACACTCTGCGGTTACTTCGACTACATTGCGGGCACCAGCACGGGAGCAATCATCGCGGCTGGTCTGGCTCGCGGCCTGACGACCGCCGACCTGATCGACTTTTACAAATCAACCGGAAAGCAGATGTTCGACCCAGCCTGGCTGCTGGAGCGGATCAAGTACTTGTACAGCGCCGATCCTTTGATAGCCCAACTACAGCTAGTTTTTGGCGGCGACACAACCCTTGAGCCTGACAACCTCAAATGCCTCCTGCTGGCAGTTACTAAGAACGTGACTACTGATTCGCCGTGGCCGATGAGCAGTAACCCCGACGCGAAGTATAACGACCCGCAGCGAAAGGATTGCAATCTTAGGATTCCCCTCTGGCAGCTGGTTCGAGCCAGCACTGCGGCGCCAGTATTTTTTCCTCCTGAGGTTCTGCAGTGGGATCCGGCCGACGAGTCCAAAACCTTCGTATTCGTGGATGGTGCGGTAACGCCATATAACAACCCAGCTTTCTTGCTCTATCGCATGGCGACCGAACCCGCTTACAACTTGAACTGGAAAAAGGGCGAAGACAATCTGCTGATTGTTTCGATTGGCACCGGGGCAGCGGAGTCGCTCGGTGCAACCGCAGCACGTCCAAACAAGAACATTGTTTCTACCGTTGCTGGTCTTCCCGGAGAGCTGATGTATGGAATTCAACTAGACCAGGACGTCAGTTGTCGAACCGTTGGCCGTTGCACCTTCGGTGCACATTTGGATCGAGAGATCATGGACCTCGTTCCCCGACAGTTACACGAAGGAATGACCGTCGATGAGCACTACGCGGCTATGACATTGCCGCTGACAACCAATCTTGGCCGGCATTTTCTATACGCGCGCTACAACGCCGATCTGAGCGGTGACGGTCTCAAGGGTCTCGGTTTTACGCAGGTGGATCCGTCGAGCATTCAGAAGATGGACGCCGTCGTCAATATCCCAACCTTGTTGGAGATAGGCAGGGCAGCTGGACAGCGCGTGGAAGCAGGGCACTTTGGTCCTTTTCTATAGGGAATGAGGAGAATCCATGTTCTATAGGGAATGAGGAGAATCCATGACGAGGGCTTTTATTGTTCGTCCATTCGGCACGAAGGATGGTATCGACTTCGAACAGGTACAGAAGAACCTGATCGCGCCGGCCCTTGCTGCATGCGACATTCAGGGCGGGACAACCGAACCATTCCTTCAAGCTGGAAACATCCGGACAGACATGTTTCAGCAGCTACTAGTGGCGGATGTTGTTGTCGCCGACGTCTCGGTCCACAACGCCAACGTGTTTTACGAATTGGGGATCCGGCATGCATTGCAGCCAAAGAGGACACTGCTGCTTCGAGCGAAGAGCAAGAAAGATCCAGCACAGCGGGGCCCGCAAGACGAGGTCCCGTTCGACCTCCGGACCGACCGCTATCTGGAATACGATTCGGATTCTCCGGTAGAGAAACTCGAACTGCTAACGGAGGCTCTCCGCCAGACACTCGCTTCGGAAAAGCCTGACAGCCCGGTGTTTCAAATGCTGCCAGACCTGGAAGCGCAGGAGCGGTCGCGCTTCTTGCCGGTTCCCCAAGCGTTCCGCGATGATGTTGAACTCGCGTTCAAGCGAAGGCAGATGGGCCTGCTAGGATTGTTGGCGTTGGAAGCAGAACAGTTCTTCTGGGCTTCTGAGGGTCTACGGCTTGTGGGACGGGCGCAGTTCGATCTCCCCGCTTATCGGGCTGCGAAAGAGACCTGGGAGAAGCTTTACAGGTTGAACGCTCAGGAATCAGAGGCTAATCAGCGACTCGGAACGATTTATCAGCGCCTAGGAGATCTGGACTCTTCAGACCAGGCCCTTCTCCGGGTGACGAACACCAGGACGGCATCCCATGCAGAGCGGGCAGAGGCATTCTCGCTGTTGGGGCGCAACATCAAGGACAGGTGGCGTTCTTCCTGGATGGCACTATCCGACGTTCAAGCGGCGCGCAAGGCGCTTCAGTCCCCCGAACTGCTCCAAGCCTACCAGAAATACAATCAGGGCTTTCTAGAGAACTTGGACAGCTTCTATCCAGGCTTGAATGCGCTGAGCCTGCTCACGCTTGCGATCGAGCTGGCAAAGAAGTTACCTGATGTTTGGGAAGCCCGTTTCCAAACTGGAGCTCAGGCCACTTCGGACCTTGATGCATTGCAGATACAGCGGCAAAGGTTGGCGGGAGCCATCAGCGTTTCTTTGGAAATCGCTAAACAACGCCTCCAACAAAGCGGCAAAGAAGACCGGTGGGTCGATATCAGTCTTGCGGACTTTTCGTTTCTGACAATCGACAAACCTCAGAAGGTCGCCTTCGCCTATGAATCGGCTTTGGCTGGAGCTCCGGCATTTTACTCAGATTCCGCGAGGTCGCAACTAGAGCTGTTCATGCAACTGGGTGTCATGACGGAGAGCGCCGCAAAAGCACTCGAGGTACTTGTTCCTGTCGGGCAGCCTCAGCAGCAGAGCCAGCCGCCAGCCCGGGTGATCCTATTTACGGGGCACATGATCGACGAGCGAGGCACAACGCCTCCCCGGTTCCCGAATTCAGTGAAGGATCAAGCACGGCAGGCCATCCTCGATAAGGTGCAGCAGGAGGTGACGCGCACGGCGGGGCCGGTCGTCGCCATCGCAAGTGGGGCAAGCGGGGGCGACTTGCTTTTTCACGATGTATGCGAACAGCTTGGCATCACGCATCGGTTGCTTCTGCCACTTCCTCCAGATCGGTTTCGTAATGAATCGGTTTCGCCAGCAGGGCGTTTCTGGGAAGACCAGTTTGATGCCCTGCTGAAAAGGGATCCGACTCCGGCGTATCTCGCAGATTCGGCTGATCTGCCGATTTGGCTTTCCGTGAAGAAGGACTATTCCACGTGGCAGCGCGCGAACCTGTGGCTGCTACAGGAAGCGGTCGCGATCGGAGCAAGAAATTTGACTCTAATCGCACTGTGGGATGGAGTCAAGACTGAGGGATTGGGCGGCACATATCATATGCGAACGATCGCGCAGGGTTGTGGCGCAGCTCTAGTTACCATCTACACGACAGATCTCCTTTCGGCGCATTAGCGATGGCGGGCGAGCCGCTGAGGTTAGCGTCAGACCCAGACGACGATTCTAGGCTGCCGCTGCGAAGCGGCTCATCCACAGTTACGCAGATACAAGGGACCTCTATCCGGAGCCAGGGTCCGGGTTGCGATCATGAACGGTGCATCAGGCACGATGTCAAAGGCCAAAAGGGAGGCCTATGTTTCGACAGATCGATAACGCCGTTGCTTTCTCTGCGGTAATGCTGATGCTGAGCCTGATTGACAACGGTTACTTCTTTGAGCAGAGCGCGACATCTGCGGCCTTGAACACGTCGGCCTCGACCGCGATCGCCTCGCCCCCGCTGTCCATGTTCGCCTGAGCGACCCGTTCAGCTTTCCGATCGGGGGAAAGTTAACGGCTACGCGTGCACCCGCAGCGGCCAACGCCGTTGCAATCCCACCGCCTATGCCTTTGGACGCGCCCGTCACTATTGCAACCTTCAGACAGTCTTCTCATAATTCACCGTTGTTCTTGGTCCGACTCCTCATACACCCAATCGCTAATGGCTGTGAATCGCGCCTCGCCCTTACGGAAACTTCGATTTCTTCTCCTTACGCCATGAGCGTTTTGAAACAGAGCGCCAATATTTAATTTTGCATCCTGAGCGAATCGTCGGCTAACCGGAAGCGTTCCGCCGCTCCTGTTGCCGTTGGATTGAAAACACTGCCCTCGAGGAATGAGACCCTGCAGATTACTACATCGAGTGTTGCGAGTATCTAACCGATTTCGTTGCCGAACGTCCAAAGCTGATCGGCAGCCAAGTTCATACTGCGCTCACTGAGCGGCTCCGGGCCTTAAAGACTCCCCCGGAGAAACGCCGGTTCGAAAATCCAACGTGATCGAAAACCTGACGAACGGCTTTAGGTTCGGAAGGAAAGCCACGGCCGACGCGGCGGGGCTTTCCTTGCGGCGCTCTTTACTATTTGGAATGGTCGGAAAATCTGTGTACTTCATTTCCAAGAAGCCTCAATCGGCGCAATTTGAGGAAGAGCTACAGCGGCTGTTTGAAGACCCGAATCAACTTCGAGGAAATCTCTGGCTGTTCTATAACCGGGCCTTATTTTGTGCGAGCTTTGTTGGTGGGGATTTCCATGGGCATTCGCGAAAACGCCGGCAATTTTGATGATCGAAAAGGCGACGTGATGTTCGTCGATTCGCGTTACCCGAACTTGGCCTTGCAAGAAACTCGCAAGCGCCATTTACTTGGTCGATACCCGAAAAACTCCTTCCGTAAACATGCCAAGCGCCCACCGACACGACGAAGCGAACCATGTTCTGACGCAACAAGAGTCAACGTTGTTGTGTCTTTCCACCCCTATTCGAAAAGAACTGGTTGTGAGTGCGATTGTTGCGCCTCTCGAAAGTTGCTAAGACCAACGCCCACGAGCCGATAACTTTGCTGTGGACCGAGATCGACTCGTTCTCGCAACCTTAAAACGATTTCGATCAATTCGTCGCAGGAAGACGGCGGAGACGCTGGCGTGTGGCTGCGAGTCAGGATTTTGAACTCGCTCGTTTTCAGCTTGAGAATTACCGTGCGAGCGGTTCGTGATTCCTTACGTGAAGCAGACCAGAGCTTTTCTGCCAGACGCCGGATCAGGGGCTCGGTTTCTGAAAGTGGCGCGTCATGCTCGAACGTGTCCTCGACCGAGATCGATCGTGTGGGCCGATCCGGAACCACCGGATTGTCGTCAATGCCACGCGCAAGCTCGTAGAGGCGCACACCGTACCGGCCAAACAGGCTTTCAAGCGTGAATAGCTCTAAGCCTCGCAGTTCGCGCACAATCTTTACCCCGAGTTTTGCCAGCTTTTCTTCGGTGACTTTACCGACTCCGGGCAGTCGTCCAACTGGTAGAGGCAACAGAAATGCATCGATTTCTTTTGGCTGGATCACGAATAGTCCATTCGGCTTCCGCCAATCCGAAGCGAGTTTCGCCAGAAACTTGTTGGGCGCAACGCCGGCAGAAGCTGTCAGATTCAATTCCTGGTGGATTTGTTCTCGGATCGTACACGCCACGAGCGTTGCCGTGGGCAATCCGGTTTTGTTCTCCGTAACATCCAAATACGCTTCATCGAGCGACAGGGGTTCGATCCGATCGGTATGACGCTTCAAGATTTCTCGCACGCTCTTCGATACGGCCCGATAACGGGTGAAGTCTGGACCAATGAAGACCGCCGCAGGACACAGTCGTTCCGCTCGCACGGCCGGCATGGCGGAGCGTACGCCGAAAGCCCTGGCCTCATAGGATGCTGCGCAGACGACAGAGCGGTTGCCCTTCCAAGCGACGATAACGGGCTTACCCTTCAGCAGCGGATCATCGCGCTGCTCGACGGAAGCGTAAAAGGCGTCCATGTCCACGTGGATGATCTTGCGGATGCCCATTGGCAACCATAGTATTCCGGGTCCGGAAAGAGTGGGAACTTCGCATTCGCTCCTTTGCGCGCAAACTCAACCCGTGCGAGACATCCAGTCGACGCAACGTGTCAGACTTAGCTACTGTGCGCGTCATGTCTTGGCACGACCTTGAGATGTGCAGCACAATTACGAGGGTGAAAACGATGGACGCAGTCACAATTCGCCAAGCTACGCTGGAAGACTTGCCCCTGCTTTTGCGATATCGGCGCGCCATGGCCGAGGAGATGGAAACCCCAGATCCCCTGGCCGTAAACCGGATGATCACAGCCTTGGAGCCTTACCTTCGCTCCGCCATTCCCGAGGGCCGATGGCATGCCTGGATTGCTGAGCCTGGCGGGTGCGGCTCCGTCGAAATTATCCAATGGGTCCCGGGAAAGCTGGATCCAACGCCACGACGTGCATGGATTCACAGCCTCTATATCGAACCCTCGTTTCGGCGCCGCGGTATCGGGCGGCGACTTACCGAAACCATGGTGGGGTGGTGTCGCGAACAGGGGTTGCGGTGGATCTATTTGCACGCCAGCGAACAAGGTCGGCCCTTATATGAATCGGTCGGTTTCGAGCCGTCCACTGAAATGCGCCTCAAACTGTAACGAGGGATAAACCGGAAATGAACGCGTCGGGCGATGAGTCCCTGCCTCTCCAACGCGCGACAGTAGAAGGGATGTTCGCCTGTGGCTGAGCTCCCGCGAGCCGATAATGTCGGAAGTATGCGTTGAATCGGTTACGTCAAAATTCCATAAAATGCTTGAACGTCTAGCGTTCCTAATCCGGTTAGATCTCCCAGAAGTGGGCTTATGGTTTGCCTCGATTTTAGCGCATCTACTTGCGTTTTTTTCCGTGCAGCGAGGCTATTGAAAGGTACGATGAGTAGACTCATGCGCCGAACAGGTGGCACCGGGATCCAATGCCGGGCCCCGGCCATGTTGTCCCAGGTCCGGAGAACGAAGACTTCATGACCATCCTCGCTCGATTAGAGCAATGGAAGGGGCAGGGCACGATATCGCCGGAGCAGCACGCGCATTTGGCAAGCCTCTCCCGTGGAGAACCCTTCTCCCTTTTTCTCGAGCTGAATGTTCTCCTCTACGCCGGTGTGCTGGCGTTCGTTGCCGGACTCGGCTGGACTGTCAGCACCTGGTCGCAGCAACTCGGTGACGTCCTGGTCCTGACCATCCTCTCCGCCGTCCTTGCCGCCTGTTTTTGGTACTGCTTCTCCCGCGCGCCCGCCTGGGTCCCCGCGGAAACGCCTGCTCCGAGTCCGATCTTCGACTACGTACTTTACCTCGGCAGCTTCATCTGGTCCTTAGAACTCGCTTACCTGGAGAACCGTTTCCACGTTCTCTCCGGACAATTGGATCTCTATCTCCTTGCGACCGCCGGCCTCTTTTTCTTCCTCGCTTATCGTTTCGACAATCGCTTCGTGCTATCGCTCGCTTTGTCCACACTCGCCGGATGGTTCGGGCTCACCATCTCGCACTGGCCGTCCCATCAGGACGCGGCGTATCGCCAATATGCCCTACTCTACTGCCTGCTGGTCGGCATCGCCGGGACGCTTCTTCAGCGCCGAGGCCTGAAACCGCATTTCTTCGGCACTTATCTGAACATCGTGGCTAATGTTCTCTTTTGGGCATTGCTCTCCGGCGTGTTCAATCGGCAGGGCTACGGCTTATGGCTTCTCGCTCTGCTGATCGCCTGTGGTGCGTCTCTCGCGTGGGGCCTGGCGCGCCGGCAGTTTGCCTTCGTTGCTTATGCCGCTGTCTACGGCTACGTGGGTGTCAGCTCGATGCTCCTCCGTGGCATCACTGACGACACTGCCGTCCTGGGCTATTTCGTCGTTACCGGAGTCGCTATGCTCGTGGTGTTGGTCAAGATCGCGCGCCGCTTCGGGAGGCCGGCGTGAGACTCTACAGTGCCTCCAGCGAAGAGACTCTGCGCGCCCGCAAACTCCTGACGGACTGGGCCGACGAGGGACTCCTCACCAAGGCGCAGTACCAGCGTCTGGAACTGGAGACGGTCTCTGAGCTCCGCACCACCAACATTTTCCTGCGGCTGGTCTTGTTCCTTTTCACCCTGATCAGCGTGGGCGCCGCCGCCGCGCTGTTCTTCGTGGGTTTTCTTTCGCGGCCATCGGAGCAAACCGTCGGCGTTTTCTTCCTGATCTTCGCTGCCGTCTGCTACGGGGCTGCCGAAGTCGCCGTTTCCCAAGCTCGGCTCTATCGCCACGGGATCGAGGAAGCGCTCGCCGTCTGCTCGGTTGGGTTTCTCTGCGCGGGAATGCAGGCCGCTCTTTTCAGTGGCAGCCCTTATTCGCCGAAGCCGGAGGGAGCCCAGTTTCTGGTTCCCGCCGCCGGTGCCGTGTTTTCGCTCTGGATATGGCGCCGCTTCGGGCTCTCGTACGCATTTCTCGCCGCGATGATCTTCGTTCTCTTTCTGCCAGGCTACTGGACCTTGTCCCACTCGGCGCAGCATCTGATCGTCGCCTTGTTCTATGCAACCGGGCTGATAGGTGTAGCCGTGGTACGTTCCCGCCACCGCTTCGACTACCTCGAGGATGCTTATTCGCTCATCGAAGCGTTGCTCTGGCTTGGCATCTACCTGGCCATCAACCTCCAGCTTTCGTCGTTGAACCTGCCCGCTCAGTGGTGGGGCGGTACTCGGGCCACCTCTGACTTCGCAAGGCCGTTCTACTGGGCCACGTGGGTGCTGATCTGGTGCCTGCCGCCCATCGTACTGGCGCGCGGCGTTCGCCAGAAGGACCGATTCGTCATCGCGGTGGGCGCAATCGTCGCCATCATAACCCTCGTCTCGAATAAACCCTATCTCGGCTGGCAGCGGCATACCTGGGACCCGATGCTTCTGGGAATATTGTTGACCGGTGTTGCATTCTTCATCCTGCGCTGGCTTGCCCGTGGCCCTGGCGGAATTCGCCACGGCTTTACTGCCGTGCGCCTATCGGGAAAGGACAAACACTGGATGAACGCCGGGTCCGCCGTATTCGGCCTGTTATCGCCCCAGTCAATAACGCCAGGCCCGCAAACAAGCAGTCCAGACGTCCGCTTCGGTGGGGGAGCTTCGGGAGGCGGAGGTGCCAGCAGCGATTTCTGAAGGGCGCGCCAGATGGGTCATCGACTGACGAAGCGAAGAATTCCGGCGGACACGCACCTCATCGAACTTCTGCAGTCAGAGAGATCGTTGTTTTACTCTCGATCAACGTCGTCGCTCTTTGAGATTGTCATAGCCTATCGCTAGACCTCTTGGTCACCGACAACCGCCTGCACGACTTTTACTAAACGAGAGATCAGAGGAAGTTTATCCGAGTTCCGATTCCATGCGATGCCGCTGCGCCACAACGGCTCCTTCCAACCCAGTTTATGAAATCGCACACCTGGCGCTTTGAGGCGCAGGGCCGACCTCGGGCTGCAGCGAAGCTAGTTGGCGTTTCAGTAGGTGAAAATCCTACCAGGGGAACCTGCCCAGTTCCCCCAGTAATCATATCCGCGGCGGAGCGCGTGACCAATCCGCCGGAAGCCCGGAAGCAAAAGTCCCCGTCGGCTGGGTGAAGACCTGGTCGGCTCCGATAGGAGGGCGAGCAAAGCGGCCGCGATCGCGCATCAGCAAGCCGGTGCCCCGATTCTCACGCATACCGAACAGGGCGATCAGCGTCAACCCTCGAGACGGAGATTGCTGCGAGTTCGCTGCTGGTTGGCGCGCTGCTGGAAGCGGCAACAGCCAGCATGCTCGGCGATCGATATGGCCGCAAAAAGTCGCTCATGTTTTCCGCCGCCATGGCTGAAGATCGTAGTACTAGTGAAGGCATCTTATAATCTGCACTGAGGGCGTTTGATCAAAACGCTCTCACTTTCCAGTCCATGCAGACGACCTGGTGGTGCTGGTGTCTGCGTGTACAACGACCCACGGGCGCGGGTCAACCTTTACAGAGAAGACCGATGCCCGGGTTCGGCCTCAGCGCGGCATCGAGCCAGGTCATCGTGTGCGTGGTGTCAGTCCTCAGTCGACTTGAACAATCTGAGACATTAGACCTTCCCCTCGACCCAGCTACGAGTTGCGGCGTCCCACGTTTGCTTCGGTCGTGCGACCTTCTTGGCGGCGGTCCACTCTACCCGTTCGCGTTCGTGCTTTTTGCTGTTGTTCTTCCGCGCGTCTTTCCGTGATTCACTGTTTGCCATAGGTGTTTCCTCCTTGAGTGTGTGTCATGGATGAGCAATGCGCTCAGCGTTATTTCATTCGGATTTGGATTCGTGTTCTTCTGCGCCCTGCATGGCCTTTCCGCGTCGAAGGGAGGGTTGTACCCCTTTCGAGAGTTCTCAGCGAAAGCTGCCCTTAGGTGCCCCATGTTTGAATTGTTCCAGTGATTCGCTGATGGCGCCATGTTCCGGCGACGTATCCGGTTACCATCGTGCGATTTGTCTTCCAAGGAGAGCAAAAGTCGTTGCGAAAGGCTGCGCGGAGTCTTGCCTGAGCTCATTTCTGAGAAATGCCTCTTCTGGTGACGAGATAGACGGCAAAACTGCCCAACCAATGACCGCCTTCGTAGTGTTTGCCCGTTACCGCTGCAAGTCCGGCACTGCGATGTTCCTCAGCAGCCGCACTGATCGTCGGTAGCCTTTTATCGCTTTTGGGAAGGCCCGCAGCGATACCCTCCAACATCCATGCACGGCTTAGATTGAGCCCATCCAAATGCGCCAGCTTGGGATCACTGGGATCGGGCGAGACTACAGGCTGCAACCAGTTGGGGTTCCTGGCGGGAGAAATCTGCGGCAGAAAGGCTCGTAGCCAGCGAGCAAATTCAGTGCTCGGCAAAACCCGTCGCATCAGGTCTGCCTCGCCGAGACACGGCGAAAGGAAATCTTCGCCGGATGGTTCATACGACAGCGGACAGTCTCTGTCGTTGAGGAAGAACTGCCGGGCCTTCGATTCCACCAGATCAGCAAACTTTGTATCGCCAGTGTTGCGTGCATAGTCCAGCATCAAACCGAGGCCAAAGGCAGTTTGGAAATGCTCTCCGATTCGTACCGGATGAGAGAGCTTGGGCAGCCAGTCATTCAGTCGTTCCAGTGCTGCTTCCTCCAGCGGACGCAGGTGCGCCGCCATATCGCGGGCTTGCGGGTCGTCCCATTCGCGCAGTTCCGCAATGAGTTGAAGCAGCCAGGCCAAACCATAGGGGCGTTCGAAACTCGCGCGTCCCTCAGTCCGCAGATAAGCCGCCTCTTGAGCGATGTTTTCTGCGGTCAGGCTCTGCCGCAGTAGATCGCGCGCAGGCGGCGCGAAGGTGGCATCGGGGAACGTCCTGATTAGCCTCACGAGCAGCCAATGCCCGTGAACCGAAGAATGCCAGTCATAACAACCGTAGAAGGCGGGTGTCAGTTTTCGGGGTGGGGCCACATCCGCATCACTGTTCAGGCTGTGACTGAGTTTGTTCGGATATTCCTTATGGACACAAGCGAGCGCAAGACTCGCAAACCGCCCGGCAGCGTTGATGTCAAACGGGGTGGAGATTGAACTAGTCTGAGCACTCATTTGCCTAGCGGTGGAGATCAGCAAAGCCACGAAGATAACGCATTTCATTTGCGTCTACTCTAGTTGAATATTGCCGACAGTTCTAGATTCGGCATGGAAGTTTGCCGCCCTGCATGCTGGCGCGGCGAATTCTGCAGGCACCGAATGCTTGGGTGAGGTTGACACGGCACCGCAGATGTAAACTCAAACTTCCTCCAAGGAGAAGGACGGAATGCTGCAAAGTTCGCACGACCGCGCAGCTGAATTACACAATCTCGCTGCTCATGCTCATTAAGGCGCCGCGACTGCATATGGTAAGGGAGATCACCTATCTGCTCACGAGCTTTCAAGGCAAGCCGAAGAACACTCTAGGAAGGCTCACGAGCAATCTACCGACGTTCGCAAGCAGTTGGAACAAACCAGCAGCGAATCAAGGAAATAGCTCCATCGGAACGCTTGAATCTCGCGAAGATCTGTAGCCGATGCCGACAGGAAAGCCCGACTTCCGGCAACAACTCACTCGCAGGATAATGTACGGGGATCATCGCTTTTCTTTTCTGCGTTCTAGAACGGCATGCAGTTCGTCTGCGTCGCGGTAGCTTGTTTCAGACTCGCAAGATCTCGTCCAACGGATTTCAGCCAAAGAAAAAAAGCACAACCTCTCGCTCAACAGAAAAGTATCGAGAACATTGATTGATCTCATCGAAACATTGGCTTTGACACTCCGCCGAAGATCATTGAGGATCGCTCGACATCGGTTCAGGCTGTAAGACCCCCAGCTGAAGTTTGATTGAGGTGACGGCTTGTGAGTATTTGACGACGAAGTTATGCGTCGTCAAAGAAAACGTTCGCGAGCCGCATGGGGGGAAGTGTGTTTCCGAAAGCAAGTCTCTTTTTTCTTTGACATCGATGGAGGACGCCATGAGTAGGGCGCTCGGAATGAAGCACGTGGCCGCAGGCTTGTTTGTTGTTGTGCTCGGGACGGTCAGCGCATATTCGCAAGCGACTGCGTCCCTGCGTGGAACCGTCACTGATCCTTCGGGCGCGGTGATTCCCGACGCCACCGTGACCATCAGGAGCGCTGACAATGGCGCTGTCCGCAAAGGCGCGACTGATCCGAATGGTCAGTACAGCTTTCTGCAAGTCGCACCAGGAAGCTACAAGCTGGTAGCCGAGAAGGCGGGCTTTGCGACCATGAGCAAGGGCGACATCAAGCTGCTGGTGAATACGCCCGCAAACCTTGATCTCACTATGCCGCTCGGCACCACCGGCGAGATCGTGAATGTCGCCTCCGAAGCTTCCCAGGTAAATACCACCGACGCGAGTGTCGGCAATCCCTTCAGCGAAACTCAGGTCCGCCAACTGCCTTTGCAGACTCGAAACGTTGTGGAACTGTTGAGCCTGCAGCCCGGAGTCACTACCGATGGCGAGGTCCTCGGAGCTCATCGCGATCAGAACAACATCACGCTGGACGGCGCCGACGTCAACAACAACCAGAACTCAGGCTTGGTTCCGCAGGCCACGGGCACTGGCACTGGCGGATATCAGGGCTCGAACGCGAATGGCATGAATGCGAATGCCGGATTTAACGGAGTGCTGCCCATTCCTCTGGACTCCGTGCAAGAGTTCCGGGTTACGGTTGCAGGAGAAGGCCCGAATCTGGGCCGCTCATCCGGTGGACAAGTCGCATTGGTGACTAAGAGCGGCACGAATCAACTTCATGGTTCGCTCTATGAATACAACCGCAATACATGGTTCGCCGCCAACACGTGGTTTAACAATCAAGCTGGAGTTCCGCGCCAGCCGCTGGTTCGAAATCAGTTTGGTGCGTCCGTCGGCGGCAAGATTGTACCCGATCGCGTGTTCTACTTCTTCAACTACGAGCAACGCCAGGATGCGAGTGGTGTGTCGCAGGTTCGTGCGGTGCCGTCCGACACGCTTCGTCAAGGTCTTTTCGAGTTCAAGTCCGGAGGCGCGGTTCAGGCCCTCCAGCAATCCGACATTCAAAAAGTCGATCCCTTGAATCTAGGGCCAGACGCGCACATACTCGCGGTCCTGAATTCTTATCCCCGTGGTAATGATCCCTCGTTTGGTGAGGATGGCGGTTTGAATTTCAGCGGCTACCGCTTTAATGCTCCCGTGCATCGCAGCGACCACGCGCTGGTTGGAAAAATCGACCTGCATCTGGATCGCTCCGGGAAACATACTCTAAGTGCGCGCAGCACTTTCGCGCGCAACACCGACGATCAAATCCCGGAACAATTTCCCGGGCAGGCTCCGGCTTCGACTCTGCGTGACAACAGCAAGGGAGTTTCCGCACAGTACACCGCCATCCTCACTCCGAGCGTCATCAACGTCTTCAACATTGGTTACACGCGATTCGGCCAATCATTTACCGGGCAGACCGGGCCGCTTTTGTTCCAGACCAGCCTGGACCCGTTGCTGAATCCTTACGCGCGTCCTTCCTCACAGGTTCTGCCAACCGTAAACTTCAATGACGGGGTCACCTGGGTTAAGGGCAAACACACGATCACAGCTGGCGGTAGCATCAGCGACATCCACAACAACACAAGTTCGTTCGCCACTTCGTTCGCCCGCTACGGATACGGCTCCACCGAACTGATCGGGTTGGGTTCGGACATCGATAACTCGATCAGTCAGTACACGGGCTTGCCGCTGGACGATCCTACCTCCGCGGCAAATGGCATGGGTGTTGTCCTTGGTCTGGTCAATGATGACTTTCACACGGACCTGTTCAACCGGCAGGGCAACTACCTTTCAGCAGGAACCCCGCAGGCTCGTTCTTTTATCGAGCACGATTACGCGCTCTACGCGGGAGACACATTTCGCATTACTCGTGAGCTAACGTTGAACTTCGGCGTGCGCTGGGAAGACTTCCGGCCACCTTACGAAGCTCATGGTCTGCAAGTTGCGCCCACAATTCCTTTGACGCAGTATTTCGCGGAACGCAATCTGCTGCAGAGTCAGGGCGTTCCACAGAACGCGATGCCGAACGCGACATTACAGTGGGCCTTGAACGGCCCGATGAACGGCAAACCGAACTGGTGGAGCCCCTCGAATCGCAATTTTGCTCCTCGCATCGGAGTGGCTTACGCTCCATCATCTAACCAAGGACTCATGGGGAAGATCTTTGGCAGCCAGGGAGCGCTGCGCGCGGGGGCGGCAATGGTTTACGACCGCTTCGGCAGCGATCTGATCACGCAATACGATCAGTACGGATCCATTGGCATCGCCAGTTCCGGAAATTTCCCCACGTCATACAGCTTCAGCACCAGTCCGCGATATAACGGCGCAGCGCCGGTGCTGACACCGCCGTCGGCAGAGACGTTTCCGGTCACACCGCCGAACATCGCTGCCATTGCGGGCGAGTTCATGGGCATCGCGCCAAACCTGAAGCCACCTTATTCATACGTTCTCAATGCCAGCTTCGCACGCGAAATCCCGGGAAAGTTCACCCTCGAAGTTGGATATGCGGGGCGGCTCTCGCGCCGCCTGCTGCTGGAAGGGGATGTCTACACGCCGCTTGAATATTTCAAGGACCCGAAGTCAGGCGTCACCTGGGAACAGAATGCGATGAAGTTGCGAGCCTTGCACGATTCTGGGTTGACGGTGGCGCAGGTGATGGCGAATCCGAGCCTGGTGCCGACTTTGCCGTTCGTCGAGAATATGTGGCCAGGGTTGGCGAATGTCGACTTCCCGGGAAGTGCATCGGCCAACTATTTCAGTTGCGTGTATAACGATTACGGCGGCAGCTATCTGGATTGTCTGCATGCCGTGGACCGCAATCCCAGTACCACGTGGCTGGCATCGTCAAATCCCATCGGATGCGCACAGATTTCTTCCCACGGCTGCTACACGTTCTTCCCGTTGCAGGGTAGTTCGATGCCGACATGGATGAATGCCGGCACTGCGGCCTTTCATGCATTGACTATTTCCGTGAGGCGGGGATTGAGCAGCGGCCTTACATTTGATTTCAACTACACATGGTCGCACTCCATCGATGACGGCTCGGCCGCGGAATCGGGCGCGGGACAACAAGGCGCGGCGATTCAGAACATTTACAACACGAGAGAATTCCGTGGCTCATCGGATTTCGATATGCGGCACAACATCACGGCCAACGTTCTTTATCCGCTGCCGATCGGCAGGGGACGGACGTTGCTGGCGGACACTCATGGATGGGTCAACCAAGTTGTTGGAGGATGGCAGATCAGCAGCTTAATCCGTTTTCACTCGGGTGTGCCGACGACGGTGGGCGGCGAGCTTGCTTATAACGCGAACTACTGGCTGAGTTCGCTGGCGATTCCGACGGGTCCGGTCGCAAGCGGAGTGCATATGGATCAAAACGGATTCCCGAGCCTGTTCGCGAACACGTCGGTTTCCGGGTCGTTCGTGGATGAATTGCCGGGGCACAGTGGAGCTCGCGGGGTTCTTCGTTTGCCCGGTATGTTCCTCACCGACATGTCGGTGGTGAAGACGTTTCCGCTGCCCTGGGAACGTACGCATCTCCAGTTTCGAGCTGAAGCATTCAACGTCTTCAACAACGTGAACTTCTCGAACCCAAGCCTGAGCCTTCAAGCGCCGGGAACCTTTGGCGAGTTTCAGGCCGTTGGAGATCCGCGCGTCATGCAATTCGCGTTACGGTTTGAGTTCTGAGCTGGCCGGAGGGGCTAAAGCCCGACTTTAGGCAAATCCTGGTGGCGACTTATTCCTCACGCAGCAGGATCATCGGATTTACCGACAGCGCGCGTCTGGCTGGAATCCACGTGGCCAACAGCCCCAGCAATGCCATCGCCCACACCCACCAACGCCAGCGGGTCGCGAGGAGTTGCTTGATAGACGACAAAGGCCAGTACCCGGCTGGCAAGAATTCCAAGGACTAATCCCGCGGTCGAGCCGACAGCCAGCAGCTTGAAGGCGCGTCCTAACGCTGCCTTTAAAAACTTCCGTACGCTGCGCGCCGAGAGCTACACGAAGTCACAATTCCCGCAACCGCTTGCTGACGGAGTACGCTGCCATGCCAAAGATGCCAGTGATCGACAGCATCGCGCCCATCGCCCCGAGCACACCTAGCGATATCGCCGCCACATAGGACGGAAACAGAACTCCACCTATTTCATCGAGGCGCATTTCAATCAGAACAGGCAAGCCCTTATCGATTTGATGCAGCGTATTTCTTATGGCCGTTCCCAGTTGCTCGTGATCGCGACTGGATCGCACTACCAGCCACGTCGAATTGCCGAGCCATTGCTCGATGGGGAGAAACATCGCCGCGTGTGGGTCTTCGGTGAGCCTGCTGTACTTGCCGTCTTGTGCAACTCCAACCACTTCGACTCGAGTTCCGTCCGGCAGCTTGTAATGACTGCCGATTGCATCGGATGGGGACCAAAGATTCTGCGAGCAAACTCTCGATTTACGACGGCAACGCGCGGCGAATTCATATCGTCGTGCCAGGTAAAATCCCGCCCTGACAGCAACGAAGTACCCTCCGCGCGAAGGTATTCGGGAGATACGTGGAACGTGTAGGCGTCGGATGCGGCATTCGAGGGTCGCAGATCTGTCGTACGGTCAGTGAAAACAATCGAGCTATTCGAGTCATTCAAAAGGAGGCCATCGGTTAATCCAACAGACTCTACGCCAGGAATCGAGGCGACCGCATCGAGCATGCGCTTTTGCATTGCGGGCACTTGATCGCTGCCATAACCAGCCAGGTGCAGGTCGGCGCCTACCAGCATGGAGTTCTGTGGCTCAAACCCGAAGTTGCCGTGCAGCGAGCGCACCAGTCCGCGGACCGCCACGATCGAAGAAGTGACCAGCACGGCGCAGAGCGCAATTTGCACCGCCAGTAAAGCGTCGCGGACTGTTATCTTCCGCCCCACTGTAGCGGTTGATCCCCCCTTTGACGACTTGCCGGATTTGTACGGAGTACTTCGCTCACGGGGGCTGTTCCAAAGAGCAATCCGCTGGCGAACGTGAGCAGCAAAGTTATTCCGTAAACGGTGGCGTCGGGGTTCACAGGCGTATGCACCGGAAAATTCCCGAATGGCTGCCACTCACTTAGCCAGCGCAACAACGCCACGCTGGCCAATCGTCCGACGGCGTCGGCGAGCGAAATCAGCACGGCTTCGGTGAGCAGACCGCGCACGATGCGATGGCGACTGGAGCCGAGAGCGAGGCGCAGGGCAACTTCACGGGAACGGTCAGCAGCGCGCGCGGCAAACGTCCCAGCAAAAAACTCAGGTGACGTTCGTCTTGGGGATAAGTCTTTCCCGGCGGCATGATACCGCGCACCCCTATAGTGCGATCTGTATCCCGTGCAGAAGCATTTCCAAAGCCAGCCTTTCTGCCATGCAACTTCTGAAAAAGAAGCAGATTGCTCAAATCGGGGAACGTCTTACGGAAGTATGCGTGTCCAGTTTCACCTGTCAGTGTCCATTCGTGAACATGTCAGACCCCAGAGATTTGCTGGAGTCGCCGTGTGTCGGTCGCTGGACTGGTTGCTGCTCGGGGATTCTGGACGAAATGGCTCGAGTTCTTGCCGCTCCTACGCCGTGGCCAGTTCGGCATCTTCGGGTTCGCGGGCGCAGCCGGAGGCGTGTTCCAGGCGGTGGACCAGTCTGGGGATCTGATCCTGGCAGCAAGGCTCCGGGACATTCAGGTCGAGAGCGACACGCGACCCGTCATCGGGGGATTCTTTTGCGAGAACAATCACGCGAGTGCCGAGGTAGAGCGCTTCCTCTGTATTGTGGGTTACGAAGAGCACCGTGACGCCCGTATCCCGCCACAGCTGGCGAATCAGGCGCTGCATGTCTTTGCGGGTGCCGGGATCAAGAGCGCTGAAAGCTTCGTCCATGAGCAAAATTCTTGGATGCGTGACGAGCGCTTGGGCGATGGCTACACGCTGCTGCATACCTCCGGAGAGCTGATAGGGATACTTGCGGGAATCCGCGTCGCGCAGGCCGATGCGATGAATGTAGCGAAGAGCATCCTCGCGGAATTGGCGGCGGCGGCGAAGATATCGCGGCGTAAAGCGAGTGAGCAGATTGAATTCAGTTACTTCGGGACCAAAGGTGATGTTGTCGAGGACGGTTTTGTCTGGAAACAGCGAATACTTTTGCGGCACGTAGCCACGGGTGCGGTCGGGCTGATTGTGCTCTCTGTTGTCGATGAGGACGCGTCCGCTCGTTGGCTTCTCTGCGCCCAAAACTAACTTCAGGAGGGTGGACTTGCCGCATCCGGTCTGGCCGAGCAGGCAGACGAATCCGCCTTCTTCAATGTTGAGATTGATGTTGCTGAGGACGGGGCGCTGCGGCGTGCCGTAAGCGATGGAAAGATTTTGGATTTCAATCAGGGCCATTGGAGTCATGCCTCCTGAAACCACGGATGGAGCTGGCGATTCAGAAGGCGCATCGCGAGATCGACAAGGAACAGCAGTAACGCGACCCAGAGCACGTAGGGGATGATGACGTCCATGCCCATGTGGCGGCGAAGTAGGGCGATGCGGTAAGCCAGGCCATCGGTGGAGGCGATCATTTCCCCGGCGAAGAGAAAGAGCATGACCGCTTTCAGGTTCAGCCGGATGCTGTTCAAGACGCGCGGAGCGATCTGGCGCAAGACCACGCGATAGGCTACATCGAAGTCGCTGGCGCCTAGCGTGAAGGCTTTGACGACCTGTTCGTTGGGCACGCCTTTGGTCAGGTTGAAGGTGTCGAGAATGATCGTGGGAGTTACGCCGATTACGATCAGCATAATCTTCGAAAGTTCGTCGATTCCGAACGCTATAAAGAGGATGGGAAGCAGGGAGAGAGCCACGATCTTGTCGAAGAAAAGTACGAAGCGCAGGAAGAAGACTCCGACGTAAGGGAACAGTCCCATGTGGAGACCGAGGATGACGGCCGGGATCAGCAGAACGATGCTGTAGAAAAAGCGGCGCGAAGTGGCGACGGTGTCTTTCCAGAGCATGCTGGCGAAGAAACGCTGGCGGAGAGACGCGTTGTCGGGGACGGTTGCATCGTCGTCTTCGGCGGGCTTCAGAGTGGCGTCGGTCATGCCGTGGAACATTTGAGAGACGGTCGGCATGACGCGGTCTTCGGGATTTTCCTGGTGGCGCTTTTGCGAAGCGTAGAAATAGGCGCCCACTCCGAGCGTGAACAGGGTCCACGAGAGGAGCAGAGTCCAAGTGCGGCTGGGCTTCGCGTGCACCAGTTGGAAACCGAAAGACATCTAGCCTCCTCCTCGAACTTTTGACTTCATCTATGGTGCCGGCTTGGGCTGCGGGTCGCCCCACTTACAGCCGCCGAGACGTCGGCGCTACAGCTTGCTTTGTGCGGCTAACTCCATGTAGGCCGTGTCGAACTGCAGTCGGACGCGGTCTGGTTTGCCTTGCACGGAGCCGTCGGGATAGCGAATCGCGACGTCATCGACGGAGCTGATGTTTTTGCCGAGCAGGCCGTGGTCGAAGCAGAACTGGCGGACGAGAGCCATCTTCTGCTTCATGTCGGGGGACTTTCCGAATTGCGCGGCAGACTCCGGCTGGTAGAACATCTTGGTCGTGCTGAGTTGCTCTTTGTAGGACGAAACGGTATCGCCCGAGCCCTCGGCAATGGACGCCAGCACTTTGTCTGCTGCCGGGCCTGGTGCCGACATCAAGCTCATCATTTCGTACCAGGCTCCGGCGAGCGCTTTGGCGAAGTTTTGCCCTGCACCGTCTGGGCGATCCAAAACCTCCGTGCGCACGACTGTGAGGTCGAGAATCTCGCCAGGGATTTGCGAGGAATTAAACAGCGAGATCACCCCTTTCTGTTGTGCGAGCTGCGAGAGCATGGGCTTCCAAGTGACTGCGGCGGAGACACTGGAGTCGCTGATGAACGCGGATTGAATGTCGGAGTCGGAGGTGTTGATCATACGCACTTTATTGATCTGATCGCGCATGGAGTTGAGCGTCAGAGCGCGATCGAAGAGGTATTCCGAGACCGTTTTCTCGACCAGCAGCATTTTGCGGCCGACGAGATCTTTCATCTGCAGGCCGCCACGGACGAGCAGGGCGTCGTTGCCGTTGGAATAATCGCCGATAAGGATGACGGTCGTGGGCACGCCGGAGGCGGCCGGCATGTCGAGGGCCTCCATGTTTGTCATGGTGCAGGCATCGATGTTGCGGCCGACAAAGGCGTCGAGCGAAGGGGCGTAGTCGAAGCGTTGGACTTTGATGACGATGCCGTACTTGTCGGCCCACTTCTTGAGGAGGCCGGACTTCTGCATGTAGTGATAGGGCGTCCAGCCGGCGTAGATGGACCATCCGACGGTGAACGCGGGCTTCTGGCCGAGAGCGGGCATCGCCAGAAGGACACAGAAGAGGAGAACTGCACGCCGCAGAGTCGTAGCCAACGGGAGCATCGTGGTGTGAATTTTAGACGCGATACTGTACCCGTCTAACAGGCAATTTTTCTATGGCTGCGATTCAAGATTTGGATGTTGCGAGGTAGGCCCGCCATCCGCCGAAGCGGGTGATTTCGGTTGCCGCTGCCGCTGCGCAGGGCTCGCAGAGAAAGCACTTCACCGGCTCGCCGTTGTCGAGTGTGACGGTGCCGATTCCGAGGGGCGCGGACACGGCAGCGACGAAACCGCCGAACTGGTCTTCGGGCATGGCCCAAACTTCCACCTCAATGCCGGGGCCCTGAAAATTTTCATCGCGGATGAGGCCGGGTTTCGGCGGTTTGCTTTCTGCCAGGGCGTACAGACGATAGTAGGGCGCCGTCCGGCAGGTCTTCAGGAGACGCGCACCGCGCAGGGTCAGTTGCTGATTCAAGGGCTGGCCGCTGAGATGTGCGCCAACGACGGCGACTTCAACACATCCCGGAGCTTTGTCCAGGAGCAGAGCGGGAGCGCCGAGGTAGCGATTCGCCAGCGCGAGCAAGGCTTCGTCGGTGAATGCCGGGCCGATGAACGAAACTCCGAAGGGGAGGCCGTTCGGACGGAAGCCTGCGGGAGCCGCAATAGCTGCGAGATCCATCAGGTTCACAAAATTTGTGTAGTAACCGAGATTCGTGTTCAGCTTCACCGGATCGGCAGCGATTTGCTCGTGGGTGTAGATCGTTCCGGTCGTCGGCAGTAAGAGCACATCCATGGCTGCCCACTGCTTCTCAGCTTCACGACGCAGAGCCCGGAGGCGATAATCGGCTTCGAAGGCCTCGACGGCTGTGTATCGTTCCGCTCCTCCGATGATGCCGCGCACAACGGGCTCGACGTCGGCGGAGTGATCGCGGAAGAAGCCCTTGATTGCGGCGAGACGCTCGGCGACCCAGGGTCCGCCGTAGAGCAAGTCTGCGGCTTTGCGGAAGACAGAAAAATCGATCTCAATCTTCTCGCCTCCGATCTGCTGCAGTCTCTTGATTGCAGCGCGGTAGAGGTTCGCGGCTTCTTCGTCACCGAAGAACTCCAATTGCTGCGGCGGAGGAACTCCGAATCGGAATTCGTGGTTCAGCCATGGGGCTGCGTCCTCTCCGCGACGAGGCTCGCGCGAAAACGGGTCTGCGGGGTCAAGGCCGCGAGCCACTCGCCAGACTTCATGCGCCTCACGGCAAGTTCGCGCAAAGATGGAAACGCAGTCCAGCGTGCGACACGCGGGAACGACTCCTTGCGTGCTGAGAACGCCGCGAGTTGGCTTCAGTCCCAGCAGCCCATTGAAGGCGGCGGGCACTCGGCCAGATCCAGCGGTGTCGGTCCCGAGAGAGAACGCCACAAGATTCTTCGCGACTGCGACCGCTGAGCCGGAACTCGATCCGCCGGAGATGTAGCGGTGATCGAAGACACTGGAACAGGCACCATGGGGGGAGCGCGTACCCACCAACCCGGTGGCAAACTGATCCATGTTGGTCTTGCCGATGAGAAGTGCTCCGGCAGATTGCAGGTGCTGAACTACGGTCGCGGTCGAGGGCGGCGCATAAGCGTATGCGGGACAGCCCGCGGTGGTGGGCATTCCCGCGACGTCGAAGTTGTCTTTGACAGCGAACGTCTTGCCTCCGAGAGGCAAACCCGGATGATTTTCGATTTCACACGCTCGGGCAAGGGCTGCATCTCGCGGGACGAGCGAGATCCACACAGGGTTGAGAGGTTCGCTCTGCAGGCGATCGTAAAGCGCATTGATTGTCGTGGTGAAGTCGGTGACGGCGAAAGTCATGCGGCCGCCTCCGCGCGAAGCAACAGAAGGGTTTGGCCAGCCCAGACCATCGCTCCTGCGGCGCAATTCAGCCTTTCGACGATGCCCGCGTTCGGGGCTGCCACTGCGATTTCAGTTTTCATGGCTTCGAGAACGATAAGCTTCTGACCGGCTTCCACTCGCTGACCAGCTTCTACCGCGACGTTCCACACGCTTGCTGCGATCGGCGAGCGCACGGGGCGACAGCCCTCAGGAGCTTCTGAATCCGGCGCTGGAGCTGGCGGTTCAGGGGGCTCGATGTACTCGGCTTTGCCCTCAGCGGCCCAACGCTCACGTTCCGCTTCGAAGGCTGCCTGCTGGTGTTTCTTGAAGGTGTCGGCTTCCGGTTTGATCGACTTCAGAAAAGCATGATAGTCGCGCAGGCGGAATTCTTTTGGCTCGATGCGCAGCGGGTAGCGCCCGCGAGGGAACGCATCACGAATCTCCAAGAGCTCTTCGGCGCTTACCGGATGAAATCGCAGTTCATCGAAGAATCGCAGCAGCCAGGGCGTCCCCGGAGGGAATTCCGTGGTGGAGTGGAAAGTATTCCACATCTGCAGAGTGCGCCCGACAAATTGATATCCCCCGGGGCCTTCCATGCCGTACACGCAAAGATACGCGCCGCCGATTCCCACGGCGTTTTCCGGCGTCCAGGTGCGCGCGGGATTGTATTTCGTTGTCACCAGGCGATGTCGCGGGTCCAACGGTGTTGCCACGGGTGCGCCGAGGTAAACGTCGCCCAAGCCCAACACCAGATAGCTCGCACCGAACACAATGCGGTGCACGTCATTGATTGTGTTGAGGCCGTTGATGCGGCGGATGAACTCTATGTTGCTGGGACACCACGGCGCATCTGGCCTAACCCCTTGCATGTATTTGCGAATCGCAAGCTGCGTGGCGGGGTCGTCCCATGACAGCGGCAGATGAACCACCCGAGACTTCACCGTGATGTTGTCGAGGTCTGGAATGCGGCGCTCACAGGCATCGAGCGCCTCGAGCAGTTCGTCGCGGCGCAGGCGCGAATCGTAGTGGATGTGCATGGAGCGCACACCCGGCGTTATGTCGATGATTCCGGGAACGTTCGCGGCGCGGATTTGCTGCTCGAGCGCGTGCACACGGAAACGCAGGTTCAGATCGAGGACGTTGGGCCCGTACTCTATCAGCAAATACTGATCACCGTCGGCTCGGCAGACCACTGCGGGAGAACCGTTCGAGGCGGCACGCTCGTACACGACAGGATCTTCGCGGTGGGTGAGCGGCAACTTTGGGAAATTCCCGGCTAGAGTTTCCAGGCATTCTTCCACGTCGCACCGCAAGGCTTCGGCTTGTTCGAGTGAAAGGGCACGGAACTTCACGGTGTCCCCAGCTTTCAGTTGTCCCACCTTCCACAGGTCGGCCTCCACTATGGTTGCGGGGCAAACAAAGCCGCCCAGGCTTGGGCCATCAGGACCCAGAATGACTGGCATGTCTCCGGTAAAGTCGACGGTGCCGACTGCGTAGGCGTTGTCGTGAATGTTGGAAGGATGGAGTCCGGCCTCGCCGCCGTCTTTGCGCGCCCAGCGCGGTTTCGGGCCAATGAGCCGAATGCCCGTGCGATCGGAGTTGTAGTGAATCTTCCACGACGTCGCGAAGACCATTTCGATGTCTGCGGGCGTGAAAAAGTCAGGCGAGCCGTGAGGGCCGTAGAGCACGCCGATTTCCCACTCGTGGCCGTATCTTGGAATTGCGCTCGACCTGAGCTCGGGCGTCTTGGAAGTGCGGTCATACTTGCCGATATGCAGCACATCACCGGAGCGCAGCACGCGGCCCGACTGACCTCCGAATTTCCCCAGGATGAAAGTGGAACGGCTGCCGAGATAAAGCGGAGCTTCGAAGCCACCTGCCACCGCGAGATACGCTCGTGCTCCCGCGCCTTCCGCACCCGCTAGTTCGAGCACCGAATCCTTTTTGACGCCAATGGCCTGCCACTGGGGCGTCGGTTGGCCATTCAGCCGGGCTCCGAACGCCGCACCCGTGAGTGCGATCGTTGTTTCGCAGGCAAAACGTAAGGTGGGGCCGGTGAGCGTGAATTCGAGCCCAGCGGCGTTTTCCGCATTGCCGACCAGGCGGTTTGCGAAGCGAAAGGCGAGCGAATCCATCGGGCCAGAGGGCGGCACGCCGACATGCCAGTAGCCGAGGCGTCCGGGATAGTCCTGGACAGTCGTTTGCGTGCCCGGTTCGAGGACGTCGATGGCCCGCCGCGGGTAGGAAAAGTCCCGCAAGAACGAAGTGGTGACACCGCCGTTCACAAAGTTTGGATCGGAACAGACCCGCTCCAAGTACGAGAGGTTGGTTTCAATGCCGGAGAGTTCGCATGCATGCAGTGCCGTGCGCATACGGGCAAGTGCTTCGACACGGCTGGAACCATGCACAATCACTTTCGCCAGCATGGGATCGTAGAACGGAGTGACCTCAGTGCCTGAATCCACCCAGGTCTCGACGCGGGCATCGTCCGGCCACACGACATGGGTCAGACGGCCGGCGCTGGGCTGAAAATCCTTTGCGGCATCCTCTGCATAGATGCGCACTTGGACCGAACACCCCGATGGCCGGATATTGGTGGTTCCGAGCGCGGGCATTTCGCCTGCCGCCTGTTTCACCATCCACTCCACAAGGTCGACGCCCGTTACCTCTTCTGTGACGCCGTGCTCTACCTGCAGGCGCGTGTTCACTTCGAGGAAATAGAATTCACCCCTGGAATTGTCATAGATGAACTCGACCGTGCCGGCCGATTGGTAGTGAACTGCTTTTCCCAACCGGATTGCAGACTCCAATAACTTTTCGCGAATCGTTGCATCGAGACCGGGAGCGGGAGTCTCTTCGATCACTTTCTGGTTACGGCGCTGCACCGAGCAGTCGCGTTCGCCTAAGGCAATGACGGATCCTTGCCCGTCGCCAAAAATCTGCACTTCGATGTGCCGGGCCTCGGAGACGAAGCGTTCGAGATAGAGACCGCTGCTGCCAAAACTTGCTTGACTCTGCCGCGAGACTGCTGCAAAGGCTTCGCGGAGTTCGGCGGGTGAACTGCACAAGCGCATTCCTATGCCACCGCCCCCGGCAGTGCTTTTGAGCATCGTGGGATATCCGACTTGGTCAGCAGCTGCGAGTGCGGCATGAATGTCGGCGAGCAATCCGCTCCCCGGCAGCATCGGGAGGCCGTTCGCGGCGGCAATGTGGCGAGCCGTGTGTTTGAGGCCGAAGTCCCGCATCTGCGCGGGGGTCGGTCCGATGAAGACAACTCCTTCTGCCGCGCACGCTTCCGCGAATCCAGCGTTCTCGCTGAGGAAGCCATACCCCGGATGAATCGCCTCGGCGCCGGTCTTTCGCGTAGCTTCCAGTAGAGAGGGAATGGAAAGATAGCTCTGCGCAGCCGGTGCAGGGCCTACGCAGACGGCTTCATTGGCCTGATCCACGTGAAGCGAGTGGCGGTCAGCCTGGGAGTAGACCGCGACGGAGGGCACCCCCATCTTGCGCAGCGTGCGGATGATACGACAGGCGATCGCGCCGCGATTGGCGATGAGAACCTTACGAAACATCATGGCTCCGGGTCACAGAGCTGAGTCCCAGATCAATACTTCAACCGGAGTCGGGTTATAGGCATTGCAAGGATTGTTCAGTTGGGGACAGTTACTGATGAGGACAAGCACATCGATTTCCGCTCGCATCTCGACGTATTTGCCAGGATCGGAGATTCCGTCCTCAAACGTGAGCTTACCTTCCGAAGTCACGGGAACATTCATGAAGAAATTGATATTGCTCGTGATGTCGCGCTTCGACATCCCGTGGTCCCACTCAGTGATGGCTTTCAAGAAGCTGCTGCGGCAGGCGTGCATGTGACGTTTTTCGAGAGCATACCGAACCATATTGCTTTCGTTTGCGCAGGCCCCACCCAGAGTGTCGTGACGTCCGCACGTATCCGCCACAATCGTGAGTAGCACAGTGCCAGCCGTGGAGATCAGTTTTGTCCCGGCGGTCAGGTAGATATTGCGCTGTTGCTGAATCGTGTCTTGGGCACTGTACCGATCGGAGTAGTCGTGGGCGTTGTAAAAGAGCGTGTCGACCGCCTGGTTTCCGTGGAGATCGACGATTCGGAAATACTGACCTTTTCTCAGTTCGCGGATCCACGGTTCGCCGGCGAGTATCTCATGTCGGTAGATTGCTTTCGACTGACTGAGTTTGCTCTCGATGAGATTCTTTCCGGATATGGTCGTAGTGCTCATGGTTGCGTCCTCAGAGGAAATATCGTTCGGTTAGCGTGAATCCCCGCCCGTTCTCAGGTCGCGAAATTCGACAGGGATCGTCCGTGGCGGGAACTGGAACTTGACGGATCGCCACTTGCACGGGCCTTGGCTCATATTTCGGACTGGGATCGAGCGGGTGCTGGCAGGTATTCAGAATCGCGAGAACATTCATCTCTGCGCGCAACTCAACAGAGTCACCTGGCTTGGAGTTGCCGGGAACAAAAGTCATGCTGCCGTCCTCGGAAACGTCGACGCGGCTGAAGAGATTGATGTTGGCCACAAGGTCGCGCGGCCCGAGTCCCCACTTGCCGAGCTCGATCAAGAAACTGTCGCGGCCGTTCTTGGGGTAGTCGTTGCGGCTTTCCTGGTAGGTGGACGGCCCGTATTTTTTTTCAACCAAGTGTACGTTTGAAGTGCCGCCAATTGGATCGTGCCAGCCCACGGTGTCCGCAATAACCGAGAGAAGAATCCGCCCCATGTCGGAATACAGTACAAAGCCGGTGGTCAGCCGCGCGATGTGTTGGGCCTTGAGCGTGTCGGGCATGTTGTAGCGCTCGACGGGGCACTCGAAGTTGTAAAAGATTGCGCCGACATTCGCGTTGCCTTCCAGATCGACGACTCGCAAAGCCGTTCCTCGCTTCAGCACATGGGACCAAGTGGCCCCGGGCTGAATCGTCTCCTCCCAAAGATTGGGCGTTGCGCTCATATACACGTACCCCTCGGATGCTAAGGATCGTTACGTCGAATCAGGACAATCGGAAATTAGAGAGAGGCAGGAGGACCGCAGCAAACGCACATTTTGGTCAGGCGGAGGTACACATCAAGCGTGATGTTTGCTCTTGCATTCCGGCCTGCGAGTCCGAACATGAAGCGTAGTCTCGCACGAACGACACGATCGGTACCAATCGTAATTTCAACTGCATACGATCGGGGTTTTTGATAGAGGCGAAGGCTGCGCGTCTGTATTCCTTGGAAACGCAGTTGCGCGATGGCCTGGGGACGGGCGAATCGCAGAGCTGCCAGTATGCGTCACTCTTGAAAGAAACAAACCTTACTTCAAAGTTGGGCATCCACCTCTGAGCGTAAAGGGAGGTTCAGGACGCCGAATGAGCAAGAAACATGGTGTTGCAGACCCGACCCGCTTAAAGCCTTTCGATTCAGACGATAAGCAACTGCTTCGGGTCGTCGTCGAAACCCCAAAAGGAAGCCGCAACAAATTCGCCTTCGATCCCGATGAGCACATCTTTGAATTGAAAAAAGTACTGCCTGCCGGGATGACATTTCCGTATGACTTCGGGTTCGTTCCCTCAACCTTAGCGGACGACGGAGATCCGGTGGACGTGCTGGTGTTGATGGATGAGCCCGCGTTTCCGGGATGCGTGCTGAGGTGCCGCCCAATCGGCGTGATCGAGGGAGAGCAGGGAGATAAGAAAGACACGGAGCGGAATGATCGAATCGTGGCAGTCGAGCAGGGTGCACACAGTTGGGCAAACATTAGAACGATTGATGATCTGGGAAAACACTTCTGCCGGGAGCTGGAAGAATTCTTTGTGAACTATCACAAACTTTCAAAGGAGAAATACCGAGTCCTGGGAGTGAAGGGGCCGGATCACGCACGGAAGTTGGTGAAATCGGGGATGAAATGATTCCAATTCTCATCCGATTTCTGGTCAGCGGGGCGGTCGTTTCTGGCTTCGCGATCATTGGCGATGTGCTCAAACCCTCAAACCAAGGAGCTTGGCTGGATTGTTCGGCGCGGCGCCTTCGGTGGCGCCGGCCACGTTGGGCCTGCCTGTCGCGACGGAGGGGCCTTCGTATGTTGCCACGGAGGCGCGTTCCATGATGGCAGGCGCGGTAGCCTTCTTTTTCTACGCCTCTTTGCTGAGTTGGATCATGATGCGCTACAAAATGAAGGCTCTCGGGTCAAACAAGATGGCATGATTACGCGGTTCGGTTTGTTTTCGGTGGACTCGTTACTGCCATCGCGGGAGTCATCGCCAAGCAGTTCGGTGCGGCCGTTGGAGGGCTCTTCCTGGCATTTCCGGCAATTTTTCCGGCTAGCGCGACACTTATTGAGAAACGCGAGAAGCAAAAGAAGGAAAAAAAGGGACACACGGCGCCCCGCGCGGAAGGGAAGCCGCGAGTATGGGCGCCGCCGGCGCAGCGATGGGGAGCATCGGTCTGCTCCTGTTTGCTCTTAATTGTTTGGCACTTCATCCCGAACCACAGAGCCTGGGCGGTACTGAAGATTGCCACGCTCGCTGGGCTCGGAGTTTCTGTGATGAGGTGGATGATTCGAAAACGAGTCTAGCTTGCGGGATGCGAGTCCAGCGGCGGCCGACTCCAAATTCTCTTCAGCTTATGGCACTTCCACTCCCGAGAAGCGTTTGCAGGCTTCCAGAAGCATCTCCTGACGGTCGGTATTGCGGGTGGCCGGATTCGGTTTCCGGGCCTTCATATGGTAAAAGTAATCGCCCGTAACCTTGGCGGCCGAATCATCGCTGACCGCCAGCCAAACCTGAGTTCTGTGGCCAGCATCCAAATCGTCCGTCGCTCCTGGACCTCCCATCCTGGTCGCTACCCAGCCTGGCTCGAGGGCGTTGGAGAAAACATCGGGCCAACGACGTGCGATCGCAAAGGCGAGCAGCACATCATGCAATTTCGTGTCGGAGTACGCCTGCATCCCCTGCCACTGGCGATTCTTCCAGTCGAGATCCTTCAGGCTCGGATCACCACTTTGGTGCAGGCCTGAGCTCAGGTAGACGAGGCGCTTCGGCCGCTTGATGACGGCAGTAAGGAGATAAGGCGCGAGGGTGTTCACGGCGAAGACATGAGGGAGGCCGTCTTCGGTCTCAATTCGCTGAGCTTCCCTATATCCGACGGCTGCGTTGTGTATTACCGCTTCGAACTCGCCAAGCTGGTTGACCTGATCGGCGACGCTGTGCATTTGCGCAATGCTCGACAGATCCCCGATGACGACTGTTTCCGCTCCCCGTGCGGCGGACAAAGCCTCCTTGCCCCGCCGCTCGTTGCGAGCATGCAGGACCACGCGGTGTCCTTGCTCGACGAGGAGCTGAGCGGCCATACGGCCGAGGCCGTCGGAAGAACCTGTAATGAATACCCGGGACATATCGATGTCCATAATACCTAAGATGTATGCACGGCCTGATCGTGGTGAGCCTGTCAAGAATAACCCCCAGGTCAGATATCCGCAGGTTTGCAATCCAAATGATGAATTGGGGAATCTAACCCAACATGCGAGTACGAACGCGCTTAATCGGCTTCATTGCGGTTCTTCAGTCCATCCTCTTTCTGACGCATTATCTCCTCTACAAAACGTGGACCTTGTCACTCGCAAGCGGTGAGAATGACCGGTTGCGGGCGCTGCAAATCGCTGTTGGTCTCTTGTCAGTGAGCTTTGTTGCCGCTTCGATTCTCGCTTTTCGCTATACCAATGCGGTTCTGCGCGCATTTTACCGGGCTGCCGCAGTTTGGCTGGGCTTGTTGACTTTTCTCATCGCCGCCGCGATCGTCTCCTGGATTGTTTTTGGAGTTACGCATCTCGCGGGGTTACAAGTGAACTTTCATCGGATCGTGGAATTGCTTTTCGGGGCTGCGGCGATAGCAGGACTCTATGGGGTTTTCAATGCAGGCTGGACGCGAATCACGCGAACGACCGTGAAACTCGCGAATTTGCCGGAGGCCTGGCGAGGCCGAAAAGCGGCGCTGATCAGCGATCTGCATCTGGGCCATGTTCGAAACGGTAATTTTCTGCGGCGCATGGTCAGAAAGATTTTGACTGAAGAACCGGATGCGATTTTCATAACTGGTGACTTGTACGACGGGACAGCCATTGATGAGGGGCGAGCAGCGGAACCCCTGAATAAATTAGCCGCGCCACATGGCGTTTATTTTGTCGCGGGAAACCACGAGCAGTTTGGGGACGACAGCAAGTATCTGCGTGCGATTTCCGCCGCCGGTGTGCGGGTGTTGACCAATGAGAAGGTGGAGGTCGACGGATTGCAGATCGTGGGTGTGCCTTACCGGAATGCGACGCAAGGCGCTCACCTTGCGTCCGCTCTTGGCGGCATCCAACTCGATCCCAACCGTGCCAGCATTCTGTTGACGCATGCGCCCGATTACCCTGAAATCGCCGAGGCCGCGGGGGTGACTCTGCAGCTATCAGGGCACACGCACCTCGGGCAGTTCATACCGTGGAGCTGGATTGCGCGGCGTATGTACCGGCAATTTGTTTACGGTTTAAGCCGAATCGGGAAGATGCAAGTTTTCACTTCCAGCGGGGCAGGAACGTGGGGACCGCCCCTGCGTCTGGGATCGAATCCAGAAATTGTCGTACTTCGATTCGAATAAAGACTATTTTGTGGTTCGGCGTACTACTGAAGGCGCGTCGTCTATGTGTGGGCGATGGTTACCCTTCGCCGCCGGGCCAACAGAATGCCAACAATGAAGCTAAGAACAATTCCGATCACCAGACCGCCGATACCTGCTCTCCAGAAGACTCCTCGGGCCACCATGGTGAGGATGGGGTTATCGAAGGTGTCCACGGAAGAATGGAAGCTACGGATCATCCATCCATCGGTGTCGCGCGGTCCATCGGGGGATTTGAAAACCGTGACGGTAAAGCGGCTGTTCAGGGTGAACTTCCTGCCGTCATTTAGAACGTAACTGTCGTTCATGGAACCATAGGAGAGACCGACATCATTGTGGACGGTTCGGGATTCGACTTCTGGATTCGCGGAATAACTTACGACGCGACGGTCGGGAGCGGTCATCATCCGCATATAGTATTGGTGAAAGGCCTCGGGCCCCTTCAGGATGCTCCCATCCGGGAAAATGATAACGACATCGGGGTGGAGGTAGCGCATCATCGCATCCACATCGCCCTTGGTGTAAGCATCTTTGAGGGATGCGCGCAAGTGGTCCAAACCGGCCGTGGATTGATCGGTGGCTGGAGGGATTGAAGGGTTATCCGCCATGAGCGGAGTGGGAAAAACTGCCGCGACGAAGGCTATCAGCGTGACAAGGAATATCGGGGCCTTCAGCATCATATCGGCTCCTCCAACGCAGTTTGATTCCGGGACGCGAGTACAAGCCAGCGAAGATAAGCAATCATCTGAATGTCGGCTTCGATCAGATGATCCGGGTTATAGGTTGCCCCGTCCAGCAGGAGTGTATCAGGCCTCAAGAAAGCGCGGATAAAGTATCGTTTGAGCCGCACGTCGCACCAATCCAGCAATCCCAAACCCAAGCGACGTTGTCGAAAAATAGTCACCCGCACGTGTGATTTTTTGTCCGGGGCCGATGCGACTGGACAAATCTCGGTCATGCCGTAGCTGGTCGTGCCGCGAACCCCGCTGCCCGAACGAAGCGGATCGTGAAAATGAGCCATGACAAACGCGAGAGTCCCGGACCAGACAGTCAGATCCATGGTCACGCGGCTGCCGGCGAATCGACGCGTGAGTCTGTCTCGCAAGTCTTGACCGCAAACCTCGAAGGTTGCCACGATTCTGCATGCCGCAGGATGCGTGGCCTCGATAGATGGCTGGCTAACGAGCCGGCGGTTGTGCGGTCCGTCGAAGTGCTGAAAATCAAAGCCGTTGGTTCCCACCAGCCACCAGGGACAGCCGATGACAAACTCAAATGACGGGGCAGCGACCAAATCGGAAGAATCCGTTCCTTCGAAGAAGGGAAGAGGATAGTCGGATTGACTGGCGGGATAGACGAAGACATGTCCGGCGAAGTCGGTGGCGCAATAATTCCGTTGCCGGGCGCAATCGGGAATTTCGCTCTGGCTAGGAATATGCTCACATTTTCCTGAAACACCATATCGCCAGCCGTGAAACGGACAAACGATCTGGTCGCCAACCACGTTACCGGTAGAAAGGTCCGCTCCCAAATGCCAGCATTTGGCGTCCATGACGACCGGGTTTTCATCCGCCGAGCGGAAGCAGACGAGTCGTCGGCCGAACAACTCCACTGCAATAGGGCGACGCGTTAGCTGACAGGATTGTGCGACGACGTACCACCCCGATGGCCATTCGGGAAATGCCTCCGCAGGGGGAGCGCAAGAAGAGTACACGGGTGGGGTGGCGTGAATCATGCAACTTCTCCACCGGCCAGAAGTTCCGGCCCGGATCTGACTTCTTCAGAGGCCCGGGCAAAAAAGATGCGCTGTGCCAACCAGCCGAGAAATATTCCAGGGACCAAGTCGATGGCGAAGTGCTGGCGGGTGGCAATGGTTGAATACAAGATAAGCCCGGCCCAAAGCCAGGCAAGCGACAGCAGAAACTTTCGCAACTCTGGCCGCGATGAGTCCCGTGATGCATAGGTGGCGTAAAGAACTGCATAGACCGCACACGCGGCGTGAAGGGACGGGAACGAGTTATAGGGACGATCGACAAGGATCAGCCGGTGGTAAAGCCAATCCGCTTGCGGCGCAGTTGGTCGCGGCCCAGCGACTGGAAAGATCAAAAAGCACACGCACCCTGTCGAGAACAAGAACAGGATGCCGCGTGCGTAGCGCAGCAAGTCTTTTCGCGATTGCGTTAACAGAGGGCCGATCGGGTTGAGTAAATACAGCGACAAGTATACCCAGACCCAGCGCGGCTCAAAGGCAATGGCATGGTCAAACCAATTTGCTGGTAGGTTTCGCGTGGGGAAAACAACTGTCCGCTGAACCGCAAGATAGGCTGCCGTGACGGCTGTGGGCAAAGCGAGCAACAAAAAAAGCTTCAAGACCAAATTGGAATGAAGTCGGCTGAACAGTGCGGAATGGAGCGGTCTCAATCGATTCAATTGGAATCACCCTCGTGTCGGCTTTCGGCGGGCTGGTTATCCTGCCATGTGGAAAATGGCCGAAGATATTTGCCTGCGGGAACTGAAACGCCGGCTGGAA